>Ga0209773_10000622_pt1 | contig 11686 bp, 7 predicted proteins | sample BogFormECP14_OM1_FD_188244 | JGI IMG/M metagenome (GOLD analysis project Ga0209773, IMG submission 188244) | Bog forest soil microbial communities from Calvert Island, British Columbia, Canada - ECP14_OM1 (SPAdes) (version 2) | ecosystem: Environmental > Aquatic > Freshwater > Wetlands > Bog ... | reverse complement strand
GAAGATCATCGGGCGAAAAATGTCGCTAGATCGCGACCTATACACGATCGTGGGGGTGATGCCGTCGGGGTTTCGTCATCCGGGCCGGACTCTGGATACGAATGTGGAAGTGTGGCTGGCGACCGGATTCAGCGGCCAGCCATTTCCTGTGCCAGCGGATCGGACGCTGCGAGTAATACCGGCGGCGATTGGGCGCTTGAAGCCGGGTATGACCGTGGCGCAAGCGCAGTCGCACCTCGATGCTTACGCGGCGCAGCTGGCGCGCGAGTATCCCGCCGCGTATCCCGCTGCTTCGAAGTGGGGGGTACGGCTGGTTTCGGTACAAGAGGATTTGGTGGGCCGGCAGCGAACGGAATTATTCATACTTTTTGGCGCGGTGGGATTCTTGCTGCTGATCGCTTGCGTGAATATCGCGAACTTGCTGCTAGCGCGTTCTTCGGGGCGGCGACACGAAATTGCGATTCGATTGGCGATGGGCGCGAGCCGCACGCGGCTGGCGCGGCAGCTGTTGACGGAGAGCACGCTGCTGGCGGTGATCTCCGGGGGCGTCGCGCTGGTGACGGTGCTGTTCTTGAAGAATGCGATCGTCAGCATGGCTCCGGCGGATATTCCGCGATTGAATGAAGTGGACGTCAGCGGCAAGGTGCTTTTTTTCGCGTTTGTGATTTCGATATGCACGGGCGTGTTGTTCGGACTGGCGCCGGCGCTGCAGGCTTCCAATCCCAATCAGGTGGAGAATCTGCGGGAAGGAGGGCGCGGTTCGGGTGCGAGCAGACGACATTCGCGGCTCTCGCGGATTCTGGTGGTTTCGGAGGTAGCGCTCTCGATCATTTTGCTCGCGGGTGCGGGATTGTTGCTGCGAAGTTTCTGGCGCGTGCTGGAAGTGCGCCCTGGATTCAATCCCAGCCATCTGACGACGGTACAGATCTGGATTCCGCAGCCGAATAATCCAGACATGGATCCTTATGGTCTGATGGAGAAGCGTGCGGCTTTTCTTACGGAAGTATATCGCCGGGTGGCGACACTGCCAGGCGTGGAAGAATCCGCGATTGCGGGCAACGACACTCTACCGCTGAATTCCGGACGAAACTATTCTCCGTTTTCGATTCAAGGGCGGCCGACCGATTCCGAGCGCGGCCCGGTGGCGGACATTGCCATCGTCGATACACAGTATTTTCACACCATGGAAGTTCCTTTGATGGCCGGGCGAAATTTCAGCGCGACGGATACGAACACTACGCAGGCGGTAGCCGTCATTGACCAGACATTGGCGCGGCGTTATTGGCCCGACCAGGATCCGCTGGGGCAACAGGTGAAATTGGGATTTGGGCCGGGACCCAAGGGCGTTACGATTGTCGGCGTGGTGGGCGATATTAAATCGGATGGTTTTGAAGCTGCCAGCGTGCCGCATATATATGTTGCGCTGGGGCAGTTCGCGCCGATTAACGCGGTGCTATTTTTCCGCGGCCGCGGCGACGCGGAACGTCTGGGCGACGCGGTGCGGCACGTGGTGGGTAGCATGGATCCGAACGTAGCCGTGCACAGCGTCAGCACGATGGATCAGATTATTGCGCGATCGGTGGCGGACCGGCGATTTGCTTTGGAGCTGCTGGGCGTTTTCGCGGCGGTGGCGTTGCTGCTCGCGGCGATTGGGATTTACGGGGTCATGTCCTACGCGTTCAGTCAGCGCACGCATGAAGTGGGCATCCGCATGGCGCTGGGGGCGCAGCGGGTAGATATTCTGCGCATGGCGCTGGTGGAAGGAATGCGGATTGTGGTGATCGGCTTGGTTGCGGGTCTGGCGGGAGCGGCGGTGATGACGCGGCTTTTCCAGTCCATGCTTTTTAATGTCGCGCCGGGTGATCCGATAACTTTTCTTTCGGCTGCCGGGGTACTGGCCGGCGTGGCGTTTTTCGCCTGTTACATTCCGGCGCAGCGGGCTACGCGAGTGAATCCTCTGGTGGCTTTGCGTGAGGAATAGAACAGGCGCGGAAAACTCTGTGGTGCCGGAAGCGCGTTCGTGGGGAGCTGAGTCAGCGCGCGTCTTATTCGTAGTACAGCGCGACCATCGGGTCCACGCGCATGGCGCCTCGGGCTGGCAGGAAGCAGGCTAGCAGGGCCACGGCGCAGAGCAGGACCGCGACGCCGCAAAAAGTAAACGCGTCGGTGCTGGTGACACCCAGGAGCAGGCTGCTGAGGTAGCGCGTGAGCGCGAATGATGCGGCGAGGCCAAAAGCCAGGCCGATGAACGTCAAGCGCAGGCCGCGGCGAAGCACCAGGCGCAGAATGTCTTCTTTGCTAGCGCCGAGCGCCATACGGATGCCGATTTCGTGGGTGCGCTGGCGCGTGGTGTACGCGGTGACGCCGTAAATTCCCACCGCGGCAAGGATCAGCGCGAGCAGGCCGAAGGCGCCGACGAAAGTACCGGCGATGTGCTGCGGGAAAGTATTCAGTTGCTCGCTGAGTTCGAGCGAGTTCACATCGAAAACCACCAGGTCGGGATTCAGTTGATGGATCGTACGCTCGACCGTCTTGCCGAACGCCAAAGGGTCTCCGGCGACGCGCGCATGGACCAGCATGGTGGCCCGGTAAACCTGCGAGAGCGGCAAATACAGGAAGGGCGTGGGCTTTTCCGTGAGGGTGGCGACTTTGCTGTCGCGCGCGACGCCAACCACGGTAAACCATTCGTGCGTCAAGTCGGAATTGAGTTGTTTGCCGAGCGGTTCCTGGTTCGTCCAGTAGCGATTCGCGAATGCTTCGTTGACGATTACCGCGCGCTGGGAGGTTTTGGTGTCCTGCGGCGTGAAGTCGCGGCCTTTCAGAATGGGAATCTGAATGGTGCGGAAATAATTCGGCGTGACGATGGCCATCGGCATGTCCAGCGATTCACTGGGCTGCGGGACGTAGCCTGCGGGCCGCACGGTGGTGGAGTCTGGGATCAGACCGAGCGGCACGCGGCTGGAAAGAGCGACGGACTCTATTCCGGGCAGCGCTTCAAGTTTCGTCACGAGCTGGCGATGGAACTCTTCGCCAGCGACGTCTGAATATCCCCCGGCAAACAGGTCGTAGGAAGCGATCAGGATATTATGCTGATTAAATCCGGGATTGATTTGCCCGGCACGCATGACGCTGCGAATGAATAATCCCGCGCAGACGAGCAGCAGCGACAGCGAAATTTGGGCGACCACCAGGCCGCCGGCCAGGCGCGCTTTGTTCATTCCGCCGGACGCGCTGCCAGTATCTTCTTTCAGCACCGTGGCGGGCGCTACGCTGGAAGCTCGCAACGCAGGCAAAATTCCGAAGATTATGCCGGTGAGCAGCGAGATCAACATGGTGGCGAAGAAAACTGTCCGGTCCGCGCGTATGATGAGGGAGATCGGGAAATCCATCGCGGGAATGAATTTCATCAGGGTGCCGGCTGTCCAGAGAGTGATCAAGATAGCGAGCGCGCCTCCAGCCAGCGCGAGGATGAGGCTTTCCACGAGCAATTGCCGGACGAGGCGCCAGCGGCTGGCTCCCAACGACATGCGAATGGCGGTCTCACGGCGGCGGCCCATGGAGCGAACCAGCATCAGATTGGCGACGTTGGCACAGGCGAGCAGCAACACCAGGCCCGCGATGGCCATCAGCACGGGCAGCAACGGCGCGAAAAAAATATTGAAGCTGAATGGATTGCGCCACAGCGGATGCGCCGTCACGGTATTGTTGCCGTTGTGTTCCTGGGATAATTCTTGGCGTCGCGCTGAAGGTGGAGGGTCATTTCTTCCTGCGCTTGCCGCCTGGAGACGCCGGGCTTCAGGCGTCCATACGCGAACAGCCAGTCATTGTGACGATCATGAAACGCGTCGCCACCGGGCATCAATTGCGGCGCCATCATGATGGGAAGCCAAATCTCCATGCGCAGACCCGTGATGCTGCCTTGAAACACTGGTGGAGCGACACCGACGATGGTGTAGGAGTGTTGGTTGACTTCGATGGGCTGGCCAACGATGGCGGGATTCGCGGCGAAATGCGTTTGCCACAGGCGGTAGCTGATTACCGCGACAGGCGCGCCTCCGGGCTTTTCGTCTTCGGCCGGGAGCAAGCCGCCGCCCAGGATTGCGCGCACGCCCAGCACATCGAAATAATTCGCCGTCGCGACCATGCCCCAGACGCGTTCCGGTTTGCCTTTGCCTGTGAGGCTCATGGGCGCGAACATGCAGGCAGTGATGGCTGAAAAGCTTTGCTGCCCGTCGCGCATGGCTTCGAGATCGGGATAGGAAAAACCGAGCGGGTTGCCGCCGGGGTGTCCTTGCGTCAGCGAGACGATTTCGTTCGGTTTGGAAAGACCGGGAACTGGATTGAGCAACGAAGAATTGATCCAGCTGAAAATTGTGGAGTTTGCGCCGATGCCCAGCGCCAGAGTGAGGATCACGATCGCCGCGTAGCCCGGGGCGCTTGCGATCATTCTGAGGCTGAAGCGTATGTCTTGCCAGAACGAGGTCATCGGGGCGCCTTCGCGTGCATGTTACAACGATCTAGAGCATGCGCTCACCCATCTGTTGCGGCGTGCAAATAATTGCTTGCGCGGTACTTAGCGAATCAACTTGATGTCCAGCGGATGGGGGCTGTCCGCTTCTGGGACCGGTCTTCAACGGTAGCGAACATTCGATCGAGTTCGGGCGGAGCGGGACTTCGAACATTCCCAACAAGGGACGCGCATGAGAACGAGACGCGCGGCTCGTCTGCAAATGGCGCGTCAGATGCCAGCGTACCAGGCATAGCCTCCGTCTGCGGACGCGGAGCCCTTTCCATCTCCGAACTTTTTCAGATTATCTGTGACCGTGAGGTGCGTGATGAATTTCACGCTCTTGTAGCCGACCTGGCGAGGTAGGCGCAGGCGCAGTGGGCCGCCGTTGCCTACGGGAAGATCGCTGCCGTTCATGCCGTAGGCTAGAAAAGTCTGCGGGTGCATGGCGTCGGCCATGTCAATACTTTCCCACCAGTCGGGATCCATCGAGAAATAGACGACGTATCGGGCTTGCGGCTGGACACCCACGGCATCGAGGACGTGGAGGAGCGGCGTGCCGATCCATTCGGCGATGTATGACCAGCCCTCTTCACAGGCCAGTTGCGTGATCTGGCTGCGATACGGGTAGCTTTTCAGTTGGTCGAGCGAAAACGAAGCGGGGCGGTCAACGAGGCCGGTGACGGTAAGCCGCCAGTCTGCAAATCCACCGGACTGAAGGCGCTTGAAGGCGTCGGTGAGGGGCGGCATCTCGTTCGCGAGGGGGCGCTTGGAAATCTGGTCGCGGCGGAACTCGCGGGCTAACGAGTGTTTAGTCAGCAATCGCTGGGTGGCGTAGGTGAGAGTTTCGCCGAGGCCGTAGATTCCGCCATGGTCGGGCGGGACCAGGCCGTATTTTTGCGCGAGACGCGCGGCGACGCCGAGGCCTGCGACGCCGGCTGTGGCTGCGAGGCCGGTGACGAGTAATTTTCGGCGTGAGAGATCGGTCATGGGCGCTCCTCCTTACGCGTCGTGACTGCGCCGGTGATCATCGCGCGCATGCGACGCTTGAATCCGGCAACGCAAATCATCACGACATGGACTAACACGAAAAGCAGCATGGCCAGCGAGACGAAGAAGTGAATGGTGCGCGCGGATTGCTCGCCGCCCAACAAAGTGACGGTCGCGGGAAACGCCGACACGAAGGCGAGCGACATCGCCAGGCCCGACCAGATTACCAGTGGAAACAAAACGAAGATCACGAAGAGGTAGCTGAGGCGCTGCAGCGGGTTGTACGACCAGGCTTCTGCTTCGCCGGGCCGCGCGAAGCGCACGTGGCTGGCGATTGTGGCGGAGAGCGCGCGCCACGAGAGATGGGCTTTTGCGGGGAGCAAGTCTTTGCGGAAATGACCGGTGAACAGGCCGGAGATTAAATAGAGCAGGCCGGTTAATACTGCAATCCAGGCGGTTTGAAAGTGAAGATAGCGGCTCCAGCCGTTCTGGTCTGGGAGCATGTAGTTGTAGCCGGTCTGCACCAGGGAGCGCGAGGCAGGGATCGGTAGTTGAAATAATGGTGTGGTCAATACGTTGCCGGTTTCGCCCCAGTAGAAGCGCGGGTGCGAGATCACAATTTCAAATCCGCTGATGAGCAGGGCGAAAAAGCACAGAGTGGTGATCCAGTGAGTGACGCGGACAAGAGCGGAGTGGCGCGGTGTGGCCGTGGCGGCTGGGATGGCCGAGGCAGAAGTTGGGACGCAGGCTGGCAGCGGCACCGGCGCGGATTCCAATCTCGCCATTGTTAGCTCCTGTTGGTGAGCGGACGTGCCTTCCCGAGAATTAGGCCATACTACCACGCTCGAGGGGTTGCCGGAGATTCAGGTTGGCGGACGGCGGCGGATGTTGGGGCGTATAATCCTGGCAGATTTACGGGAGGAGCCGAGATGGCCAAGACGAAGCAGTTCACGATTACTGTGGAGAATCAGCCGGGGGCACTGGCAAAGATTGCAAGAACATTGGGGAACGCGAAGGTGAACATTCTGGCGTTGTTGGGGACGGCGCAGGGGGCTAATGGCACGATGGAACTTGTCGTGGAGGATCCACGGCGCGCGAAGAAGGCTTTGGACGACGCGGGGCTGGCTTACCAGGAGACTGCGGCGGAGGAGATTGAGCTGCAGAACAGGCCTGGGGCGCTGGCGCTGCAGCTCGACAAGCTTGCGGCGAAGGGCGTGAATCTGAATTCGATCTGTGCTACGGCTGCGAAGGGCGGGAAAAAAGCGGTTCTGATTTACACGGTGGAAGCTGCGGCAAAGGCGAAAGCTGCAACGGCTTAGCTGCGACAATTATCTGCAAAACCGAGGTGAATTAAATTTTGCAGGCGGCGTTCAGAGGTGAGACTTGTCCGGCTGCGGGACGTTGGCGCCGGAGAGCAGGGCGCTATCGTTGTAGCCGGGTTTTATGATGATGTTGCTTTGCTCGCGGAGTTCGGCCAAGTAATCGCGAATGCGGGGCTGCATTTTTTGCGCGAGGATGATGCCGCGGATGTCGGGTTCGACTTTTTCGAAGGGCTGCAATCCGGCCTGCAGGTGATCGTCAACTCTCAGGATTTCGAAATCGGTGCGGGTCTGGATCACGTCGGTGATCTGGCCTTTGCTCATCTGGAAGACGATCGCTTCGAGCTGAGGGGCTAGTTCTCCTTTTTTGAAGGTGCCGAGAGAGCCGTCATCTTTCGCGGTGCTGCCCTGGGAATATAGGCGCGCGACCTGATTGAAATCGTCGCCGTTTAGGACGCTGGTGCGCAGACCTTCGACTTTATTGCGCACGGCGGCCATTTCTTCGGGGCTTTTTCCTTCGGTGCTGAGTGAAATTTCGGACAGCACCACGCGCTCGGGCAGCGTGAATTCCTCGGGGTGCGCATCGTAATATTGCTTCACCTCTTCGCGAGTGATGTCCACGTGCGAGCCGACTTCGCGGCGCACGACTTCTTTCTGCAGCAGTCCGTTGCGAATGGTGGTCTTGTAATCTTCCCAACTGAGGCCGGAAGCCTCGACGCCTTTTTTCAGATCGTCGAGGGAGGCTAGGCCGTTCTGCTGGCGGACTTCGTCGAGGCGCTTGTTTACGTCGGATTCGACGTTGACGTTCATGTCCTTGGCGCGCTGCACGATCAGCGACTCGTCAATCATGCCGCGCAGCAAATCTTTCTGCTGGTCTTTGAACTGCGCGGCAATTTTTTCCGGCGGGCAATCCTGACAATCGCGGGCCACTTCGTCACGCAGCGTTTGTTCGGCTTTCTGATAAGCGGCGAGGGTGATGACGTTGTCGTTCACGCGCGCGACGATGTCCGCGTCGGCGGGGGGGTTGGCTTGCGCGCGCAGGTGGGAAGGAAATAGCGCAACGAACAACGCCAGCGCGCTGAATGTGAAGGCTGCGCTTCGGCCTAAGGTTGGGACCGATGCGCGATTGCGATGTTTCATGGTGTGCGCTCGCCTCATATTGGGTGTCTCCGATTGTAGCTGGAATTTGGGATTCGGGCGTATCTCTCGCGGGTTGCGCGCCGCGATGGCCTGCCGCGGCGAAGTGTACAATCCGGGACAGTTTCTCGATTGCCTCTGTGCGCTAATGAAAAAGTAGAGGGGTCTTGCCGCTGCAATTTGACCGCAAGCAATCCGCGACCCGAAGAGTTGAATCAGCGAAGGCCAACCTACAGTGACCTTGTGATCTGTGCACCCACTTTCCTGCACGCGAGCCGCACGACCATTAGCGGCGGGATTGAACTTCGCGCGCTGGTTTCTTCTGTGGCTTGCCGGGCAGGCTCCTCCGTGACATTGAAGCGCGTTTTGAAAAAACTCCTTCGTTCCGGCGTCTATGCTGTGCTGGCCTGCGCGTTACTTCTGCTGTGTGTGGATGCTGCGAGCGCATCTGCCTGGCCGCAAACGAATGCGTCGAACGTCCGCAGCGGTGCCCTGCCGGAGGAAGCTCTCATACCGACGCCCGCTACGGAAGGGTCAGGCAGCGTCGCCGGGACGGTGCTGGACGCGAGCGGAGCGAGCGTGGCCGGCGCGGAAGTCACTTTGATGCCGCGCGATGGGACGCAATCGCACGCGATGGTGTCCGCGTCGAACGGCGAATTCGTTTTTGTAAATATTCTTCCTGGTTCGTATCTGCTGATCGTGAACGCCGCGGACTTTGCACTTTTTACAACCGGCGAATTCGTGATCGCGGCGCAGCAGGCTTATGAGGTTCCCGATATTTCGTTATCTCTTGCGACGAACAATACAGAGGTGACGGTGCGTCCCAGCGACGTGATTGCCGCGGAACAGATTCGAACTGAGGAGCGGCAGCGGCTGGTGGGCGTGCTGCCAAACTTTTATACGAGCTACATTTCAGATGCCGCGCCGCTCACGTGGCAACAGAAATTTTCGTTCGCAACGCGCGGCACATTCGATCCGGTTGCCATGCTCGGCGTGGGCGTCGCTGCCGGCGTGGAGCAGGCGACCAATGCGTTTCCTGGGTACGGGCAAGGTGCCGCGGGATACGGCAAGCGTTTTGCGGCAAAGTTTGCCGACGGACGGAGCAGCGACTATTTGACGCACGCTATCTTTCCGTCGCTGTTGCACCAGGATCCGCGCTACTTCTACCAGGGCACGGGCTCCATGAAGTCGCGCCTGCTGCATGCGATCGACTCCGCATTTTTGACGCACGGCGATAACGGGCGGACGGAGCCGAACTATTCTTATGTGCTGGGCGACATGTGCTCGGGAGCGCTGTCTAATCTGTACTATCCTCGAGCGAATCGGGGAGTGCACCTGGTGTTCAGTAATGCCGCCGTGGGCCTCGCTGGGCGCGTGGGTGGAAATATACTGCGTGAATTCCTGCCGAAACATTCGACGACGAACGTGCCGGGCGAGTGACGCGCGTTGCTATGCACTAGAAAATGGCCTTCAGGCTGAGCTGCAGCTGCCAGGCCGAGTTGGCCGCGGCAAGCATGACTCCCAAGCGGAAGCCTGAAAAACACAGACGAACGTGCGCAAGGAATGCGTTCGTTATCGCAACGGGATGCGATACAGGTTGCGCCGGGTATTCTGGCGCGTATAGGCGTAAATGGAGGGGCTTATGGCGGATTCCACAACTTGCGGAATCACATCAGCCATCTTCGCGTTCTTCAAATCTTCCATTTTTGCAATTCCCGTTGGCGGCAGCTTCGGAAGTCCCGATTCATGCGACACGGGCAGAGCGTAGCTGCCCTCGCGCATCAATGTAAAGGACATGTACACAAACTTTCCGGAAGTATCCCAATTGAGCTCGCAATAATTCACGCACAGCGTCTCAGACGTGCTTCCGTCCACGGCAAATGCAGTGACCTGAGCCGTGTACTTTTCATCCGGACTCGGCGCGGAGGCAACGAACCAACGGCCGTCTGGTGATACCGCAAGAGCGTCGATCACGCGCTGCGAGGATATCTTGCGGCGGTCTGTTCCATCAGCTTTCATGCGATAGAGAAAATTCGAGCCGCCTTCGATTACGCGAAAAACGAGATCGCCATCAGGCAGAAAGAAAGGAGAATCCTCGATTGCTGCTGGGGGTGAGATGCGTGTGGGAGAGGAGCGACGATTCGATGGTGCGACCCATAGGCTGGAATGTCCGCCCTGGTCGTTCACCGCAAACGCGACTTTCTTTCCATCCTTGGAAACCGAGTAGCCCTCCATGAAATAACCCGGCAGAGGATTCTCGGTGTTTCCGCCGGTCAAATCCTTGACCTGGAGTTCGTAACCCGGCGTTTGGCCATTGGTCGTCAAATAATAGAGACTCTTTCCATCGGAAGAGAATGAAGGCCTCGAAGCATACCCTTCGGAGGAAATCTGGTGGTCGCCGTCCTTGTCGTGGAACCAAACCGTGCTGTCTTGCGAGCCGACGGCGGTAATCAGCGATTTCCCGTCGGGCGCCATCGCAATTCCCTCTTGCGAAGTCGGGCCATACGTCAGTAGCTCAGGATCTCCGTCGGGAAAACCCTCCCTCCAGATATGAAATTGGCCATCCTTCTTTGCGTTGAGGTACACCGATTTGCCGTCGAGAGACCAGGCGCCTGAAATGCATGGATCGCTCGGTGGACCGACGACGCGCACGTCGTCATTACCTTGGAAAGGAACAATGCGACACGGCAGAATGTCTGCACGGGGGCCCATCTCGACGACGAGCACCCATTTACCGTCTGGGGAAAGATAGGAATGATGGACCATACTACGCTCGCCGGGGGGAACGTAAATGTCGCGCATCTGGCCGCGGCCCACATCCGTGGTGACAAGAACCAAGTGGAGTCCCCCTCTAATCTCCGAAAATAGCAGGCGCTTCCCGCCTTCGATCCACGTAAGAGATGAAGCGTTCGGGAGAAACATGCGCGGATCACCACCGAGAACCGGGACTTCCCAGACGTCCCAGGGCTCGACCGTGCTGTAAGCAATGTTCGAACCATCAGGAGAGAAGGCCGGGCCTAACTTTATCGAGGAGTCGTGTGTGAGCTGGACGGGCTGGCCGTCCGGCATCAACTTCACGTAAATCTGTCCTGGCCCCAAAAAGGAACTACTCCCGCGGATGAAGGCTAGCATGCGTCCATCCGGGGAAAGAGCCGGGTACACCACGGAGTCGGTAAAAAAAGTGAGTTGCTCCCAGTCTTTGCTGGGGGGAGGAGCACTGTGCAACGGACGAAAGAGGAAAAATGCTGCAACCAGTGCCGCCAACACAACGACGGAAGCCACAGCAAAGTAGTAGCCTTTTCTGCTCGAGCGTTTTGAGGCCGCGCCCGAAGCCAACGGCTGTGACGCGGGTGCCACGCGTTCCGTCTGTCCGGAAGGCAACGCATCGGAGCGGCCCGAGGTGCTGTCGCGCTTTAGCCTCTGCAATTCCGCGCGTAGGTCAGACGCGTGCTGGTAGCGCAGATTGCGGTCTTTCTCGAGCGCACGATTTATGATTTCCTCGAACTTCGCAGGCAGATCCGGATTCAGGCGAATGGGCGCCACCGGCTCGCGATTCAGGATGGAGTCGAAGATGACGCCGGACGTATCTCCGCGAAATGGCAGAGCCCCCGTGACCATCTCGTACAAGACGACACCGAACGAGAAGAGGTCGGTGCGCGCATCCAGTGAGGTGCCGCGCACTTGTTCCGGCGACATGTAAGCAACTGTGCCTACTGCGGCGCCGGGGCTTGTT
>Ga0209773_10000619_pt1 | contig 11716 bp, 6 predicted proteins | sample BogFormECP14_OM1_FD_188244 | JGI IMG/M metagenome (GOLD analysis project Ga0209773, IMG submission 188244) | Bog forest soil microbial communities from Calvert Island, British Columbia, Canada - ECP14_OM1 (SPAdes) (version 2) | ecosystem: Environmental > Aquatic > Freshwater > Wetlands > Bog ... | reverse complement strand
CCACCAGATCCTGTGGACCGTATAAATCCTCGAGCAGCAGGCCAAGCAACTGGGCGCGCTGAATGATGCCCGCCTCAATGTAGCGCCACTCCTCCGCCGGGATCAGCAGGGGAATGATATCGATCTGCCAGGCGCGATTCGCTCCAAGAGGGTCGCTGTAGATGTTGTAAGTGATCCCGTTCTCGCGAATACGGCGCTCGGCGCGGCTCCAGCGCCGTTCCAATTCCGCGTCTCCGATCTCGAGAAGCGAATCCATCAGATGCGCCCAGTGCGGCCGGGGCGTTACGCCGTCCGCCGACAATTCATCGTAGGCAGCTTCATAGCGGAGCGGTGTCTGATAGAGATCCACGGTCATGGGACGAGGCCCTGCTTCTCAGTTTGCGGCATATTCGCGGGCAGCGGCAACCGCAGATCCAGGGTCATGGGAAAGCTCGGATTATTCTCTTCTGGCGGCGCCATCATGATGCCAGAAGGAAGGTCAGGCACCTGAAATCGTTTCCGACGACGGTCTTCAGCTTCCTTTGCGTTCACTGGCCTGGCCGTGTATACGCGGCCGTCGGGCTGACCGGCATAGTAGGTACATCGGCCAATGGAACGCTCGTGCCAGCGGTCAATGACGTCGAAGACAAGGGGCGCATGCACAGGAATTGTTGGGTGCAACGATGTCGATAATTGTCGCGCGCGGTACCGCACACCTCCCACTGCTTCTCCCGGCTCACCTGTGGGAGTTAGTGGTATCCGGCGTCCATTGCATGCAACAACATAGCGCGATTCCGTCGTGAACCCGGAGACCTTCACCTGGATACGCTCCAGAGATGAATCCACGCTGCGCACTGTTCGGCCGGAAGTCGTCTCTTCTGCGAGCACGTTCCAGGGCTCAAGAGCTTGACGCAGTTCTAGTTCGACCCCCTCGGCAGCGATTGACCCGATCTTCGGAAAACGAAACTCGAAGTGCGAAGCAAACCACTTCTCCTCGAAGTCGTAGCCGGATCGGCGCAACTGGGTGATTACATCGGAAAAGTCGCGCCCGACAAAATGCGGAAGCATAAAACGGTCGTGGAGCGCGGTGCCCCAACGGATCAGGCTGCCGGTAAACGGCCGCTTCCAGAACATACAGACCAGGGCGCGGATCAACAACAGCTCGACAAGCCCCATTCTGACGTGCGGAGTCATTTCGAAGGCTCGCAATTCGAGGAGGCCGAGGCGCAGTCCAAGACCCTCGGGAGCATACAGCTTGTCGATGCAAAACTCCGCGCGATGCGAGTTTCCTGTGACATCCACAAGCAGATTGCGGAACAATCCATCCACAATAAACGGCGGGCAGTTGCTCGAAGGCACGTGCCGAAACGCAAGTTCCAGCTCATACAATGCATCCATCCGCGCCTCGTCGATGCGCGGATACTGGCTTGTAGGGCCGACATAAATGCCGGAAAACAAGTACGACAACGACGGATGATTCTGCCAGAACGCCACCATGCTGCACAGCAGATCGGGGCGGCGCAGAAAGGGGCTGTCCATGACAGTGGCCCCGCCGATCACGATATGGCTGCCGCCGCCGGTAGCCATATGGCTGCCGTCGTAGGCAAATTTTTCAGCAGTCAACCGGTTTTTTCGTGCTTCCTCAAAGAGCACCGTGTGGATTCGTTCGAGGTCGTCCCAATTGCCCGCGGGTGGAAGGTTTATCTCCAGAACTCCGGGATCGGGAGTAACACTGAACGATCGCAATCTCGGATCGGAAGGCGGAGCGTAGCCTTCCAGCCACACCGGTTTGTTCAGGTACTGGCAGGTATCCTCGACTGCTGCGAGCAGGTCAAGATAATCCGCAAGCTTCGTCGCATACGGTAGAAATACGTGCAGGCGGCCCTCTCGAGCCTCCACGCACAGTGCTGGCCGTATCAGCTCCGGCGCCGTGTCTGCTTTGCTCGATAGAGCAGGCAACGGATCTGCGACCGGATCTCTCTCGAAGAGGTCCATGCTGCGCGGTGGACGTGCCGGGAGCTTGACCAGTTCAGCATACGGCGCAGCATCGAATTCGTAGTCGATCTCGTCAGGGGCCACCCATGTGATGGACTCAGTCGGTATGCGATAACCGATCGGCGAATCCCCGGGGAGCAGGTGCAAACGTTCCGGACGGGGAAACCACAACTGGCTCGACCAGGACAAGCGGCCGGACGGTTGCCGGCGACGGATCGGCAGGATGTACCCTGCCGGGTCAGTGGAATCGGCCGCATTGTAGGCGGGCAGCAGGTTTTCAGTACTCACCTGAAGTCGGCGCGTGAGCGCTTCCACGAACGCGAAAGCATCGGCCGCGCCGAAGCTGTGGTCCTGATCTTCGCGTGCGATGAGATCGATATTCTCCCAGACCGGGACGGCATCAGCGCGCCAGAAGCAACTCAGTGCCCAGCGAGGCAACGGCTCGCCCGGATACCACTTGCCCTGTCCGTAGTGAAGCATCCCTCCGGGCGCCACCCGTTCACGCAGACATTGGATGAGGCCCAGGCCAAGGGTGCGTTTCATCGCCCCCAGCGCGTCGATATTCCACTGCGGGCTCTCGGGCTCGTCGACACCGACAAAGGTGGGCTCGCCGCCCATCGTCAGACGCACATCCTGCGCCTCCAGATCCGCGTCGACGCTATGGGCAACGTGTTCCACCTGCGCCCAATCTTCTTCCGTGAAAGGCTTCGACGTTCGTGGCATCTCATTCAGGCGGCGAATGGACATGGTGTAGCTGAAGTCCACCTTGGCGGGCTCGACGGTGCCCTCAATGGGCGCGGCCCGGGAAGCATCCGGAGTGCAGACAAGCGGGATATGGCCGTCACCGGCAAACAAGCCCGAGGTTGCGTCCATCCCAATCCATCCCGCCCCCGGCAGGAATGCTTCCGCCCAGGCGTGCAAATCTGCCGAGTCAGATTTCGGAGCGCCAGTGCCGGTGGCTCCATCATCCTCCGAAGCCAGTTGAATGAGGTACCCGGAGACGAAGCGTGCGGCGAATCCCAAATGCCTGAGAATCTGCACGAGGAGCCACGCGGAATCGCGGCACGAACCCATGCGCCTTTCGAGAGTCTCTTCGCATCCTTGAACGCCCGGATTCATCCGGGTTTCATATCCAACCTGGTCCCGCACCCTTCGATTCAAGTCGACCAGGAAGCCGGTCATTCCGCGCTTTTCGTCGGAAATGGTCTCAAGGAAAGCCCGCAGTGAAGGGCCGGCCGGATCGACCGAACGGTACGGTTCGAGGTCCTTAGCCAGCGTCGGCTCGTATTCGAAAGGGTAATCCTGGACTCCCGGTTCCAGCAGGAAAGCGAATGGATTGAAGGAAGAAAGCTCTGCGACGAGATCCACCTCAACGACAAACTCGTTCGTCTTGTTTGAAAAGAGAACGCGCGCCAGATAATTGTGGTGCGGATCAAGCTGCCAGTTGAGCAGGTGTTGCGCCGGCGTGATCTTCAGCGAGTAGCTGAGGATCGGTGTTCGACAATGCGGAGCAGGACGCAACTGTATGACTTGCGGACCGAGGGAAACGGCCTTGTCATATCGATACTCCGTCCGGTGATTGAGAGCAACTTGTAGGCCCATCCACCCCTCTTGCGGTCCAGACCCCGCAGTGCGGACCCGGACTGCCTCGTTCGCACTTGGCGCTGCAAACCAGGCCTCTGGCAGAAGCTTCTGCTGTAAAGCTACCTTAAGGAATCTGCCGATGACGCAATATCTCATCATTGCTTCGAAGCTTCAAGCACAAGAGACGAAATGTATCAGTTTCATGTGAAACCAGGGCAGGCCGGGAGGATGCTAAAAAAGTAAGGAAAACAATGCTTTTGCGTGAGGAGATCATCATGAACATATCGTTTGAAAACAAGGTGGCACTCGTTACAGGTGCCGCCTCTGGATTGGGTCTTTCGACAGCACAAGCTTTCGCTAAAGCTGGGGCGGCGGTGGTGCTGGCGGACTGGAATGAAAAAGATGTAGAGGCCGCAGCTAAAGAACTCGCCGACCAGGGCCATAAGACGCTCGCCATCCGTTGTGATGTCTCGGATGACACTGAGGTGGAGACGATGGTGAAGCAGACGGTTGCCCGCTTCGGACGGCTCGACGCAGCCTACAACAATGCCGGTGTTCAAAACGTCCTCGCTGAAACGGCAGACTCTCCCCGCGATGACTACGACCGGATCATGGGGATCAACCTGCGCGGCGTATGGAGCTGCATGAAATTCGAACTGCAACAGATGCGCGAACAAGGAAGCGGCGCTATCGTCAACTGCTCTTCGCTCGGCGGCCTCATCGGCGGTGCCCGGCGTGGAACCTACCATGCTGCAAAACACGGAGTCCTTGGCTTCACCAAGAGCGCAGCTCTGGAATATGCAGCCCGCGGCATTCGCGTCAACGCCGTATGCCCGGGCATGATTCAGACGCCCATGTCCGACCAGATGATCGCGGCAGGTCAGGGTGAAGAGTTGGAGAAGATGATGAAAACCTACGTGCCGATGGGGCGGCTTGGTCGGCCAGAGGAGATTGCCGATACCGTTCTGTGGCTCTGCAGCTCAGCCGCGAGCTACGTCACCGGCCAGTCGATCTCGGTCGACGGCGGCTTTGTCATGCGCTAGCAAAGATGAGAACGCCTCACCGCACCGCAAACACCAGGAAATAATCCTGCCCGTCAGCCTTGGTGAAATCATACGATGACAACAGCTGGAAACCTGCTTCAGCCATCTCCCGTTTGACCACATCGCTATTCAATCCATGATCTGTGCCGTTGCCGTTCCTGTCGATGATGCCCACTTTCGCGCCTGACCGCAGGGACGGCTTCAGGTTCGCCATCAACACCAGCGGATGCGCCACTTCGTGGTAAACCTTCAGCAGCAAAACTGCATCGATCGAGCCTGAAGGCAGCTTCGGATCATCCGGACTCCCGAGCACGGTCCTGACGTTGCTCACCTTCTCTTTCTGAATTCGATCCTCGATGTATTTCACCGCATCCGCGTTGATGTCCTCGGCATACACCACTCCGCTTGCTCCGACCCGCGCCGCGGCCCTCACCGAAAACCACCCCGACCCCGCACCGATATCCGCGACCGAGGAGCCGGCTTTGATGCCCAGCAGATCCATTACGCGCTGAATCTGCAGCCGCCCGTCGCGCCCCGGTTCCTCGAAGATCGACAAGTCGCCCGAGTAAGGAGTGCTGGTGGGCCGCTGCGGTTGCTCAGCCTGGGAGAACGCAATCTGCGGTACGGCGGCAAAAAGCAGCCCATACAGCAACGCGGCAACAAGTGACTTGGCGAAACCTACCCTCTGTTTCATACTTCCAGCATCGCGCAAAACGGTCCTCTTGTGGTCAGGTATTGTCCGGGAATTGTTCAATCGGTATATAGTTTTTCTTTTGATATCCGCGGCTGGACTAACTGCATCACAAATTGCCTTAACTTGAGGTCGAACCATGCTGTTCATGGCGAGAAATCGGCGAAATTTGCGGTGGGCCATCGTTCTACTGTTTTTTGTTGCGTTCATGCTCGGCTCGATCGCTCATATCGGTCGTTTCGTCCACGCCGCACAGGCGCCACCAGCTTCCGTTCGCACGATCAAGTTGGGCGCGGCACATCCGGACTCGCTCTACGCGTTTACCCTCGGGTTGAAAAATCCGGCACAACTTCAGGGAACGGACGCTGTACTTGTCACGGTGAAGGACGCGCAAGGAGAAATTGAGTCCAAATGGCTGCATCCCGCAGACGTTGACTTCTACCTGACCCTCAGGCCCCGTGCAGCCGGACCGGTGACCGTAAGCCTTTCAGCCGATTCAACCGTCCATGTCCCGGAGATTACCGCGTCGCTGCAGAAGATCCTGCAGGCTCCGGATCTGAAGCCGAGCCAGACCCGAGGAGTCATTGCAGCGGCGCCCAACGGCACCTGGCAAAGCGCGCAGTCATTCGAACTCGGACAAACCATTTACGGCAGCGATGATGAAAGGCCCTACGCTCCGTCCAAGAGCGAAGACGGCTATGCGGCGATGCTCAAGGGCTTCCAGTGGTTCCGATTCACCTTCCGCGAAAACAAGCCGCGACTCGTCTACTTCGTGCTGAACGTAACGGATCGCGATGTTCCCTTAGACGTGGACATCTTTCAGAAAGGCAAAGACGACGCGGATGTTGTTCCCTTCAATACCGGAGAGTTTGTCTACCAGGTCGAGGCGACGCAGAATTATCCCGGCCTCTATAAGTTCCGCACACGAATTCTGCAGCCGGGCCAGGAGTATTACGTGCGCGTCGCCGCAAACCACCCGGCCTGGCAACTGCATACCTACGCATACGGCGTGCCGCCATATTCCGACCCGCACGACGCGGTTCGCTCCGGCATGGATTTTCTGATCAACATGGGCGACTCGTGGCTCTCGAACACGCCACGCCGCGGCGCCGTAGCGCTGCGCACCACCATGCAGCATTCCGAAACTCAGCTTTGCATCGCCTGCCATCCGTCCCAGTTCACCACCCGGGGCTATCTGACCGCAGTGCAGAATGGCTACGCCCCAACACAGCGCCCCGCGCTGGAATTTATCACCGACCGCATTTACAACAATGCGAGACCTTTATATGGAGAGCCCAATACCAACTGGGTGCGCGTAATTTATACCGCGCGAACTGTATCCAGCCGCCTGCCGTTGATCACCAACGCTTTTGAGCAGAATGTCACACACGACCCGCCGCGAAAGAACTTCGACGTACCGTATGCCAACTTCCTGAAAATTCATTACAAGGGCTTGACCAAGATGCCCGGAGACGAAGCCGATGGCTGCGAGCCCGACGTCAGCCCATTCGAAATTGCCACCCAGAGCTGGCAGACTTTCGACCTTCTTTACAACCGTACACACCAGCCCGACTGGCTTACCGAACGCGACCATGTCGAGCACCTCGCGCTGGATTACGAACCTAAGAATGTCATCGATTTGAACTGGAAGATCCAGCTTCTGGCCACAGTGAGCCGAACGAAGTACGCCGCGCAAATCGACACTCTGATTGAAAAGCTCTATCAATACGAAACGCCCGAGGGCGGATGGCCTTATCCCTTCGACAAGAGCGCCAAGCCCGCCGACTTCGTCTCCTACAACTCAGTCTTCGCTCTTGCCATGGCTGGACGCAGGCCGGAGACCGATGAGCACCTCGCGCGCGCCGTCAAAGCGATGCTGGCTGCACAGCGCCCGGAAGGCAGTTGGGAAGGCGATCCCGTCTACCAGGGCTTCAACACGCCCTTCCGCGCAACGCAGTTCGCGGTGATGGCTCTGTCTACCCTCTACCCCGGAACTACCGTCGCCAAAAATTGGGATGCGGCATATCCGCCGCCCCCCACCACGCTTGCGAAGAACGACCTGCCTCTGCTTCTCGTCCAGCTCGATCAATTCTGGGACCTGGCCCCCGAGCCGGTTCTGCAACAAATCCGTCAGGTGCTCGCAACGAGCGATCAACCGCTGGCCCGCGAAGCCGCAGCGCGCGCGCTTGGACACATGGCCGATCCCGGCTCGATGCCTGTCCTGATTCAAGGATTAGGCGATCCAACCAAGATGGTGCAGATCAGCTCGGCCTACGCAATCCGCATGGTGTTGTCGCGCCGGCAGGATTATGCCCCGCAAGGCCGCAAACTGCTTGCCGCAGCCCTGGCTTCACCAAATCCGCGCACACGCTGGGGAGCAGCGCGAGTCTTCAACCAGCATTTCAGAGATCTGACTGGCGATGCGAATCTGCTGGTGGCACTGGAGCGAGATCTCAATGATCCCGTTCCTTTCGTGCGGCTCGAAGCCTCCTCGGGCATATGGCGCTGGTACTACTGGCAAGTGGACCAGCCGGAGATTCGTCGCAGCACCTTGGAAGCATTAGCCACGCACCTCAATACAGAAACCGACCCCATGGTTCGCCGCGCACTGCAGGAAAGCGTCTACAACCTGCTCGACGAGAACACGGGATACCTCTCGGCCTGGGTGCGAACCAGTTCGCAGGATGTGGACAAGAACCGGATCAACGATGGCTATGAAGCCGTGGCACGCGATCAGGCACAGGTGCTGGCCAAGGTGCTGCGCGAAGGAACGCCACTTGGCCGCGAGGGAATTCTCAATGCGCTATGGGACTTCCACATTCGTCATTACGCTCTTCCCGAACTCAAGTCGGACACAGTCGCAATCGGCCTTCCCGCTGTTCTAACAAAATATGTCAGCGGCGTACCCGATCTCCATCGCCCCGGCTATGAATACCCGCCTTATCGCGAGGCAGTCGATTTCAAATATGACGTTCATAACAACTTCTTCCAGACACGCATCGGCAACGATAGCGATCTCATCCACTTCTTCAAAAGCTCCGGCCCCGAATTGGAGGAAGCACTCCTGGCGTGTCTCAACGGCGCCGATGACTCCATGAAAATCGAGGTTCTGAAAGCGGGAAGCACGCTCAGCGGAGCCGGTGATGCCCGCTTCACCCTGGCTGCCCTTGAGTTGTCCGAAGACCAGAACGCCGCAGTGCGGCAGACCGTGCGTTATGTCTATGAGGATGGCCAGCGCGGGATCCTGAATCTCGATACTGCAGCCGCGCCGGACCCTCGCCTCGTTGGCAAAGTCGTTGAAATCGTCAAGCACGGAAATCCTGACAGCCAGGCCGTCGTGCTACCTTTGCTCGCTGCACTGCCGGACACTTCTCCATGGGAGCAGCAGGCAGAAGTTCAGAATGCCTTGCGCGGGCTGCTTGAACAGGATCCTCAACCCGCAAACTACGCCCAGGTACTGAACGCAGCATCTTCGTTCACCGAACTGATGAACGAGCCGAAGCTGCAGGAAAAAGTTTTAGCGGGGCTGGATTCCTACGACCCCGACGTGCAACGCGCCGCCGTGCAGGCTTCCCTTGAGCATTTTCTGAACAATCCCCAAATGGCGCCCACGCTGAAAAAGGCATACGCAAACATGAACGTCTCCGCGCAGAGAATCTTTATGGAGGAAGTGGGCGACCCCAAATTCATGATCCGGCATCTGGGAGTTGCCGGCGGAGCGGTGTCGCAGGATCAGGACTTCCTGAACAGAAATCTGGCCGCAAAGAAGATTCAGGAGCCGTTGGAAAATCTCATAGTGCTGGATACGGTGATGGCAAGCGTGCTCCATGGCGACGCTAATGTGCAAGCTGCGGCGCTCGATACGCTACGCAAGGTAAAAGGCGTGGAGCAGCGCCCGGACTTTCGAGCAGCAATGGATCAACTGCAGAACTCCGACAATCCCCGTTTGAAGCTCATCGCTACCCGCGTTCTGCAAGGAAAGAATCTCAGCGAGGCATTGAAAGACGTTCAACCGGGCTCAGTGCTCGACTTCAACTACTTCGTCACAAGAATAGAGCCCATCCTGGCGAAGCCGGGACCGGATGGCAAAGCGTGCGTCTTTTGCCATGCCAGCCACGTGATCTTCAAATTGCAGCCGCCGAATGCTGCTGGTGTTTTCTCAGATCAGGACAGCGAAGAAAACTACAAGTACGCGATGCGCGTCGTGGACATCAACAGCCCGGCCCAGAGCCTGATCCTGATCAAGCCCACGCGGCCAACCGACAGCGCAGGCAACGTCGGCAATTACCTGGCCACCCACAACGGCGGCCAACGCTGGCACGGAAACGAATCAAGCCCACAATATCAGACGATCCTGGAGTGGATTCGAGGTGGGCGCCTTGACACCGCGGCGCTGTCAAAGTGATCGGCGCGGATTACCAATCTGTGGTTATATTATCTCCGCCACAAATTTGAGCCAAAGGAGAGACTTCCAATGTCGTCGCCCCCCGCTTCTCTGCCCGTTCAGAGCCCTCTCAACTTAATGCTGAACATCCAACCCGGCAAAAATCAAACGATACTCGACTATCTCGTACAGAACCAGGCCAAGATTAATGCCGCTCTTGCGCAGATAGGCACGGTCCATTTCGCCAGATTTCTGATGATACCGGGCACTCAGTATCTATTTGTAATAACCACCTACGACGGCGACTTTGACGCGTATATTCAGGCATTCACGAACATCGTCGGAGATGTGTTTAACCTGCTTCTCTCCTGCGTAGACCCGGCGCCTCCGCTTCCCGTGCAACAGAATGTCGCCGCGTTCCAGGCCTTCGTGACCCAGTACAACCTGCCGACGGGGCTTTACTCTGCTTATCCCACTTGCACCGTTATGCAGATATTGAGCAACGGATGCAACCCGCCGCAGTAAGCGACAGGCGAGTGGTCGTGACAAAGCTCGAACTGGAAGATATCCAGGGGATCATTCTGCGTGGCTACGGCTCGTTCGTCCACGTGCGGCACTTCATTGTCGCGGTGGCGGACGCAGACGCTGCAAGAGCCCTCATCGACAGCTTGGTCCCGGCAGTTCCTGCGACGATAAATCCGACGCGCCTGGCAGTCACCACCGCCGCCGAATGGCACGTCAAGCCGGACTATACGCTGAACTTAGCGTTCACTTACGAAGGACTCTCCGCTCTGGGTGTTCCTTCAACTCTGCTCGCGGGATTCGCGCCGGAGTTCGCCAGCGGAGCGATCGGCAACGCCGGCAAAATCTTCGACGTGGGCGACAGCGCTCCCCAGAACTGGGAAGGCAGCATGGGCGTTGCGTCCAAAGTTCACGCCATTTTTTCGCTCTTCGCGAGAACCGCGCATGAGTTGGAATCGCGCACGAATGAACTGCTGGCAGCCATTTCAAAAGCATTCCGCCTCACCCACCGTCACGACGGCAGGGCTCTTCCTGACGGGTACGTTCATTTCGGCTATCGGGACGGTCTCTCGCAACCGTTTCTGGCCGGCGGACCACGTCCCAGGCGACCGTATCCTGATCTGGGAGCTAACAAAGATGGCAGCTCGCCGGCCGGGGACTTCCTTTTGGGGTTTGAGAATACCTTCGGCAATCAATACTCCCCTGGCGTTGCCAATACCAGCCTTGGGCGCAATGGCAGCTTCGGAGCCTTTCGGATCCTCAGGCAGGAGGTCGCGGGCTTTGAAGAATACCTGCAGGCAGCCGCGGTCAAAATCGGCCTCACGCCGGACCAACTCGCCGCTAAACTCATGGGCCGCTGGCGCACTGGTGTACCGCTCGTGCTTTCCTCAGATGGCACGAGCCCCATTCCGTCCGATCGCCTGAACATGTTTCTGTACAAATCTGCGGCGCCCGGTCAGGCCGAACCCGATCCCAAAGGCGTCGCTTGTCCAATTGGCGCGCATATCCGTCGCGGCAATCCACGAGATGAAACCGTCGCCGGATTTTTCACCCAGCAGGCGCGCATTATGCGCCGCAATCTTCCCTATGGTCCGCCCTATAACCCTCAGCAGCCGAACGATGGAGTCGAACGGGGACTCATCGGCTACTTCATCAACGCCGACTTCGCCAATCAGTTTCAATTCCTCATGTCACAATGGCTGAATTTGAATAACTTCGCTGGTGGAATGATTTCCGGCCTTGACCCGCTCGTCGGAGCCAACAGCCCATCCTCCAGCGACTTCACCCTCCCGACCTCGACAACCAGTTCGGTCAAGGTCAGCGGCTTCGAGCGATTCGTCGTCACGCGCGGCAGCGCCTACTGTTTTCTGCCGAGCGTCACCGGCCTCCGCTATATAGCCTCGATCGGTAAGAACGCATAGTCCGGGTTGCATACCCACTCTGCCCAATGCCGAGTCACGCGGCGTTCACCGGAGGGTTTGTTTCCGCGGGAGCCGCTGGCAAGGTGAAGTGGAACGT
>Ga0209773_10000618_pt1 | contig 11727 bp, 8 predicted proteins | sample BogFormECP14_OM1_FD_188244 | JGI IMG/M metagenome (GOLD analysis project Ga0209773, IMG submission 188244) | Bog forest soil microbial communities from Calvert Island, British Columbia, Canada - ECP14_OM1 (SPAdes) (version 2) | ecosystem: Environmental > Aquatic > Freshwater > Wetlands > Bog ... | reverse complement strand
ATATGCGGCATTGGCATCGCGGAAAGCATCTACTTTCTTCTGCGTCTCTTCCAGCATTGCTTTATCTGATTCAAGGTGCGCCTCAGCATCTTCGTAAGACTGCTTTCCATATTGTGCTAACACTCCTTCTTCGCCTTCGTGAACACCAGCCATACCGATTTTATTCTCATCGGCAAGGAAATCATAGAACGGTTTAACGGTCTCGCTAAGATAGCCAGTAAGAGTTTTAGGAGGCTCTTGCTTTACTTTAGGTGGTGGCGCTTGACCAATAGGCGTCTCAGGCTTCTCGACACCAGGCTTTATCGTAGGATGCTCTCTGTCCCATTTATCCATAAACGTATCAAGCGACGGAGTTTCCGCTTGAAGTTGAACCTCTTTCGGCAATGTGCCTGAATCATACTGGTCTATATAACTGTCAATGTTAGGGTCTGCCATTATTGTCCTGTTGGCTTAACTAATTGTCCAGGAGTGATGACGCCATTCTTATATGATTTTAGAAATTGATAAACCGCATCTTCTGAAGATTGAGGGTGTCTATTTCTATACGCTGTCTCCGCATCGAGTAGCTGATGATTAGCATGTTCATCGATAGCCAAACCATGAAGCCTATCTCCTGTTGGATTATACAACTGGTGGATTTTCTGATGAGCCCCGCTCAGAGTGTATTCTTTCAGCTTCTCACTGTCCGCCTTTATTACTGGCTTGTCTCGCGCTAAGCCAAGGAAATCCATCAGCCCCGGCTTAGAAGCGGCTGTGTGAATGCGGTCAGTCTTATCAATTACTAAAGCTTGCATCTTGCTCCATTGAGAATCCATAATGCCGTCTCTAGAGTAGTAGCCAAGCTTAGTGGCTTTATCGAGCTTGTCTTGAAAATTCTTGACCGATTGAAAATCTTCTTTAGTGCCTTTCAATTTCTTATCTGTCGCCATCTCTTTAGATAAGCCAAGAATTTCAGCGCGAGCATCGCCGGCTTCCGGGCTGTTATATCGATTGCTTTCATCGAATCGTCGTTGTTGCTTCTCTTCTTTCACTTGCGCTTTAGCTTCTCGCTGCGCCGCTTTCCCTTCCCGTATATCCGCTTTAGCTTCTGACTCTGCGTGACGCTGCGCTTCTTTCTCCGCCGTGTCAATCTGATGTATGTTTGTATTGACGGTATTGAGACCGTGCATGTACTGTTGAATCGCTCTTGTGTTGGCTTCTGAAGAAGGCTTGTTCAAATGGTCATTGAGCCCTTGCAACAATTGTTGCCTGGCTTGATACTGCACACCGCGATTATCAAAGCTTGCTTCTGCCGGTGCGACTAAGTTCATCACATTTGATTTAGTTACCATTTCAACGTGTTCAGCTTCCCTGTCTTGAATGGTGCGCATCTCGCCGTCTTTAGCTCTAATGCTTGTGTCTAATGATTTAACATCGCCTGCGTCAAGAGTAGGAACATATTGTTCTACAAATGGTTTTCCATCTTTATCCGGCGTTAGGTACTTTTGCACCACCCCCGTATTGCCGTTGTTTATGTTCGCTTGTGCCCAATTCTTAAACGCCGCAACTTTAGTGTCACCAATGATTTTAGCTGCTGCCGCCGGTCCCGATGCTTCGTTCTGCGCCGCCAAGCGATTATTGATTTTAGCCAAGGTCATATCAAGTGCTTGTGTGCTTGTGGCGGGATAGGTAGTGCCAGTGGCATCAGTATAAGGTTGCACACCAGATTGGTCGGCTAGAGCGGAAGTGGCTTGCGTAGTTCCTTTAATTAGATTTTGATTGTATTGCCTGTATCCAAATTCAGTTATTGCTTTAGCCTGTCCAATTTGATATTGGCTTACTTGCTCTGCGATTATGTCTTTAGACGCTTCACTCAAAGAAGATGGAAGTCCTTCCATAATGTTGCTCTTTATCTGGTCGATACCTTGAGTATAGGCGTCACCTGCCTTTCTTCCATCAATAGCGCCGGATGTTATCTGTTGATTCAATCCAGCAGCATAGCTAGTCATCTGTCCTATAGCTGGTGCTAAAGAGTTTCTCGCGTCTACCTGGTCCTGGCGCTGTTGTTGTTGCTGCATAACCGCATTCTGTCTACGCTGCGCCGCTTCCTTCGTTAAATAATTTGCGTACCTATCTCGCTGAAAACTTTCTCGAAATTGATTTAAATCCCATACGGTGCGTTGACCTTGTAATTGTTTAGCTTCATTGCCTAAATCAACTTGCGACATTAAAAGCGCATTCTGGTTATTAATAGAATTTTGTCGCGTCTCTGCCATCGAACGATTTATGACAGTATTGGCATCTAGTGCTGCACCGCGCATGGTGTTAGTAGAATTAATGCTTGCTCGATTTAACTCTTGTTGCTGTTCAATTCGTCCTGCATTAGAACTCAATGCGGCATTGACTGCTTCTGCTCCTGCTGGATTAACGCCGGGCGTTCCCACTACTGGTGATGCTAATTGCCCTTGCTGATAGATTTTAATTTGAGCCATAACTAACCACCAAAGGGATTCACCGGCGTTCCGGTTAATGGGTCTAATGGGTCTGCTGAATTAGAAGGAAGGTTTGTATAAATAGGAGTTATCGGGGTTGCCGGTACTCCTGATGGATTCTGATTAGGAGCAGTCGTATTATAGTTGGCTTGCGTATTACCGAATAATCCTCCTATCTGTCCAAGACCTTGAGCTAAGGAATTGTTTAGCGCTACTTGCGGTATCGGTTGACGTTGATTGAACGCATTGGCAATGCCTGCCGTGTTCTGCGCATTGTACCCCGCTGCTTGCCCTTGCTGCTGCGTTATGCTCTGAATCTGATTCACCGCCGCTTGCGTGCCCCATTGGCTTACTTGCGTATCGAATTGAGATTGTTGCCCTAAGAGCGTAGCTAAGCCTTGCTGCTCTGTCTGAGTGGCCTGAGTGTAGCCAAGTTGGGCTTGCGCCAGTCCTTGATTCTGAATTGCCTGAACTTCCTGCAATCCTAACTGCCTGGTCTGTTCAAGCACAATAAGCGGTGAGCCCTGTAGAGAAACGCCGGAACTCGTATATTGACTGGCTTCCGTCTCTCGCGCTTGCCCTGCATAGAATGCGGTCTGATACGCATTGACGCCTGATTGGTAGAGCGCTGCTGAAGCTTGCTGAGTTTGAGCCAGGGCTTGATTCTGGTAGTCCTGAGACTCCATAGATTGAGCAGCAGCGAACTCGGATTCATTAGGCGCGGCATTGTTAACGACCGGCTGAACGTATGACGGCGCTGCTGTAGGCGTATAGAATGGATAATTTAATTGCGGCGTCTTTACTTGCGGTGAACTTGTTAACGCCGTTGTAAGGGCGTCTGCACTGCTAAACGCTGTTGCAGGACTACCCATCTCCTACCACCTTTGACCACATTTTATAGTCACTGCCATCAGGTGCGAACTTTCTACACACGCCTTCGCAAGTGAATCCTAAGAGGCGCATCCATTTATCAGTAGCGTCATCTGCTAACGAACGTGTTTCCATCCGGCGGAACTCAGGCAATGTGGTCTCTAAGCCATGCAAGTATCTCTTGACCATGCGCACCAGGCGTAGCCCATATTGAACAGTATGGCAACTAGGGATAACGAAAACTTCGACAAAGCCAGGGGCTTGAATGACGTAGCCACCTATTGCAATTACTTCCTCAGTAACAGCATCAACCATGGTGCAACTGATAGTAGCGTTAAATAGAAGCTGTAATTTATCTCTCTTTAGATTGAGGCTCTCATGTGCCCTCAACTGTATTGAAGTTAGATGTTCTGGGGAATAGGGGAGCATCTTAATTTGGGTCATCGGAAGTCATCATGAATATGTCTAAGCTAAGTATCGTACACGGTAAAGGCACGGATTGAATAATAGTTACGCGCTTATCGGTGCGTTTCCATGAATCAGTATAAGGCAAATATTTAATGCCGGAGAACGGCACTGTCGGTCTATCAAATTTAGAAGTGCCTGTAGTAGTGGAAGAAGTAGAGTAAGTTTTGCCATAAACCGTATCGAGATGATACGCATCGCTTCCATATTGTGTACCAAGCGAATTGAAGAAATTTATCGCGACGTGATTGATGTTCCTCACTTTAGATTCGGCACTGCCTGTCTCTCCGCCTGAATCAATGTTCAACGTCTCTAACGTGCCTGTATAGCTATAACCTGCAAAGATTACACTCGCCGGTGCCGTAGTAAATATTTGCCCACTACCTACTAATTGATTAACATCGGGTCCGCCATCACATATCACGGATAACGTCTCACCGTTTAAATAATCCAGCCCTGTAAGCTGCTGCGCCGTTACTAGCCAATCTCCTGGTGTTAATGCCGTAGTAGACGGAAACGCTGTGACGATGTTGCAAATGACCTGCGTGGAGCTAAGGAAGCCGGTTATCTGAGCCCGTCCACCACCATTACCAAAGAAATCATATGCGCCATAAAGGTACTGCTGCACCATGCCTTGAACGAATACCGGATTGCTGGCAGTAAAGATTACGTTATTCCCTGAGATAGCTCCCGGCGTCAATGTGGCATTGGCGCTTATCCCCGGCTGAGTGCCGACATAAGCGAATGCCATATCTAAATGACAAGCGTATTTCTGCGATTCAAACACGGCATTAGCAAAGGCGGCGTCATCGGTCGATTTAATTCCGGTATAGAAATCATGACGAACAGGATAGACAGGATAATCTGTTTGGTATTCCACACAATAAAGAATTTGCCCATTGGCTTGGCGCTGAACAATAAACCATAGCTGGTCTGTAGCCGCTGCTCTAGCCATCGTCTGAAGCCAACGTATATTACCGCGAGCATGGGTCTGCCCAGTAGAGTCGTTATAGTTACCTCCAAGAAAATGCCGTGCCCATCCTGAAATATTTTCCTTGGCTTGAAACGTTAATGAGAGATACCGCCCATCGCCAAGCGTGGCATAGATAATATCCGGTACGCCTTGCTGCAAAGCAAGTTGCCTTAAGCCATTGTATGTGAGATGCTCTGCAACTAAGTTTCGATTAGTTGTGTTGTAATTCTGAATATAAATGTCATATTCTATACTGCGTAAAATCTGATTCGCTCTCTGAATATAAAACATCGAGAAGCCGATATTTACTGGTAGTGTGTACGCCGCTCCATATCGTCCGATTGATTGAGCCGATACCGCTGTTGGGGTAATCGATTGTCCAGGCGCCGCCCCGTAGAAGCTCCTTACAGTGGCAAATGTACCGATGATAGAAAACTGGTCGGTTGCCGCTATCCATTGTATTGAATCGGCTTTACCTGAAGAAAGTGAACCAAGCGTAAACTCTACTGCATTGGTGGCAGCAGTGCCAAGCGTAAAGTCGTCATAGTTAGGTGCGCCTGATGACGGCGAACTAGAACCAAATACGGTGGCCGGATTAGTAGCGGTGCCTCCATATAGGAGGCGCCCATTGCCATCAAAACAAACCGCCGCTGGCCAATTACCCGCACCAGTAAAGGGATCTGTACCGGTACGAGAGAAAGTATTTAACGTCCAATTAGCATTCCCAAAACGAATAAGTTTCCTTGGTGCATAGTTTTGATTCACTATGTACATTGTGTCTCCAACCTGCGCATATTGGAGATAAGGTAAATCCGCTAAATTGTATGGAGTAGCTATCTGATAAATCCTTGCTGTAGTTCCTCCTGAAACATAGGAACCGCCTAAGTCTGTTCTGATTGCGTTAGCAAATAAATCAGTAAGAGTGAAGGTATTAGCAGTAACATTCTGCACAATAAAAAATTTACCGTTCAATCCCATACCACTAGCGCCGGTGTTATCAACTATGCCTGAGATAAACACCTCATCTCCATTTGCATATGGATGACTCGTGACCGTCACTACGGCTGGATTAGCTACCGTAACACCGGCAATGTTCCATACCCCATCTGCATACCCATTAGGCGTTAACGTGCCGATTGACGTAGTGTTAAATGCGATACCACCAGGATAGGTAAGCAAGCTAAATGTAGTAGCGGCGAAAGAAGCTGCCGCTATTGTGAATGTAGTGCCGTTGACGATATTAGTACCGGACATGCCACTAAGAGTTATCTGCTGCCCTACATAAAACCCATGCGCCGCTGAAGTAGTAAACACGCCTGGACTGGCATTAGTCATAGCCGTAACTAAGGCATCGTTCCCGGTTATCACACCATTATTAGCGTAGAAACGAAAGAAGCCTTGAGTAGCTTCTATCACATACGATTGCGAAGCGTTGAATTGAAACGGTATGAATACGCCATCTTGCATCCCTTTCGTGAAATTAACGAAATTAGTACCTGCTCTATATCGAGCACCGCCTTGAGGTAGCACCATGAAATTCTCTATCTTAGCCATGGATTTAGAATATGAAGCTAAATCTAAACGAGCGTACATAAACGGCGATACTTCGCCGCCTACAATATTCGTGAATGTCTTATTTGTTTTGGACATTTAACCCGACGACCGTGGGCCTTGTACAAACGAATTAAGATTAACTATTCCTGCTCCTCCACCTAGAGCAGCAGTACTTATGCCTGTACCGCTAGTACCAGCAGCACCAGCAGCAGCCGTTACCGTACCTGAATTTGTAACGGTGCTGCCACTAATATCTATGATGCCGCCACCGCCTCCACCGCCACCATAACCACCAGCAGCGGAATTAGTCCCTCCTGCGCCACCAGCTGCCGTAATGCTGCCACTAGCATTAATCGTAACAGTGGATACGCATCTTATCTGAATACCGCCTCCACTACCCCCGCCACCACATACGACGTTAGATGTAGAGCTACCTGTACCAGCAGCACCGCTAGCCGTCATAACCGCCGCAGCGGTGAAAGTAATTGCGCCGGTAGACTCTATGTATAAAGACCCTCCACCAGCGCCACCAGTCGTACCTTGAACAGAACCACTGCCGCCACCCCCGCCTGAACCAGATAAATTTGCACTGATTGGATAAGTGCCGCCTCCATTAGTCACGGCAACCGATGCTATATTGCAAGCACCAGCCCCGCCTCCACCGCCAAAACCGCCTCCACCACCAGCGGAAGCAAACGTACCGGAAATGCCTGCTCCGCCATTCCCTCCGCCGAGACCGCCTCCTCTTGCACCAGGCAATATGACCGATGAACCCCCCGAACCAGTGCCACCGCTAGTTTCAGTGGCTATAGTCCAAGCCGCATTAATAGTCATCGTACCGGAATTAAAGACACGAACGTTAGTAGAAGTTATGGCGCCGGTCTGAGTCCAATTGCCATTATTGTAATAATCGCCGGATATAGCCCCAGTAGTAGGTAACGCTCGTAAGCCAGACCAGCCGCCCATCCAAGCAGACTTATCGTAAGGCTTGTATGTAGGCGTTGCCGCTGCCGCACCTTGAAGAGCAGGACCACCCAATACATTTACGGCGCTCTGTGTAGTTCTAGTAACGGTTAATGTGCCTGTACTGGTTACAGGTGAATTGGCTACGGAAAAATCGCCTGGCATAGATAAGCCAACACTAGTAACCGCATTGTTTACTGTCCACGATGGAGCAGTACCGGTTGACGTTAATACATAATTCGTCGTGCCTATGGGCAACCTACCAAGGACATTGGTACCGGAAGCATAAATTAGGTCGCCTGCCGTCGCCGTCACCGTAGCTGTTAACGTACCTGCATTGACTACAGGAGAGTTAGTAATCGTGAATATGGTGGAAGTGCCTGGCATAGATAAGCCAACACTTGTGACGGTGCCTAGCCCTGCTCCTGGACCCGCCCATTGAAGCGTTCCACCATTACTAATTAAGACTTGTCCATTAGTACCTATATTGAAAGTACTTAGAGTATTCAAAGCGCTGAAATACATAATGGCACCAGCATTGCCTTGAGCATTTAAGGTCATCGTTACCGTGGCAGCTAAAGGCGGCGGATTGCCGAAGAATATAAGAGGCGCAACATCCGATATCAAACTAAAAGTATTGATTGTCCCTGTTGGTGGCGTGCTTGGCGGTGGAAATATTGGACCGTCACACCAGCCACTCTCGCCCCAATATCCTTGGCCCCAATCAGTAGAAGCGCGGCGCCGTGCGCCAAGCGTCTTAGAACGCTCAATACGTATAGGAGGTCTTTCTTGCCCATTAACAGCAATAGCGTCTTTGACAACATCCTCCCGCATGATTTGAATCTGCCGGATGATGTTCTTGTCTTTAGTAATCTGATAGCCGATAGAGAGCGCCAAGTCTATGCAGAGTAGCTGCCGAAAACAATCATCCCAAAGCGCTACATTTTGGATGTCTTGGATGTAGCGAATATTGACTGTCGAAGTGCCGCCATTATTAACTGTAAGAATACGCCCTTCGCCAGTACTATCGTTTCTAATGTCATAGTGCTTGTCTTGAAATTTTTCGGCACTGCCTTGCCATGATAGGAACCGCACCAAATCATTAGGCAATAAATACGAATCTGAATAATCGTATGACGTGGTGGCATTAGACGGTGCTGGTGGATTGCCCGTAATAGGCGAAGTCGCCGTACTACCTATTAGAGATACAAGCGCACCTTGCTTAGCAAAATGCCAATTGTATTTCCTCAAAGTAGCACGGCGAACCGCATCATAGTTTCGAGATAGAAGATACTCCGTATCCGTCACCGGATTAGTGATGTTGGTTATCGGACGCTCTCCCAACAAGTCCAAGGCTAAATTACAAATATCAACCGGACTAGCTGGCAGTGCCATTACGTACCTTCTTTATCTAGCTATTACCTCTGACCGAATACGGGATTAGTCGTATATGTAGTTGATTTGAATACACACGTTACCGGCGACGGTGGACGCTGTAGTCGCAGTCAAGCACAAGTCAAAAGCATCAGGACATCCCGGATTAGACGCACTGGTGAAACCAGCATGTTCAAACAATCTATTAGTGTATGCAGAAGTTGGAAAACCCTGATAGAGCGCTCCGGCTGTTGCCTGCGTTATGTTAATGAACCCATCAAGAAATCCTGATGTTACATTGGCGTGAGCAGTGGTCAAGTTCATAACACCTGAGAAGTAACCTACAGTCGTATAGAGAGTAGTGCTTAAATCAGAAGCGTACAAACCGATACCATATGACGTACCTGTCGTCAATACCGGATTAGCCACCTGAATAGTTTGAATAGTGATGTTCCTACTCAAATTCTTGAACAAACGATAAATCGACCCGTTGTTATCGGAAGCTGCTATCTGGACATAAGCAAATAAGGAATTGCCGTCCGCACCAGTAGAAGTGTATCCACGAGCAGACTTATTAATTAAGTTGCTCGTGATAACCGGGTTTACGTAATAATTTACAACTGCCATATTGGAACCTCATTGATTGATGAAAGTAAAACTAAAGACCGTGAACTAGAACGTGGTGGTCGACACCTGTTGAACGCGAACGCCTTCCGTCCGCACCCCTCCAAGCGTTCCAGTAATTTGCACCTGGCTTACATTGACGTAATCAGGTCGGTCTTTGACAGTCAGAGCCCATTCATTTTGTAGTCCCATGCACACGCCCATCTCACTTATCGCCAAGCAAGTTCTTACGCCTGCCGCTGTCGATAAGGCGGGACGAGTGACGTTGGCACCAAACATGATAACGTCCATATCCATAACGCTGCGCAATTGACCGCCGTTCTGGTCTAAACGCAATTGGCTTGTGTACCTAGTATTCACCAATTGGTCAATCTGCAACATGGTCGTTCTTTCATCACCGGCGATACAGAACGCTATGCGTTGCGGCATATCGATGCCAACTTCAGCATCATTGAAGTTTTGCTGCACGTTCAGTAATTTAGCCAAGGTAAGACCGGTGGTCGCGTTTACCGTAAGCCCGCCATCTGTAGCAAATGGTACGTCTACCGTGAACGTTCTACCGGTGAAGCAATCCGCCGTGGATGACTGTATAGCCACAATATCGAATTGCCTCTCCATTGCCCGTACAACCGCTTGGGCATATTGACCATGCGGTTCTAAGAGAGCGCCCTTTAAATCGTAGTCATCGATAAACAGAGTTATCGAGAAATGCCTACGTTGAATCAAGCGCCTTGAGAGAGTGATGTCTGAAGGAATGGATATGTTGTTTCTGCCCATAAGTTCGGACGCTTCTACCGTGCCAATGGAGTCATAGGCAATCTGGTCTGCTCGTCCAAAATCACGATAATCGACATACGGGCGTAAACGTGCACGCATCTGTTGCGCGCGAACGTGCATCATATCGCTGAATGCGGTTGCTAATACCGAATCATAGGTTTCATTAGCCATAACAAAGTTTCTCCGTAATTAAGAGGGGAAGTGAATCGCAAATTTTGCAAGCACTCCCCGCAAATTACGGATGCTCTAATGGCTGTTACCATCATAGCTAGGACCAAATAACTGAGCGTGGCTACCCTAACGGCACTGCTCAATGGAATCTTAACACAAGCCTACTTCTTAATAAAGTCGGATAAGCTGTCTTGAAGCTGCCGTACTTTGGCTATTGTCGATTTATGGTCAGGATGTTGAAAGTCGGTGAATGCCTTTGTCGACATAAGCGCTCTCGTATCTGCTCTCACCGTATCTATGTTTCTGGTAGGCGCCGTTATGCCAGAATCAATTCCATTGGTTCCTGTAAATGTCTCGCCTTTCACAAGCCCGTTATGAATATGATTCAGCGCCACCGCAAGCGCTAAACCTTGTCCGTTGTCAAAGGTCGGAAATGACTTCTTTACTTCTTCCGGCACGTAAAGGTCAATCAATTTCCGACCATTGACAACTACCTGGTCCCACTTATCGCCAAACTGAGATTTTAGCTTCTCGCCAAATTCTGCTTGTTGCTTAGCTAAGTTCTGCGCTTGCGTAGCCTCAACATCCTTCAGAAACTTGACTTGCGATTTATCCAATCGCTGCGCCATATTCTTGAATTGTTTTGGATTCAAACCCTCCTCTTGAGCCGCTTTGCGCATCTCATCAAGAACGTAATCGCTACGATTCTTCTGAATAAGGTCGCCATATTTCTTGTCCGCTTCCTCCAATTGAAGCGGTTCCACCACATATTGCTTGATGTCATCTGGAACACCTAAAGCTTTATAAAAACTCTTTACTTGTTCAGGCGTGGCATTGGCGTCTGGCGGCACCAGCCCTTGTGGACGTGAGCCTATAAGCTTTTGCGCTTCTTCAAATTGCCTGAACATCTCTTTAGTAGGCGTCTCATTCTTCATGAGATTCTGCACCCAGGGCTTCTCTTTAAAGTCATCAGGGACGATTTTTATAAAATCCTCTTTGCGAAGAGAATCATTCTCAAAACTAAAGGTAGTGTGCCCTTCTCGTGGTGGAGTATCAGGAATCGCCACCTTAGCTGATTCCGGTGTCGCCACTACTTGCACCGGTGCTGGTACAGTCTGTTCTCCTGGCACTGGCGACGTTATGACGCTTGCCGGTGTTGAATCTGCATTAACGCTCATTTACTCATCCTCATTCTTTGTAACTGGCTCTAGGACTGGGATCTCAGGGTTTTCTATATGAACTAACTTATCACGCGAGATAAGTTGACGCAATTCAAGCCATATGGCCCTTTGACCTTCAAAGAATAGCGTCTAGACTGAGCGGCGAGCGTCTCCTTGGATGACCTCGGAAAAGGGCAGATGCGGCGGCGTCGCATCGATATAAACGCCACCGTGACCTCGTTCCCAGGGTGATGACCACGAGTTGGTGCCTAATATTATACATCGAGGTATTATTTTGTACGTATAATCTGCAGATGTAAGAGCA
>Ga0209773_10000617_pt1 | contig 11740 bp, 8 predicted proteins | sample BogFormECP14_OM1_FD_188244 | JGI IMG/M metagenome (GOLD analysis project Ga0209773, IMG submission 188244) | Bog forest soil microbial communities from Calvert Island, British Columbia, Canada - ECP14_OM1 (SPAdes) (version 2) | ecosystem: Environmental > Aquatic > Freshwater > Wetlands > Bog ... | reverse complement strand
CCTAAGGTCGTAAAGGTTGTAATGCAGGTACTGAGCAAAGGTGTTATTACGGAAGACGATGGAAACAAATTAGAACTCGTCGATATTATGAAAGGTCACACGACCCCAGAGGATAAAGAACGGGATAATGAACTTTCCTGTGCCTATTTAGTGGAGACTAAAACGCATGGAATAGGATTTTTTGAATACTCATATGTATGAAACTGTCGATGGTAAACAAATGTTTTCCCAAGGATATGTCGAAAGGAATTTCATAAATAACTACGTTCAACATCCCGACACTTGGTCGGACGTACATTGATGTCACACCTCTTGACGGTGTGAAGTCGTCGCCCCCGTCAAATTTCGGCTCAAGATCGCACGCAAAACGCCGGACCGGCAAGAGAATAAGCTACATGTGGGCGCGTAGCGCCCAGCACATCGCGCGCGAATTCCAGTCGATCCCGTGCAGCCTCTCGCGCAATTGCCGCTGGCGTGTTGCGCTTGATTTTGATCCTCGATATCTCGGCGGCCAGTTCGATCGGATTTGATGTCGCCACGGCCGCACCCCCGGCAATCGACTTCGTTCGGACAAGGCTTACGCCCGGCCTGCCGGCGCGTCGATGGGCGGAAGTAAATAAATTGCGCATCCAACGGGATTTTGCGCCCGCCTTCTGCGCCTGAATTATGCAACGGAAACGCTCTGCGGAATCAACGACCCTCGGGCTCAAAATCGAAGTGCGTAATTCCGCTTATGGAACCGCCGGCCATAAAAGAGCGGCTCGCGCCTCCGAGCGCGACCCATTGCCGGCGTGGCGTGCGACGCCACTACCGCGCTGATATAACTACACTTTTCTTGCACAATGTATGATAAACGCGCATTATCACATATAGAACCAGGGAGCCAAGCTCTCGCTCGGCCGCCCGGCTTTCCGAGTCAGGAAGCGGTCGATCCAGCCGCCGCCTTGCGCCGGCGACCAGTCTTGCGTTCGCTCGCGATCGCCGGCGGCACGACAATGGCCTTCTTGCGGTTCTGGCCAAGCCCAATCTTCTTCGCCATTTCCGATCGCTGCGCTGCGTAATTCGCGGCCACCATCGGATAGTCCGCCGGCAGTTGCCACTTCTGGCGATATTGATGCGGCGTCATGCCGAGCGCCGTCAAATGACGCCGCAAAGACTTGAACTGTTTGCCATCCTCCAGACAGATCAAGTAATCCGGCGTGACCGACTTGCGGATGGACACCGCCGGCGCGTGCGCCTCGACCGGGGCCGGCACGCTGCTCTCCCCGCCGTCTGCGAGCCTCGTCACGGCGGCGTGCACCGTTTGAATCAGGGCCGACAATTCGCCCCGCGGGACAGAATTATTCGAGACGAACGCCGTCACGATCTCAGCGGTCAGGTCAATTGGATTTACTGTCGACACAGTTTCTTCCCCCAGTGATCAACTTCGCGCGGGCACGCTTTACGCCGGGCCTGCCGGCGCGTCGATGGGCTGTAGCAAATAAATTGCGCATCGAACGGGATTTTCGAGCGCGACTTCTGCGCCTAATTTATGCAACGTAAACGTCTTGCGAAATCAACGGCGCTCGCGCGTTCCAAAAGTCTTGAATTATGCACCGCTCGAAACTTGTGCGGGTCCGTATGTGAGAGAACGCCGCCCCGGATTGAGAAAGGTTAATCTACCGGCCATCGTCGCTTTAGACGCCGAGTCTCACAATCACGCTCGTCGCTCATCGATCGGGACGACTAAGAGAGCCGCCAACAAAGGCTGTTTTCCGACCTAGCCGGCGGTGGGGCGCCACATTTATTTTTGGAGTCGCGTGGCGAAAGCAGCCCATGCGTCCCTCGCCGCCGGCTCTCAACCTTTATCTGAATCCGCGCTGCTGGCTGCAATGTCCAGAGCGCGGGCGGCGCGTCCTCAGCGCGCCAGTTGAGCCGGCGGCGCGGCGCTCGGGCGTGGGCATAGGGCTAGCCGCGCTAAGGTCGATCGGATAGGCAAAGCATGAGTGTGCCAGCCAAGGGGGACTGGCCGCGCCGCGGCGCTTTGTCATCATATTGACCAGGTTCGACCCGGCCAAGGATCTTGTTTGCAGCGCTTCCCAGGTGATTCGCGCGTCCGGCGTGCGAAGAGCGGCCGAGTGGGTGGCGAACTTATCGAGAAACGCTAGCGTCAGAAACGCTAGCGCGCGAGCTTGACGACTGACCTCATGACGGGCGATCACGGAAACAAGTTTACACACCATAATGGCAAAGACGTTCCGCAGTTCGCGCCGAATTTCAGCGTCTATGTGCTACCCCCTGATGTCGTGTGCCTCTATTCCGAGGACAGGAAGTTCCTGCTTCACGGCGAGCTCTATTGCGCACTCGCCGATGCGATAGGAGAGGGAGGAAGGAGCTTTCAGAAGCTCATTCGTGATCTGGAGCAGGATTTTCCATCCGACAAAATCCATGAAGCCCTGAAGCGGCTGGTCGACCGCCGCTATGTCCTTCCGGCCTCTAGCTCTTCGAATGGCGCCGTAGCCGCCTATTGGGCGAGCCTCGGCCTATCGCCGGAGACCGCGCAGCAAAATCTCCAAAAATGTCGTGTGCGTATTCAATCAATCGACGTGCAAGGGGAAACGGAACTCGAGGCCGCCTTGAGCGGGCTGGGCGTTCGCGTCGTCAAGCGCTCCCCCGACCTGACGGTCACGTTGGTGAACGATTATCTCGAAGCGCGATTAGCCGAATTGAACCGGCAGCATTTGTCGGATGGCGCCCCGTGGGTGCTCGTCCAACCCTCGGGCATTTTTCCCTTGGTGGGACCGGTGTTCAGACCGGGGCAGAGTGCCTGCTGGATGTGTCTTGCCGAGCGGATGAAAAGGAACCGCGAGATCAAGGCGCTCCTCAATCGCAGACAGGCCCGATGCGTCGCCGTTTCGCCTCTGGCACAACACACCGTCGGACAGAGCGCCATCCAACTTGCGGCGGTCGAGACCGCGAAAGCGATCGCCACCGATTTTCGCACGCAATTGAGCGATCACATCATAAGCCTCGACCTGTTGGGCTCGACCATTGTGAAGCATCCTGTGGCGGCCCGCCCGCAATGTCCGAGCTGCGGCCGCAAGAAACTGCGCGATCCCCGCCGTGCGCCGGCCCCGGTCGAGCTTGGCGCAGGCGGTAAGGTCGTTATGACGAGCGGCGGGTACCGCAGCGTTTCGTCCTCGGCGACCGTTGCTCGATTCCGCAGGCACGTGAGCCCGCTCACCGGTGTCGTCTCGCGCCTCGAGCCGATCAAAGCTGATTTGCCCTTGAACACCAACTTCCACGCCGTGCACAATTTTTCAGGGCCGGCGGAGACGGTCCATGAGCTCAGGTCGGGTCTGGGCGGCGGCAGCTTCGGCAAGGGCAGCACGGCCGAACAGGGCGAGGCCAGCGCGCTCATGGAGGCGATCGAGCGCTATTCCGGGATTTTTCAGGGCGACGAGATCCGAGCAAAGCGGCGGTTTGCCGATTTCCCGTCAGGTGAGGCCATTCCTCCAAACGAAGTCCTGCTGTTCAGCGACGCGCAATTGCGGCAGGGCTCGGCGCCGACGCTCGGCTCGGGCGGCCAGGAAGCGATCCCCGCGCTCTTCGATCGAGCGGCCAAGATCGAATGGTCGCCGGTCTGGTCTCTGCGCGACGCGCGCTTCAAACATCTTCCGACCAGCCTGTTGTATTTCTTTTACAGGGGCCCTGCCGCCTTCGCGGCGGATTCCAATGGCTGCGCAGCCGGCAACACCCTCGAGGAGGCGATCGTCCAGGGATTCCTCGAGCTCGTGGAAAGGGACGCATACGCGATCTGGTGGTACAATCGACTGCAGCGGCCGGAATTGGACCTCGGCCAGTTCGGTGATTCCTATGTTCGCGATCTGCAAAACCAGCTGGCCCAAACCGGCCGCCGGCTTTGGGTGCTCGACGTGACCAGCGATCTTGGGATCCCGACGTTTGTGGCGGTCACGCACTGGATGCAAAACGGGCGGGAAAATATTGAATTCGGTTCCGGCGCGCATTTCGATGCGCGGATCGCCCTGTTGCGGGCGCTGACGGAGCTCAATCAATTTCTAGCCTTGGGTCTCATGGGCGGCGGGACGGGGGAGAAATCGAGCCTTGACGGCGCCGCGCCGTTGCGCCTTGAGGACCATCCCTATTTGACGCCGAGCGGAAATCCACTGGTCCAGCCAGGGTTCGGTTCGAAGTTTGGCCATCTCGACACGCGCGAGCAGGTGACGGCCTGCGTCTCCCTCGTCAAGCAAGCGGGCCTCGATTTCCTCGTCCTCGATCAGACGCGTCCCGACATCGAGACGCCGGTCGTCAAAGTGATCGTTCCTGGATTGCGGCATTTCTATCGCCGCTTCGCGCCTGGCCGGCTCTATGATGTGCCGGTAAAGCTCGGATTGCGTGACCGGCCACTGAAGGAAAACGAGCTCAATCCGTTTCATCCCCATACCTGAAGGTGATCCCGGCTTGCGCGCTCCCGGACCAAAGAGAGTGCGACCCGCGGCGCCGGCAAATGTTTCCGCCCGGCTCCCTCGTCACGTCAGGCTCGAAGCGCACGCGAACGGAGAAATCGTCGCCTGCTTCGGTGGCTATTCGGTCGGCTTGGGAACATTCCGCGCGGGCGCAGCGGATCGCGCGCAGGAACTCCGGGTAGGTCTGCGGCTCAGCTCGTTTGCGTCCGGCAGTCGGAACATCGACAAAGAGATTGGTCTGTTAGTCCGGCGATTGGGCAGGCACGGTCTATTGGAGTACCGCCTCGGGCGCTCGCGCGAAGGCGAGGACCTGATCGTCATCGAACCGCAGGTTCCCGATTATTGGCCGCAGGCGCCGCAGCTCTGCGATGCTGACGCTCTGATCCTGTCGCGGTTCGCGTACCTGCGACGGCGCGGTAACGAGATGGTCCTGGAATCGCCGCGCGCCGACGCGTTGTTTAAAATCTGCGATCCGAAGATCGCGACCGCCATCACCATACTCTCTACCCCGCAGCAAATCAAACGGCTGCGTCGGCAGGAGGGTTTTCCAGGGGTCGAGCTTCTCGCCCTGCTCCTCGATTGCCAAATCCTTTTCAAGGTCGACGCTGCTGGCGAAAGTGGACTTCGACTGGCCGAGGGTGACCGCAACCTCGTTCTTTGGGACTTTCACGATCTCCTGTTCCACACGCGCAGCACCGAAGGCCGGCACGTCAACCCGCTGGGCGGAGTTCATCCGTATGCCGGCGTCATTTCTCCGCTGCCGGCGGTGCGGCCCCCCTGGCCCGGAAAGAAGATCGATCTGCGGAAGTACTCGGCGGCGCATCCAGAGGCAATCTCGCCGGTCGCAAAGCTCCTGCGTGAACGCCATTCGACGCGCAGCTTTGATGACCGGCGGCCGATCACACTCGCCGAGCTTTCGCAGTTTCTTGACGCGACCACGCGCGTCCTGTCGAGCTCGAACACGAGGCTCGACCTCGACGACGGCGGTCACACCGTCAGGCCGTATCCGTCGGCGGGCGCCAGCTACGAGCTCGAACTCTATCTGGCCGTCAACCTATGCGATGGGCTTGCACGCGGCTTCTATCATTACGACGCCGGCACTCACGTGCTGGTGTCGATCGGCGTCCCCACGAATGAGCTCGAAGCGTTGTTGGCGGGAGCCGAATACGCAATGGGTTCGCCAGCTGCGCCCCAGATCTTGATCACGATCGCTGCGCGCTTTGGCCGGATTTCATGGAAATACAGCTCGATCGCCTATGCGCTCATTCTGAAGGACGTCGGTGTATTGATGCAAACGCTCTACTTAATGGCGACCGACATGGGGCTCGGCGGATGTGCGATCGGGATCGCGAATATCGATCTGTTCGCAAAGATGACGGGAGTCGAATTCCACGTCGAGGGACCAGTCGGTCAATTTGCGATCGGTCGCGGCGCGAAATCGGAAGCTTCCAACTGATCGCACGGCTTCGGTGTGGCTGGGCAACCGCCAAAGTTGGCGGGGCAATAGCGATTAATCTGCGGTTCCCGAGTTTATCAAGACCGTGGGCGGCTCAGCGCATCGGCGGGTCGCGCGATGCGACGCGCTCGAAATAAAAATATCCAATAGCCTTGCGGCTGCGCTTGTCCAGCAGCGCGAATATGGCGCCCTGGGGGTCCGTGCAATGGACGATCCACGCGCCGCCCGGCACTGCAGTCGGGCCATACAGGATTTGGCCGCCGCCGGCTTCCACGCGCTTCGCCGCCGCCTGGACGTCGTCGACGTTGAAATAGTAAAGCCAGAAGGGAAGCGGCAATGTCGCAGGCTTGGTGAACATGCCGCCGATCGTCTCCCCTCCGGCGGAGAACCCCTGATACGTGCCCATCACGCCGATATGGCTGTCGGCTTTTTGCCAGCCAAATAGCTCGCCGTAGAAAGCCAACGCCTTCTCCCAGTCGGTGGCAAGCAACTCATGCCAGCCCACGCGCCCCGGTGTGCCCAGCTCGGTGGACTGCGCCTGGCCGGATTTCAGCCCCTTGACCAACGAAAGCGTTGCCATTTGCGGGTCGGCGACGACCGAAAAGCGGCTGATGTTGGGGACGTCCGTCGGAGGGACGTACACCGCTCCGCCAAGCTGCTTGATCCGGTCGACGGCAGCGTCCACGTCGTCGACTCCGACATATCCGATCCAGTGTGGCGTCACACCTGTTCTCCTCGCGCCCTCCGGCACGTTCATCAGCCCGGTGACGGGGGAATCTCCAATGGTAAACAGGCTATAGGCCAAACCGGGCATCGAGGCATCCCGCGTGCCCCAGCCCACGACATTGGCGTAGAAGGCCTTGGCGGTTTCTATGTCTGTCGTCATCAGCTCGTACCAGACGAAACGGCCATGAGGATTGACGATGTCTGTTTCTCCTTTCGAGCCTGCAAAGAAGTCGCGGCGAGGCGACCTAGGGTTAAGACCTAATTAACGATCTTTTTGTTTCAAAAGCTTGTCACAGGCGTGGAGGCCAAGCCATAGATTCCAATTTATTTTGCTTCGGCGACGAGCAATGGGCGGTGGCTTGGGGGGTCTTTAGCATCAGGTTCCAGGATCCGCGGCCGCCATCTGCTGGCCTCGAGTGGGCATGAGGAAGCACTCCGAGACATGCCCAACTTCCGCGCCCTGCTCGCCAGGGGGCTCAGTTGGCTTGGAGGGGTGTGATCACTTTGCAGGCGCTTTTCCTTTGATGATCTTCTTCTGCACGGAGATCCATGCATCGGCGGACGCTTTGGTGGGGAACCCCTGGGCTCGCTAGATCACGTTTTCTTTGCGTAGTTAATATCCTCGGAAAGACAGATCGCGCCCGGCTCTGCAATGCTCTCCAATCGCGCGGCGATGTTGACCCCGTCGCCGAGCAAGTCGCCATCCGGCTGCGACATCACGCCGCCGAGGTGGATGCCGACTCGAGATTCGATGCGGCGGTTCTCCGGGCACGCCGGCGTTACGCTCGAGCATGCCGTTTTGCACTTCGATCGCGCAAAGCACCGCGTCGACCACGCTGCGAAATTCAATCAGAATGCCGTCGCCGATTCGCTTGACGACGCGGCCGTTACGCACGGAGATCTTCGGATCGATGAGATCGCTGCGCAGCGCCCGCAGCCGCGCCAAGATGCGATCTTCGTCCGCGCCAACGAGCCGGCTATAGCCGACCACGTCCGAGCAAAGGATAGCCGCCAGTTTTCGGGTCTCGTTCAACGGGCCAGTCCCCAGCACAAAGTCGCTACCAGAGTAGCCGCGTTCAGCTAACGTAGGGCGAGCCTAGGCCATTGCCGACCGGCTGCTTTGGGTCGAAAGCGGGCTTTCAATGCGCGACAATCGCGGCCTCTCGGCGTCTCTCAAAACCACCGGATTTTCAGCCCAAAATCGCTGTTGCGAATATCTTGATTTTGGCACGGTCGGCCATCGCGGCGCCGATCCGATTCTTGAACTACACATAAGTAAACGAAGTCATCCGGTCCTAGCGCGGACGCTGGGGATATCGAATGGCCGAACCCGAAATTCGGTTTCTATGAACTTCTTGGCCTCTTTCGCTTTCGACGCCCCGCTACTCCCTCACGACGTACGTGTAGAACCGGATCGCGCCCGTCGCGTCCGTCTCGCGATAAAGGCCCTGGATTTCGGATTCGAAGCCGGGAAACAGGTTGGTCGCACGCTCAAACGTCTTGAGATATTCGATCATCGGCCGCGCGCGGGCGTCGAGCCGCTCGCCGGGAACGATCGTCGCGATCCCTGGCGGGTAGACCACGAACAAGGTCGTCGCTATGCGACCCTCGATCGCGTCGATCGGGAGGTAATCGACGTTGTTGCGTACGAGATGGCGGGCCGCCTCGCGCGGCGTCATGACCATTTCCGGCAAATGATCGGGCGAGAATTGCCCTTTTTGCAACGCGCTGACCCCCGAGTCACGGAAGAATGCGTGCATTTCGCCGCAGAGGTCGCGCAAGCGCTTGCCTTTGTAGCGCGGGCGGCGGCGCGCGACGAATTCGGGCATCACGTCATCGAGCAGCGCGTTGTCGTCATGCAGCCGTTTGAAGGCGACGAGCGCGGAGACGAGCGTGCCCGCCTTGCTCGACTCGACGCCGGGAGTCAGCAGGAACAGCAGCGAGTTGAGATCGTTCTTCTCCGGCACGACGCGATTCTCGCGCAAATATTGCGCGACGACCGGCGCGGGAATCCCATGGCTCTCGTAGGCGCCCGTCTTGCGATCGAAGCCGGGGGTCAGCAGCGTGAGCTTGGCGGGGTCGGTGATCGCAAAGCCCGGTTCGAGCTGGGTGAAGCCATGCCAGGCCTCGCCAGGCGCCAGCGCCCAATAGCGCGCGTCGCGCGCGAGTTGGTCCGTCGAGATGGTTTCCCAGGGCACATTGTGAGCAGCCCCCTCGCGCATGACGTCGGGAATTTCGGCTCGATCGGGGACAAACGGATCAAAGAACCAGCGCCGCGCCGGGTCCTTCTCCTTCTCCTCGAACTCGCGCCTGACCGCGCGCAGCTTCTTGCGCAGCTCGATTCCGAGCCGGATCGTGTCGTCCCACAGCACTTCGCCCGAGCGGCCCTTCATCATCTGCGCGCCGACGTCGAGCGAGGCGAAGATGGGATAGAACGGCGATGTCGAGGAGTATTGCATGAAGCCTTCGTTGAAGCGGCGATGCTCGACGCGCCGACGCTGGCCCTTGATATGGCGGTCGCGCACGTGAATCTGCGAGGCCTGCGAGAAGCTCGCGAGCTGCTTGTGCGCCGACTGCGTCGCCATCACACCCGGCGAGGCTTCACCGAGATTCTTCAGCCCCATCGCGAAGCGACCTTCGTAGATCGGATGGAACTTCATGAAGCCCGCCCAGGCTTCGTCGAACAGAATATAGTCGCAGAGATGACCAATGCGTTCGACGATTCGCCTCGCGTCATAGATCGTGCCGTCATAGGTGCACTGCTCGATCACCGCGACGCGGAACGGCCGCTCGCGCGTCCACGCCTCGCGGTCCTCGACGAGCGGGTGGGTTCGTATGCGTTCACGGATCGCCTTCTCGTCGAGCGCGTCGGGGCGGATCGGACCGATCAGCCCATAGGCATTGCGGTCGGTCGACAGAAAAATCGGAATGCCGCCGCCGATCAGCAGCGCGCCGTGGTGCGCGGCCTTGTGGTTGTTGCGGTCGAACAGCACCAGGTCGTCCTCGGCGACGAGGTTGGTCAGCACGATCTTGTTCGAGGACGAGGTGCCGTTGAGCACGAAATAGGTCTTCTCGGCGCCGAAGATCGCGGCGGCCTCCTTCTGCGCCGCCAGCGCGGGGCCTTCGTGGGTGAGGAGGTCGCCGAGTTCGAGCACCGAATTGTCGAGGTCGTCGCGGAAGATCGCCTCGCCCAGATGCTCGACGAAGATGCGGCCGATCGGGCTGCGGCTGTAGAAAATGCCGCCGTTGTGACCCGGACAAGTCCAGAGCTGGTTGCCTTCCTCGGAATAGTCGACAAGCTCGCCGAAGAACGGCGTCTTCAGGGTCTCGGCGTATTGCTTCAGGCGGGAGACGAGGTTCTTGGCGATGAACTCGGGCGTCTCCTCGGCGAGGAAGACATAACCGTCGATGAAGTCGAGCACCTCGACCGGGATATCCTCGAAGCGCTTGCGCCTGACCAGGATCATGATCGGCATTTCGAGGCCGCGCTTGCGCATCAGATTGATCAGCGAGGCGGTCTTGCCCTCGAGGCCTTTCTTGCCCCAGTCGACGACCATGCAGCCGATCGCCGCGTCGGTCTGGACGGCGATCTCCGCGTCCTCGAGCCGGCGGGCCTTGGTGACTTGGAATCCCATGCGCTCGATCGCCGCGATGATCTGATTGAAGCGCAGGCCCTCGAGATCGTCGGCGTCGAACGTCGGCGCCGAGAACAGGAACGTGAAGCGTTGGAAGTAGTTCATCGTCGGGACCAGGTCGGATCGGCGGGGCGCGCCGTCGCTATACCCCATCACGCCCTCTGCCTAGCCCCGATGACGATCTCGTGACACCGGGGCGGGAAGATCGGGGCGGCCGAGGGGTGGGTTGGCCCAATCGCCCAGTTGGGGTACGAGGCGACCTTCGATCCATTGCCGAGGCGGCATGAGCGCTCAAACGGGGAGCGTCTGAGTTGAGCAATAGGCTACGGCGCTACTTTCCTCCGACGCCCGCGAACTCCGCGGCTCCCCGAAGGGAACGCTCGAAGGTGAGCGCTACGCGTGTGCTGTCGCGCTTTATCAGTTTCGTCATGCACGGGCTTGACCCGTGCATCCGGGGGCGACGGCCCCAAGACAATCGCGAAGGGCAGCGCCTGGATGCCCGGCTCGAGGCCGGGCATGACGGGCTTGCCAAGCTCGGGACCTTACTGCTTTTTCTCCTCGCCGGCCCGGCGTCTGCGCTCGCCGACCCTGCGCCGAGCTTTTGGGACCCGGCGCTGCATCTCGAAAGGCCCGACATTTCGGGGCTCCGCGCGATCCGCTTCCTGACCGACGATGATTATCCCCCGCTCAATTTCGCCCGTTCCGACGGCACGCTGGCCGGCTTCAACGTCGAGATCGCGCGCGCGATCTGTGAGGAGTTGCAAATCGGCTGCACGATTCAGGCGCGCGCCTGGGATACACTGGTCGATTCGCTCGAGACGGGCAAGGGCGACGCGGTGATCGCCTCGATGTCGGCGACGGCGGCGTTGCGCGCGCGCATCGACTTCACCCAGCCTTACTACGAGACCCCGGCGCGTTTCGTCGCGCGCAAGGATTTTTCGGTCGCCGACGCGACGCCGGCGACGCTCGCGGGCAAGTCGATCGGCGTCGTCGCGGGTTCGGCGCACGAGGCCTATCTGACAACCTTCTTTCCCGGGGTCGTGCGCAAGCCCTACCCCGATTTCGCGGCGATGCGCGACGCCCTGCGCGCCGGCGCGATCGAAGCGATGTTCGGCGACGGCCTCACCCTCGCGGTCTGGATGGCGGGCGAATCGTCGGCCGATTGCTGCGCGTTCAAGGGCGGCCCGTACCTCGAAAGCCGCTTTTTCGGCGAAGGAATCGGCATCGCCGTGCGCAAGGAAGATTCGAATCTCCGGCGCGCCATGGACTGGGCGCTAGCGAGGATCGCCGAGCGCGGCGCCTACGCCGAAATCTACCGCAAGTATTTCCCGATCGGGTTCTATTGAGCGATGCTCCTCCTCCCCGGCTGTTGCCGGAATGGGCCGGGCGCGGGTTGTTCGGCGCGACTCGCCCCGATGAGCAGCGTGTCTATCGCGGCTTCCTATACCTGATTTCCT
>Ga0209773_10000616_pt1 | contig 11769 bp, 9 predicted proteins | sample BogFormECP14_OM1_FD_188244 | JGI IMG/M metagenome (GOLD analysis project Ga0209773, IMG submission 188244) | Bog forest soil microbial communities from Calvert Island, British Columbia, Canada - ECP14_OM1 (SPAdes) (version 2) | ecosystem: Environmental > Aquatic > Freshwater > Wetlands > Bog ... | reverse complement strand
CTATAGCTTTCCCCATTGGAAATCCATACCAAACGGCCAGGATCGCGAAAGGGGAGAGGACGCAGGATCAACGCATTGACCACGCTGAATATGGTCGAACTGGCGCCGATGCCGATCCCGGCAATGAGAATCGCAAACACGGTTGAACCCACATCGTGGCGCAGCCTGCGAAACGCATAGCGAAGATCCTGCATCAGCGTCTCCAATACCGGCAATCCTCTTGCTTCCCTGTGATGCTCTCTCATCAGTTCCGTCCCCCCAAGTGCAATAAGGGCCTGACGGCGAGCTTCGCTGGAGATTCTCTTCGATGGCAAGTTCTAGATGAACCGCCATTTCGGCATCAAATTCGCCGCCCAATCGCCTGCGTCGGAAGAAGGAATAATAAAGGCGATGGAACGGCGCTCGTATCGAGTCGACCATAAGTTGTCCCTCGCTCGACGCATGCTGAAAAGCCGCGTCATGCTCTCCGGCCGCTCGCTACCGAAGTACAAAGCGGCGTCAACCCATCTGCAACAATCGCGCGGTGCGGTCCGGTTGTATAGACGAAGGTGCCCCCACCACGGTTAGATAATCAGACGGAACTAGAGTGATTAAACAAAAACTGCTCGCAAATAAAGTCACTTAAGGCTGAGTCTGTGACGCTCATGTGCGCGAGACAACGAAATCCAAAGGTGTCACCAAACTGTCCTCTGACTTTACCCACCGCCAGGTTTCCTAAGGCATTCTTCGTAAGGAAAAACACAAGTATTTTGGTTTCCCGTGAAACGTCGGCTCGCCGTAAGGCACTACTAAATATGAGCTCTTGGCCCGCCTTGGCTCGAGCCCGAGAGCGTCCCGGAGGATGATCATGGAAAATAAACAGGAGAAACATCCCAAAGCCGAAGAGGTCAAGAAGCAACTCGAAGCCCTTGCTGGTCGCGACCTTCATGTCCCGGCTGACCAGCTCCTCAAAATCTGGTTTCCCGCCGGAGCCTACTCTTACAATGAAGGTAATGCCTGTTGGCGTAGTATCTTCCCTATTGTTCCTGGCAAAAGCTGTTCTGACGCAACCCTGCTTGATGTCAGCGGAGCTAACTCGACCGCCGACAACGGCCAACTTATCTTCCAGATCAGCGAGGTCGTGTGCTTCACGGATGCCCACATCCTGAGCGAACCCATCAACGTCGTCGTGACTCCACGCTCATCGAGCCCCTGTTTCGCGACTCAAGCTCATTTGCTTATCAACAGCAACACCGATGTGCAGATCACAGTTTTCACCTGGGACGCCAACGGTAACCCTGCCCCAAACGTCTCGTTCGACTGGCGCTGCCGTGTTGTCTCGGAGCCGATCATCTTTGTGAAAGGTGGCGGACGCCAGGCCCTAGGCCATGCTAGCCGCGCTTGAAAGATGAGACAGAAACGACACCAGTTAAGGCGAGCATCTTGAAAATAACCCGGCGGATTGACGAGCACGGGATATTGCAAAAGCTGAGTTTGTGGCACTCAACTGTGCGAGAGGGTGAAAATTGTGGGTGTCGCCAAATTGTCAGTTAAACTGGCGCAAAACAGGCTAAAACGGAGCAAATCCAAACGCGTTTGTCGGGCGAGTATGCATCTGGCTGCTGCCCAGTCGCGGCTCATTTTGTTCTTGATCGCAACCCCGGCTTTTTCGGAGCCTTGTTCAGGGAATGATGGTGGGTCGTACTCGTCCGTGAAGACGGTAGACACCAAAATCCTCGCGGTCTACGGTGAAGATTTTTCGGATGCCTTCACGCTCAGCAACCCTAACGAGTGCCGCATCAGCAAGGTCCATCGGACGGTCGGCGTACTTGCTCATCAGCTCGCGTATTCGAGGAACGTCAGCGAGATCGAGCGACAGGAGTTGCAACACTCCTCGAGCGAGCATTTCCCAAAGAGCTTCCTGGGCCTTTGGCAAATCACCTAGCAAGTACATCGCTTCCGTCACTGGAGGCCAAACGGTGACCAAAGGCTCTCGCAACACCTTCAAAGCGGCGACGCACTTCTTGTGATACTGATCATCCGCATCGACCAATGCAACGAGCGGCCCAGCATCCACGAGAATCACGGGCGTTTCCGTCGACTCTTCAACAGTTCCTTAAAGCGACGACCGGTTTCTGTTGAACGCCCTACCTTCCCCCCATTAACTACTCCGATCAAATCAGCCATTGCTTCATAGGGCGCCGCGATCGGTTCTTGCCGTTCCACCCATGCATCGATCGCTTGCCGAATCACTTCCGAAGTGGAAATTCCCTTTCGGCTGGCTATGCGAGCGATGCGCTGCCGAGTCTTCCTTTCCAGTCTTAATGTCAAAGGAGACGACATAGAAATTCACTCGACATAATTCTGGCGTATTACACCGCGTAATACAAGATATATTGTCTTATCCACTGTAGCCGAAGGGCTTCAGCGCGAACGTGTAGGAACCTTGGATGAGTTGCACATTTGGTTGCATACTCGAAGCCGAATGCGCCCGAACATCCCAACCAGAGCCGATTATCGCTGGGGCGAACCGATGGAAAACAGACACTTCAGGAGCAGGGCGAACGTTATCGAGACGCAGGTTTCAACCGCTCACCCACTCCTCCGTTTCTAATTGCAACGAACATGGTGCATTTAGTCGCTCAGCGTGCTTGGCCCAAGACCATCAGCGGATGATATGGATCCGGATTCCCAATTTCAGGTTCTTCCACGATTTGTCCGCTGTGTAGACCGGGGCCCTCAACGCCAGCCCGAGCGCTAAGCAAGCCCGGTCTCCCAATGACAAGCCAAGTGCGCGGGATTGGGCAATAAAGCTTCCAGCAGTCATAGCATGCTCGGCGGTGAACGCCGTAGCCTCCCGAATCGGGCTAAGCGTGGCCTCCCACGCTTCCTCCGGACTTAGCCCCCGGTCGACGAGCTTGCTTTGCACTTCGGCAAGATTGACAGTGCTGCTGGTAGCAATGCTGAGTAGTTGCGGCGTCAGTTTGTCCGCACCTGGTTCGCGGTTAAGCACCGCAAGAAGTACAGAGGCATCCAGGACTATCCTATTCATTTCTGACCGCTTGGCGCCGTTCGGCAATCAACTCATCAACCAGCGACGTACCTGGTTTCACGTGCTGGCGGACAATCCGCCGCGCTCGCTCGATGCGGCGTTTCAGCGTGGTGATCCGCAACTCACCATCTTCGATCCGCAACACGATTTCATCCCCGGCATTGATGCCCAGGGCCTTGCGAAACGAAGCGGGGATGACGACACGGCCGTTTTCGTTGACGCGCAGGCGAGTTTCTGAGTTCATGTCAGAGATCTCCTAATATGACATAATGATATCGCGTTGTCATATAGCATTCAAGATGACAGGTGTATGCGCGCCTTCCGGCTCTTTACTCTCGCCGCCCGAAGGGGGTGTCGGCGAACGATTTACTATGCGGCTGGGACTGAAGGGACTCTCTCGGTTTTTTGAGGCGTTTTCTTCGGGCGCTTGCTCCGGGAGAGAAACTGCACCAACGGCGGTTTCCCTTCGAGTTTGCGCTCGCGTTCGACGGTGCGCATCAATTGACAGATTTCATCGCCGGTTAGGGGTTCGTCGGAGAGCCAGACATTGAATTCCTCCTCGAAGAAAGACTCATCGTTTTCTTCCAGTTTCCGCATTTCAAGCATGAATTGCAGGTTGATGATGGAACGCCGACGTTCGAGACTAGCCATGGACTTGTGGTAGGCCTCCATGAATAGTTTGGGACATTTCTTCAGTCGCTGAACTCCTCGAACGGCTTCGTCGATACCGTGGTTCACCAGATACAGCGCTTCATACAGATGTGCTTTCTTCATGACTGGACGTCCTTTCAGCGGCGAAGCAGCCGCGATTTCGGAGGTTGATAGATGCGCTGAGACACACGTCCTCGATGCAGTCGAAAGCCGACGCTGTTAGACAACTAATTCAGTTGGACACAACTTCGGGTGGAGGATGCGCAACACGCAGAGGTACAGATCGTGAGATGGAAGCGAAACGGTGGCGGGAGGATTGCACCCGTGAAGGGAACCCATTACCTTTTGTGACAGCCATTGGTGCCTCTAATCCAGGCGACTCTGGTTAGGGGGGCGCTGGTGTTAGCGCATCAGCGCGTCCCGTTTACTTTATTTTTTCCTTGCCTTCTTGCCAGTTCTTCTGTCGATGCCTTTACCCCAGTACGCCAATTTTTTGTACTCCTTGATCTTTTTGACTTCTTCCTCTGTCCATGACTTTCGGAGTTGACCCTCTACGATCTCTGCCTTCGGCCTTGGAATCTGAGTCTTCGCAATCCAACGATGCAACGTGCGTCGGTCAACCCCTGTAATCCTGGCCGCCTCAGAGATCGAATACGTCTTCATATGTGATATGCCACACTATGGCATTTGTCAAGAGCAAATTCTCAATATTGAAAATCGTGCTTCGCACACAGCCACAAGACAGGTTACCTCATTATGATTAGGCAATCCTCAGTAATACTCTTGGAGAGCATCCGCCGCTCACTCGCACCTTTTTGACCAGCACGGACATAGGGGCATCGTGTAAGCCGCGCTCGACGACGAGGCCGAGCATGCGTCAAGAATTGCCTCCTTCTTGTCCAGGGAGGATCATGTGGAATCGATTCATTATATGTTTGTGGGAATGCCGTCGTCGAACGCGACGAGTCTTCAGCAGCGTGAAAATGAAAATTCCGGGAGGGGCCGCGGCTTGTTGAGGCTCCTCCCGGAATGGGACGCTGCGAGTGAACTGTAGGCTCCCGCCGGCGGGGCGGCGAGCGGTTGGGTTAGAAGGTCATCTTCAGGGATAACTGCACGACACGGACGGAAGAGTCGAACCCGAGGAAGTTGCCGTAGGGGCTCGACGGCACGCCTTGCATTTGGAAGATCTGGCCGAAGAAGGCGCCGCCTAATTCCGTGCCGGGCAGGTTGAAGTTCGGATGGTTGAAGACGTTGAAGGCGGTGGCGCCCAAACCAAAGTTGAGCCGCTCTTTGACCTGGAAGGTCTTGTAGAGGCCCATATCGAAGTCAAAGTAATTGGGCCCGCGGAACTGGTTGCGCGACTGCGTGGGAAAGGCAGAGAAAGAGTAGAGCTGCTTGCCGGAGTTCGGGCCGCTTAGTTCCGGTCCGGAATACTGGAACGCGGAAGCATTCAGACAAGACTTGGTGGTGTTGGTGTAAGCAGCGCCGGCTCCGCAGGAATTGGATGCGCCTGCAGAAATTTGCTGGGCGATGTTGGTTCCGTTGGCTACCTGGGCGAGCCCCGCACCGGCATAGCCGTCGAGGACGCTGAAGGGCAGGCCAGTCCGGGCGTAGATCTTTCCAGACCATTGCCAGCCACCCAGGGCGGCTTTGGCGAATCGGTTGCCAGAGCGCATGGGGGGAGTGATGACGTAGTCGGCGTTGAACAGGTTGCGGATGTCGTAGTCCGAGTTGCCATAGTTGTTGGCGCGCAGGTTGAGCGGATTGATCTGCGTTTGGATGTCCGCACCGGGATAGCCGCTGACGGCGGAGTTACCGATGGGGACGATGCCTCCGTTCGAGTCTTCATCAAGCGCGTGAGAGAAGGTGTAATTGAAGTGGGCGAGGAACCAGCTGTGATATTGCTCGCGTAGCGAGACGGTCACACCGTTGTAGCTGCCGACGGTACCGCTCTGGGCGCTGACCACGCCGGCATAGTTGGGATAGGGCTGTGTCTGAATACCGGACACGTTGGAGTAGATGGAATTTGTAGCGAAACCGTTCCACCAGCTATTGCGATACAGCCCATTGATGGTGTGGTTGCCTACATAGTTGATCGAGATCGCGGTGCTCTTGTTGATTTCCTGGTCGATCTTCAGGTTCCATTCCTGGGCCTGCGGCGAACGAATTTTTCCTGGGATGAAGGAAAAACCGATCGGCGGATTCGAGCCGATGATCGGGTCGAGGATTTGCGAGAGCTGGTTATAGCTCTTATTGATGTTGAACGCTGAGGAAGCCGCCTTAAAGGAATTGGGACCGCCATTCGCTGCCGAACTGTCGAAGGGCAAAATCCCGGTTGTGCCCGGAGAGGCTGTGCTGTCCAGAGGTTGAATGTTAAAGAAGACGGAGTCTGGAGGATTGCCCAAAAGTGTATCGACCAATGCCGCCGCGGGATTGTCAAAGAAGATGCCGACACCTCCGCTGATGACGGTCTTGTTGCCGCCCGGGAAGAAGGGGAAGTGGCTGCTGGCGTTGGGCGCCCAGCTGAATGCGATCCGCGGAGAAACGTTGATGGGGTCAACGCTCGGAAATGCGTTATGCAAGCCAGAGTTGATGTCGCTGCTATAGGGAACATCGCCTGCTCCGCTGTATCCCGCCTGGATACTCGGCAGGTTGTTGAACGTTGCGTTGTAGTTCACGAAGCAGTTCGTCTGGCAGACCGGGTTTGCATTCTTCTCAAAGCGCAGCGCGCCCATCAAGCTGAAATTGGAACTGACCTTCCACTGGTCCTCGGCATAAAAGCCCAGGCCCCAGATGGCGATCGGCACGTCCGTCGAAAGGCTGGACTGCTGCACATAGGAATTGGCATAACCGTTGGCGAAAGCCTGCAAGCCGGTCAGACCGTTGCCGCCGCCTAGAGTTGTGGAAGTGAGATCGGCGAAAATGCTGGTCGGATAGGTGAAGAAGAAGTTGTGGTCGCTGACATCATAGCGGCGGAAGTTCGCGCCAAACTTCAGGCTGTGCTTGCCGCGTGTCCAGGAGAAGTCGTCGATGAATTGATACTGCGTGATATTGCGGCCTTGTGGGAAGTTGGCAATAGCCGAGTTTACGCCGGAGATGCCGACATCGCCGCCGAAGGCCACGCCGCCATACGGGAACGCTGCTTGCCAAGCGGACACGTCTTGAGAAAACTGCGCGACGTAATGGCTAAGCGTAGCTGTGAAGGAATTGGTCATGTAGCTGTTGAAGATGTGGCGGAAGTTGACCTGATAGTCCCACGCAGGCTGATTGGAGTTCGCATCGAAAGCGGGGTCGAGCGGATCGACCGCCGTGGGTTGCAAGCCCCGATCAATCTTGAAGCGGAAAAACAGGTCGTCCTTCGAAGTCAGCTTCTGGTCGACGCGACCCGCCAAAATCCATTCCTTGGCGAAGGAAGTGGGCGTTGAAGTAAACGTCTCGAGGCAAGGCGTGCCGGTCACCCAGTTCGCCAGAGAGATGGTGGCGCATTCCGTGCCGGTGACAGGTTGGGGCGCAGTTACTTTCCCGTTGGACGCGTTGGCATAGATGCCGAACATCTTGGAGTATGCAGGAGCTTCGTTGGGCTCCAGGGCGTTGATGTTGGCGAGAACGGCGGAGGCAAACCCGGGACTGGGGATCACTTCGCTGTCGACGTTCGGCAAAATGAAACGCATGCCTTCTGTGTCCACAAAAAACCAGGTGTGATCTTTGATGACAGGTCCGCCAAAGGAGGCTGCCCACTGATTCGCGTTCGAGAACGGTCGCTCGGAATCGGTGGCGTTCGCGAAAAAGTCGTTGGAGTTCATGGCTCGCCCGTTCCAATACCACTGGGCATTGCCGTGGTAGGAATTGGTACCGGACTTAGTGACGTAGCTGACCTGGGCGCCGCTCAGTTGGCCATATTCACCTGAGTAGGGATTGGTGATCACCGTGGCTTCCTGCACTTCGTTTGCACCGAGGGTCAGGTTGCTTGCGCCCGAATTGTTAATGTTGAAGTACGGGTCCATGTCATTTTCCCCGTTGATCGTAAAAAGGTTGGAAGTGCCGGGCAGCCCGTTCACCGTAAAGTTTCCATAGCCCATGCCCTGGGAGACGACGGCACCCGGCGCGGTGAAGGCCAGTGTCGTAATGTCACCACCTGCGGTCGGGAGCAGCGCGACCTCTTCCGGCGTGTAAGAAGTGGCGACACCGGGTTCCGTGCTGATCAAGGGCGCTTCGGCGGAGACTTCGATTGTTTCGGCGGTCTTCGAGATTTCCAGGGCGACGTCGATCTGAGACGTCTGGCCGACTTCAACGGAAGTGGAGCGGACGGTTTTTGCAAAGCCAGGCACGGAGATGGCAATTTCATAGTGGCCGGGTTTCAGCAGGTTGAAGCGGTACGTGCCTTCGGCACTTGTAGAGACGGTTTGCATTTCGCCGGTATCCAGGCTCTTCAATTGCACGGTCGCCGTGGCAATCACCGCTCCTGTAGGATCGGTTACCCGTCCAGCGATACTTCCCAACGTCAAGGATTGGCCCGCGGCAGAACTCGTAAAGATAAAAGTTAGAAAGAAAGCCACCACAACTCCCAATCTAAATAACTTCATTGCAACCTCCTCTTCAGTTTTGGGGGGACAAGACACACGTCGCACGGTGGGTTGTTGCACGCTGCACTCCAACTTGCGGGAGAACTACAGAGTTATTTTTCAAGGGTTTGCGAGAGGTAGATTTGCAAGTCTATGAGTTCACGGAGATGGAGCAAATGCGGTCGTCACGGAATTCCGACTGCTCGCAACACTTCCGCGTGACGATGTAACTACTCCGCGTAACCTCGAAGCGCGCAGAAGCGTTCCGGAAAACATTCAAGAATCCGTAGATTTCTTTTTGCAGCGAGAATGCGACCCTTCGCACCTGAAAAGTCGGACTTCGTCACTGTTTGTTTTGCTTTCAGACCAAAATAGGCCGGGAAAGTAAGGTATTCCGCCAAGCGCTATTCGTGGGATTTTGTACGTCCAAGCAACTTTCTGTTTGAATGCGCATCACAGGATTCAAAGTAACAGGAGTGTCTTCGATGAAAATTGCTGCTTCATTTCTGCTCACAGCGGGTATAGCCGCTTCCGCGCTAACGTTCTCGCCGGCGGGAAAATCGCTGTCAGGCAGTTCTGCGGACGCCAAAAGTGCCCAACCTGTAGTAGTGGAGTTGTTCACCTCGGAAGGTTGCTCGAGCTGTCCCCCGGCGGATGCTTTGCTCATGAAGCTCGGAGCAGGCCAGCCAGTCGAGGGTGCGAACATTATCGCCATCGAGGAGCACGTCGACTACTGGAATCATGAGGGTTGGACCGATCCTTATTCTTCGGCGGACTGGACACTGCGACAGCAGGACTATGTGGCTCGATTCAAGCAAAAAGAGCCGTACACACCGCAGATGGTGGTGGACGGGCAAACGCAGTTGGTGGGAGGGCAAGAGCTCCTGGCGCAGCAGGCGATCCGGCAGGCGGCGAGCCACCCCAAAACGGAAGTGAGCCTCGCCGCGGAGAACCCTCCAGTCGAAACCGGAACATATAAGGTTAGAGTGGGCAAGCTCGAAGGCAACACGGATCGAGATACGGCAGAGATCTGGCTTGCGGTGAGCGAGAGGGAGCTCGGATCCTCGGTCAACGCCGGGGAAAATGCCGGAAAGACTTTGCGTCACGCGCCAGTTTTGCGCTCGCTGAAGAAAGTTGGGGTTGCATCCGCGAAAGGCGAGACGGCCTTTGAGGGCTCTCTCAAAGTGAAGTTCAACCGCGAGTGGAAGCGCGAAAATCTGCAAGTTGCCGTTTTCGTTCAGGAAAAGAAAAGCATGAAGATTCTGGGAGCGGCGTCGGTCGCGGTTTCGAACTAAGGCTGTCTCAGGGTGTTTTACTCGCCAAGAAAACTGGTGCTGCCCACCCAAAAATGCGCCAGGGAACTGAGATTCTTTTTGTAAGTACGAGAGACGGCCAGTTCTTTCCCACCTTTAATGCGCAATACATATTCGCCCGTCGTCCAGGGGTGAATCTCTTCGACGAAAGAAGTGTTAACCAGAACAGAGCGGTGAATGCGGATGAATCCATAGGGTTCGAGCTTTTGGGCGATTCCGGTGATGGACTCTCGAAGCAAGTAGGACCCCGAAAGACGTTGCAGCAAAACGTAGTTTCCCTGCGCTTCCACCATCGCGACGTCGGCCGGATCTATGAACAGAATACTTTTTCTCGTCTTTATAGCGATACGCGATGATTTCTTGACCAGGTTTTCCAGTTGCGGCAGAAGTTCCATGAAGCGCGCGGCCCGCTCACTTTGCGTGCGATGAACGGCGGTGTCCAGTGCGTTGTGAATCCGCTCGTCGGAAAAGGGCTTCAGAACGTAATCCAAAGCATGTTTTTCAAAAGCAGCGACGGCATGCTGGTTGTGCGCGGTGACGAAAATGATCGACGGAACGTTGAGCTTGCGTTTATTGAGGCGGTCGATGAGGTCGATGCCGGAGAGCTCCGGCATGTGAACGTCCAACAAGACCACGTCATAGGGACGTTGCTGCAGCAGATTCAACGCTTCGAAGGCGTCGACGGCGGAGTCCACGCTTTCAATGTCGTTCCTGGTGCGCAAGACGCCCTGGAGCGCGTTGCGCGCGAGTGGTTCATCATCTACGATCAAAACGCGCATGGTCATTACGCGCTCCTGGCCTTAACGTCCGGCACTTCTTCCAGAAGTTTGGCTCTGGTTGATCCGAGAGCAGGAAAATGGAGGACGGCGCCGGCAACGCCTTCTTCGCTAACGGTGAAGACGAAGCTTGCTTCATCGGAGTACAGGTAGTTCAGCCGGGCCTTCGTGTTTTGCAAACCCAGGCCGGAGCCGGACTTACCTTTGCCGCGGACGCTGTTGCGAACGCTCACTTCGATGCGGTCTTCGGCCTGCCTGGCACCAATTTCAATCCAGCCGCCTTCGCGGCTGCAAGCCACTCCATGGACAATCGCATTCTCGACGAGCGGCTGCAGAATGAGCGGAGGAACCAGCAGGCTGCGGGTTTCGGGATCGATTTTCCATTGAATTTCCAGCCGATCTTCCAGGCGCATTTTTTCGATGTCCAGGTAGGCTTCGGCGAATTTCAACTCTTCTTCAAAGGAAATCAGGTCCGAGGTGCCGTCCTGCAACACCGTGCGCAATAGATTCGAAAGCTTCAGGACCATGGCCTTAGCGCGTGTGCGGTCCACTTCGATCAGTGTGGAGATGCCGTGAAGCGTGTTGAAAAGAAAATGGGGCTGCAACTGGCTTTTTAGCGCCTGCAGCTCGCTTTCCGCCAGGGCCTGCTGGAGTTGGGCGCGCTCCAGTTCCTGATTCCGGGCACGCGTAAAGTATTCGTATGCGTGCGCAGCCATAAGCATCGCCAAATAGTCCCATGTTTGCATGGCGAACAAATGCATGTTGCCGACGACACCCTGCCAGGAACGCGCCGTGAACTGCTGTGTGTTGGGATCAAATGGCGGCAACAAAAAGGAACGGAGGCAAGCGGACACAATGACATAAGGACATGCTCCGAGGACGTAGGCCGCCACACGCTGGATTTGAATCGGGCGCGCAATCGGAAAACGGCGGACGATGGCGAAGAGCGGAGGAGCAAGCAGCGCTGCCGTCATGCTCCAGGCGCCAGCAATCAATAACATTTTCCAATAGGCGATGGAGACGCCGTCTTCGCTTTCCAAGAGCTGGTTCTGGGCAGCCATGAGCGGCGCAAATGCGGCCCATAGAAGGATGGACCAAAGGTAGCCCCGGCCGATTTTCGCGGCTTTTGACCAGAAGTCTTCCATGTGCAGGATTGTAGCCGGATTTGGCGCGGGTGGAGGAAGTCAGGTACGAACCGACGGAATTATGGTTTGAAATGCGGTAGATTTGGGCCAATTTCCGGTCTGCAGGTGGAAGGAGGAGCTTCAGGAGACTCCTCATTCGCCCCTGGCGGATTCGACATCCGACACCTCCCTCTGCAATTCTGACCCGGAACCAAATCGTTTCGTCACATTTCCCGGTGCTCGCGAGGGAGGCCGCCGTAGTCTTGACACAGGGGAGATCGGAGGCAGCCAGCGAATAGGAACAATCCGAAT
>Ga0209773_10000615_pt1 | contig 11775 bp, 9 predicted proteins | sample BogFormECP14_OM1_FD_188244 | JGI IMG/M metagenome (GOLD analysis project Ga0209773, IMG submission 188244) | Bog forest soil microbial communities from Calvert Island, British Columbia, Canada - ECP14_OM1 (SPAdes) (version 2) | ecosystem: Environmental > Aquatic > Freshwater > Wetlands > Bog ... | reverse complement strand
GAAGCGGTGTGCCGAAGTTCGGGCCTCGCTCCCCTTTTCGGGGTCATGACGGACAGCTCGTGCGTTGGCGCCGAGAAGCCCGACCCCGCGATTTTCCGCGCCGCTCTGGATGCGCTTGACGCGACGCCGGAGACGACACTTTTCGTCGGCGATTCGCTGCGCCGCGACTGCGAAGGCGCGCGACGCGCGGGCATGGGCTTTATCTGGATCGCGCCCGAAGACGTCCAGGCCGCCGCGGCTCAGGCGACCGGACCCTGGTCCGTTCGCGCCGCCGTGACAAAGCTGCCTGACCTCCTGAAGGTCCTCAAATGACCACCGCGGCGGATATGCTCAGGGGCGGGATCATCGCCGCTGGACACGGGACCCGCCTCCGAGCCGACGGTCATCATGCGAGCAAGCCGATGGCGCCGGTCGGCGGGCGTCCCCTGATCGAGCACACGCTCGATCGCTTTCGCGCCGCCGGCATTCGCCGGGTGACGGTCATCATCAACGAAAGGAGCGACGATTGCCGGCGATGGCTCGGTGGCCATGGCCAAGATTTTAACCTCGACGTGATCGTGCGCACGACTCCGTCGTCATATGTGAGCTTCCAGCTGGTCGCCGCGCGGCTCGCCCGTTCGCCGGCGTTGATCACGACAGTCGATTCGATCCTGCCGATTGACGACTTCCGCCATTTTGTCCGCTCAGCCGCGGGCTTTCCGAGCGACGCGGTCGTCCTCGGCCTGACCGGCCATGTCGATGACGACAATCCCCTCTGGGCGACGCTGGACGTCTCGGACGGCCGCATCCTCCGCCTCGGCGGCGACGGCGGCAGCCACGTCACGGCTGGCCTCTATTGGCTGCCGGCGCATCGGATCGCAAAGCCTGCGACCGGCTTCGCCCGGCTCCGCGACTATCTCAAATGGCTGGTCGACGGGCGTCACAAGGTTTACGGCGTCGTCCTGCCGCTGGTGTTCGACATCGATCGCGCACGCGATGTCGAGGCGGCCGAATTGGCGGGATTCGGTCAGCACGAGAACGCCGGCGAATGAGCGCCGCCATGACCTGTTGGGGCGTCTACCGCGAAGCGGCGCACTCGCCCGGACGGATCGATGACGACGCCGCGATCCTGGACCGCGTCGGCGCGGTCCTGGCGGAGCGGGGCTTCCGCGTCGAACTCGTCGCCGCCGACGGCCTCATCGAGACGCCTTCGGCCAACGTGTTCGTGATGTGCGAGCGCGGGACAATTCTTGATCGCCTCGCGACGATGGAGAAAGCAGGCTCGATCGTCGTCAATTCGCCCGCCGCCATTCGCAACACCTACCGCCACCGGATGATCGAACTGTTCGCGCAACGCCGCGTGCCGGCGCCGCTCAGCCGGATCGTCGCCACCGATGCAATGAAGCCCCGGCCGGCCGACTGCATGTGGGTCAAGCGCTACGATTTCCACGCGACCCAGCCCGACGATGTCATGTATATCGCATCGGAGACGGGGTGGCGCCAGGCGTTGCGCGAATTCGCCGAGCGCGGCATACCCTTTGTCATCGCTCAGGAGCATGTAGTGGGCGATCTGGTCAAATTCTACGGCGTTAGAAACGGCGCTGGTCCGGCGGACGCCAACTGGTTCCAATGGTTCTATCATCGCGACAAAGGCATGCTGGGCCATTCGTTCGTCGCGGCTCGCCTGCATCAGGCCGCGCTCGACGCCGCCGCTGCGCTCGGGCTCGAAATCTTCGGCGGCGACGCGATCATCCAGGCCAACGGCGAACCGATGATCATCGACCTTAATGCGTGGCCGAGCTACGCGCTGTACCGCGATCAGGCCGCGCAGGCGATCGTGGACCACCTGAGCGAGCGCTTCCTACGGCGCCCGCGCATTGTCGCCTCGACGAGGAATTGATCCCTTGAACGACCTTTCATCGGCCAAACCATCCCCCGCGCCCAAGCGGGAGTTGCCTCGCCGCGCCGTGCCCGGCCCCAAATCAAAGGCGATCTTCGATCGCGAGGCGCAGGCGATGGCGCCGGGCCTGCAGTCGATCGCGCTCTTCTCGCAGATCGTCGTCGATCATGCGCAAGGCTGCACGATCACCGACGTCGACGGCAACGAGTATCTCGACTTCATCGCAGGCATTGCGGTCGGCAGCCTTGGCCACGCGCATCCGCACTATGTCGCCCGGCTCAAGGAGCAGCTCGAGCGCGTCACCTTTGGCAGCTTCACGACCGAAGCGCGAGCGGAGTTCCTTGAGCGCCTCGCCGCGACGTTGCCGGAAGGCCTCACCCATCTCCAGCTTTTTTCGGGCGGCGCGGAAGCGGTCGAGGCGGCGTTCCGGCTCGCGAAATCGGCCACGAAAAAATTCGAGTTCATCGGCTTCTGGGGCGGCTTCCACGGCAAGTCGCAAGGCGTGATCGGGCTTCTCGGCGGCTCCTACCGCAACCATCAGGGACCATTCCCGCCGGGCATGCACCATTCGCCCTACGCCAATTGCTACCGCTGCCCTTGGAACCTCCAGCATCCATCCTGCGGGATGGCTTGCGCCGAGCATCTGCGCAATGTCATCAAGAACGACACGCAGGGCGAGATCGCCGCGATCATCATCGAGCCGATGCAGGGCACGGCGGGCAACGTCATTCCCCCGGACGACTTCATCCGCGCAGTGCGCGAAATCGCGACAGAGGCCGGCGCGCTCCTCATCGCCGACGAGATCCTGGTCGGTTTTGGCCGCACCGGCAAAATGTGGGCCTCGGAGCATTTCGGCCTCAAGCCCGACGTCATGACGATCGGCAAGGGGATCGGCGGCGGCTTCCCGATGAGCGGGGTCGCGTCGTCGCTTGAGAACATGTCCGCCACGCCTTTCGGCGAGCCGAGCGGCTCGTCGTCGAGCTATGGCGGTAATCCCCTGGCGGGCGCGGCGGGGCTTGCCGCGATCGAGGCCCTGACCGAGGATAAGCTGGTCGAGAACTCGGCCCGCGTCGGCGCCGTCATGCTCGACGCGCTGAAGAAGGTGCAGGAGAAATACCGCTTCATCGGCGACGTGCGCGGGCGGGGCCTGATGATCGGCGTCGACATGGTCGCCGATCGCAAGACCAAGGCGCCGCTCGACAAAAAAATAACCCGCGCCCTCTTTCACGAGGCGCTCGAGCGCGGCCTCATCACCATGTCTTATTCCAACGTCATCCGCATCAATCCGCCGCTCGTCATCACCGAGGACGAGGCGCTGCAGGGGGTCGACATCCTCGATCAGTCCTTCGCCACAATCGCACAAAGGTTCGGACTGGATTGAGCGTGCGGCCTATTGAGGCGTCACAAGTTTTGCCTACCGAGCGCAGAAGGCGCGCAGTGCTGAGGGGCGCGTTCATCGGCTTTGGCAATGTCGCGGCCAACGGCCACATGCCCGGCTGGCGCGCCGTGGAAGATGTCCGGATCGTCGCTGCGACTGACGCCGCTCAGTCGCGTCGGGACGCCTTTCTCGCCGCCTGTCCCGACGGCCAATGGTTCGACACGGTCGACGATCTGCTGGCGTGCGAACAGCTTGACTTCGTCGACATCTGCGCGCCGCCGGGCAGCCATGCGGCGCTCATCGGACGCGCGCTCGACTCGGGCCTCCATGTGCTGAGCGAGAAACCGCTGGTCACGCGGGTCGACGACGCTGCCCGTCTGGCGTCAGCCGCCGGGCGCGCCGGGCGCGTTCTCCATACGGTTCACAATTGGCTCAAAGCGCCGATCTGCCGCAAGATCTCGGCGCTGGTCGACGAGGGCGCCGTCGGCGCTGTCCGATCGACGCGCTGGCGGACGTTGCGGACTCAACCGGCGACAGCCGTTAGCGCGCCCGGCATCGCCAACTGGCGCGTCGATCCGAAGCTCGCGGGCGGCGGCATCCTGTTCGATCACGGCTGGCATGCGCTCTATTGCGTCGCCCGGTGGACTGGGGTTCCCGGTCGCGTCTCAGCGCGGCTTGAGACGCGGCGCTTCCACGACCAGCCGCTCGAAGACACCGCGACTCTCGACTTGGAGACGGCCTTCGGCCTGAGCCAGATCTTTCTCACCTGGGCCGCCGATGAGCGCTCCAACGCGATCGAGATCGACGGCGACCAAGGCCAAATTCACGTGGTCGGCGACTCTGTTATTCTCAGATCAAGCGGGCAAGAGCGCCGCTGGACGTCGCCCTCCCTGTCCGAAGGGTCGCATCATCCCGACTGGTTCGGCGGTGTGGCCGCCGATTTTCTGGCCGCTGCGACAGGCGCCGGCAAAAGCAATCTCGATGAGGCGCTGCTATGCGCTCAGCTGATCGACGCCGCCCAGCGGTCGAGCGCCGCCGGCGCCGCCTGGCTTGCGCTCTCTACTTAGGAGCCGGACGGGCTCCGCGTGTCGCCAAACTGCTCGCGCGCCGCGAGGAAGAGCACGAGGCAAAAATAGATCGGCGCGCCCAGCGCAGCCAAAAGCACGAACCAGCTCGACTTGCCCAAGAGCGCCAGCAGGACCACGAGATAGATGAAATCGCGGCGCGACGCGGCGTCGAGCACCCGCGCCAGCGGGCGCTCGGGCTCAGCCGAGACCGAGATGAACAGCGTCCCGCCGTCGTCCTTGCCGCGCATGAGCCGCCAATAGACAAGACCGGCTGACCCCAACGTGCCGAGGACGGCGGCGGCGCCGAGCAACAACGGCCAGCGCGCGGCCGCGGCCAGACTCCAGCCGACGCCCATGCAGGCGAAGACGACGACGTGAACGACATTGTCGCCCCAGAAATCGAGAACGCCGCCCCACCGCGATTCCTCAAATTTCAGCCGGGCCAGTTCGCCGTCGCACCCGTCCAGGATCGAATGCGCGAGAAACAGCAAGGCGCCGATCGTTTGAAGGGAGGCACGCTGGGAGAGGAAGAACGGCGCGCCGCATATCCCGACGACAATCGAAATCAGGCTCATCTGATTGGGCGTGATCGCGGTCGGCGCCAGGAGGCGCGAGATCTGCAATGAGATCGGCCGCTCGACGCGACGGGCCATGAACCCGTCGGTGTCCTTGACCAGCGCGCGCATAAGCCGCCGCTCGGCGAGGCGAACGTCCGCCGGCGTCTCTACGACAATGGGATCGATCCCTGCCGGAATCGGCGCCGGCGAGCCGAACCGGCGGGCGAGGCTGCTCTCGACCGCGATCAGGTCGCGCGCGCCGCTCTTCTCCTCGAGCGCATCGAGCGCGCCGGAGGTCGATGCGGCCACGACCATGACGATCCGGTTCGGGATCGCGGACCAGGCGGCCGGCTCGATCCGCGCCTCCGCCAGCCGTTCGAGCCAATCGGTCTCCGCCAGGATCGCGGCAGGCGCGATGACAAGCGGGGCGGTGTGAGAAGACGTCAATCTTGCGGCGAAATGGCTCCAGCCGGGAACGTCGACCGTCCCGGCCGTGGCGGCGCCATCTGCCGACAGAACAAAGACCTGCCCGTAGCCGGCCCGCCGCGCAGCCAGGACCGCGCGCCGGACAAGACCGAGCCCCAGAATTACGCGCTCGCTTTCCTGCTCCCGCGCCCCGCCGGCCGCGTCGGGCGGGGCGAGCGGCGCCCGGAGGAGAATAAGAATCGGCGCGGCGGGCATGACGGTTCGGGAATCCACACATTGAACGGGATCGGATCATCGACGGCGCCGCTTATCTCCACCTGGACGACGATTGCTGATAGACGGTTCGGCGCCGCGATCGTCGTCCTGCACAGTCTTCGAGACGAGCCGCGGCCGGACAGGGAGCCATGTCATTTCAACATCGCTGATCGTCGCTGCGTTTTTCGGTTTCCTGCTCGTCGTATTTCTCATCATCAAGAGCGGCGCGGCCGAGGTGGCTTCCGCCATGCTGGTGCTCGGCTGGTGGCTGGCGCCGATCACGCTCTATCATCTCGTGCCCTTGTCGTTTGACGCGCTGTCGTGGCGCCAGCTGTTGCCGCCGTCGAGCCGTCTCGGCTTCCTCGATGCTTTGTGGATCCGCTGGATCCGCGAATCGATCAACTCGCTGTTGCCGGTCGCAGGCGTCGGCGGCGACATCGCCGGGGCGCGGCTCGCGAATAAGCGCGGCGTTCCGGGCGCGCAGGCGGCGGCCAGCATGGTGGTCGACATCACGGTCGGGGTCGGCACTCAGCTTATCTTTGTCTTGGCCGGGGTGACCCTGCTCGCCGCCCGATCGAACGCCGACGCCGCAACCGCGGTGGCGCGGGTGACACTGATCGGCGTCGCGGTGTTTGCGGCTGCGATCGCCGCGTTCGTGCTGGTCCAGCACAACAGCATGTTCGGCCTGTTCGTCCGCCTGGCGCGCCGCGTCGCGCCGGAGAAATGGTTGTCCGTCTTTGCCGGACACGCTTCGGCCATCGACGGCGCCGTCATGGACACATATCGTCGCCGCTTCGCCTTCTTCCGCGCCGCCGTGCTGCGCCTCGCGGGGTGGGTCGCCACCGCCGGCGAGACTTGGCTGGTGATGTATTTCCTCAGCAGGCCCCTCAGCGTGACCGACGCGTTCATCTTGGAAAGCCTCAGTTCCGGCGTCCGCGCGGCGGCGTTCATGGTGCCTGGGGCGTTAGGCGCCCTCGAGGGCGGCATTGTCGTGTTCGGCGCGCTATTCGGGTTGCCCGCGGACATGGCGCTGGCGATTTCCTTGTCCAAACGGGTCCGCGAATTGGCCCTGGGCCTGCCGGGCCTCATGGCCTGGCAGTGGGTCGAAGGCCGTCATCTCCTGCGCCGGGACGAGGATGAGGCGGGGCCCGCCTCCCCGTGACCGCCATCTAGTGGGCGACCGCGGCCGCCGGCGGCTTGGCGATCCCGGTGGCCGGTGATTCAGTTTCGGGGGGCAGGCCGAGGGCCTCGCGCAATTGGCCCCGACGGGTCTGATACCAGCTTGAGCGCAGGAAGCTGTAGAAGTCGATCGAGGAGTTCTCGGCCTCCTGCCATTGGGCCAGATGCGCTGTCGCCCCCAGGAGTCCCGAGCCAACGGACCAGGGCCAGCCGATCAAAATCCCGCCCATCACCCAGCCGACCGGGTCGCCCACGGTATCCACCGCCCCGCCGACCGCATCCCGCTGCGTCGAGGGGCCATAGTAAGGCGTGTTCACAAAGGTGCCGGCGGGGACGCCGTAGACGAACAGGGTCTGGCCGAAATCGCCGCTCTGTTGCGGTAGTCCCCCCGCAGTGGCGACATCGAACAATCCGCCAAGGCCGAAGGTCGTATTGAAGACGATGCGGCCAATGGTGATGCCGGCGGCGTTGAAGCGGCCCTGAAGGATGTTGTTGGCGAGAACCCGCGGCTCCTTCAAGTTTGCGTCCAAATCCTCCAATCGGTCGCGAATTGGCGCGGGCACCGTCTTGACCACATTGGAGGCAGGGTCGAGCACCGCCTGGTTAACGCGGAGAACGCCGCGGTTCCACTGCTCGTTGGGGTCGTCGATCGGCAGTGATGCGTCGCGCGGAACGCCGGCGCAGGCGCTGACGAGTCCCGCCAGCGCCGCCGCGGCCAACCATGCAACCCGACTTTCGCCGTCACGCATGCGTTGTCGATTCCCCTTGAAGCGCCCGCGCGACCCATAAGCCCCGCGCGTCGGCCCGAAGGCGGACTCGCGGGTCATAACCAGTTCCGATTCGTGGCGAATCCAGACCCAGCAAAACAAACGTTAACAGACCGATCGCCCGGCGACTATCACCCTTTTGCCACACTCTACTCATCTTTTCGTATCGGCCGGGGTGCGGTCACTCTGCATGGGTCTTCCGCTGGGTCGCGAGGAGGGCCGGCTGGAACAGCACGGCGGCGGAAAGCGTGGTCACCAGCGCGAGCGCCATCAGCTTGCCCATGCTCGAGGTGCCTGGATGGTGCGAAAACCATAGGCTCCCGAAGGCGGTGGCAGTCGCACAGGCGCTGAAGAAAACGGCTCGCGTGAGGCTCGATTGGAGAAACTTCGTCTCCCCCGCCCTCCACGCCATGACGTAGTAGATTTTGAACGCGACGCCGACGCCCAGCAACAGCGGCAAGGCGATGATGTTGGCGAAGTTGAGCTGCAGCCCGATGACTACGCAGATCTCGAGCGTACTGACGATGGCGACCATCAGCGGCACCAGCGTCAGCGCAACGTCGACCCAGCGGCGCAGCGTCACAAAGAGGATGAGCGCGATCGACGTCACCGACCAGACCGCGGCCTCGAGAAACGCTTTGACGATGGTCGCCGCAGCCTCGACGATAAAGATCGGCGCTCCGGATGCCTGGGGCGCTACCTTTCGAACCGCGTCGACGAAACGGCTCACGACGGCGTTGTCGTTGCCGTCTCCGCTTGGCGCGACCTCGATCCTGACCTCGCCGTCGGTCGAGATCCAGGCGCTCTTGAGCAGCGGCGGAAGCGTATCGATCGTCACATGTTCCGCGGTCAGGAGATCTCTCACCTGCCGAAGCGTGGTCACGAGCGGCGTGATCAGGACCCGCTCCACTTCGTCTCTTTGGGCCAAAGGCGCCTTGGCCAGAGCGGTCAGCGCGCTCGCCAGGCGGCGCGCCTGAATCGCCGCCGGGCTGTCGAGACCTTTGGCCGCGCCTGAAAGGTCGGCGGCAGTCTTGTTGATCGCCTCGAGCGTCTGAGCCGGGGTCGGCGCGGGGTCGACCTGGCCAGGGGTCAGCGTGTTCTCGAAGAAGAAACTCGCATCGTCGATGAGGGCCAGCTTCTCGTCCTGGTCCTTCGGCACGAAGCTTTCGAGCGTCCGCACCTTAGCGACTTCCTTGAGCCGGCCTAGCTTTTCGCCGAGGGTGGAGGCGCTGGCGAGGTCGGGCTGGAGGATATCGATCGTGTTCGGGCTGGTGTCGGGATCGCCCATCAGATCGAGCAGCGTCGAGACCGATTCGACCTGCTTGGAGCGCAGGTCGAGCGGGTTGAAGTCGAAGCGCAGGCTCCCGAGCAGCGGCAGGCCGAGAATGACGGCGGTCAGCGTCAGGCCGACGACCCAGTTGCGCCTCCGGTCGAGAAAGCGGTCGAGCGGCGCGAGCGCCGCCCAGCCGACCGGCGCCGGCTCGCCGGCCGGCTTGAGCACCGAGAGCAGGGCCGGAAGCAGGGTTATGGTGGTCAGGAACGCGACGATCATGCCGGTTCCGGCGATCAATCCAAGCTCCGAGAGTCCGACATAGGCAGTCGGCAGGAACGAGTAGAAAGCGGCTGCGATCGAGGCGGCGGCGAGCAGAAGCGGGCCCGCGACCCCCCGCGCCGTCGCCTCAAGCGCTTCATCGAGATCGCGGTTGGCATGCCGTTCGGCGCGGTAGCGGACGCTGAACTGGATGCCGAAATCGACGCCGAGGCCGATGAACAGCACCGCAAAAGCGACCGAGATCAGGTTCAACGCCCCGACCATCGATAAGCCGATCGCGGCGGTGAACGTCAGCCCGACGGCGAGGTTGACGAGGACCGCGAGCACGATGCGGGCCTGCTTGAGCGCCAGCCACAACAGCAGGAGGACGACGACGATTGTCACCACGCCGTTAAGGGCCGCCCCGTCGGCGACGGTGGCGAATTCCTCGTCCGAGAGCGCGACCGACCCGGTGAGGCGCACCCTGACGCCTCGTTCCGGCGTCAGTCCCAGCCTGGCGATCGTCGCCCGGATGGCCTTGGTCGCCTGGCCTCCAGGCTGCAAATCGCCGTAATTGAGGATCGGCTGGATGTTTACGAACCGTCGAAGCTCGGAGGGCTCCGGCGCATGGCCCGTGATCAGCCGGCGCCAGGAGAACGCCGGATGCTTTCCTTGCGCCACGCTGTCGAGGGCGTCGGCGATCGCGGTTACCGCCGGCCTCATGCCTTCGAGCGTCGTCCTTCCCAGGCGAACACCCTCGATCGATTGCGAGATCGCGCCGAGGACGCCGTGCAGGGTCGGATCGGCGGCGAGCGTGCCAAGGAAGGGCTCGGCCTTGATCAATTGAGCCATGTCGCTTCGCACCTCGTCGACGGATTTGAAGAGAATGCCGTTGCGAGCGAAGAACTCGCCGCCGTCCGGTCGGATCGCGGTGCGGATCACCTCCGACTGGGGCGCGAGGGCATCGGCCAGCGCCGAGGCTGCCTCCTCGGCGCCCTCGGCGGTCGTCGCGTCGACGACGGCGATGATCCGGTCGGTTCGCTGGGGGAAGAGCTCGTCGAGCCGCATCTCCTGTTGACGCCAGGGGAGCGAGCTGGACAGCAGCTTGCTGCTGTCGGTGTCGATCGCGATATGGCGCGAGAGATAGAAGCCCGCGAACACCGCCGCGATGAGGAAGCCCGGAATGACGAGCCACGCGTAGCGGGTCGATAGACGCACGGCCCGCGCAACCGCGGCAATGATCAAGGTGCTGTCGTTCGTGTCCATGGGAGCCGGGTGGAGGCCATGGTTCGCGCCGTCTTGTCAATCGGGGGCGATGCGCTGCAGCGCTCAGTTTGATTTTCGGCGAGGGGGAAAGCCGTCCTGAGGGCGGCCTCGTTCCCTTACGCGCCGGTCACTCCTCCGGCAGCCCGGCCTTTCGGACGCCCTCGAACACGGTCGGCCAATTGGGCATATGCTCGATCATCGATTTGACCGTGAACTTCGGGTTCAGCCGGCGAGCTTCGGCCAAGGAAGCCTTGGCCTCGCCGATTCTGCCGGCGTCTGCGCAGGCTGCCGACAGTCTCGCGTAAACGAAAAACTCGCGAAAGCCGGAGTCGAGCGCCCTGCGATAGGCATCGATCGCCGCGTCGAAATGGCCGAGGTTGATGTCCGCGTCGCCGGCGATCATGAGAAATGTGGTGTTAAGGAAGTCACGCGGACTGAGCCACATCGCCCGCTCGGCGTCGGTCCTCGCCTGCTCGAAGCGGCCGAGAGCATTTTCGGCGCTGGCGCGTGGCATATAGAGAAGACGTCATTGGGATTGATGGCGAGTCCGACGTCTGTGACATCAAGGGCTTCGCTGGGCCGGCCGGTTTCCGCCAGATACATGGCCTTTGTGTAGTACGCCGGGATATTTTCAGGGTTGAGCGCGATCGCCCGATTGGCCTGCCCCAACACTTTGGTTTCGTAGTCGGTTCCGGGATCGCGCCACCCGAAGCCATAATCGACCAGGTACGTTTCGGCGCTTCCAGCCATCGCCAACGGGTCGTCGGGAGCAATTTGGAGCGCACGGTCGAACAAACCCCGGGCCTGGTGGAAGGTCTCGCGCTTGTCTTCTGAGGGGAGTCGATTGGCGCGCAGGACCAGGTCCCAGCCGCGTATGGCCAGATCGACCGCGTCCGGATTCTTGGAACTCGCCCCTTTTTCAGCCTCTGCCCTGACCAGTTCCGGACCCAAAGCGCGAGCCAATCTGGCGACCACCTGGTCCTGCACCTTGAGAAGATCGGCCACGTCCTCGTCGAACACGTCTGCCCACAGCTGCGCGCCGATCTCGGTGTCGATGAGCTGCGCATTGACGCGCAGCCGGCCCTGGTCGCGCTGTACCGAGCCTTCGAGCGCGTATCGAACCCCGAGCTCCTTGCCGATCTTTTTGGCGTCGACATTTCTGCCCTTGTAGGTGAAGGCGGTGTTGCGCGCGATGACGAGACTGTCGGAGACGCGCGAAAGCTGGGCGGTGAGGTTTTCGGTGACGCCGTCGACGAAATAATCTTGGGCAGGATCGCCGGAGAGATTCGCGAGCGGGAGCACGACGATCGAGAGGTGGGGCGCGCGGGGCGGATTCGTCAGGCGGCCGCCGAGGAGAAACCAGCTGCCGACAGTCGCCAGCAGGACAAGGGCGATGGCGGCGGCGAACGGGACAAAGCCAAAGCGATGCTGGGCCGCCGTCGACTTGGCGCCATCCGCCGACTTCGGGTG
>Ga0209773_10000613_pt1 | contig 11801 bp, 11 predicted proteins | sample BogFormECP14_OM1_FD_188244 | JGI IMG/M metagenome (GOLD analysis project Ga0209773, IMG submission 188244) | Bog forest soil microbial communities from Calvert Island, British Columbia, Canada - ECP14_OM1 (SPAdes) (version 2) | ecosystem: Environmental > Aquatic > Freshwater > Wetlands > Bog ... | reverse complement strand
GGCGGCATGGAGCGTAGTCGCCTTTGTCGGAACGGAGCTCTCCTGGCCTGATGTCCTTCAGGTCGCGATCCTGACGTTCTACACCTTGCTGCGCGTTGTCGTCCTGATGGCGTTGGCGACGATCGTCTGGGTGCCGATCAGCGTCTGGGTCGGCCTGCGCCCACGTTGGGCCGAAGCGGTGCAGCCCTTCGCGCAATTCCTGGCGGCTTTCCCGGTCAACCTGCTGTTCGGGGCCGCCGTCAGCCTTGTCCTGACTTTCCACCTCAATCCCAACATCTGGCTCAGCTTTTTGATCGTGTTCGGCACGCAATGGTATATCGTCTTCAACACGATCGGCGGCGCGGCCGCCTTCCCCAACGACCTTCGCGAGGCGGCCGCCAATTTCCACGTTCACGGCTGGGACTGGTGGCGACAGGTCATCCTGCCCGGAATCGCGCCCTATTACCTCACCGGCGCCATCACCGCGTCGGGCGGCTCCTGGAACGCCTCGATCGTCGCCGAATATGTCAAGTGGAAGGACCAGACGGTTTCCGCGCAGGGCGTCGGCGCCTATATCGCGGAAGCGACGGACAAGGGGGATTTCCCAAAGATCGTCCTCGGCGTTGCGATGATGTCGATCTTCGTCACGCTGTTCAATCGGCTGTTCTGGCGGCAACTCTATGCCTATGCCGAACGGCGCCTGCGCCTCTGATTCCCTTCGAGGAGATATGCTCCCATGCTCGATCCTTCGGCCTCGACGCTGCTCGACATCAGCCATGTCAGCCAGACTTTCGCCAAGGGGTCCGGCGAAGCGGGACCGCCGGTGCTGAAGGACGTCTCACTGACGCTGCGCACCGGGGAAATCGTCGCTCTGCTTGGCCGCTCGGGCTGCGGCAAGTCAAGTCTTCTGCGCATCATTTCTGGGCTTACGCGGCCGACCGAGGGAAGCGTCAAGCTCGACGGCCAGCCTGTCGAGGGGCCCGCCGAGGGCGTCGCGATGGTGTTCCAGAGCTTCGCGCTGTTTCCCTGGCTGACGGTGCTCGACAACGTCGAACTCGGCCCGCGCGCGATCGGCGTCCCGCTAGAGGAAACCCGTAAGCGCGCCCTGCAGGCGATCGACACTATCGGGCTCGATGGCTTCGAATCTGCCTATCCCAAGGAGCTTTCGGGCGGCATGCGCCAGCGCGTCGGCTTCGCCCGGGCGCTCGTCGTGCAGCCGAAGATACTCCTGATGGACGAGCCGTTTTCGGCGCTCGACGTGCTCACCGCGGAGACCTTGCGCACCGATCTGTTGGACCTCTGGCACGAAGGGCGCATCCCGATCAAAGCGATCCTGATGGTGACGCACAACATCGAGGAGGCGGTGCTGATGGCCGATCGCGTGGTGGTGCTCGCTTCAAATCCCGGACGGATTGCGGCCGAGATCGCGATTACGCTGCCGCATCCGCGCGACCGTCTCGATCCGGAATTCCGGCAGCTCGTCGAGAAGATCTACGCGCTGATGACGCAGCGACCAGAGCCGAAGCTCGCCGGCCGCGAGCCGGCGACGCAAGGCGCCGCGCTCGGCATGGCCCTACCGCAGGTCTCGACCAACTCGCTGGCCGGCATGCTGGAGGAAATCGCCGCGCCGCCGTACAATGGCGTGGCCGACCTGCCGCACCTCGCGGACTCGCTGCAACTCGAGATCGACGATCTGTTTCCGCTCGGCGAGATGCTGCAGCTCTTGAAGTTCGCCGAATTCGCCGACGCCGACATAAAGATCACGCCGATCGGGAAACGCTTTGTCGATATGGACGTCGACCAGCGCAAGAGGTTGTTCGGCGAGCAATTGCTCGCCAACATTCCGCTCGCTGTCCACATCAAGCGCGTGCTCGACGAGCGCCCGAGCCATCGGGCGCCGGCGACCCGATTTCGCGAGGAGCTCGAGGACTATATGTCGGAGGACTACGCCGAACGCACGCTGCGGGCGATCATCTTTCTGGGTCGCTACGGCGAGCTCTTCGCCTATGACGAGAATGCACAGGCGTTCTCCTACGAAAATCCGCAATAGCGCCGCCGCCCTGCGAGCTTGCCTACCAGCGTCTTCGCCTTAAGTGTTGACTTGTCGAGCGAACCGCGATGCGTTAGCGTTGTTGCAACGCACAACGCGCTTGCTCATGGAGTTCGGCGATGTCCCATGCTTCCGCAACCCTGAAATACGGCGACCACGGCATCGAGCTGCCCGTGAAGGACGGCACGGTCGGCCCCTCGGTGATCGATATCAGCAAGCTCTACGCTCAGACCGGATTGTTCACTTTCGATCCCGGTTTCACGTCCACTGCGAGCACCGAATCGACGATCACCTACATCGACGGCGACGAAGGCGTGCTGCTGTATCGCGGCTACCCGATCGACCAGCTCGCCGAGCACGGCGACTTTCTCGAGACCTGCTATCTCCTGCTCTACGGCGAATTGCCGACCACCGCGCAAAAGGCCGATTTCGATTACCGTGTAACGCGCCACACGATGGTGCATGAGCAGATGGCGCGGTTCTACCAGGGTTTCCGACGGGACGCGCACCCGATGTCGGTCATGGTCGCCTGCGTCGGCGCGATGGCGGCGTTCTATCACGACTCCACCGACATCAACGACCCGTGGCAGCGCGAGATCGCATCGATCCGGATGATCGCCAAGCTGCCCACTCTGGCCGCGATGGCTTACAAGTATTCGATCGGCCAGCCGTTCATCTACCCAAAGAACGACGTGGACTACGCCGGCAATTTCCTGCGGATGTGCTTCGCGGTGCCGTGCGAGGAATACAAGGTCAATCCGGTTCTGGCGCGCGCGCTCGATCGAATTTTCATCCTGCACGCCGACCACGAGCAGAACGCATCGACGTCCACCGTCCGCCTCGCAGGATCGTCCGGCGCCAATCCATTCGCCTGCATCGCCGCCGGAATCGCGTGCCTCTGGGGTCCCGCGCACGGCGGCGCCAACGAGGCGGCGCTGAAGATGCTGGGCGAGATCGGCTCGGTCGACAACATTCCCAAGTTCATCGCCAAAGCCAAGGACAAGAACGATCCGTTCCGACTGATGGGCTTCGGCCATCGCGTGTACAAGAATTACGATCCGCGCGCCAAAATCATGCAGCGCACGGCGCACGACGTTCTGAGCGAGCTCGGCATCAAGGATGATCCGTTGCTCGACGTCGCTGTGGAACTCGAACGGATCGCGCTGCACGACGATTATTTCATCGAGAAGAAACTCTATCCCAACATCGACTTCTATTCCGGTATCACGCTGAAGGCGATGGGCTTCCCGATGTCGATGTTCACGGTCCTGTTCGCGGTCGCGCGCACGGTCGGCTGGATTGCGCAATGGAAGGAAATGATCGTCGATCCCGCGCAGAAGATCGGCCGCCCGCGCCAGCTCTACACCGGTGAGCCGAGGCGGGAATACAAGCCGATGGGCAATCGCTGAAAGCCGGCGCCGGGGTCGCCGAGATCAGAATCGCGCGATCAGATTGTTGTTTGCCAAGTGACTTCGAACCGCGAGGGGCGAGACGCCAAACAAGTCGGCGGCGTTTTCGATCCCCTCGTTGGTGGGCTCCGACCCGACTACCTGCTTCAGTTCCTGAATAGGCATCAGGAATTCCGCCGCGAAGGCCCTCTGAACCTTTTGTCTGGCCGTGGCGGCGTCGGTCGAAGGCAACCACAAATCTTCGTCCGGCGCGGACAGCGACTCGCACAAGAATCTGGCCAGTTCAAAACGCCGACTGACGCGACGCCAGCCACGGAAGGTCAACCTCAGCGAGTCGTCCCGCAGCGCCCGAACCGCAAGACCCAGCAGTGCTGGCGGTGCAGGGTGAGGCTGACTAATAACGCCAGCATCGGAAAACGCGAACACCTCCGAAAGCTTCGCGTCCTCCAGCACTGGCTGCAGCAAGCCTAATGTCTCGCGCGCCCAGTGCGCGAGGCTCCACCCGACTTCCCAGGGGCTCGCCCCCCCGACGGAACCGAACCGCTCGATACGCGCGTGTGGGACCGTCGCGCGAATTCCCGGTCCCGTCGCGAGCGTTTCGAAGACGCGGAGTTCAACCCGCATGTCCCCGCTGAAGATCGCCGCGATTTCCTCCGCCGCGCCTTTGCCGCCTTCGGCGGCGATACGCTCGAATGTCGATATCGCATCCTCCGGCGCTAACTCGGGATCGTATCCCAGTCGAGCTTCGATCCGTCGGACGAACTCTTGGCGAGGATCGGCCCGCTCCTGGCAAACCGAAGACCAGAGTCTGTGCAGATCCGTGTCCGGCAAGTCGAATTGCGCAAGTCGCAACAGGACGAGTTCGATAAATTCAGCGATCGATTTTTCGAACGACGCCAACGGAAGTTGCGTGTAGACGTTGCCAATATACCGAATGGTCTCGAAATCAGCCCGTGCGGACTCTCGCGCCGTGATCTGAACGGCGCCTCCGTCGGAGGCCATGCTGATTTTCGGCCAGACGTAGCCATGGCCGGCGCTCGCCAGCTCGTGAGCAAGCCGCCAGTCGGTCCTCGGATTTTCGGATTTGGCCGGCTCGCCGAGAAGTCGCCACCAATTGTCGGCGAACCACAAGGCCAGCGGATAAGCTGAAACACTGATCCATTGGCGAACGCTGCGCGATCGCAGATCTTCGACGCGAGTCAAAACCTCGCCATCGCATGTGATTTTCAACTGGCAAGCGGTGGCCGCTTCTTCCGGGTGCTTGGAGGCGCTTCCTATCCAATCGACCGTGAATTCGAGGCCACTCATGGCCGCTCTTTCCACAGCCTCATGACTTCCACGGAGAATGGATCCGCGGAAGGCAAGGGATACCCGTGATAAACGCCTGCGGCTGGATTCTCGAGTTGCGCCTCGAATGCAAAGTCATGCTCGTCGACTGCCCAAATATTCTTGGGAAATCCGTTCCGTTCCTGCCGGCTGATGAGGCCCTTGCCGATTCCCGAGCGCAGAAGGGAGAGCGCAACCCGCCGCGCTCGTACGCCCGCAGATCGCACAACGTCTTGTCCGGTTTTGGCGTCGCCGGCGGCGTGAGACCAAAATCGCCAGGATCGCTCTTGTGTTCTGGATTGCCTCCATATTTGACTACTCTTGCAAGGCGATTCAGCATCGTGCGATCGGCTTTGTCTACCGGTCGAACTTGCCGCTTCGGATTGAATTCGCCCCGTCGCCGCATGGCCGCCTCCCGATCCGCGGGCGCAATATATCACATCGGTTCAGCAAGCGCGCCTGCGCTCGATCGTCTCAAAGACCTCGAGGGCCGCTTTGCCGCTGGGCTGTTCGCCATCGGGTAAGCGCATCAAACCGTCCAACCGGGCGAGCGCCTCGACCTGGGCGGCGCGCTCCGGCCCGTCGCCCATCAGCGGCGCCAGCGCGCCGGCCAGCGCCGCGGGCGAGCAATCCCGCTGCAGCAATTCCGGGATCGCGCGCTCGCCGAGAATCAGGTTGGGCAACAGGATCGTCGAGACGCTGACGAAGTATTTGAGCCACGCGTCCCGGCGTGCGACTTTGTAGGCGCCGACCATCGGCACGCCAGCCAGCGCGAGCTCCAACGTGCCCGTGCCGGATTTGGCGAGCGCCGCGCGCGCGCCTCGGAACGCCGCGAGTTTTTCGGCCTCGCCGACGACGATGCGCGGCCTGACGCTCCAGGCGACTGCGCGCGCGCGCACCTCGGCCTCGACGTGCGGCAGGGTCGGCAGCACCGCCTCGATCGCGCCGACGTTTCGCGAGACCAGCGTCAACGCTGCGCCGAAATCCTCCATCAACCGCGCGGTCTCCGCGCGGCGCGATCCCGGCAATACGACTATCCTGGGCGGCGAGGCGGCTCGCCGCGCCGCCTCTTCGGCGTTCGGCCGCAATTCGTCGAGCCGCTCGATCAGGGGATGGCCGACATAGACGCAGCGCGGTCCGCCCAGACGCTCGTGCGCGGCCGGTTCGAAGGGAAGCAGCGCGAGCACGCAATCGACATAGCCGCGCATCGCCTTCGCGCGGCCCGGGCGCCATGCCCAGACCGTGGGGCTGCCATAACCGACGACAGGCAGGCGCGGCAGCGCCCGGCGCACGCGGCGCGCGACGCGGTGTGTGAAGTCCGGGCTGTCGATGATGACGAGCGCATCCGGCGACCCCTCGATGATCGCGTCCGCGGTTTGCCTGATGCGAGCGAGCAGGGTCGGCAACTTCGCGAGAACTGGCAATATCCCCATCACCGCAATTTCGCTCATCGGGAAGAAGCTCTTCATCCCGTCGGCCGCCATCGCCTCGCCGCCGACGCCGAAGAATTCGATCCGGCCGCTCGTCGCCGCGCGGAGCGCACGCATCAGCTTGAACCCGAGTTGGTCTCCCGAAGACTCGCCCGCCACGAGCGCTACGCGAAGCGGAGCCATGGCATGCGCGTTCACGGCGCCCAGCCCACGACGAACAGACCCGCGGCCTCCGCCGCACTCGCAAAGGCGGCGCGCTCGGCGATCAACACCTCTCCCGCCGCGATCGCGAGCCCGGAGAGTTCGGCGCTCGTAGCCGCCGCGATCGTCGCCGGGCCGACGGTGGGCAGATCCAACCGCATGTCTTGGCCGCGCTTGGCCGCCTTGACGAACACGCCGGCTCGCCCTTTCAAGCGCAGACGTCCAGACGCGCGCATCTGCGCGACCCTGGCGAGCATCGCATCGGTGCCTTCGGCCGCCTCCACCGCCAGCACGCGCGCATTGGCGACCACCGCGCCCTGCCCGACATCGAACGGCGATAGCGCGCCGAGCAGCGCGCCGCCGAACGCGATGTCGGCCTCCTCCGCTCCGTTCGGCGCGCGGCCCGCGATCCCTCCGACCGGCGCGAACAATTGAGGCGCGAAGTCCCGCGGGCTGACGATACGCAGCCCCTCGCGCTCGAGCAGCCGCGCAACGCCGTTCAGAAGACCGTCGTCGCCGCCGCGAAACAGGCGCGCGATCTCGCGAGCGCGCTTGATGACGCCCCAGTCGAGCCAGAGATCGGAAAGCTCCGGCCGTCGGACGGAGCCGATGATCGCCATGTCCGCGATCGAGCGTTCGCGCAGCGCCGCGAACAACTTGCCGACTTCGCCGAGCCGCACCCAGATATGCGGGAACGCCTCGATTTCGGCCGAGGCCCAGCCGACGATGCCGATCAAGAAAACCTCGCGGCCGCTCTCGCGCGCGAGCCGCGCCGCCTCCAATGCGAGGCTCCCGCCGCCGCAGAGAATCGCCAACGGCTTTGCGGACTCGACCCCACTCAAGCCATTTCGTCCTTGCCGTCGCGCGGCGTGCAGATCGCGCGATCGCCGCCCTCGCGCAGGAATGCCACCATCTGCTGCACCGCCTCCTCCTCGGGGAACGCGGCGGCGACATCCTCGGCGCGTTCCGTCAACGTTCCCGTCGGCGCGAACAACATCTTGTAGGCCCGTCGCAGGGCGTGAATCGCCGCATGCGAAAAGCCGCGCCGCTTCAACCCGACGAAATTCAGGCCGGCGAGCGAGGCGCGATTGCCCAGTGCGATGCCGAACGGAATGATGTCGTTCTCCACCCCCGTCAGCCCGCCGACGAAGACATGTGCGCCGATGCGAACGTGTTGGTGCGCGGCCGCACCCCCGCCGAGTATCGCGAAATCGCCGATCCGGCAATGGCCGCCCAGCATCACATTGTTGGACAGGATGACGCTGTCGCCGAGGCGGCAATCGTGCGCGACATGCGCGTTGGCGAGGAAGACGCAGCGCGCGCCGACGATCGTCTCCCCGGTGGCGCTCGCAGTCCCGGGATTCATTGTCACTCCCTCGCGAATCAAGCAATCCTCACCGATCGTCAGGCGGACGGGTTCGCCGCGATATTTCAGATCCTGCGGCTCCTGGCCGATCGCGGCGAACGGAAAGACGCGCGTCCGCGCCCCGATGGTCGTCAAACCCGCGATGCTGACATGCGAAATCAGCTCTACGCCGTCGCCGAGCGCCACCCCCGACCCGATATGGCAAAATGGGCCGATCCGCACGCCGGTTCCCAGGCGCGCGCCGGGCTCCACGAGCGTGCTGGGATGGACGAAGCTGTCAACTTCGCGCACGTTCATTGGTCGACCAGCATCGCCGAGAGATGCGCTTCGCAGACGAGCGCGCCATCCACCTTGGCTTCGCCGCGGTACCACCACATGTTGCGACGTTTGGCGATCTTTGTCATGTGATAGCGCACCTGGTCGCCGGGGACGACGGGTTTGCGGAACTTCACCTTGTCGATGGTCATGAGGTAGACGATGCTCGGCTTGGCGCCGGCGAGGCGGCTCGCCACGCAGAGAGCGCCCGCGGTCTGCGCCATGCCCTCGATCAGCAAGACCCCGGGCATGATGGGGCGGTCGGGGAAATGTCCCTGAAATTGCGGCTCGTTGAAGGATACGTTCTTGATCCCGACGCCATATTCATCGGCGCGGGCTTCGACGATGCGATCGACCAGCAGCATGGGATAGCGATGCGGCAGATAGGCGAGGAGCCGATGAATGTCGAGGATTTCGAACACCTGTTCCGCCGTCTCGTCCATCCAGCCCTCCCTTTACGCCGATATCGGCGCTTGCGCCGTCCGCGGCCCCGCGTCAAGCCCCGCGCTTCCCCACGGAGGCTTCCGAACCCAATCCTCGCAAACGCCGGTGGGGCATGCTAAAATCAACCTATACCGATCCTCTCGGCGGCCCGGCGCCCCAAGACCTCAGGACATCGCCATGCGCATCGAAAACGACGTGAAGCTCGACTTCAAGGACGTGCTCATCCGGCCCAAGCGCTCGACGCTGAATTCCCGCAATGAGGTCGATATCGCCAGGAGCTTCCGCTTCTATCACACAGGCCCGGAATGGAAGGGTTTTCCGCTGATCGCCGCGAACATGGACGTGACCGGCACGATGGCTATGGCGCGGGTCCTGGGACGCCATGGCGCCCTCACCGCGCTTCATAAACACTATCCCGTGAGCCAGCTCGCCGAGTTCTTCGCGAGCGATGCGGGCGAGCACGCGTTTTTTTCGCTCGGTACGACCTCGACCGATCTCGAGAAACTGGCGGCGGTGCGCAAGCGGGCCCAGGTGCGTTTTCTCTGCCTCGACGTCGCTAACGGCTATTCAGAAAAATTCCTTGAAACGGTCAAGCGCGTGCGCGATGAAAATCCCAAGGCGGTCGTGATGGCCGGCAACGTCGTGACCGGCGATATGACCGAAGCGCTGATCCTGGCGGGCGCGGACATCGTCAAGATCGGCATCGGGCCCGGCTCGGTCTGCACGACCCGGCGGGTGACGGGCGTCGGCTATCCACAGCTTTCGGCGATCATCGAATGCGCCGACGCCGCGCATGGCCTCAGGGGACAGGTCTGCGCGGACGGCGGTTGCACCGTTCCCGGCGACATCGCCAAGGCTTACGGCGCCGGCGCCGATTTCGTCATGCTCGGCGGCATGCTCGCCGGTCACGACGAATGCGAGGGGGAAATCCGCTACGAAGAGCGCGATGGAAATAGAACGCCCGTCGGCATGACGTTCTACGGCATGTCGTCGGAAACCGCGATGAAGAAACATTTCGGCGGCGTCGCCCGTTACCGCGCCGCCGAGGGCAAGAGCGTCGAGACCCCCTATCGCGGTCCCGTCGAAAATACGCTCGGCGAGATCATGGGCGGCGTGCGCTCGATGATGACTTATATCGGCGCGACGCAACTGAAGGAGGTCCCCAAGCGTACGACCTTCGTGCGCGTGAGCGCGCAGACCAACGACGTGTTCGGGTCGGCGTGAAGGCGATGCTCCGTCGTCCGCGGCCTTCGGTAGCGCCGGCCAGTGCAATCGAATCTTAACCCCGCCGCGTCATTGTTGCGCAATGTTGTTTTGGACGCGCGCGCGCGCCATCCTCGTGCCGCTGGCACTGTACCTCGTGCTCGGGGTCGCGAGCGGCTATCTCGTCTGGGGCGCGTCCAACGGCGAACGCGGGCTCAAGGCCAAGGTGGCCCATGACGCGCAGATGGCCCAGTTGCAGGACGAACTCGCGGGCCTTCGCGGCGAGCGGGCGCGCTGGGAGCGCCGCGTCGCCGCCATGCGCTCCGAATCCGTCGACCGCGACCTGCTGGACGAAGAAGCCCGGGCCGTGCTCGATCGCGTCGGCAAGGACGACGTGGTGATCTTCACCAACGACGCCAAGGCCGGCCAGAGATAGCGCCGGCGCGATCGTTGTTGCGAGCCCGGCAAATGCTCCTGCAGAATTGCCATAACAGGGAAAAAGTTCCCTGCTATATAACAGGGAATTAGCAGGGAATTTTTTCGGAGCCGCCCTGAAGCGAAGCGCCCAACGCATCCAGCATGGCGCCGGTCCCGTGCTCGCGGGCGCCGGCGTCGTCGTAACCGTCGAGGAAGGCGCCCTGCTCGGTCACCGTCAGACGCGTGCCGTCAACTTCGGCTTCGAGTTGCAGGGTCGCGAGCGAAACCGAGATTTTCCGGTCGTCGAGGCTCAATTCGTAGGCGTAGACCAGCCTCTCGCCGGCGACGACGTCGAAATAGACCGCGTCGAACGTCGTGACCAAGCCGCTCGGCCAACGCCCCTTCACGCGTTCGCGCCCACCCGGCCTCACGTCCATCGCGCGCTCCAAGGCGACAAAGCCGTCGTGGCCGCCGAACCAGCGCGCCTTGGCTTCCTTCTCCGTAAGCGCGCGAAAAACCTGCGTGGGAGAAGCGGCGAAGCTGCGCCGCACCGTGAACACGCCGTGCACGACGGAGCACGCCGGCGCGGCTTGCATCCGGGCCACTTCCTTCTCGAGCTTGTCGAGCGTCGTGCGCCAACCCTCGGACGCGCCCGCCGCGGCGGTGACGAACGCGGGATCGTGAAACTCGTAGGACTGTCGCACGGTCATGCGGGTCCCCTCCCCCTCGGCCTCGAAGGTCACAGCCGTATGCGCGGTGAATCGCTTCGCGCCGCCGACCTCGACGCCGATCGACAGAACGAGCCGCTCGGGCGGGGAAATCTCGAGGAAGGTTCCGCGAGCCCAGTGATCCACTCCGTCGGGGAGGCGCATGCACACTATGAAGGCGCCGCCAGTTCTGAAATCGACCTCGGCCTCGGGAACGCTGCAGCCTTCGGGGCTGAACCAGCGTTTGATATGATCGGCGCGGCTCCACGCCTTGAAGACGAGTTCGCGCGGAGCGGGGAACGCGCGGGAGACGATCAAGGGTTCGGGCTTCAGACCGGAGGATTCACGTGGGTTCGCCATTTTCGCTTCCTTCTTTGGTGATCTCTTCGAGATAGGCGCCGAGCCGATCGAGCCTGCGCTCCCATTCGAGGCGTCGTGCGCTGATCCATTGCTCCGCCTCGCTGAGCGCGCCGGCCTCGATCCGGCAGGTGCGGACGCGGCCGACTTTCTCGCTGACGACGAGACCGGACCGTTCGAGCACCGCCAAGTGCTGGGCTACCGCGGGGAGCGACATCGGCAGGGGACGCGCCAGCTCGCTGACGCTGGCGGGGCCGAGCGACAGACGCTCGACGATTCCCCGCCGCGTCGGATCGGCGAGCGCCTGAAATGCGAGATCGAGAGCGTCGGATCGGTTAAGCATTTGCTTTTGTATCACAGCGCAAATAGGAAAGCAAGGGCTTAAGTGATAGGACGAGGGGCGCGCGGTCCCCTTCTCCCGCTTGCGGGAGAGGTGGCGCGATAGGGCGTCTAAAGATGGCGCCGGATGAGGGCCGCGCGGCCCCGCCCTCACCCCAGCCCTTGTATGAGGTCTTTTTTGTCAAGAGGAAAATTTGCGTGGTGTCTGGCCCCGGGAGGCGCGTCGGGGGTCCGCTCGAGGCCCGCTCCTGCCCGTCG
>Ga0209773_10000612_pt1 | contig 11834 bp, 10 predicted proteins | sample BogFormECP14_OM1_FD_188244 | JGI IMG/M metagenome (GOLD analysis project Ga0209773, IMG submission 188244) | Bog forest soil microbial communities from Calvert Island, British Columbia, Canada - ECP14_OM1 (SPAdes) (version 2) | ecosystem: Environmental > Aquatic > Freshwater > Wetlands > Bog ... | reverse complement strand
TTACAAAGGCGGGCGCTGCGACAAAATCGAACTGACAGGATTTCCACTCGGAATTTTTGAAGAAGTTCAATACGACGAGTGGAGCGTGACCCTCGAACTGGGCGATCTTCTCGTGTTCCACTCAGACGGCATCGCCGAGACCGCGAACGCGGAAGGGCAATTCTTTGGCACGACGCGTCTGATGCGCCTTATCGAGCAGCATCACGAGCGGACGTCTGCGGAAATTGCCGATCTTGTGCTGCGGGAAGTGGATTGGTTCACACAAAACGCTCCTTTGAGCGACGACCGCACGCTTGTGGTACTCAAAGTAAAATGAGCGGCCCGGGTGGAGCACGCAAGAACCTGCCGTACCTAGACCCAGTAAAATTCACGCCGCATTACGCCTGGAAAAAGGCGCGGGAGGGTTCGGGACACGAGGTGTTTTGCGAAGATATGGCGCTAAGCGAGATTGCCGCGCGCTTTGGAACCCCAACCTACGTTTACAGCCAGCACGCCATTGCCGATGCGTTTGAGGAGCTCGAAAGCGGCTTGCGTGGGCTGGATCACATGCTGTGCTTTGCCGTTAAGGCCAACGGCAATCTGTCGATTTTGCGGCTGCTTGCCGGGAAGGGAAGCGGCTTTGACATTGTCTCCGGCGGAGAATTGGATCATCTCGGACGGATCGGCGTGCCCGGGAAGCGCATCGTTTTCAGCGGGGTGGGCAAAACGCGCGAAGAGATTCGGGGCGCGCTCACCTACAAGGCCGGTAAGACCAGCGCGCCTGGGATCCTGCAGTTTAATGTGGAATCGGCAGAAGAGCTCGAAGTTTTGCTACAAGAGTCTTCGCGGCGAGTGGCAGGCGCTGCCAAATTGCCGGGTATTTCGATTCGCGTGAATCCGGATGTCAGAGCAGGGGGGCATCCGCATATCTCTACCGGCCTATCGCAACACAAGTTTGGAGTCGGTTGGAGCGAGGCGCGGAGGCTTTATCTACAGCATCGCGCTTCAAAGCACATACGCTGGCAGGGAATCAGCGCTCACATCGGCTCCCAGATCGTGGGACTTGGGCCATTTCGCGAGGCATTGCGCCGGCTGGCTTCGTATTTGCTGGATCTGCGCAAACAAGGGGTGGCTCTTCGGTATCTCGACTTCGGCGGCGGGCTTGGCGTGCGCTACACCAATGAATCGCCTGTATCTCGCGCGGAATATGCCCGGATGATCCGAAGCATTGTCCGGCCTCTCGGAGTTGGCCTCTTGTTAGAACCGGGCCGGCCCATCATCGCGCCTTCCGGGGTGCTGCTTTCGCGAGTGATTTACACCAAGAAAAATGTGGTCAAATCGTTTGTGATTATCGACGCAGCGATGAACGATCTGGCCCGGCCGGTTCTTTATGACGCTCCGCATCCCATCACTCGCATTCAGGAAAAAATGCGAAAAGAGACAGGCTCGCCGCAACGCGCGGACATCGTGGGCCCGGTTTGCGAAACAGGGGATTGCTTTCTCGAGGGCTGGCCGCTCGGCAAAGTGGAACAAGGGGATCTTGTTGCCATTTGGACCGCGGGCGCCTACGGAATGGCTCAGGCTTCCAACTACAATGGCCGTCCCCGTCCTGCCGAGGTTCTCGTGAGCGGAAGAAAAGCGCGGCTGATCCGCCGTCGAGAAACACAAAGAGACCTGCTGCGCGCGGATGTTCTTGCGCGGGGCTAGGCCTCTCCCCATTTCAGTTTGCTTCGTAAAATTTCAAAATAGGTTTTATTGGGCGGATGAATCAGCTTCAATCGTTCCTTGGCGCGAAGGATTCGGACGCGATCTCCGGCTTGAACCGGCACCCCGGTTTGGCCATCCAGCGTAAGGAAAACTGAATCCGAATTTTCAGCCATGCGCAGTTCGATTTTGGAAGTGTCTGGAATCACGATGGGGCGATCGCTCAGAGTATGCGGGCAGATCGGCGTAATCAGAATGGCCTCTACCGCAGGATGCACAATCGGCCCGTCCGCGGACATGGAATAGGCGGTTGAACCGGTCGGGGTCGCCACGATCAAGCCATCAGCGCGGTACCGGCAAACAAAGCCGTCATCAATCAATAGCTCGAGTTCAATCATGCGCGCCAGCGTGCCTTTGTGGACGACGGCTTCGTTCAGCACGCGCTGCTGCGTTAAAATCAGGCCGTCGTGCATGCGCTCGGCAAGAAGCATCACCCGTTCGCTGACGGGCGAGCGGCCGGCAAGCGCGTCTTCTAGCGCCGGATAGAGTTCATCGAGAGTGAAGCTGGTTAGAAAGCCGAGACCGCCTAGATTGACGGGCAAAATGGGAATGCCGTGTGGAGCGGCTTCGCGGGCTGCAGCCAACAGCGTTCCATCTCCTCCAAGTACCAGGAGGAGATCGGACTGTTCCGCGATCTGATGGCGCGTCTTGCCGATTTCGCTCCTGTTCACGGGCGCGGCGGTTTCCGAGTCGATGAGCGTCGAGACGCCGCGTTGTTTGAGCCACCCGAGCAAGTCCGGCACGATTTCCGCGAGGATCGAACGCCTTGGGCGCGAGATGATGCCAATCGTTTTGTAGTGGGGTTCCGCCGGCATGGATTATTGGGATTCTACCCCAGGGGCTTTCCGAGCGTGAAGAAAATACTCTTGATTGCCTTCCGCACCCGGTAAGCGGCTGGGAGCGACGCCTAGAATGACCACGCCGAGTGATTCCGCGGCGTTCCGCACGCTCGTGATGGCCACTTGATGCAGTTCGGGGTCGCGCACGATGCCGCCCTTGCCAACATCCCCCCGTCCTAGCTCAAACTGCGGCTTGATCAAGATCAAGAGTTCCGCACCGGGCTTTGCACAAGCGATCGCCCCTGGAAGGATTTTTCTCACAGAAATGAAGGAGACATCCGCCACGACCAGGTCTACCGGTTCCTTCACATCGCTCGCCGCCAGCTCCCGTGCGTTCTTTTGGATGCGAACCACACGGTCGTCTTCGTGAAGCTTCCAGGCCAATTGATCTGTGTTTACATCGACAGCATAAACAAGTGCCGTGCCGTGCTGCAGGAGGCAGTCTGTGAAGCCTCCGGTTGAAGAGCCCACGTCCAGGCAGGTGAATCCTTGTGGATCTACGTGAAAGTCATCGAGCGCACCTTCCAGCTTGAACCCTCCTCGACCGACATATTTTTGCAAGCGGCTATGCACTTCGATTCGTGCAGATTGAGGAATGCTCATGCCGGCCTTCTCCGCCTTTTTCCCGTCCACTTCGATTTCGCCGGCAAGAATCATGGCCTGCGCTTTTTGACGCGATTCCGCCAGACCGCGTTCGACGAGAAGCACATCAAGCCGCTTGCGCGTGGTTTTGGCGCTCATGAGGGGAGAAGTTACCTACGACGGAGAACCAGGAACTCGGCAATGGTGCGAAGCCGCTCGGCACGATCGCCATAGACCTCTAATTCGGCAATGGCTTTCGCGGAGAGTTCTTCGGCAATCGCGTGAGAGCGTTCCAGGCCGAATACCGCTGGGTAAGTGGCCTTCTGCTGCGCCATGTCTTTGCCGGCGGTTTTGCCCAGTGCGGTGGAGGATTCTTCGACGTCCAGAATGTCGTCGGTGACTTGAAAAGCCCAGCCAATTGTTTCTCCGAACCTTTTCAAGCGCGCTACGTCTTCGCCCGAAGCTCCGGAACACAATGCTCCGGAAGTGACCGAAGCGCGGATGAGTGCTGCAGTTTTTGAGCGATGGATATACTCGAGGGTCCCGGGTCCGACGCGCTTGCCCTCGCTTTCGAGATCGGCGACTTGCCCGCCGACCATTCCGTTTACCGTCCCCGCCGCGGAGGCGATTTCGGTGACCATGGAGACACGCCGCTCGGCAGAAACCGGCGCCGCGGCGATGGATTCGAATGCCAGTGTGAGGAGTGCATCGCCTGCGAGAATGGCCGTCGATTCACCGAATTTTTTATGCGAGGTCGGTTTTCCCCGGCGAAGATCGTCGTTATCGAGCGCCGGCAAATCATCATGAATCAGCGAATAGGTGTGGATGAATTCGATGGCGCAGCCCGGATAAAGGGCGTTGTCGACTTCGGATTCAAAGATACGCGAGGTTTCCATGCAAAGGATCGGCCGAATACGTTTTCCTCCCGCGAATACGGAGTAGCGCATCGCCTGATGAATCGTGCTCGGCTGAACACTCTCGCCGGGGAGCAGGCGCTCCAAGTGGGTGTCGACCGCGAGGCGGTCTTCTTCAAAGAAGGGCGGAAGTTTCATTGGTGCGAACGATGTTCCCATTCTAGGAGGGGAAAGGGTTTCACGCGTTGTTCTCACCTTCCGGTTCAAACGGTTCCGCGGAAAGTTTTCCGTCGGCTTTCTTCAGAAGAATTTCCACGCGGCCCTCGGCTTCTTCGAGCTGCTTCTGGCATTCGCGAGAAAGTCCCACGCCTTCCTCGAAAAGCTTCATGGCTTCATCGAGCGACAACTGCGGGCTTTCCAGCCGGCGTACCACTTCTTCCAGCCGTCCGAGAGACCGCTCAAAATCCGGTTTTTTTGGTGCTTCGGGCTTTTTCGGTGCAGGTTGATTCACGCCGTTCCTTTCGAACTCACCAACGCTTTTCGAGCTATTTCTGACAGTTCCTGCAGCAATACGTCGACCGGCCGCCTTGCTCGATCGGCTCTCCACAACGTTTGCAAGGGAGCCCTTCGCGCTGATAAGCGCGCAAGATTTTCTCGAGCCCTGCAATCCACCAATCCGGTTCACGAAACACGGGCGCCGGGTCTAAGCAGCATTCTAAAGCACGCTGTAGAACGGACACAATTGCTTTGTGGCTTCTGCTTCGGGAGTTCCGGCATGAAAAGGAAGGGTCCTCAGGCGGCCGGCTTCAGCGTTAGCGTGTGCCGCTTCACTTTGGCTTCCGCTCGATCGGTGAAAGGCCCGTAAACGGGCTTGCCTTCAAACCAGTATTGAAATTGGTCGCGATAGTGTTCGCTGCCGGTTTGCCCAGATTCTCCGCCGGTGATCAGAAGGATCGAATTATCCCAATCGGCCAAGTTCGCCACGAACCGTTCCGATGGGCCGTGATCCCGGCTGGCGGCCCTCGGACTCCACTCCGTTCCCGATTGCGGCTGGCCGGTGATGCTCAGCAGTTTTTTCAGAACACCTTCGCGGCCGAGGGGATGAAGCATGTCGAGATAATTGAATTTTTTCCAGGCCCAATCCTCGGAATCCTTTTCCCTTGTTTCGGCTTCCAGGCGTTTCACCGCCAGGTCTGCCGCGGCGCTCAAGAGCTCCTCGTAGGTTTTGTAGTCGGAAGGCAGCCATCGGGCCGGGCGATGAGTTAAAACACGCTGCAGAAATGCGATACGACGCCAGTGATATTGATGGGTGTCGCGGCCCAGATGCGGCTCCAGGATGAGATCCAGGGTCTCGAAAAGGGCCGTATCCAGGAACGACACCACGGGGGAATTGGCATCTGCCATTCCGTTCCAGTCTTTGGCCTGGCGTATCAGTTTCTGAGCGCGTTCATCTTTCGGTGGTGCGACTTTAGCGGCGGCCGCTAATTGCTCGGCCAGGAACACGTGCGGATAACTATAAATGTCCGCCTGAATTTTCAGCATGTCTTCGGGCCGCAAATCCTGTTTGTCGTGGAGCAGATCGAAAATCCGGGCCGTTCGGTACGGTTCTTCCCAGTGATCGGTGATGTAGGGTCTGTAGTTTGGCCCGGTGACGCGGGCATTGGCGGTGACAATCAAGCCGCTCTCCGGATTGAAGACTTGCGGGAGTTCATCGAAGGGAATATATCCGGTCCATTCGTAGTCGTCGGTATCCCCGGGGACGGGCACCTCGCCGTGGCCTTTCTTCCGGACAGGGATGCGCGCTCCCAAAATGTAGCCGATGTTTCCGTCGACATCCGCGTAGACCACGTTTTGCCCTGGTCCCCAGATGCCTTTCATGGTTTCGCGGAACTCGCCCCAATTCTGCGCTTTTCCGAGCCAGTTATAGGAGTTGCAAAGCGCGCCGGGCTCGAGAACCGTCCATCGCATAGCGTAGCTCTTTCCGTCTTCCTGCTTCACGACAGGCCCGTGCCGCGTAACGACGAGACGCAAGTGCTGATCCGGTTGGCCTTTTACTTTGATCACCTCGTCAGAAACGTCCGCTTTTTTCCAGGCCCCGTTGACGCGGTACTCGTCCGGATTGTCGGGATTGAATGTCTCTATGTACAGGTCCAACACATCAGCACCGTTATTGGTGAATCCCCAGGCGATCCGGTCGTTGTGTCCGGCGACGACCATCGGCGCACCCGGAAGAGCAAAGCCCTTCACGTTCCACTCCGGAGCCGTGAGATGGACTTCGTACCAGATGGGCGGCAGCGTCAGTTCCAGATGCATGTCATTCGCTAGGAGCGCTTTGCCCGTGGCGGTGTGCTCTCCGCTGACCACCCAGTTGTTACTCCCGAGAGAATGGCGGATTTCGTTTCGCGATTCCTGCAACCAATCGCCGACTGCTTCTCCCAAGGCAGAGGTGAGATCTGGCCGAGTTGCAGCTGCCGGAGCGGAATTGGGGTCGAGGCCGGCTTTCAAAACATCTTCGGGGTCCATCTCGTCTTCATCGTCGTCGGGATTCGGCTGCGCGGCCGCGTGCGGATTTCTGCCGGTATTGCTTTCTCCCACGACAAAATGATCCATCGATGCTTCGGGGCTGTAGAGATCCTTGGCCAATTCCGGCCCGAGTTTGGCGGTCACGACGGCACGGCCTAGTTCTTCCTCGCGCGTGTCCGTCAGAGTGCGGTACATGTAACAAGCAATCACCAGGGAATCCGTTGGCTGCCACGGTTGCGGTTTGTAATTGAGCAAGGTGAACTCCAGCGGCAACCGGTTGTAGTGCTGCTGGATAAATTCGTTCACTCCGCGCGCGTACGCTTCCAAAACCCCGCGCACTTGCGGATTGGTCATGGAAAAGTCGCGATCGACGGCCGGGCGGAAATTCAAGATGCGGTAATCCTTGTCGATCTCGGCTGTCGCTGGTCCGAACACTTCCGAGAGCTGGCCGCGCGCGGCACGGCGCAGCAAGTCCATCTGCCAGAGGCGGTCCTGCGCGGTGACGTATCCTTGTGCTTCGGCCAGATCCTCAACCGAAGAGGCGCGAATGTGAGGCACGCCCCAGTTGTCTCGCTCGACGGAGACTTCGCCGTGCAGGCCAGGAAGGAAAGCGGTGCCATCCAATTGAGGGAGAGGACGATAAACGAACCACCAGATCGCTGTGGCCACGATCAGCACCACGATACCGGCAATCCACAGCAAGAGCCGCACTACTGTACGCACCAGGAATCTCGCTCCTTCGGGAAATTCCAGTCTAGAGGAGCCTGTTGACCCGCGCAACCCGGCCCAATGAATCGCGTGCCGCTCTTGTATCAACAGGGTGCAACGAAAAACCAGGGTGGGCCGGTGCTGTTACAATCGGCTGGGGGAAGACCGGCTGGAATGTTTCTGCTGCGCCTGATTGGTGTATTGGTGCTCGTAGCGCTCAACGGCTTTTTTGCCGCCGTTGAGTTTTCGCTTGTTGCCGTCCGCATTTCGCGGGTGCGACAGCTGGTTGCGCGGGGAAATGCGCAAGCGAAAATCGTGGAGTACCTTCTAGGGGATTTGCATCGCGTCGTTTCCGGCGTGCAGGTGGGCATTACCCTTACGAGCCTGGCGATCGGGGCGCTCGGCGAACTCACGTTGGCCAGTGCGGTTCAGAGTGTTATGCCCGCAGAGATGAGCGGGCGAACTCTTCTGTTCGTGCATGCGGCTGCGTTGACGATTTCCTTTATTTTTCTAAGCGCCATTCATGTTGTGCTGGGCGAGCTGGTTCCGAAGACGATCAGTCTTGCCAGAGCAGAGCGAATCGCGCTGCTGGTCGCCCGCCCGTTCCAGTGGTTTCTGAATACCTTTCGATGGGCCATTGATCTTCTGGACGGGACATCCGGTTTGATCGTCAGGGCCTTGGGCATTATGGCGCCTGGCGGTCATGGGGTTGCTCACTCGACAGAGGAACTGCAGGTGCAGATTCAGCAGGCGAGAGAACGCGGTTTGCTGGGCGCCGGGGAAGAGAAGTTTATTCTGAGCGCCATCGAACTCAGCCAGCTGCAAGTGCGCGAGATCATGGTTTCGAGGCCGGATATGCATACGCTGCCGATCGAGGCCACATTGGACGAGGTGATGCGTGCATTTGCGACGACACAGCGTTCAAGGATTCCCGTCTATCGGGACACGGTGGACCACATCCTTGGCTTCGTGCACATCAAGGACATGATGTGGGTGCTGCTAGACCGGGAGCGGAGGCTCGAGGAGCATCTGCCACCGCCACCGCCGTTCGATCTGCGCCGCGTATTGCGCGAAATTCTGATCGTGCCGGAAACCAAGCCGGTCAGTGAACTCCTGATGGAACTGCGCTCGCGACACGTGGGCATGGCCGTGGTTGTCGATGAGTTCGGGAGCATTCTCGGCTTGGTTACTTTGGAGGATTTGATGGAACAGTTGGTTGGCGAGATTCATGACGAGTTCGATGTTGTGGAAAAACCGCTGACCCTTGCCGATGGCGCGGTAATTTTTGATGCGACCTTGAATGTCCGCGACCTGGACAGCCAATACAACATCACGCTTCCGGAGGACTCGGCTTACGCGACGGTGGGGGGATTTGTCATGGATCAGCTTGGGTTCATCCCGCGCGGTGGGGAAAGTTTTGAGTATGGAAGTTACCGTTTCACTGTGGTGGAAATGGACGGACGCCGCGTAGCACGGGTGAAAATTCAGTTGCTGCGGCCCAAGGAAGCGGAGAACGCTTCCTCTGCCTCCGGGACGAGCGCGGCCGCCGCCACGAGCAAGCCAAGTGCAAGCAACAGGAAGAATTGAGTTCACCGGGCCATGGCGCGTCACTTACTTCATAGACTGCTTCTGACTCTTCCAGCCATCTGGCTTGTCCTCACAATGGTGTTTTTTCTGATTCACATTGTTCCTGGTGATCCAGTAGAGCAGATGCTCGGCGAAGGCGCGGCGACGGGCCAGGTGGCGCAGCTGCGGCACTCCTGGGGGCTGGACCAACCGCTGTATGTCCAATATGGGCGTTATCTCGGCGAGGTTGTCCGTGGTGACCTTGGCCAATCGTTCAAATTTCAAGCACCCGTCCGCAGCGTGATCTTCGAACGGTATCCAGCCACGCTGCAGCTCGCGTTTCTCGCGTTGTTGGTTTGCGCGGCGATTGCCATTCCGGCGGGCGTCCTTGCCGCTTACCGCAGGGGTTCGAATGCGGATCGTTCGATCGGGGTGTTTACTCTTCTCGGGCTTGCCGTTCCCAATTTTGCACTGGGCCCGTTGTTGATCACCCTATTTTCAATCAAGCTTGGATGGCTCCCCGTCTCCGGCCGAGGCGGCGCCCTGCACTATATTTTGCCTGCTGCAACACTCGGGGCAGCTCTCGCCGCTATCCTCACGCGCATGGTGCGCAGCTCCATGCTCGAAGAACTCTCGAGCGACTACATACGAACCGCGCGGGCCAAGGGACTTTCCGCGGGAGCCGTTCTTCTGCGTCATGCCCTGCGCAATGCACTCATTCCGATCATTACAATACTCGGATTGCAGTTTGGAACACTGCTGGCCGGCACGATCGTGACGGAGACCATTTTTTCCTGGCCAGGCATCGGTCGGCTCACGGTGATGGCTATCTCTTCCCGCGACTATCCGTTGCTGCAAGGCTGCATTCTTGTGATCGCGCTTTCCTATGTTTTGGTGAATCTGCTTACCGACGTTCTTTACGCGGTGATTGATCCCCGGGTGCGTTTGTCATGACGATCGGTGAATCCATGGGCAAGTTTTTGCGCCAAAGTGCCCTTGCGCGCATCGGCTTCGTAATCGCCAGCCTGCTGATCATTGTGGCTTTGTTTGCGCCGTGGATTTCTCCTGCCGATCCGGCTTCGCAGAATCTTCCCGCGCGTTTGCAGCCCCCTTCCGCATCGCATTGGATGGGAACAGACGAACTTGGGCGCGATATCCTTTCGCGTGTCATGTACGGAGCGCGTATTTCGCTTTTTGTTGCGATTTCTGTGGTGCTCGGCTGCGGGCTGACGGGCCTGACCCTGGGAATGCTCGCGGGCTATCACGGCGGGGTATTCGACCGCATTGTGAATCTTCTGCTGATCAATGCGTTTCTCTCTTTTCCCGGCGTTCTCCTCGCGATCGCGTTTGCGGCTTTCTTCGGACCGGGCATCAGCAAAGTCATCCTGGCGCTGATTATCACGGGGTGGGCGGGTTATGCGCGGCTTGCCCGTGCGCAAGTGCTGAAGGCCAAGGAACTGGAGTTTGTGCTTGCCGCGCGCTCGCTTGGCGCTTCGCACCTGCGAATCCTAGTGCGCCACCTTCTGCCCAATATTCTGCAGCCCGTGCTGATCCAGGCGACCATCGGAATCGCGGGAGCGATTCTGGCCGAAGCTACCCTCAGTTTTTTAGGATTAGGTGTGCTCGCACCCCTGCCGAGTTGGGGAGCCATGCTGAACGACGCGCGGAATCATTTATTCGACGCACCCCACATGGTGGTATTTCCGGCTTTGGCGGTTCTGTTGGCGGTACTGGCTTTCAATTTGTTGGGGGATGCCTGGCGCGACTGGCTCGATCCGCGCACTCGGTCTCAAATGACAGCTCTCGAGCAGTCCCGCTAGAGATTTTAGTTCCTGGTAAGCAGGACGGGCGCGCCTCGCCCAATACCGAGCGTCTTCGCAGCGTTTCCCTTGTTCACCGCAACTTCCACGTAGCCGCTCGAGCCGATATACGCTACAGGCTCGCCGGCATTTCCGCTGGCGAATATGTGCACTATGCGGGTCACGGGATGGTTGCCCACTTGCAATTTTAGTTCGCCTTTTTCGAGCGATTCCGGAGGCAAATCTTCGGTTCGGAAGTTTGTAATCAGATTCCCGAAGCTGTCCACCTTCAGCACAACGCCTTTCAATTGCCCGTCGGCTTCCTTCGGCTTGGGAAGGGCAAACCGCTTGAAGTCCTCGATCACCTCCCCCATGCTCGCCGGCTGCCAGTGTTTCGAAAGCCAGGCGGCCACAGGAGCAAATACGTCGCGCCCGTGAAAGGTCTTGCTGACCGGCTGGGCGAAATAATGCTCACTGGTGAGGTGGCGCACAGCAAAAGTCTGTTCCTTTTCGTATACCCCTGAGAGAACGCCATTATCTGGCGCAATGAAATATTGGTTCTGACCACTGACGAGAAGCGGACGCCGCTCGGTGCCCACACCAGGGTCCACAATCACCACGTGAATGGTACGCGGCGGGAAATAGGCATACGCGGAAGCGATGGCCAGAGCGCCGTCGAGCAGGTCATAGGGCGTGACGGCATGAGTAATATCGACAATCGTCGCTTCGGGATTGACCTTCAGGATCACCCCTTTCAACACTCCCACAAGGTGGTCATTTGTGCCGTAGTCTGTCGTCAGCGTGATGATGGCGTTGGTCAAGTCCGTCTCCCTCTCCGTCAGGAGTGCCCGTTTATGTCGCAAGGTGGAGAGACACCCCGCATCTTGACGCTATCGGACCCCGGCCCAGTTGGCAAGAATTGGCGCGGTCTACGCTACGCAAGCGCCAATGCGGCCATTGCGGCAGCAAGCCCCGTTCGCGCTCTTCAAGGCTGGGCATCCCACCCAAATGGAAGAGACAACGTCAAAAGCGGCCAAGGCTCGCTCTGAAGAAGTAAGCTGCTTGTGCATTGGCCTGCCGACTATTACGAATATCCACAAAGCGAGGTAGTTATGCAGGTTCATCAAACTGACCCGCTCCGCTCCAGGGACTTGCTTGCGTTCGCATCCCGCCCATCGTACGATTTGAAATTGGTGTGTCGCACGGATTTTGCTCCATAG
>Ga0209773_10000610_pt1 | contig 11858 bp, 9 predicted proteins | sample BogFormECP14_OM1_FD_188244 | JGI IMG/M metagenome (GOLD analysis project Ga0209773, IMG submission 188244) | Bog forest soil microbial communities from Calvert Island, British Columbia, Canada - ECP14_OM1 (SPAdes) (version 2) | ecosystem: Environmental > Aquatic > Freshwater > Wetlands > Bog ... | reverse complement strand
TGGCGAATATGCCTTCCTGAACATTGCGCCGGGCCGATACACGCTTGAGGCCAAAGCAACCGGGTTCAGCGTACAGCAGATCCCGGAGTTTCTCCTGACGGTGGGCCAATCCGCGACGATGAACTTTACGCTTGTGGTTGGTACGCAGACCCAAGTGGTAACAGTGGAAGCCGGTGCACAACAACTAGACCTTCAAGGAGCGGATCTGGGCGCTGTTATCGCCACTAAGCAGGTCAACGAGATACCCTTGAATGGGCGAAACTTCACTCAGCTGCTCCAACTTACTCCGGGCGTCGCGCCCATCATGACGGGGCAGGCTGCCGGGATGCAAAACAGCGGCGGCTTTGGTGCTCCTGTCACGATCGGTGCGGACTATGCCTTCCCAGCCGTTAACGGACAAACGAATCGCAGCAATATGTACCTGATGGATGGGCTGAATGACTATGGCACTATCGAAAGCACGTATGCGATTCCGCCTATTATCGACGCTATCCAGGAGTTCAAAGTTGTCTCTCATACTGACAACGCAGAGTTTGGATCGGTACTAGGCGGGGTAGTCAACGTTGTCACGAAAAGCGGCACGAATGATTTTCACGGTGGGGCATGGGATTATGTGCGCAATACGGTCTTCGACGCGCGCAATTACTTCTTAGCGGCCGATCAGCCGAAACCCGCATACCATGAAAATCAATTTGGGGGATCGATTGGCGGTCCGGTTCTGATTCCCAAACTCTATAACGGCAGAAACAAGACATTCTTCTTCGGCGCCTACCAGGGTTTCCGCTATTCGAAAGTGCAGGACACAAACCTACTGGTGCCCACTCCGGCTCAGCTTGCGGGCGACGAGACTGGCGCACCGCAGGTATACAACCCCTTCTCCACCCGACCCGACCCCGCAAACCCCGGTAGCTACATACGCGATCCCTTCCCAGGCAATCAAATTCCTTCAGGCCTTATCGATCCCCGCATGGTGGCTTACGCCCAATTCGTCTATCCACAGGCTGGCGCATTCTTCAGCAACGGCACGGCCAACGCAGTTGACACCACTCCGCTCGTCCAGAACCAGGATGAGTTCGATGTTCGCGTCGATCAGAATTTTGGATCGAAAGATTCCGCCTGGTTCCGCTATAGCTTTATCAACAGCCAGGTGACTACTTCCGGCGGACTTCCGGCGCTGCACGTTATACATCCGCTCGATGCGCGCGACTGGGGCGGCAGCTACGTACACGTTTTCAACCCGGGACTGATTCTGCAGGCTCAATTCGCACACATTACCGTGCTTGATAATACGGCTACACGTTTTATCACCTCTACTTCGGGGATCTACAACACTGTTGGCTTCAACAACGACTTTGCCAGTGGTTTTGCCGGCGCCAACGGCGGCTCGCTGATCCCGAACACCGGAATCAGCGGTCTCGCCAACGGTGGCGAGAGCATTTCGGATACACCCAAAGCGACGGATAGTTATGAATATCGCGGCACGGTCACAAAAATCATCGGAAATCACGAGCTGAAGTTCGGCGGAGGATACACGACGAACAACTTTGTCAGTCCGCTCTCTCAGATTGGATTGACATTTGATGCGACGAGCACAGCAAACCCGGAGGTGGGTGGCACCGGCGACGCCGTCTCGTCCTTCATCCTGAATGTTCCTCATGGCGCCAACCGACGCAACGTGGATGAGACAACGCGTCCGGGCGGATTGCTCAGTGTGTTCGGTCAAGATTCCTGGAAAGCCACGCCGAAACTGACTCTCAATTTTGGGCTGCGCTATGACTACACCTTTATCCCACCGTACGGAACCGATGCCACAATCGGCGAGCAAGGCGGTATAGAAACTGGCGACATGGATTTTGGTAACGGGACCTATGTCGTGCAAAAGCTGCCGCCGCCATGCAGCGTCCGTGGACATGCGCCCTGCATTCCCGGCGACGGCACTCTACCCGATCACGTAGTTGTAGATCCGCGCGGGAAGATTGCGCACAATGTCGGCACCAACTTCGGGCCGCGCTTCGGATTCGCTTACTCGGTGAATGATAAGACAGTTGTGCGCGGCGCCTTTGGCATTGTGTATGACAACTGGGCCGCTGTCACCCAGATGGCGCAAAATATCGAAGGCGCCTGGCCCGACATCGGACAGCAAATTCAGACCCATCTCAACGAACCCGTCTCAGGATCGCCAACACCTACAGTGCAGGCGCAAAATCCCCTGGTTGCGAGCGGCAGCGGCCTGTTTCCTCCAGCGACGCCGTTCACGAACAATACGTGGTTCTACGATCCACACATCAAGAACCCTTACTCCGAACAATGGAACCTTGGAATACAGCGTCAGGTGAATTCTTCGACAGCTTTGACTGTCAATTACGTCGGCTCCGGGTCGCACAGGACAAATGTTGGCGGCTATTACAACACAGCACTTACACCCGGCCCAGGCGACTATCAGGCGCGGGCGCCATATCCGTACAGCATCCCGACCTTTTACGATCGAAGCGCCGGCTTTGCCGATTACAACGCCCTGCAGGTTGAACTCGACAGGCGGTACACGAGTGGTTTTTCCTATGGTGTCTCGTACACTTATTCCAAAGCAATGACCGAAGATGATGGCTGGTTTGGTGTGGAAGGGTCACTCCCGCAGAATCCCTATGACGCTGCAGGCTCGCGCTCCAGATCAGGGTTTGATTTGACTCATGTGCTTTCCATCAATGCTCTCTATGAGGTGCCGGTAGGTAAAGGCAAGAGATTCTCCACTGGCAACAGCATCTTGGATTACATCCTCGGCAACTGGCAGATAAACGGTTTGGTCACGGGGCGTTCCGGACAGACCTACTCCCCAACCATCAGTTCAGACATAGCCAACATTGGCAACGATTTTGTATACCTCAATCGTGTAGGAGACCCGAACGCAGTGCACAAATCTGCAGCCGAATGGTTTAACACCGCCGCGTATCAGTCTCCTGCCCCATACACCTTCGGGAATGCTGGCCGTAACTCTCTGAGGTCGCAACCTTATTGGGACTTCACTCCATCGGTTATTCGCAGCTTCCCCATATGGGAGCAAGTGCAATTTCAGTTCCGCGCGGAAGCATTTAACGTGCTGAACCATACCGTGTTCAGCACACCCGGTGGTGACCTGAATAATCCGCAACTTTTTGGCGTTGTCACGAGTACGGCGAATTATTCCCGCGAATTACAATTGAGCGGCAAAATTGTCTTCTAATAAACCAAGCAGTACACAATTCGGTGGTGGGTCAATTTGAATCAAATTGACCCACTGCCCACAATTCGCACGACTGGACACGGCTGCCGTCGAAGATGTTTAATCGCCTCTGGCTTCAAAAAGTAAGCAGCCTCCGACTTCAAAAAACAATGAGTAATAGACCACTGTTGAGCTATCAGGTTCTCCAGGCCACGCAGTTGCAAAAAACGCACTAATGAACGGCGGCGGAAGGAGAGAACCTTGCAGCAATATATCTTTGGATACGGCTCGTTGATCGAACAGTCGTCGCGAATGAGGACGTCGCCGGCAGCGATGTATGTATTGCCGGCCCGGGTTCGCGGGTATGCGCGCGGCTGGTGGGCTCGCACTGGCTCCATTGGTTTCACCACCACGTTTGTCGGAGCCATCGCGGAGAAATCGAGCTCCGTGAACGGAGTGGTCTACACGGTGAGCGAGGCGGAGTTGAAAGCCAGCGACGAGCGCGAACAAGGCTTATAAGCGAGTGGATGTCACCAGCAACGTTGAGATTCTCTCCGGCGGCTCCGCGCCGAAAGGCAAAGTCTGGATCTACGTCAACGATTTCAAGAAGGGCGAGTTGGAGAAGAGCCTCCCGACGCCGCAGTTTCCCATCGTGGAATCGTACGTCGACATCTGCCTGACGGGCTGCCTGCAGATTGAACAGGGATTTCCGGCCGCCGGGGACTTCGCCAGTGAATTCATCACATCCACGCTGAAGTGGTCGAAGTATTGGGAGAACGATCGCGTGCACCCACGCCGGCCTTTCGTCGCCGTTCCCCAGTAGTCAAAGATCGATGCTTTGCTCCAGAAGCATCTGCCCGAGCTGTTCGCCGAGATCCAGCTTGCGCCCGGCCGCTGGTAACGCTGAAGCCGGGCCCCTCTCTTTTATCGCTGCATCAGTTGGTGAGCGGGTGATGGATTGTAAAGAACCAACCGATACCAAGGGAATCGGCTCGTTACTTAGTTGCCGAGCCAATCAACAGCTTCCAGTTTGCGTAATCCGTATCCTTCAGCGTCCCCAGTGAATTCGCCAGATATTCCAGCCTTCCCGTCGCCGGCGTCTTGGTCTGATAGCGGTCCGACAGGAAATATGGCGGCAGCGTCTGCGAATACAAACTCACGGTTGCATGCACATTGCCCGCGCTCGCGCCCGCCGGCAGTTGAATCTCATACCGCACAATTGACTGCCCCTTGCCCGCCAGGTACACCGGATCCTTCAGTGCATCGCCGACCGGCAGCGTCGCATGCAGATACGGCTCCGGAATCTCCAGATCCTTTGGCCCATGCAGCGACCAGCCGACCGGCAGCAGGCGGTTGTCCTTCACGTCATAGTCGCGCCGCGTGAAGCTGGTTGTGAATTGGTGTTGCGCGTCCTGCGTCAGCTCTTCGTAAATCTGCACCTGGTCACTTGACCGGATCGGATTCGCGTGGCTGAAGTGCGGCTGATACGCGCCATTCTGGAACGACTCCGTCGGCAGTACCTTGCCCGCGAAATCCGTAATCTGTCCCATCGCGTTCGTCGCCCCCGAACTGAAGAATGTCTTTCCATCCACCGTCGCCTCCAGATCCAGGAACGCTCTCCGAAATCCCACTCCGCTGGGGAACCGGTGCCCTGCCTTGTTCGTCGCCGTCACTTCCACTACCAGCGTGTTGCTCTGCACTTCCCACTTCGAAATCTCCACCGTCGCCGTGATCGTCTGTGCCTGCTGCACCACGTTATCTGACGTTGCCTGCAGATCCGTCGTCAGCCCCGACATGTAATCGCTCAGCCGGACCCCAAGTGTTTCGTTATTTCCCATTGCGTTCATTGGCTTCAGAAACATCTGCAGCAGGAACCCATTCATCCCCAGCAGTTCATGCCGGTTGAAGCCCGCCTCGCGATAGCGCACGTTCACGTCGTCCGGCTTGGCCATGTCCTCCACGTCCGGATACGTTCCGTCCTGCACAATCGCGATCTTGTCCTTGATCTGCGCCACATTCATGCCCGTCTTCGCATTCACATACGCGCCCGGCATGTGGCAATCCTGGCAGGACTTCGGTGTCGCACCTACCGATCCGTACTCATTGCGGTAATCGCTGTTCAGCCATTCCGGATACGTCGCCTGCTCCACCGACGTCTTCCCCGGCTCAGAGCTGTCCACCACCGGCAGAAGAATCGTGTGGCATGTGCCGCACATCTGCGGCGACTGAATATACGCGTCGTACTTCGGCTTCACGTTGATGCCTGTCAGCATTGGATAGGTCGTGATCTCGTTGTCCTTGAACGGCCCGTGCAACTCGTCATGTGGGGTCACATCGAATACGCCGTTGATCTGGTGTTTCAGAAAATACGGCAGGCTTGGGTCCTTCGGCGCTTGCATGCGGTGGCACACTTCGCAGCTGATCCCGTCCCGCGCCAGGCCGCCATACTTGAACCCCTCGTCGTGCGGATCTGTTTCATAGACAAAGGCTAGCTTGTAGTCCTCGCTCGGATGCTCCGCCGCAAACGTCCTCTTGCCCATCGCATTGTGGCATTGCGTGCAGGTGTCGATCACCTGCTGCTGCTTCGCGTGTTCTTGCAAGTACGCCAATTCGCTGTCGAGTTGCGAGTAGAAGACCGGATCGCGTCCGGCAAGCCCCATCGGGGTCCACCGCCACTCCCCGTACTGCGACACGTTGATCGTCGGCGATGAACTCGACGTCAGAACCATCGTCGGCCCCAGCCCCGCGCCCGTTAGTCCGCTATGGCAACCCGTGCACTGCGACGATGTCACGAACCCTGGCGATGTGCTTACCGGCGCACCCTCCGGCGGCTTCGGCTCTGGCACCACCGTGTCGAGCGGCTCCGGCGGCATCTTTTGGAGATTCGGCGGACGTGCGGGCAACAGCTTCACCAGCGGCAGCGCCTTCACGTTTTCCTGAATCGCCGCATTCTGCTGATGTTCCGGAAACAAGGCCGGGGGAATCGCCTCCTCGTGCGCCAGCCGCTGCCGCTCCTCCGGTGGCACCTGCTGGCTCTGTACAAGGTCGATCAATGTCGTCATTCCAGATCCGCATGTCTTCGGCGGAAGCGGCGCGCTCTGGCTCCTCCAGCTATCATCCACTCGGAACTGCAGCGGCCATCCCGGCGAACCTTCTATGTTGCTCAGCGACACAAACGTATGTTGGTTATCCGCCGATGAGTGGCACCGCAAACACACGAGTCCATAACCCGCGTTCGGATATTGGAAGGGATTGGTGAAGTTCATCGAGTTCGACGGCTTGCTACCGTTCCATACCTCGGCCCAGAACCACCCATCGAACGCTGCCTTCGAGTTCTTGATCATGATCGTCCAGTCGTTCGAGCATCCCAGGTCCTTCTCCGCAACATCGCGATACCGCGCCGCCGGAATCGGCGAGAACTGCTCTTTGATGATCACCGCCCCATCCGGAATGTCACCCTTGCGCCCGTTCACCAACCACTTCGACACTTCTGGCGAGTAGTAGATATGTACCGCTGGATGTACGGTCGCCGCCGTCCCCTGGATCAGCGGCCCCGTGTCCCGCACCCACTTGTCCCGGCACCAGCCCAGGCTGCGATACTCCAGAGTATTCAGATAAGCCAGCAGTTGTTTCTCTACCGCCACTGGCTCACCCGGCGGAATGAATGCCGGGAGCTTCAGCTGTTGTGGTACCGGCTGCGCATTGGGGCAGGGATTCGACGCACTCTGCGCGTGGGCGCCAACAGCCAGCGAAACAGCGAAAAGAAGACTCAGAAGACGCATCGCTCGATCTCCTCTGGATAGCTGATCGTGAAAAGGCCGAAACCGAAAGGCAAAGCAGCATTCATACAGGCGCGCACGCATTTGCACGCAATTTCAGTGCGCGGTTTTTTAGCAGATTGTGGGGAAGATATGGAAAAGAAGACCGCTAGTCGTTTGCTATCTATTTGCGGACGAGAGTAAGACTGCTCGACAACAATTCATGTGTCAAGGGCTAAGTTGGGAAATCACGCAGTCTGCTGCACCCATTGGCTCCGCCAGGCCGGCGCCTCGAAGGGGTCCGCGAAATACTGCGTTTCGTGCACGACCTTACCGTTGCGGAACTCCATAATGCTCACTGTGTATGCTGGTCGCCCCTGGTAGGTGATAGTGTATTCCGTGATCCAGAGATCATCTTTTCCGAGAATTCGCTTGACGGTGAAACCTGACGGCTTGCCGGGGTGGTGACTCCGCAATGCCTGCAAATTGCTTCGTCCGTGGATTCGCTCGCCAGACTGGGGATAATCACAGATGGCATCGTCATCGTAAATATCGTGTTCCGCGTTTGCATCGCCGGCTGCCGACGCCTGCCAATGCGCGTTCAGGGCTTCACGTATTTGTTCCTCTTGCATGGACTACCTCCAGGTGTTGTTTGGCTTTTCGTGTTCAGCTGCCTTGCGCGATAAAACCCGGGACTCCCGTTTTCACCACTGGATTGAGTCTCTGTCTCGTCTGAATGCGACTAATTTCATTGAACGCGTCTTCAGGAAGAGCGGAGATGTCAAAGTTCTCTTTCGCGCGAGCCGCACTTTTGGGGGTGGTAAGTAAAGCCGTACCACGCTGCACAGCCCACGCCAGCAGCACTTGTGCCGTTGTCTTTCCAACTCGCGAGGCGACTGCCGAAATGACTGGATCTTCGAGCAGCCCCGGCCTCATTCCGTGACCCAAAGGGGCAAAGGCTAAAAGCACAATACCCTTTTCTTTGCAGAAGTCCAGAAGCTCCGTCTCCGGTAGATACGGATGCGCTTCTACCTGGACCACGGCCGGCTTGATTCTTGCAGATTCGTAGATGGGCAACAGTCCATCCAGGCCGAGGTCAGATAGTCCGATGGCCCGGCATCTGCCGTTGTCTAAGAGATTCTCCATCGCCGCCCAGGTCTCGAGCAAAGTCACGCCGCGGTCGTAAAGGACATTGCTGTTATGATCCCGCGGGTCCTGCTCGTCCCCCGGTTGAAATGCAAATGGAGTGTGAATGAGATAAAGATCCAGATAATTGAGTTTGAGTCTGTCCAGACTCGCCTCGAAAGCCGGTTCGACGCGCTCTGGCCGATGATTGGAGTTCCACAACTTTGTGGTAACAAAGATGTCTTCACGCGCAATCCCTTCAGCGGCAAGTCCTGCCTGCAAGGCCTCGCCCACCTCACGCTCATTTCGGTATCTTTCCGCACAATCGAAGTGTCGAAATCCAGCTTCCAATGCGGCTCTGGTCGCAGTTATCGTCACGGCTGGGTCGGGAATCAGGGTGCCAAAGCCGAGCGCGGGTACTTGGCCGCGTCCATTGTTGAGCGGAATTCGCGTCAGCCGAAAATCAGAAGACTCGATCATGATGTCATCTCGTTAGCATCTTGGGTCCAGCATCACCACCCGGATAAGCAATCCTCTTGTCGACAGGCAGGGCGACGCGCGTCTTTATATTACTATTCATTGCTCAAACACTCTTTTACCTGGAAACTCTGTCAAGCGCAGTGCGAAGTTCGCTATAAGCGCGAACCAGTTGATCCAGGCTGAAGGAACGATTGAGTCCGCTGGGATTGGGCAAAACCCAGATCTTCGATCCTCCAAGCAGTACGTCCTGTTTGCCCCACGATACCAACTTCTTGCCGAAAATCGCCGAGAAGGCTGGCTTTCCGAGGAACGCAACATATCCTGGCGAGTAGCGCGCAATCTTTGCGGACAGCCCCGAAGCTGCGCGCTCGAATTCATCCCGCGAAAGCTCTTCCGCGCGAGACGTAGGTCTCTCAACCGCAGTTGTAAGGCCACATCGATAAGCCAGAATCAACTCACCATTTTCCGGAGCGATCACTTCCCGCGTGAAACCAGCGAGGTGGATGGTCTTCCAGAAGGGGTTTCCGCGTCCTGCGAAGTGATGACCCAGCACCGCCGACTTCAGTCCAGGATTGATACCGCAGAACACGACGCGCAAATTCGGTGCGAGGATATCTGGTAAACCAGGTGTAACGCTCATCGATGCGGTCAATGTTTTACATCCTGTTGGAATCGCTGCTTGATTCAAGTTTCGGTACAGTGGGCCAGGGCCTGTTAATACTATTAGCGCGAACAGCGTTGCGAGCAAAAATCAGGCCAGACGAGGCGGAGTCCGAAGGCTGTGGGCGGGACCACCGTCGAGGACGACAACGAAGTATGGCCTGATTTTTGCCGCAACTCGGAGGGAGAGGGCGGATTTTCCCGATTGCTTCGTTCCTCGTCGCTAAAATACACCCGGTATTTGTCGCTCCTCGTTTCTCGCACTCGAAAATATCCGCTCCTCTCGCTGTCGTCCTAATAGTGTTAACAGGCCCTAGTTAAATCGTTTGATGATAAACACCGTTTTGTCGTCGACCATATCCTCTTCGCCGTTTTGACGGAGCAACTCATCTTGTTTTACTGCATGATCGAGCAACGCATTGCAGATGTCCCTGGCCGGCTGCCAATAGTGTTCGCGCATCACCGCTTCCAGTAGCTCACGCCCTTGTTTGTCGCTGCCGTCGTAAACTCCATCGGTGTAGAGAACAAGAATATCTCCCGGACTCATCAGTGTGATCTCACTGAGATCCGAAGCGTCTAACTCTGTTTGCCGTAAGTTCAGCGAGTAGTATCTCTTACGGTCCGGATGATCTGCTGGGATCTGCAAACCGAGCGCAAAAAATTGCACCATACGGCTTTCATTGATGTTCATGAATTTCTGATACTCCGCCGAGAACACCAGCGGTGGAGGATGCCCGAAATTCGCAAAGCGAAAATAACCGCCAGGTCGGACTTCACCGTATATCATCGTTGCGATTTCGCGTGCGCCTTCCTGCTCATTGATTTGTAATGCGTTGCGGGCGGTCACCGATTGCGCCAGCCGCAGGTTGAGGTTGTCGAGCAACATGGGTGTTGCTCTGCCGTATCGGTCCAGTTCAGCGAGCATTAAACCGTGGAATGTGTCATGCACCGTAGAGGCAATCTTGGCTGAGATGATTCCGTGTCCCTGTGCATCTACCACCAGAACACCCGCCGTTGAATAAAGATCGTGCAACTCTTCTACGACGCGCACCTGCTCCGAACTCCTCGCGAATCGGTATTCTGCTTCCATCTCGGGCCTGTAGCCCGGCGTCGTTTTCAGCCACTGCACCTGATCGTCGACTGAATTGCGTAGCAGAACTCCAGAAGGAAGTGGTTCAAGAAACTCTTTCGACAGCCGTTGAGCCTGCTGAATGCGAGCGTCAATGTCGTAACGCTGTTGAAAATTGATGTATTCAAAAAGATCCCCACCGACAGTTCCGGCTGGAATCGAATTCCCGAACATCTCGATGCCGGGAATGTTCGGAATCGACCCTTCTACCGGCATTAATCGCTGATGCAGGTATTCATCGATGCTCGGATCTGTGTCTGGTTTCGTCATAAGAGAGCCTGGCGCGGATATATTTTGAAACTTCAAATACTCCCATTATTATGAGGCAGCCGTGGACCGGGAGTAACGCAAACGCTAAGGTGGAATTGTCGACCAGAGCGGGTGGGGCAGACACGGTTGGTCGCTTTTTTTGATCGGTTCGCGTCATCGGCTTGCGCTTTCCGCTGAGTGCTTGAGAGGATGGCGGGCACGAAATTGCAAACGCTGAGCTTTCTCGTACCCACAATCTTTGCCGCAATTCTCTTTAACTGCTCGATCTGTACAACAGGCTGGTCCCAGAGTTCGTCAGCAACGGCAACAGCCGGTCAGCAGCGGGATGGAGCTCATGACTTTGACTTCCTCATCGGCGATTGGAAAGCTCACGTTCGCCGGCTTCCCGATCGCCTGAATGGCTCGAATACGTGGATTGAATATGACGGCATCTCGAATCACAAGAAGCTGCTCGACAGCAACGCCAACTTCGAAGAATTTGACGTTCGTAACTCGGAAAAGAATCTCCGTATTAAAGCTCAGACACTCAGGCTCTACAATCCAGAGACCCACCAGTGGTCTATCTATCTGCTCGATCTTGATAATGGAACGCTTGCGTTCCCGCCTCAGATCGGGCAATTCGATGGTAATCGCGGTGAGTTCTACGCCCAGGATACATACAAAGGCCGGGCCATTCTTGTGCGGTATGTATGGTTGAACATCTCGCCAAAATCAGCGCGCATGGAGCAATCTTTCTCGCCGGACGGTGGAAAGACCTGGGAGGTCAACTGGATCTGTGAACTATCGCGATAGCAATCCAGCGTCTTTTTCTGTCGATACAGTCTCGAACCGAATACCTGACCCACCGTTGTAGTCATGCCAGGCCAGCGTGATGATGCCAATGGCCCGAAGTCGCCACTCCAAACAGATGACGGCTGACGTTCGAACTAGTCGTTGATACGGTCATTTGAACTTACAGACGATCGGCTCCTCCGCAACGTGACACGCCTGCGTGAACGGAGTCGTGGCAGTCTAGGCCTTAGAGCCTTGGGCGGTCGATTGCTGTGAATCTCCGGGTGTTTGCAGGCGGATCTCTTCCTCCGTGACAGTACGGCTGAGTGCGCCATGTACAGGGGGATCAAAGACACCGCATCCAGGAGCCGCGTAAGGTTCCTCAATGTGTCCACCGTGGCGATGTGCAAGTTCCCGTTTGGCAACGTCTGCGGCGAGACCAACTAATTCTTCGCTGATCTCATCGCGT
>Ga0209773_10000606_pt1 | contig 11881 bp, 9 predicted proteins | sample BogFormECP14_OM1_FD_188244 | JGI IMG/M metagenome (GOLD analysis project Ga0209773, IMG submission 188244) | Bog forest soil microbial communities from Calvert Island, British Columbia, Canada - ECP14_OM1 (SPAdes) (version 2) | ecosystem: Environmental > Aquatic > Freshwater > Wetlands > Bog ... | reverse complement strand
AAAACCGGCGCTGGCCAGACGTTCGCCACAAAGCGCACCGGCAGGACCGCCGCCGACAATCGCTATTTCTTTCATGTCCCCTGCTGTGACCTGGCTCAAGTTAGAGGGAAAACACCGGCAATGAACCAGGAGGCGAGTATAGCACCAAATAATGCCGCGGCTGTGGCGGACGCGGTGCGCACCCGTAACGCATCGGTAGCAAGCCTTTGCAGGACGGAAAATGCCGCCAGGTACACGAAAAGGAGCGGAATTAGCACCTGTCCGCTGGCGAAAAGATACCAGGCCAGGGTGCACGCGAGCAATATTTCGAGGCGGAGCAGGAGGAAAACTGCGAAGCGGACTGCGCGTTCCAGGCCGTGGTGCACGGGGCCGAGCGTGACTTCTTCGGCGAAGCAGTAAATCCATGCGACTGGCAGCAGGCCCGCGAAGCGCAGCCAGCGCGGGGCGTTGAGCCATGCGTCGTCGAGCTGCCAATTCATCCACGCACCGATGCCTAGTAATGTGGCGAAGCCTAGGATTGCGGCGACTGCGAGCGGTTTGGCGTGCAGCGACGCGTATTCCATCGCGAAGCCGAAATTGAAAATCAGCAGCAGGATGCCGACGATGAGCAGCAGCGACGCGAGGTACGCGCCAGTATATAAATGTAGGAACTTTAGCGGCACGCCGAGCACCAGGAGCAAGACCCCGACCATCGCGCAGAGTGCGCCTTCGGCGAGGAGAAGGCGCGCGGAGGGATGATTTCCCGATGATTCGATTTGCGATGCGGTAGGGTTTGTTGCGCCCGTGCCCGATGCGTCCGCTCCGTCCGCTCCGTCTGTCGCGGCAGGGGGCGCGGCGAATTTCGCAGCCAGGGTTACGACCATCGGAAACAGCAGCAGGATCCCGAGGAAACCGAGCACGCCGCCGGCGAGGCGCCTGCGTCCTTTGCCAAACGTTTCATAGGTGGCGAGGTCGAGATTCAACGTGAGCGTGTCTGCGGCGATATCGGGAAACAGCGTTTGCATCGCCCACTTTTCGGAATCGTGAGCGACGCGGCGGTCGGAAAGCAGGCTGGTGTGAGTGGAACGCGGCAGGCGGCGCAATTCGAACGCGCGTTGCTGCACAAAATCTTCGGGCGCAGTGCGTTCGCCACCAGCGACATCGGAGAGGCCTTGGGCCACGCGTTTCAGAATGCCCAAATCCGCGTTGGCGCTGAACACTAACAAATTTGCGGGCATCCGTTGCGGCGCGTTCATCGGCGCGGGCGAAAGCGCGATGGTAGCAGCCACGGGATCGCGATCCGCCATGCGCATCGCGATGGCCGCACCCATCGAGTGCCCCAGCAGGATCGTGCTTTTGGGATCGAGCAGGCCGCTGTGGATCAGGGATTCGACTGCGGCAGTTGCGCAGTCCTGCGCGTGGGCGAACGAAAATGCGTCGCGGCTATCGCCGTGGCCGGGCAGGTCAATCGCATATGCTCGGAAACCGTGCCCGGCAAAATCTTCGGCGAGATACATCATCAACCGGCGATTCGCTGAAAGCCCGTGCAGCAGGACGACGCTGCCGGCTGGTTTTACATCTGCCGGCGGGTCGAGGACCGTCATCGGCGTGTGACAGCCGCCTGCATCCAGCCACAGCTCCTGCTTGGGCAGCTCCGCGACGCGAATCCAGCGCGAGCCGAGCGCGAGAAATACCACGCCTACGAACGCGAGAACAATTTGCCAGAGCTTCACCGGGCGCTCCGCGGCATTTCCGGGCGGCGTGGTAGAATGTTGTGTTTGTATTTCTCCGCCCGGGCGGAATGAGGAATGGGCAATTGGCAGTGGTCTCGCAATCCGAATTGATTCTCCAACGTCAGGAGTGGAAACGCAACGGAAAGCGCGTGGTTTGCGTGGCCGGGGCGTTTGACTTGCTGCATCCCGGGCACGTCCGTTTGTTGGAACAAGCGCGCGGTCTGGGCGACATATTAATAGTGGCGCTGCAAAGCGACGAAAGCGTGCGCATCGCGGCGGAACAGGCCGCGAAACTTGTCGGCAATCCAGCTCCATCCCCGGCTTCAGCCCCTGCGCATGCCGGAGGTTTTCCTTCGCGGCCCATCACTCCGGCAGCCGAACGCGCCGAGATTCTGGCGGCGCTCGCGTCCGTCGATTTCGTCGCGATCTTCGAAGAAGCAACGGCAGCCGAATTCATCGCGCGCCTGGCGCCGGATGTGTTTGCGCAAGGCGGCGAAGGTTCGCGCGAAAATGCCTGCGCGGATGGCGATGCGGTGAAAGCAGCGGGGGGGCAAGTAGTGCGCCTGCCGCTCGAGCCCGGCTATTCAACCTCCCGGCTGGTCGAACGCATTTCACAACTGCAAGCATGATTCTTCCCCTGGTCAGCGAGCTTCTCGCGCGGGTTGCGCGCCGCCCGGTTGTCGAGGAAACATTTGAAGCGCTGCGGCGCAGTGGCGGCAAAGTGCGCCTGGCGGGACTCACTGATTCCGCGAAAGCGCTGCTGATCCCGTTGGCGTTTGCGGAGCTCGGTCGGCCTACCGTGCTGCTGGTGGATACCAATCAGCGCGCTGAAGCGTTGCTCGAGCCGGTGCGCTATTTTTATCGCGCGGTTACAGGGAAGCCCGGACGGCGCGTAGCCCATCTGCCTGCGCACGGAGTGCTGCCCTACGACAATCGTTCGCCGCATGCAGAAATCTCTGAAGACCGCGCCGTGGCGCTGTGGCGTTTTGCCACCGGCGATGCGGATCTGCTGATCGTACCGGTGCAGGCCGCGGTGTGGCGCATGCGCGACCGCGAATTTTATTCGCAGCTGGCGCGCACCATCGCGCGCGACGAACCCATTCCGCATGAAGAGCTGATTGACTTTCTTTCAAGCGCCGGTTACGACAAGCAAATCACCTGCGAGATGCCGGGGCAGTACGCGGTGCGCGGCGGGATCATTGATATTTATTCGCCAGAATCGCCGCAGCCGGTGCGCGTCGAGCTTCTAGGCGACACGATCGAATCCATCCGCGCGTTCGATCCCAATTCACAGCGTTCGACCAATCCCGTGGAACGCGCGACCCTGCTGCCGCTGACGGAATATCCTCGCCACGCCGAAGTGCTGGAGCGCGCGCGAGTTTCTGCGGCATCTGGCCGAGAAGATGATGCGACGCCGGGCGGTTTCTATCCCGGATGGGAATTTCGCGAGGCGCTGCGCGAGAATCGCAAGTCTACGCTGTTCGACCTCACCGTCGAGCCGTTAATCATAGCGGACGAACCTTCGCTCCTCGCTGCATCAATCGAGAAATATCGCGCCCAGCTGGCGGAAGCATTCGACGCGGCTGAGGATCCTTTGGCAGAACCGCCCGACAAGTTTATTTTTGATGACGAGGAGTGGAATCTGGCGTTGCAGATGGCGCCGCGCTTCGCTATCGAGCATTTGGGTGTCGAAACCGCAGAATCCGCCGACGGCACCGCCGCTTCGCCGGGCCATGACGGCGCCGGCGCAACGCGCACACTGCACACGCAGCCGACTGCGCGCTATCACGGCAACGTCGCCGCGTTCATCGCGGAAGCACGCAACAGAATAGCAGTGGGCGAAAACGTGATGGTCTCCGCCGCCAGCACCGGCGAACTCGAGCGCTTCGCCGACATCTGCCACGAATTTGAATTGCCCTATCGCATGGGCGAGCTGGAGGAGAACGCCACGGTGACGCGCCTCGCCGAAGAAGGCAGCACCGCGCCGGGTTCGGCGATCCTGCTCACGAAAGCGCCGCTGTCCGAGGGCGTGGTCTTCACCGACGCGAAAGTAGTCCTCTACGGAAACGCCGATCTGTTCGAAACGCTGCCGCCACCTTCGCAACGCTCACGCGCGCGCCCAAAAACCGCGAGTTTCTTCAGCGATTTCAGCGATGTGAAACCCGGCGACTACGTGGTGCACGTGGACCACGGCATCGGCCAATTCGAAGGCCTGCGTCAGGTGGCCATGGAAGGCGCGAACGGCGAGTTCATGCTGTTGCGCTACGCGGGCGATGCAAAGCTCTACGTGCCTCTCGCGCGCCTCGACCTGATTCAGAAGTACACCTCGCTCGGCGGCGTCGAACCGCAGCTCGACCGCCTGGGCACCTCAGTGTGGGAAACGCGGAAGTCGCGCGTGAAAAAATCCGTCAGCGACATGGCGGAGCAGCTTCTGGAACTTTACGCCGAACGAAAAATGGCAGTGGGCCATGCATTTCCAGCGGACACCAATTGGACGCACGAGTTCGACGATGCATTCGAGTTTGAAGAAACCGCCGAACAGCAGCGCGCCATCGAAGACGTGAAGCGCGACATGGAATCGAATCTGCCGATGGATCGCCTGCTCTGCGGTGACGTCGGCTACGGTAAGACGGAAGTTTCCATGCGCGCAGCGTTCAAGGCCGTCGCCGATTCGAAGCAGGTCGCGGTGCTGGCGCCCACTACGGTGCTGGCCTTCCAGCATTACCAGACATTCAAGCGGCGCTTCGCGGCATTCCCTGTGCGCGTGCAAATGATCAGCCGCTTCCGCACGGAAAAAGAGCAGAAGAAAGTTCTGGACGAAGTGGAAGCCGGCAAAGTGGACATCCTGATCGGCACGCACCGCATCCTTTCGAAAGACGTAAAGTTTCAAGACCTCGGCCTGCTGGTGGTGGACGAAGAGCAGCGCTTCGGTGTGGCGCACAAAGAGCGGCTGAAAGAAATGCGCAAGAATGTGGACGTGCTGACCATGTCCGCGACACCGATTCCGCGCACGCTGCACATGTCGCTGGTGGGACTGCGCGATATGAGCGTGATCGGAACGCCGCCGAAAGATCGCTTGGCGATTCAGACCACCGTCGCGCCGTTTACCGAGACGCTGGTGCAGCGGGTAATCGAAGAGGAGCTGGCGCGCGATGGTCAGGTGTTCTTCGTGCACAACCGCGTCGAATCCATCATCTCGCTCGCGGCGATGATCAAGCGCCTGGTGCCGAAAGCGCGCGTGGTGGTGGGCCACGGCCAAATGCGCGAGGCCGAGCTGGAAAAAGTGATGCTGCAATTCATACGCGACGAAGCGGACGTGCTGGTCTCGACCACCATCATCGAGAATGGCCTCGATATTCCGCGCGCGAACACCATCGTGATCAATCGCGCCGACCGCATGGGCCTTTCGGAGCTGTATCAGTTAAGAGGTCGCGTTGGGCGTTCGAATCAGCGCGCCTACGCCTACTTGCTCGTCCCGCCGGACACCACGCTGACGACAATCGCGCGCCAACGCCTCGCAGCTCTAAAAGAATTCAGCGACCTCGGCGCCGGCTTCCGCATTGCCGCGCTCGACTTGGAATTGCGCGGGGCAGGGAATTTGCTCGGGCGCGAGCAGCACGGCCACATCGAGGCGGTCGGCTTCGACATGTACTGCCAAATGATGGAGCGCGCCGTGGCCGAGCGCAAAGGCGAGGCGCTGACGCCTGAACGCCGCGCCACACTCAACCTGGGACAGGAAATCCGCATCCCACCTGAGTATATTGATAGCGAGAACCTGCGCCTGCGGATTTACAAGCGCATCGCCAGCGTCACGACCGACGCCGAGCGCGCAGAAGTCCGCCAGGAGCTAGAAGACCGCTTCGGCCCGCCGCCGCCGTCGGTGGAAAATCTGCTGGATTATGCGGTGCTGAAGGCCCTGGCGGAACAGCTGCTAGTGGCCTCGATTGACCGTCGCGGCGACCAGGTGGCGATCAAGTTCTACGACGACACGCCGATCGGGCCGGAAAAGCTGGTAAAACTGCTGCGCAAACGCCGGGGCATGCGCTTGGACCCTTCCGGCGTGCTATGGCTGGATTGGAAGAGCATCCAGGGCGGGCCGATGGGTGCCACTAGAAACGTATTGCTACAATTACAATCGTAGGGATAAAATTTGAGGCGGGTGAATCCCATGAAAAATTGCGATTTTGTCTCTGTCCTGGCGCTTAGCGGCGCCTTGCTGCTGACCGGAGCGCTGCTCCCTTCGGCCGCGCGCGCGCAAGCCAAATCCGTCGTGGTCGAAGAGATTATCGCGCGCGTGAACAACGACGTCATTACCATGTCCGACTATCAAAAGGCCGATGAGCAGTTGCGCGAGGAAGTGGCGCACGATTGCCAAGGCTGCCCTCAGGATAAGCTCATGGCGGCCTTCAAGGACCAGCAGAAGGATTTGCTGCGTGGATTGATTGACCAATCCTTGATGGTGCAGCGCGCGAAAGACATGGGCATCAGCGTGGAATCGGATGTGATCAAGCGCCTGGACGATGTGCGCAAGCAGAATGGCCTCGCCAGCCTGGAAGATTTGGAGAAGGCCGTCGAAGCGTCCGGCCTGGCTTGGGAAGATTACAAGACGACGATTCGCAACGGACTGCTGACGCAGGAAGTGGTGCGGCGCGAAGTGGGTTCGCACATCAACATTGGGAATGACGAAGTGAAACATTATTACGACGCTCACCCGCAGGAATTCACGCGGCCCGAGCAGGTGGTGCTGGCGGAAATTTTCCTGAGCACCGAAGGCAAGAGCCCGGAGGAAATTGAATCCGTGCAGAAGAAGGCCGAGGATTTGCGCAACCGCGTGACGAAGGGCGACGACTTCAACGAAATCGCCAAGCGCTATTCCGAAGGCAGCACCGCGAAAGACGGTGGCGACCTGGGCACGTTCAAGCAGAGCGAACTGGCGCCGCAGCTGGAAGAAGTCGTCTTCAAAATGGAGAAGGGACAGATCACCGACGTGATCCAGACCAAAACCGGATTCGAAGTGCTGAAAGTTGAGGCCCATTATAAGGCCGGCTTGCAGCCTATGGACAAAGTAGAAAACGAAATCATGAACCGGCTGTACATGGTGAAAATGGAGCCGCAGATGCGTGAATACTTGGCGCAGCTGCGCGAGGAAAGTTACGTGATGGTGAAGCCGGGATACACAGATAGCGCCGCGGTGGCCGGTGCCAGCGTGATTACGGAAGTGCAGCCGACGCCAGACGTGGCGACCAAGAAGAAAGAAAAGAAGAAAGTCCCGCTGCCTAAAGTCAACGGTCAATGAAATCGCATTACGTTTCCGATTTGCAGGACGGGCAAGCCGTCACTTCGTTGTTCCTTGTCGGCGCGAAAGAAATCCGCACATCGCAGCGCAGCGGGAAATCCTGGCTGGAGCTGGCGCTGCGCGACCGTACCGGTTCGATCGCCGCGAAAATGTGGGACAACTTCGAGGCGCTGGCGAAAACCTTCGAAGCGGACGACGTGGTGCAAATTCGCGGCCGCGTGAAACTGTACAACGGTCAGAAGGAAATGACGCTGGAACAGATTGTTCCCGCGGCGGCGCGCGATTATGAGCTTGCGGATTTTCTGGCGCACACGAAGTACGACGTCGAGAAATTGTATGGCGAGCTGGGCGCGGCCATCGGCGCTGTGCGGAATCCCTGGATCAAGCGGCTGCTGGAAAGCGTGGTGAGCGATCCGGCGATCCTGCCGAAATTGAGGCGCGCGCCCGCCGCGATGAGCATGCATCACGCGTTTGTCGGCGGATTGCTCGAACACACCGTGAGCTTGATCGGTTTGGGGCGCGCTGTTGTAGCGCATTATCCGGAGCTGGATGCTGATGTGTTGCTGGCAGGCATTGTGCTGCACGATATCGGCAAAATTGACGAGCTCAGTTACGAGCGCGCGACGAATTACACTACCGCGGGGCGCCTGCTCGGGCACATTACGATCGGCACACTGCTGGTGCGCGAGAAAATCAAGGCGATTCCCGGTTTTCCGGAACCTTTGGCGATATTAATTGAACATTTGATTGTGAGCCATCACGGTACTTACGAATTTGGCTCGCCTTCTTTGCCGCAGACGCGCGAAGCGATTGCGCTGCATTTTCTGGACGACATGGACTCGAAAATGGCGGCGATGCGCGCGACTTTGGAAAGCGCGTCGGGTGGCGAAGAGTGGACCGAGCGCAATCCAGCGCTGCATCGGGCGCTTTTGCGCACTGACAAATTTTTGGATGGGAACGACGCGGGACGTTCGGCGGAGGCTGCGGCGGTTAATCCTTCGCAGCAGCGCACCGCGCCCGGTGGCTCGCGCAATACCGGCGGTGCGCGATGAAGGTGAATGTCACGGCGAGCGCGAATGCGATTGTGACAATTCATGGCTGACCTCAACACACGAACTTTGCCGCCACGACGCGCTCTGCTGGACTTGGCGCCGCTGGAGCTGGACTGCATGAACACGCTGTGGCCGATGGGGCAAGGAACGGTGCGCGAAATTCGCGATCGTCTTGCGGCGCGGCGGCCGCGCGCTTACACCACGATCATGACCATCATGGATCGCCTCGCGCGCAAAGGCATCGTCGAGCGCCGCAAAGTTGGGCGCGCTTACATGTATCGCCCGAATTTGAGCGCCGAAGAAGCGCGCGTGCACGCATTGGACCAGGTAATCGAGAATTTTTTCGCTGGCTCGAAAGAGGCGCTGCTCGCGCAACTCAATTGTGACGGTTTTCGCGCGAAGGCGGTGGCGGCGGCTGTGGCATCTGGTGGTGGGCCAGCGCGTGGCTCGAAGGATGGATCATCCGCAGAGCTGATTACGGCGAAGAGGCGCGATGATTCCCGCTGAACTGAAAATTCGCCACAACGTGATCCGCCCGGCGACGATCCTGGCGCCGATGGCTGGCGTGACCGACACGGTTTTTCGCCGTGTAATCCGTTCGCTCGGCTCTTGCGGGTTGATCATGACGGAATTCACCAGCGCCGAGGGGCTGACGCGTAATTCCGCGCGGACTCTACACTATTTGTATTTCGATGCGGATGAGCATCCCATTGCCGCGCAGATTTTCGGCTCCGATCCGCACGTGATGGCGTCCGCGGCGGCGCTTACCGAAGACCTGGGCTTCGATCAGGTGGACATCAACCTGGGCTGCCCGGTGAAGAAAGTGGTGAAGTGCGGCGGCTCGGGTTTGCTGCGCGACCTGGCGCATCTGGAAAAATTGTTGCGCGCCGTGCGGGCGGCGGTGAAGATTCCGCTGACGATCAAAATTCGCTCGGGCTGGGACGAAAATAATATCGTCGCGGTGGACGTAGCGTGCATGGCCGAACAGGTGGGCATCGAAGCCATCGCGGTGCATCCGCGCACGCGCATGCAGGGTTACAGCGGCTCGGCGGATTGGAACCTGATTCGCGCAGTGAAGCAGGTGGTGCGCATTCCGGTGATCGGTAATGGCGACATTCGCGCGCCGCAGGACGCAGTGCGCATGGTGGCGGAAACCGGGTGCGATGCGGTGATGATCGGGCGAACGGCTTCCTCCAATCCTTGGATTTTTCGCCAGATTGCGGATTTTATCGCGACGGGCCGCTACGATGAACCTACTGATGTGGATCGCTACGATTTGCTTTCTGGATATTTTCGCAGCTTGATCGCGGCGGAAATGCCGGACGCCATCGGCAAGATGAAGCAGTTTGCAAGCTTATTCACGCATGGCGTGCGCAATGGCGGCGATTTGCGCTACGCCGTGCATCACGCACACGCGGCCGCGGAGATCCTCGACAAAGTGGACGCGTTCTTCGCGAACAGTGCGGCACCGGCTGGCGATTGAGTTTTCGGAAGGCCGCGTGTCACTCGTCGCGCGTGATAAGGAGCTGCTTGTAAGCCTCGCGTCGTGTGAGGCCGCGTTCGCGCGCTACTTGTTTTAGCGCGGCCTTATTGTCCACCCCACGTTCCTGCATGATTTCCGCGACGCGCCGCGCCAGAGGAATTTTCGCGTGCGCACCTTCGGCAGCGGTGTGCTGCGCCTCGCCGTCCGCGGGACCGATCAGCAGAGTGATTTCCCCGCGAGGCGGTTTTTTGCGCGCCACGGCGAGCAGATCTTCCAGATGGCCGCGCACGAACTCCTCATACACTTTGGTCAATTCGCGCGCCACCACCCCGGGGCGGTTGCCCAGAATTTCCAGCGCGTCTTCCAGCGTATCGAGCAGGCGGTGCGGCGCTTCGTACAGAGCCAATGTGCGCGGCTCGGCGGCGAGGGCGCGCAATCGTTTGCGTCGCTCCGTAGGCCGCGACGGCAAAAATCCCACGAACGTAAATTCCTCGATGGGCATGCCTGACGCCGCCAGCGCCGCCACAAACGCGCACGCGCCCGGCAGTGGCACCACTTGAATTCCGTGACGCAGGCACAGACTCACCAGCCTGCCGCCGGGATCGGAAATTCCCGGCGTGCCTGCGTCGGTCACCAGCGCGATCTGCGCCCCCTGCTCCAATTCGATCACGATTTCCGCGGCGCGGGTGATTTCATTGTGCTCGTGGTAGCTCACCAGCCGCTTCTGAATGTCAAAATGCGAGAGCAGCTTCAGCGTCTGCCGCGTGTCCTCGCAAGCGATCGCGTCCGATTCTTTCAGCACGCGCAAGGCGTGCAGCGAAATATCTTCCAGGTTGCCAATGGGTGTCGCGACAACGTACAGGCATCCCGCGCCGGGTTCGTTTGGTTTTGTTTTAGTCATAGCACGGTCGGAGAATCAGCCAACGAACGCAGTCTAGCACATCGCAAGTCCACGCCTTTTTAAGAGCCGCTACGAACCCCCCTCGCAGCCAGCGCCGTGCTGTTGGAGAAAGCTCGCCGCCGCTGCGCCTACAGCCGCAAGCGTGTTACTATTTTCTTTACACTCAGAGCAGGGAGGACTTCCGCATTGCCGCTATACGAATACAAGTGTGATAAGTGCGCGCATCAGTTCGAGAAAATCGAAAAGCACAACGCGCCGACGACGCAGAAGTGCCCGAAGTGCGGCGGAAGAGCCGAGCGGATGATTTCCGCGGCGGGGATTCAGTTCAAAGGCTCGGGCTGGTACGTGACGGATTACAAAGGTAAGAATTCCGGCGCCATGTCGGCAGAAGGGTCGGGCGATGGCGCGTCAGGAAAATCCGGCGATTCATCCTCGGATTCCAAATCCTCAGACGCAAAATCGCAGGACGCAAAATCGAGCGATGCGAAGACCGGCGAATCGAAAACCGGCAGCGGAAAACCCGGCGAATCAAAGTCATCCAGCGAGAAAAGCTCGTCGAAGAAAAAGAAATGAAGCGCTGAAGTGGTCCATTAAAGTTCCAGCGTCTTCAAATATTTGCGGAACTCGTTGCCGAATTTAGGATTCTTCAACGCTAATTCCACGGTGGCTTTCAGGAAGCCCAGCTTGTTCCCGGCATCGTGCGTTTTTCCCTGATGCACGTGCGCCCACAAGCCTTCTTTCGCAGCCAGCGCGCGCAGCCCATCGGTAAGCTGTATTTCGCCGCCCGCACCGGGTTTGGTTTGATCCAGATAATCGAAAATTTCTGGTGGCAGCACGTAACGGCCGGAAACTCCCAGGTTCGAAGGCGCTTCGTCCGGCTTCGGCTTCTCAATCATGTCGTTCAGCCGCAAAACGCTATCCCCCCAGCGCGGAATTTTTCCAGGGCTCGAAGAAATCACTCCGTAAAATTGCAATTCCTCGCGCGGCACTTCCTGCACGGTGATGGCGCCTTGCCCTGTGGCTTCGTAAATTTCAATCAGTGAGCGCGTCGCGGGAACCGGACTTTCCATGATCACATCGCCCAGCAGCACCGCAAAAGGCTCATCGCCCACCAGTTCGCGCGCGGTCAATACCGCATGGCCAAGGCCCAGCGCTTCATTCTGCCGCGTATAACTGAAGTGAATTCCGCCGCTGATGTCGCGCACCATCTGCGCCAGTTCCGGCTTGCCGTGATCTTCCAGAAAATGTTCCAGCTCCGGCGCGAAATCGAAATGGTCTTCGATGGCGCTCTTGCGGCGCCCGGTGACGAAAATCACATTTTCAATTCCGGACGCAATACATTCCTCCACCGCGTATTGAATCAGCGGCTTATCCACCACCGGCAGCATTTCCTTGGGCATCGCTTTGGTGGCGGGCAGGAAGCGCGTTCCCAGGCCG
>Ga0209773_10000605_pt1 | contig 11882 bp, 6 predicted proteins | sample BogFormECP14_OM1_FD_188244 | JGI IMG/M metagenome (GOLD analysis project Ga0209773, IMG submission 188244) | Bog forest soil microbial communities from Calvert Island, British Columbia, Canada - ECP14_OM1 (SPAdes) (version 2) | ecosystem: Environmental > Aquatic > Freshwater > Wetlands > Bog ... | reverse complement strand
CTCCAGGATCGGCCGCGCCTGTTCCTGCCGCAGGCCCTGTCGTGCGGCGCATCGAGATGCCAGTCGCTGGCCGCCCGCTCGATCCCGTAGAGCTGCTTGATGAGCGCCAACGCCTGTGCGCGTATGATCGCCGCCGCCGGCAGCGCTCCCTTGAAATATTTTCGGTAGACACCGAAAAACTCGGTCAGGTCCCTCAAATCGTCCACGTAAATCGTGGTCGAAACCACCTGCTCGTAATTCATCTCCGCTTCCTCAAGGTTATCGAGCAGGTTGCGCATGGTCTGCCGCGTCTGGTCTTTCGTCGAAGCGGTGTAAACACCCCCGTTTGGTCCGGGAATAAAACCGCTCTTTGCCGAACAATACAAAGTATCTCCCGCAAACACGCAGGGGCTGGCCGTAGGGCTTGGCGGCATATTCTTTGGACGGATAGACCGTCGCTGTTTCAGATCGCGGACGGCGACGCCGGTGTAGGTGATCTGGGCGCCCTCGGGGAGGCTGGAGACCTCGATCGTGGCGCGTGCCGGTGTATTTCCAAACTCGAAGCGGCGCGCATACTGTTCGTTCATTGTGCGCATTGGCACGGCCGTCGTCAGATAAGGATTCACGAACACCATGTTGGCCAAAGTAAGTCCGGCCGCCTGTACCACAGACTTCATCTCGTCCAACGCCATGTTCACTTGCTCTGCCGCATCCTGTGGCACAGTTCCGCCTTTGAAGTCGCCGGCAGGAATAGAGGAAACAAATAGCCGGTCGGACGTCAGCATGCCGGGAGAGTACGCTTTGTTCGGCGAAAAACTGGGCGAAGAGACCGGCTGCTTGCCCCGAAGGTCCCGAACAGCCACGGCGCTGATTTGAAGTGGAGATTCAGGAACGCCCGCAACGCCCAACACGGCCCGGGCAGGCGGATCATGAGGAAAATAATTCGCAAAAACCTCGTTGAGTTCCTTATAGCGATTTATGTCCTGCAGATACACCTGGACATACACCACGTGCTCCATGGAGAGCCCTGCCGATTCTAGAACCTTACGGATGTTTTCAAGGCATTGTCGCGCTTGCCCCGGAAAATCAGTCGCCGCGCTTCCGTCCGCGCGATGCGGCCCCTGCCCGGAAACATAGACATAGTCTCCGCCGTCAAACCCGTTCGGCCCCAAGGGAACAGCTTGAGTCGATTCAGAAGCCTGTTGGGCAAACACGCAAACAGCACAAAGCAGCGAACTTGCAGCCGTCAATAAAAAACGTCTCACGCGGCTTTTCCTTTACGCGCAGCGTTCAGGATGGTTCGCAGCCGATCTCCGACAACCATTTCTTCTCCTGGCTGAATCGTCATGGAGACTAGTTCAATGTGATTCTGCTTTTTGATTTCCTTGGCGTTTGGTTTTGGTTTATCTACCCCTTCATGCACCGCGGAAACCAAGCTGGGATTGTCCACGCCGAGCACCTCGATCACCGGGTCGCCATCGCGAAGCTTCTGAACGCAATCCTTGATGCTGAAGCCCCACGCATCCTGATCCCAGGAAACGCGCAAGGTGGGATAGCGATTGCCGTCATCCGGAATGTAAATTTCCGTCCCCACTCCCGGCACAGTCTCCACAAGCTTCGCGATACGATCGACGCGCCCGTTCCACTCGTCATACAGGATCTTGGAATCCGTATTCAGCCAGGTCTCAATAGCGGTCAGCAGGCCAATTACCTCTTCCTTCCCCACTTTCATGGGCCGGCACACCGCCCCCTCATACGGGCAGGAGTTCCTCAGGGCTGCTTCAATCAGGTCCTTCCGGCCCAAAAGCACACCGCTGCATTGCGGGCCTCGCAAACCCTTGCCGCCAGAGAAGGTGTACAAATCAAGCTTCATCTTCGCGTACAGTTTGATGTTGTCGATCGGCGGAATACCGGCGGCGTCGTCCAGTAGCAGCGGCACGTTGTGCTCTTTTGCAATCGCCGCTTCCTTTTCTAGCTTTTCTTTCAGATCCGTGGTGTAAATCATGGCCGTGTTCGGGGTAATCGCATTAGCGATGTCGTCGGGCTTGGCGACCAGGACCAGCTTCGCGCCCGCCAGGCGGATGGCGCTGTCAAACGCACTGCGGCCGCCCACCATGATTACTTCGTGTTTCAGTCCGGTCGTATCCGGCAATTGCCAGATTTTTTGCGGATCGCTTCCGGCCATGCAAGCCGCAGTCGCGGCGGCCATTGCTCCCGCGGCCCCCGAGGTGATGATCCCAGACTCTGCGCCTGTCAGTTCGGCCAACCGGCGCCCGACCGCTTTGTGCAGCTCGACCATGTTCACAAAATAGCGCCCGGCCTCGGCCTGGGCCTCGCGGGCCTCCGGAAATTGCAGAGATCCGCTGAGGTACGTCCACGTTCCCCGACAATTGATCACAGTCTTGACCCCGAGCCGACTGTACACGTTGCTGGTCGGGTTTAGACCGATCGCCGCGGCGGACTTTGCGTAAAGCCCCTGAGCGGCAATTTGTGCTAACAGCGGCGAGGCTGCCAGCATTTTCATGAATCCGCGACGGTTCGATTCTTTTGCTAATGGCATTGGTATCCTCTCGGAATGAGTCCTTATTTTGTGAAAACCAAAGTTCCAAAATGTTCTGGCACGTGATTCGGATCGCGGTTGACCACACAAGTCGGCTGCCAGCACATGAAATGCCGAACTGGGTCCTCGCCCAACCCGTCGATTCGATACAGGTTCACTCTCCACTTGGTGCCGGACTCAACCTTCTTTTCGCTCACCGAATGCAGTGGCACACGCGCAGCCGCATACCAGATATGATTTTTTTCATCGATTCGCCCCTGCCGCTGCCATCCGGAATCCCACTTTGCATCATATTTGTCGTGATTCAGGTCGATGGCCAGATCCACATAATCCCCTGTGGGAGCAATTTCAAATTCACGATAGAGTTTGATGTCCTCCCAGTTGTCACCCAGGAAAAACTCCACCACATCGCGGTCCCAAAGCTTCAACCGGTCTTTGCTGTTGTCCGCAGGCAACCAGAGATTAAGCTCGGTATAGGGCGAAACAAACAGAAGATACAAATCGGAATCTGTCCAGAAGCCTCGCACCTCCGTCTTGAGCTTGGGATAGTCCATTTCGTGGCTGCAATCCTTCAGAATCCAGGTGGACGCCGCCTTAGCCCAGGTAGCGGATTTGGGATCGGTGTTCAACTCCGGGGCTTGCGAAACATACGGAATAGAAAAGCTGACACCCGGCGACGCGAACTCGCACACCTTCGCGGAAGCACTGTCGTTAGCCGATTGCGGCGTGCCTTTGCTGGCCGTCCTCCGCCCTGCCGCTGGCAACTCGCAAATCACCACCGCCGCCGCGAGCAAACCCAAAAACGCCAAAATTCGTCTTAGGAACATTGTTTCAAGGGTGAGCCACGTTTCTTAACTCCGGCGCAATTTCGAAGGCCTTCTCGAACTCCGCACGCGACTCTACCTCCTTTCCTTGTTTTTGTAGCGCTAATCCAAGGTTGTAGTGTGCTTCCGCGTAGGAAGGCTTCAGGCGAACAGCTTCGAGAAACTCCGTTTTTGCTTCGCCGTTGTCGCCCGCCTGCAGCAGCGCCAATCCAAGGTTGTTATGAGCCTCCGCGAAACCCGGATCGCGATGCACCAGATCCCGGAAAACACTGATGGCGCCCGCCGTGTCGTTTTTCTCGGTCAAAACCAGGCCCAATTGAATCCGCGCATCCGTGTACTTGGGATCAAGACTCAGGGCTTCGTTCAATTCGCCGACGGCTTCGTCCAGTTGCCCTGATTGCGCCAAGGCAAGCCCGAGATTATAGTGCGCCTCCGGAAGATCCGCGTCCGACATCACTGCTTGTCTAAATTCCTCGAACGCGCGATCGCGGTCCCCTTCGCGCCAGTAAAGGAGTCCAAGACTGCTGTGCACCTGCGCGTAGTCGGGCTTCAACCGCAAAGCCTTGTCGTACGCTTCCTTGGCGCGCGCGTAGTCCTGTTTGCGGTCCCAAGTCACGCCAAGATAGTAGTAGCCGGTCGGCAACTCCGGACTCTCGTCGATCGCCTTCTGAAAGAAATTCAGAGCTTCGTCCAGTTGCTGCTTCTTCAACGCGTCCACACCCTGTAGGATCAGCAGCTTCGCTTGTGCGAGGCGCGTACGAAAGTCGTGCAGCCCATTCAGCTCATCAAGTTCCTTGTGGGCCGCGGCCGTGTCCCCCTGGGCGCGGAGTGCTATCCCCAGGCTATAGTGAGCTTTCTCGAAATCGGGTTTCAGTTCGATCGCCCGGCGAAACGCGGCAATGGCTCCCGCGGGATCGCCGTCCGCTTTAAGTTCCATGCCGAGGTTGTATTGGGCATTGGGATCCGTGGGATCGAGTTCGACGGCCTTGCGGAAGTTGGCTAGCGCCCCCTTCTGATCGCCCTGACGTCGAAGGGTCACGCCCAGCATAACGTAAGCCTGCGCCAACTTTGGGTCGAGGCGAATCGCAGCGCGAAATTGGATCGCGGCAGCATCCAACTTACCGAGTTGGCCTTCCGCTTCCCCTAACTCAAAATGCGTTTCCGCAGAAGGCTTCCGTTCGACCGCACGGTTGAGCTCGCGTTCCGCGGCCGGGAAATCATTCTGGTCCGAATAAATGTGCGCAAGATACCGGTGCGCATCAGCATTCGACGGCTCACATGCCACCGTCGTGCGTAGTTCCTTTAACGCGCCAGCTTGATCGTGCAGCTCATACAGCGTCGCGCCCAACCCGAAATGCGCCTCGCACCATCCCGGCTTAAGCCGAGCCGCGGACTCAAACTCCTCCGCCGCCTGCTTCGTCTCTCCCTTGTATTTCAAGGCCAGCGCAAGATCGTAGTGCGTCTCCGCATCGTTAGGCTCGAACTCCAGAACCTTCAGATACATGTCGATGGCCTCGTCCCACGATTTGGATTGCGCGAAGGTATTAGCCCGCTGCCGGTAGCTCTGTGCCGTCTGACTGAGCGCCGCACCCGAATAAGCCAGACAGAGTGCCACCCCGCACAAGAGTCGCCTCAGCCTGCCAAATCGAAGAATCGAATCCGCACAGACGCGCGTCATCGCACTCAGCCTAACATATGCGCGGCTAGCCCAAACGAGCCGGGGCGCGAGTGCGCTTTCCACCCTGAACCGCCCGTGCGTAGGGGCGGGTTTATCCCGCCGACCGTAGCGGCACAAGCCAACTACCAGTAGAATTTTGCGCTGACCTGCCCAATTCGCGGGTCGCGCGCATTTGTGACAATTCCGAAGTTCGTGTCACTGATGTTCCCATCAGGATTCATAAATTGCGCGTGGTTGAAAATGTTGAAAAATTCGAAACGTACATCGAACGAGAATCTCTCATTAATCACGGTGTGCTTCAACAAGCCGAAGTCCGTTTGATTAAACCCGGGACCGAAGAAAAATCTCCGATTTGCAGTTCCAAATGTCCCCGGTGTCATGTTCACCGCAAAGGCGCTCGGCAGGAAGTAACATCCAGTACCATCTCCGCCAGTGGCCGTCGGACAATTCGGATTTACCTTACGCGGATCGACAATCTGCACGGGACCCACGCGATTCGGCATGTCCGTCGAGGAGCTGCCGTAGAGAGAATAATCACCAGTCCCCTGATTCAACTGGATCGGGAATCCGGTCGCGAATCGTGTGATTCCCTGGATTTGCCAGCCCTGCGTCAGGCGTTTCGGTGCGTTCCCGAAAGCGCGATCGAACGGGATGGCCCAGATGTAACTGGCCACGAAATTGTGCGTGATGTCTGTCGACGACAGCCCGCGGCTCAATTTCGGATTTATGAAGTTCACCAAGTCCCCAAACCCCGAAGCATTGTCCAGGGCCTTCGCGAAGGTATACGCGGCCAGGAACGTCACATCATTGGCTTTACGTTCCACAGTGATTTCTCCGGCGTTGTAGATGGAGTTGGCGGTAAGAAGTGTATTCGTATTGCCGTAGCCATAACACACCAGGATCGCCGAACCCGGGCAGTAATTGGTGGTTTGTAACGCGTATGGAAATGCGCTGCTGCGATTCCGGGTGCCGTAAACGCATCCAGGCAACGGCGTCGGACTCGCTGTGCCACAAGGAACGGTTGCCGACGGGAGCTGAAAAACGTCATTCTCCGCACCAGGTCCGCAGCCGGTTGTTTGTGCGGTGACGTCAAATGCTCCCTCCGCCGTCAGTTGCTGGCACAGAGCCGGGTTGCCGGCATTGGCTTCGTCCTGCGCAATGAGGCGATGCCCCTCGGTCCCGACATACGCCAGCGTCAGCACCGTTGATCTGGTTAGCTCGCGCTGGATCGAGAAATTGAAGTGCTCCGCGTAAGGCAGCTTATTGTGAATGTTATAGCCCGGAGAATAGTTGATGGGCTCGAACACATTAAAGCTCAGATCCTTGTTGGACGCGGCACCCGGAATTGGCAGTGTGTAGGGAAAACGCTGTCCCAGCGATATCCCGCTCGATCGAATTAAGAACGGTTGGTCAAACATTACCGACGCCGGAGACTGCCAATACAGGCCGAACGGCGCGTCCGCCACCTCGTAGAATAGGTTTAGGTCTTCAATCGAAGTGTAGTAGATCCCATAAGCTGCCCGGATACTGCTCTTCCCCGGACCACCGAAGATCTTGCCCAGAATTCCATCCGAAAAGCCGGGCGAATAAGCCAGACCAATTCGAGGCCCGAAATTGTTGTAGGTAGTCGGAGCGAGCGTCTTGGGAATTCCAGGGTCCCCCGGGAATACTAGCCCTTGAGGCGCAAGTGGAAACACCGTCGACTGCATTCCTGGGACCCAGGTCTGGATCTTTCCTTGCGTGTCATACCACGGCGTGCTCACTTCCCAGCGCAAACCCAGATTTAGTGTGAGATTCTGAGCTACCTTCCAGGAATCCTGCGCAAACGCACCGCCATACTTCGTTCGGGAATCCAACACCTGTTTGGCAGCCTGGATGTAGGCACCTCCGCAAGATACGCAGGTCGCACCCAACAGGAAGTCCGCCATGTCCGAGCCAGTCACCGAGCCATCAAATGTGAATTGTCCATTCGGGCTGGCATAGTTTCGTTCGTTCACCTGCAGGTAACGGAACTCTCCTCCAAATTTCCACGTATGTTTCCCCGCGCTCTTTGAAAATACGTCACTCACCGTGTATGTCGTGTTTGGCTGGTACGTATTTAGTGTCGGCACGCCAATATTTAAGCCGATGAGGCTAAGGGAGACCTGCGGCATATATTCCGGATATCCAGGCAGCGGCGCAATGCCCAGGGTGTCTGCGCCCGTCTGGAAACCAAGCGAGGACAGGCTCGCGAAACTTCCCGCCGGATTGTCCTTGTGGAGCACATTCCGGAAGACGGTGGCCCGCGCTTCGTTGACCGCCGTGCTTCCTATAGTCTTCGTATTGCTCATCACAAACTGCTGCGCCCGCCCAGGCGTGTCCGTCGGGAAGCCCGGCACAGTGGCGAATCCTGCCAGGGCGCTGTCAAAGGTACTGTTATCGAAGCCGTAGTACCACGACCAGTTTCCGGTCAGCTTATTGTTGAAGTCCACCCGTTCCCCGATTTTGTCGTCGTTGGCTATGTTTCTTTGGCTGTTGTTCGAATAGTTGTTCAAGTCGCCAGGTAAAGTCGCTGTCGGAATGTACGCAAGAATGTGACTAGCTGGCGGTGCCCAGGCGGCTTGCGGGATCACCCCACCGGGAAATACGCATTGCGCCGTCGAGGTGCAACCCGCAACACTATACGGCTCACCCTGCGTTACGGCATAACCTAGGCGTTGCGATAGCACCTGCGCCCAATACGGGCCGTCGATTGTGGTCGGTACTGTCTGCCCGGCACTGTTCGTGGTAGTGAATACCGAAGGATCAAAGTTCCCTTGGCGCTGCGCCGATGTCGGTACTGTAACGAGGCCCGTTTCCGCGCCTTGCACTTGCCGGGTCCCCTGATAATCCGAAAACCAGAATATATGGTCCTTCCAGACCGGCCCGCCCGCCGCGTAACCGAACTGATTCCGTCGCAGCTCGGATTTTGATGGTGCAAAATAGTTCGTGGCATCAAATGCGTCGTTGCGCAGGAATTCGAACGCATCCCCGTGAAACCCGTTCGTTCCGGACTTTGTGATAGCGTTCATCACCGCGCCGCTGAATTTTCCATATTCCGCGTCGAAACTGTTCGTAATCAGGCGGAATTCTTCCACCGAGTCCAAGTTCGGAATAAATCCGGTGCCGAGGTTCCGCCCCTCGCTTACGTCCCCTCCGTTGACCAGGAAGGCGTTCGCAGTTTCCCGCTGCCCGTTCACGGAGATGTTACCTGCATTCAAAATGCCCGATACCGGCCGGTCACCGCCGATGGTACCAGCCGTGGTAGGCGCAACGCCCGCCTGCAAGCCCAGAAGGTCGACGTAGCTACGGCCGTTCAGCGGCAACGCCAGCATCTTCTTCGAATCAATCACGTCGCCAAGTTGTGTGCTTTCCGTCTGTACTTGCACGGCGTTGGCTTCCACGCTGATGACTTCCTGTTGTGCGGAGCCGACCTGGAGGACCACGTCGATTTGCAGTTGGTCGTTCACCTTCACGATGATGTCGCTTTCAACGAAAGTACGGAAGCCGGTCGCGGTGACCGTCAGCTTGTAATTGCCAACGGGGAGCGCGAGGATACGGTAGGATCCGTCTCCGCCCGTGGTCGCCTGGTATTTCAGGTTCGTTTCCACGTTCGTGATGGTGAGTTGCGCGCCGGCTATGGCGGCTTGCGAAGGGTCTTTCACGACGCCTTGGACCGACCCGGTGACGTCTGCGCGAGTCACGACAGCGCTACCGGCTAGTATTAAAACGATTGAAAGTATAGATACAACAAGCTTCGAGAGTCTAAACATGGTTCACCCCCAATTGGTCGCGGAGTTTAGGACGAAGCGTCGTCGAAGTCAAGCAATTCTCGAAGCGAAAAATTCGCTACTTTCTATCGCAATCTCTTTAGTTCGTTTTCTTTCGTTTTCAGCCCCAGATTCTAGGGCTTTTCGGGCAAAGTGAAGCTTAAAATGTTGCTTCCCGCGGCAATTGTCACATACTGTTTCGAATTTACCGCGTACGTCATCGGTGACGCGCTGATGTTCTGTCCTGCGTTGAAATGCCAGAGCGGTTTTCCGCTGGTCGCGTCCGCGGCTTCAAACGATCGCGCATCATCACCGAAGAAAACCAGCCCTCCGGCGGTGGTCAGGACGCCTGCGGAGGAATGTCCTTCCCCAGACTGAACGTAGCGCCACGTGGGCTTCTCTCCTTCGACCGAGTAGGCCAGCAGAATCTTCTGGCTCTGGTCCGTGTCGCTCCTGCGAACCCCGCTGGCGTAGTAGGTTTGCCCAGGCACAAATTTCTGCGCCTTCGTCATATAGATGTCGCAGCTCTCCAGTGCCATGAAATAAAACAGCGACGTTTCCGGATTAAACGCTGGCGCGTGCCAGTTTGTCGCCCCGACCATACCAGGACAAATGCGAGTGCCGGTTTCTGTAGGCTTGATCTCCGTTCGAATCGGTCGGCCGGTCGCATCAATTCCCGTCGCCCAGTTCAGCTTCTCCGCAAAACGCGTTGCCGAAAGGAATTTGCCGTCCGTGCGATCAAGCACATAGATAAACCCGTTTCGGTTCGCCTGCACAACAAGCTTTCGAGGCTGCCCTTTGAAAACCCCATCCACGAGCACCGGCGTTTCCACCGCGTCATAATCGAAAAGATCATGCGGTGTGAACTGGAAATACCATCTCAGCTTCCCATTGTCGGGATCGACCGCCAGCAGGCAGTCCGTGTAAAGGTCATCGCCCGGCCGTGGACCTCCGTCAAAATCCGGCGCCGGATTGCTCGTGCCCCAAAACAGCGTGTTCAGTTCGGGATCAAACGTGCCGGGCATCCACGTCGTGCCGCCTCCCAGCTTGTAACTTTCCCCAGGCCAACTGGAAGATCCATACTCTCCGGGCCCCGGGATCGTCCACAAGCGCCAGGCCTCCTTCCCGGTTGCGGCGTCATAAGCCGCCACAAACCCTCGTACCCCGTCATCGCCGCCGGAAGTTCCCACGATCACTCTGTCTTTGACCACCAAGGGAGCGCTGGTAGCGCCGTAATTCGGGTTGCCGTCCGTATAAGCAACATCCCAGATCAAGTGGCCGGAACGCGCATCCAGACACAGCAGATGTGCATTGTCCGTCTCCATGTAGATGCGAGAGTGCCATACCCCGACTCCGCGATTATGGTGTTGCGAGGCATCGTCGATGAGCCCTTCCGTGATGGGCCGCGCGTAATGCCACACGATTTGGCCCGTTTGCGCGTCCAGCGCATAAGCGTCGTTGGCCACGGTCACAAACATGATCCCAGCTACAACCACCGGCGTAACCTCCAGGTGGCTGCTGCTCGGGGCGTGAAAAATCCACTGAGCGCGGAGTTGCGAAACATTACTGGTATTGATCTGGCCGAGGCCGCTGTACCGGCGGCCCGTGTAGTCCCCGTTATACGACGGCCAGTTGGACGAAACCGGCGTGACCAGCAATTGCGCGGCGTCGACGTCAATCCGGCTGCTGCTGGAAGTCATCGGCGGAGCCTGCCCCAATACCGCCGCGGCCATAAAAAACAAAAAGCAAACTTTTGTGATCTGTTGCCATCTGAGTCTTACAACGAATTTATCCATAAAGGCGAACTGTACCGAACACCCCGCGCACTGCACAAGTCAAACCTCGAATCCGTGTTTCGTCCGGAATGCCCCGCAGATGGAATTACATTCGAAATTCGTTATCTGCCACAGTGCAGAGCGACGGATAATCCGATAGCGGCCGCCTAAAAAATACTCGAAACGCATCGGTCCACGAAATCAAAAAGAGGTTGGTTTGAACAATTTTTGCGATCCCGATGATGCATCTGCTCAGCCAGCTCTGTTCGAGGGATCGGTTCGCGCCCTTTGAATACATGGGGACGGCGCTAGGTCAGACTCCGAATTGCGGCTTCGTTCTTGCCGATTATCCGACCAGAACCAGCATGAGAGTAATAAAAGCCGCCGCATTCGGAAAATGTTAGCCACGCCTACCAACCCATTTGGCCCATTCGCTTAAGGATAATCGCGCTGTAGTTATTCATGCGCTCGGGTCTTCGCTTCAGGGGAGCCGGCAGAATTGCAGCAAGCCGTGCTGCCTGTTGCCGGCCGATATTCCGGGCTGCGGCTTCGTCGTAGTAACGACATGCCGACTCTGCACCATAAATACCAGGGCCCCATTCGACCACGTTGAGGTATATCTCGAGAATACGCTGTTTGCCGAGGACGAGTTCGGCCACCGGTACCAGTGTGGCCTCTGCGCCCTTGCGGAGGACGGAGCGGCCCGTTCCGAAGAATAGGTTTTTTATGAGTTGCTGCGTAATGGTGGAAGCTCCGCGAGTGCGATCGCCTTCCAAATCGTCTTCGGCAGCGATTTGAATCTCGTGCCAATCGAATCCATGGTGCTGGTAGAAGTGCGCGTCCTCTGCGGCGATTACGGCATGCTGGAGATCGGCGGAGATTTGGCTGAGCGGTATGAATTTGTAGCGTTCGAGATACGGCCTGTGGTGAATCCAGGCCTGCAAGCGGCGCTGGATGTGCACCGCGGTTGTCGGTGGGTCGATCCAACGGGCGGCCAGAAGAGTCAGGGCGGCAAGCGACCAAAGAAGCACCATGCCGATGGCAACCCATCGAACAAAGGACCGCAGAAAACCCTTACGAAGCGGTGCCTGAAGCGGCGCATTTGGAATTGTGTCTGGCTTTTCAATCACATTTCAGAATAATAGCCCAGGCTGGGTTGCCGCTTATTGCTGATCGTGCGCGCGAACGCGGAGTGGGGCGTTCTGCCCGGGCCACTGGTGGCAAAGCACCCGGATGAATTTGCTGCAAGTATCTGAAAGAATTGGTCGGGGAGAGAGG
>Ga0209773_10000603_pt1 | contig 11892 bp, 8 predicted proteins | sample BogFormECP14_OM1_FD_188244 | JGI IMG/M metagenome (GOLD analysis project Ga0209773, IMG submission 188244) | Bog forest soil microbial communities from Calvert Island, British Columbia, Canada - ECP14_OM1 (SPAdes) (version 2) | ecosystem: Environmental > Aquatic > Freshwater > Wetlands > Bog ... | reverse complement strand
AATGCAAACGCTTTCTAAAGGACAGTTTTTTGGAAATCTTGAATGTTATAATGAAACTATGGGCATAACAGCGAGTGTTACGAGTTATGAAAAAGGTGATTGTATTGCGGATTCTGTCCACTTTCATGAGCATCCAAATTTGTATTTTATTCTTACCGACGGAAGCATTGAAAAAACTCTCGTTTGTGGACAAGCCGGAAGAAGCCAGAAAAAACAGCGAGCGGGCGATGGAATTGTTAAAGAAATCTCCCTATGGAGACAAGCTGGCCAACGTTGGGTTGTTCCTATCGCAACTGCAATCCCAGAAACCGGCATTAAAGCAATTGATTAATGCGCGGCTGGGGAACCAGATTTATTTCACAGCACAACTGCTGCAGTCGGCTCCCGCTCTCGATCCCGCCAGTTTGCAGCAGATGGGTGCGCTCCCGATGGGATCGAGAATCAAGATAAACGCGTGGAATGACGGCGTGACCTTGATCAAGACTCAGCAGATGGGTCCGATATCGCCGCGGGAAAAAATTCCTTTTGAAGTGACGCCTATTGATTTGCACTTGACGCGCTATGTCGAGACATCGGATGTGGAACACTCAATTGTTCCGCGGACCGCGATGCCTGTCGCGAGTTTGGGCGACGGCAACCGATGAACCCGTTGCACGGAAAAACAAGGGGGGCCCGTTCGCGGACACATTTTTCTGGCGGGCGTCATTTTTCGGGCGGCGGATATTTTGGCGGGATTTCCGCGTAGCCGGGCGCGGCGGTTTTGAGATTGGGAGGGATAGAGGCTTTTGCGTCGCCGATGGCCCAGCGGATTCCTCCAGCCAGCAGATTCAGATGGAACGTATTCTGCCAGTTTTCCGGGCGGTCGCCGATGGCAGTGTAGAAAACTTTTCCTTTGCCATCCATCCGGGCCCAGACCACGGGATACGGAGCACGGTTGTATGCGTTGCCGTTCATCGTGGAAGTGTCCAGCGTGCAGATGACATGAAGGTCTGGCGCGAAGTCTTTCATCGAATACCACTCGTCCATCAAACTGAATGACGAAGCGACGCCTTCGAGGCCGGGAAACTTCGGATCATCGATGATGACTTTGGTGGATTGCAGCCGCGGATCTTTTTGCTGGCCGTGGATGATGAACTCGCCGCCAATCATGCGGATGTAGGGATCGGACTTTTCGCCATAGGCGATGTAGCGATTGTCTTGCGTATCGGGCGGCGTGTGAAACGTGTCGGTGGCGGCGTGAATGCCTACGAAGCCGAGTTTGCCGCCGTGAATGGCGTCGAGGAAAGCCTGCTTGCCCGCCGCGGACATGGGCGGGTTTTTGTCGCCGCCTTCGGTGGTGAGATCGCCGGTTGTGAAAAACACTACCCCGGCGTAATCGTGAATTTCTTTCGAATCGAAAATGCGGCCGTCTTTGCTGGCGGTCAGATCGAAATTGTATTTCGTCGACATTTCGCGGACGGCGGTCTCCACAATGCTTGGTTTGCCGTCGATAACTTTGATGACCTGGTGCTCGAAGCCGGAAGATTTTGTGAACAGGAGAACGGATTTCTTTTTGGCGGCGAAAGCCGGGCGCGAAACGAGAAGTCCGGCGCCTGCGATGGCGGAAGTGCGAAGGAAATCGCGCCTAGTTGAGTTGAATGACATGTTCTCTCCCTGGGTTCGAGTCGGGAAACAGTAGGCTCGACGCGAAATCTGACTGCGACGGACGGGGTAGTGTACTCAGACGGACGAAGTCGAGCAAGCAGCAATCGGCCTCGCCCACGTAGGGATGGTCAGGTGCTCCGTTGCGGATTTGATACTGAATTTGATTGAGGAAGCGCGCGATTGTGCCTTTCGGGCCGACTGCCCACCCATGGGTTATGTCGATAATTTTTACGGCGTTGAGATTGAGCGAATCGGTATGGCTCCACGTGACGCCGAAATCGCGAGAGATATCTTCGCCCGTGGGACCCACGGCTACGGCCGTGGCGCCATCGACGTCGGCCACGCCGGAGCGAAAACCGCCGGGCTGCTGTTTGGAGAGCTGCCAAGTCTGGCTTCCGTCTTCGAAATACGGGGCTGGATGCTGATACGCGGCGGAGTGAAACGCGCGCGAAGGATCGTTGTAGTCGCCGCCGACCGCGTAGAGAACTCTGCCATCCTTGCACTCAAGAGAGAAAATGCCGGAAGTGGCGTTGCCGCTGGCAATTGGCGTTTCGGCGACGGTCCAGGTACGGCCGCGATCGGACGAATGGAAGATGCGAGCTCTTGCGGCGCCGCCGGTTCCAAAGTCAACGTTCTCGTCGTCGACACAGAGCGAGCTGTTGCTCGCGGCGAAGGCGCCTTCGTTGGGGAGAGCGGCGGGCATTTTTTCCCGTGGGAGTTCCTTCCAGTGTTCGCCGTCTTCGGTGGAGAGAATAAGGAACTTCCCCTCGATGGGATCGCCGAGGACCGTACAGTTTTCTTTCGAGTCGCAGACAATTGCATCGAGGAAGAATTCTTTGCGCTTGTCTGCATATTGCAGCTTCCAGGTTTCGCCGCCGTCGATTGTCTTGTAGATGCGGGATTTCTCGGCGTTGCCGACGGACATTACATAGGCAACGTTAGCGTCGAGAGCAGCTATGCCGCGGAAGTTCAGGGCATCGCCATCCGCAACGTGAAGACGCTTCCAGGATTTTCCTTCATCGAGCGAGCGCAGAATGACACCGTTGGACCCGGCGGCCCAAACGGCGAAGGTGCCGCTGCCCTCTGCCGAAACCATGACAGCGCTGACGGCGCGAAGATCCGTGTCCATGCCGCTGGTTTGGACGGTCCACCATTGAGCGTGCGCGGTGGTCGAAGCGAAAACAGATAAAAGGAACGCGGAGGCGAGTTGCAAGATTCGCATGGGCAGTACGTTACCTCGTTTGACGGAGGAAGCGCGACACTTGTTTTCCACGTGGGCTTTGCGGCGGGGAGTTCCCTTCCCTATAATCACTACGGAATTGCGAGGAGCGACGCCGTGCCCATCGGAACCGCATTTCATAAGAAGACGCTGGCGCTGTGCGAGAGCCTGAATTACCGCGAATGGTCGGGCTACTACACGGTGAGCGTGTACGAAATGCACCACGAGCATGAGTACAACGCGATCCGCAATTCGGCGGCGCTGATCGATATTTCGCCGCTGTTTAAATACCGGATTGCGGGAAACGATGCGACGCGGTTCGTGAACCGGGTGATTTCGCGGGACATCAATAAGGTGGCGATCGATCAGGTGATTTACTGCTGCTGGTGCGATGTCGAAGGAAAAGTGATTGACGACGGAACGATCACGCGGTTGGGCGAAAACGAATACAGGTGGACGGCGGCGGATCCCAGTTTGCGGTGGTTCCAGCAGAACGCGCTGGCGCTGGATGTGAAGATCGAGGATATTTCGGAACAAGTGGCTGCGCTGGCTTTGCAGGGGCCGACTTCGGGCAAGTTGCTGCGGGCGGTGACGGACGCGAACGTGGCCGACTTGAAATATTTTCGAGTGACGCGCGGGCAGATTGGCGGCGTGCCGGTGGATATTTCGAGGACGGGATACACAGGAGATTTGGGGTTCGAGATTTGGATGCCGTGGAAGGACGCGGGGGCTGTGTGGGACGAGTTGGTAAAGAGAGGGAAAGCGTTTGATATTCATCCGGCGGGGATGGTTGCGCTGGATATCGCTCGAATTGAAGCTGGCTTGATTTTGATTGAGGTGGATTATACGTCGAGCAAAAAGGCACTGATTGAAGCGCAGAAATATTCGCCGGCGGAGATTGGGCTTAGAAAACTCGTGGACTTGAAGAAAGAGAATTTTGTCGGGCGCGATGCGCTGGAGCGGGAGAAGAAAAAGGGCGGAGCGGAACGGGCGCTCGTTGGGCTGGAGATTAATTGGAACGAGGTCGAGGCGCTGTACGACAAGATGGGAATGGCGCCGCAAGTGCCGAGCGTGGCTTCGCGCGTCGCGGTGCCTGTCTATCACAAGGGGAAACAAGTTGGGAAGGCTACCTCCACGACTTGGTCGCCGACTTTGAAGAAGATGATTGCGCTGGCTTGTGTGAATCGCGATCAGTCGTCGGTTGGGGCTACTCTGAATATCGAGATGACCGTCGAGGCCGTGCGACATACCGTTTCGGCGAAGGTTGTCGCTTTGCCGTTCTTTAATCCTGCGCGAAAGACCGTGGTGCCCGTTATTTAGAAGATTGGGGTTGAAGTGGCGGGTCTGTTTTAGCACAGAGGTCACAGAGTCCACAGAGAAGAACCGAGAAAGCCACGTCGATTCTGCAATCAGCATTCCTGCGTGAAGTGAATCCGATCGAAATGAAACGCGTTGGCGTGGCGTGGGTATGGGGTGCTCAGTGTGTTTTGGCGAATTGCTCGACGGAGGAGAGGATGGCGTCGAGTTTCGCGCGGTCGAGGAGTTGGCCGCGGAGGATTACGGCGCGGATTTTTTGGGTGTTGTGAATGTCGCCGAGGGGGTTGGCATCGAGGAGGAGGAGATCGGCGAACTTGCCTGGCTCGATGGTGCCTTGCGATTGGGATTTGCCGAAGAATTCGGCGGGTTGTTTTGTTGCGGCTTGCAGGGCTTGCATGGGTGTGAGGCCTGCTTGCACCAGGAGGGCGAGTTCTTCGTGGAGGCTGGAGCCCGGGAAGACGTAAGGGGCGGTGGTGTCTGTGCCGGCCAGGATGCCGACGCCTGCAGCATGCATTTTTCCTACGATGTTCAGCGATGCTTGCATGAAGCTGTTGCGAAGAGCGAACTCCTCTGGTGTAGCGCCCTTGTCGCGATCCTTCGCGCCTTTCTGCCAATTTTCCAGAACATGAGTTGGGATGTATTTTCGGCGTGGGTCGCGCGAGGGATCGGTTTCGGGCGTGGGGAACGCGTCGTTGCGGAGAAGAATCAGCGTGGGGACCTGCCAGGTGTGATTGTGAAGAAATTTCTCGATTAGCGCTGCGGCTTGTTGATCGGAATAGCTTTCGAGGAGTTGGCGCTGCCAGGAGACTTCGCGATTGACGGACTTCGCCATGGTTGGCCTTTTTGGCGCGGAGGCGAATTGTTTGCGGATGAGAGCCGGCTCATCGCTTGAGCAGGCACGGAGTACGCCGGTGAGATGCTCGATGCTTTTCTGGCCGGCGTCGGAGGCTTCAGCGGCGGTGACGTGGTCAGGGACATGGCCAACGAAAGTGATGTGCTCGCGGCGGCAGACTTCGGCGATGGCGAAATAGGCTTCGCGGGAGAGATTGGATTGGACTTTGATGAAGTCGGCGCCGCGGTAGGTGAGAGAGTGGACGTCATCGGCGGCCTGGGTGGCGTTGGTGACGACCAGGGATGGCTGGAAGAATGGAGGATCGCCGTCGAGGTACGGGCCGGCGAAGAAAATTCGCGGGGCTTGCAGCTTGCCGTGGTCAATTTCCTGGCGAAGCGTTTTGAGGGCGTCGAGATCGCCGCCCATGTCGCGGGCCGTGGTGATGCCGTTGGCTAGAAGAAGGGGGAGGATGAAGTCGCGGCTACCGGTGGGTTCGGAGGCGCCGGTGAGGTGGACGTGGGATTCGACGAGGCCTGGGATTAGGAATTTGCCGGTGGCGTCGACGATGGGGGTGTTGCTGGGCAGGGAGATCGAGGAGGAGGGGCCGATTGCGGCAACTTGCTGGCCTTCGAGGAGGACGGTCGTGTCTGGGCGCGGAGGAGTGCCGGTGGCATCGATGACGGTGGCGTGAGTGATGGCCAGGGTCGGGGTGTGTTGGGCGGAGCAGCCGACGAGGATTAGAGAAAGGAATACTAGGACGGAAGAAGTGGCTAGTGACGAGTGGCGAGTGGCGAGTGTAACCCCTCCCCCCCCGTTTTTTGTAAGTGTTGCATTTAAAAGAGTTAGCTGGCGCGTAAAACGTTTAGAATCAACACTTGTGAGATGGCTCGAAAGTGTTGATTTTAAAGGGGTTAGGTAGGCAGGGTCGAGCGGGTAAGGGGATCGGCATGGTGCCGCGGAAGTGGCTTGGGAATTGGCGCGGCGAGATGGACGGCTAACAAACACCGCCAATATTACCATGAACGTCAACATAATGTCAAGAGTTACTTTGGAGGCAATTCGAATCGTCTGTGGAAAAGTGGGTTAATAAGAACCAAGAGAAAAGATTTACACAGAGTTCACCGAAGTAGCGGAGGGCACAGAGAAGAAGAAGCGGGTCCGTCGATGCGGTCGGGATGATGGCTGAATTGGTTGGCGGGCGGAAAAGAGGGGGCGGGCTGAAGCCCGCCGCTACAGCTACTGAAGGCGGTTGTATTTTTTTAGGACTTCGCGGAGTTTGTCGTGGGGTAGGGCGATTACTTTGTGGTTTTCGATGCCGGTCATGGTTTCGGCGGCGACCATGGCGTTGATTACGGCTTCTTCGGTGGCTTGGACTGTGGAGGCGAAGACGCGCTCAAGTTGGTCGTTGGGGAGCATTTTTAGATCGACCACGTGATCGGTCGCGGCTGCGCCTAGGTTGGCTGTCGAGAAGGCTATGAATATGTCGCCGGAGCCGTTGCCGGAGGTGCTGCCGTCGCGGCCGAGGCCTAGGGAGACGCGGCGGGCCAGGCGTTTGAGCTGGTGGGAGACGAGCGGGGCATCGGTGGCTACAACTACGATGATGGAGCCGCGTTCGAGGTCGCCGAAGGAGGCGGAGCTGTAGGCTGCATTTTCGGGAATTTCCAGGCCAACGGGGACGCCGGCGATGCGCAGATTCGGCCGGCGACCGTAATTGCATTGGACGAGGACTCCAACCGTGTAGGTGCCGGCGTCTTTGATTTCGAATTTGCGTGAGGAGGTGCCGATGCCACCTTTGAATTCGTTGCAGATCATTCCGGTGCCGCCGCCTACGCTGCCTTCTTCGACAGGGCCGCCGTGCGCGGAGTCGATGGCGTGGAAGGCGTCTTCGGGCTTGACGTGGAAACCGTTGATGTCGTTCAGCCAGCCGTCCCAGGTTTCGGCGACGACCGGGAGCGACCACCAGTAGCCGGTGGGATCGGGCTGGCCATGGTTGACGCGCCATTGAATGACGGCGTCGCGAACGACGCCTACGCTGTGCGTGTTGGTGATCATTACCGGGCCTTCGAGGAAACCGGATTCTTCGACCCAGGTTGTGCCGGTCATTTCACCGTTGCCGTTGAGGGACCACCAGCCGGCGAAAACGGGATTGGACATGGTGTCTTTTCCGCGGGGGAGAACGGCGGTCACACCGGTGCGCACGGGGCCTTTGCCGATTACTAGTTTTCCTTCGCCGGAGATTAGCGTGGTGTGGCCGACGGTGACGCCGGAGACGTCGGTGATGGCGTTGAGTGGGCCGGGCGTGCCGTCGAAGGGGACGCCGAGGCCGCGGGCGCGAGGCTTGGCGGTGGGCTGGTTCTGGGCGCCGAGCGAGAAAGCGACTAGAAGGTTGGCGCAGCTCAGAAGGATTAATTTGAAAGAATTGTTGCGCATGGATGGTTGGTCTCCTCTGCGAAATGACTTAGCGGACTGGCGAAAAAATGAACTGTCGCGGCGCATCAGTTTGGAAACACTTTCGCGAGGGCTGAAGCGAGCGCTTTTGCGATGAGCGTGGATTCTTGGGGCGTAATGATGAAGGGCGGGGCGAGAAGAATGTGATCGCCGCGGGCACCGTCGATACAGCCTTGCGTTGGATAGGTTAGAACGCCTACTTCCATTGCGGCGGTGCGAATTTTTTCGGCGATATTTTCGGATGGATCGAAGGGCGCGCGCGTGGATTTGTCGCGAACGAATTCGATGCCGAGGAGAAGGCCGAGGCCGCGGATTTCGCCGATGTTAGGATGCGAGGCGAGAGAGGCGAGTGCGGTCCGCAGAGTTTCGGATGCCGGGGTGACGCGCGCGAAGAGATTGTGGGACTCGATGTAATCGAGGACCGCGTTGCCTGCGGCGGTCGTTATCGGATGGGCTTGATACGTGAATCCGTGTTTGAAGGCGCCGGAGCCTTTTTCAAATGCTTTGACGACATTTTGCGCGATAAGAACGGCGCCGAGCGGAGCGTACCCGCTGGCGATTCCCTTCCCTGCGAGGATGATGTCGGGCTCGATGCCCCAGTGCTGAACGGCGAAGGGTTTGCCGGTGCGGCCGATGCCGGTCATGACTTCATCGGCGATGAGAAGGATGCCGCGCTGGCGGCAAATTTCGGCGATGCGAGTGGCGTAGCCTTCCGGCGGGACAGCCGCACCGAGTGTTGCGCCGACGACGGGTTCGAAAATAAAGGCGGCGGCCGTGCCTGCGTCGTTCTCCGAGAGTGCTGACTCCAAGTCATAGGCGCATGCGAGGTGACATTCGGGAAAAGATTTGTCGAATGGGCAGTGGTAACAAAAACAGGGGGCGATGTGGCCCCATTCTGCGAGCAGGGGCTGATAGAGCGCGCGGCGCAGGAGGTTTCCGCTGAGGGTCATCGCGCCGAGGGTGCTGCCGTGATAGCTCTGGCGGCGTGAAAGAATTCTGTAACGGCTGGCGTGGCCGTTTTCGAGGTGGAATTGGCGAACGAGTTTGATGGCGGTTTCTGTGGCTTCGGAACCGCCCGAGGTGAAGTAAACGCGGCCGCCTTTTTGGAAATTTGGCGGAGCGAGCGCGAGCAAACGGGCCGCAAGTTTTTCGCCAGGCGCAGAATGGAATTGCGAGGTATGGGCGAACGCCAGTTGCGCGGATTGCTGGCCCATGGCGTGGCCGATTTCGGGAACGCCGTGGCCAATATTGATGACGGCGGCCTGGCCTGCGGCGTCGAGAAATTTGCGGCCATCGGCGGTAAAAATCCAGGAGCCTTCGCCGCGGACGGCGATGGGAACTGATTTGTGGAAGTTGCGCGGAAAGAGAGCGGCGTCGTTTGACATGCGTGCTCGACGAGGGATTGTAGCAGAGTCGCGGGACAACCCCTGGGCGGGGAACGCAACACCAGACAATGTGGCCGGGCTTGATTTCCGGTTTGTGTGCAGCAATCATGCTAGTCGGGGCAAATTCGAGGGAGAACCGTTGATGCTAAAGCGTATTGGTTGTTGGACTTTACTGGCGATTGTTCCGTGCCTTTTTTTTGCGAATAGGACGAAGGGACAGGACGCGAGAAAGTCGATTCGCCTGGCTGTCGATGTGCGTGACGCGGCGAAATACGTCTTCCACGCCAAGGTGACGTTTCCGGTGGCGGCAGGACCACTGACGCTGGTGTATCCGAAATGGATTCCTGGCGAGCATTCTCCGGTGGGGCCGATTGCAGATTTGACGGGGCTGATCTTTCGAGTGGCTGGGAAAGAGATTGAATGGCGGCGCGACGACGTGGATATGTTCGCGTTTCATTGCCAGATACCGGCTGGCGGCAGCGAACTGGAAGTTTCGCTGGATTATCTTTCGCCCACGGGCGCCAGCGCGGGGCACGAAACGCCGTCCGCAACGGCGCAACTGGCGCTTTTGAACTGGTACATGGTTCTTTTGTACCCGCAGGGGGCGCGCAGCGACGATTTGACGTTTGAGGCGAATTTGCGCGTGCCGGACGGTTGGAAATTTGGAACGGCATTGCCCGTCTCGAAAGAATCTTCAGAGGGAATTCAGTTTCTGCCGGCAACGCTGACCACTTTGATGGATTCGCCTGTGCTTACGGGAGCGCACCTGCTCACCATCGATCTCTCCAAAGGACAGCAGCCACCACATTTTATTCACATTGCGGGCGATAGTGCGGCTGCCATCGTCGCGGAGCGAGAAGAAATTCGGCACTGGCGTCAACTCGTTGCAGAAACCGGAGCGCTTTTTGGGGCGAGGCACTACCGGCGTTACGACTTTTTGCTGACGCTGAGCGATAACTTGCCGACCGACGGAGTGGAACACCACGAGTCCAGCGACGATCGCATGCCAGAGCGGGCGCTGCTCGATCCTGAGATTTTCGAAACACAGATTGATTTGCTGCCGCACGAATTTTTTCATTCGTGGAATGGAAAATACCGGAGACCCGTCGGCCTTACGACTCCGGACTACCAGGCTCCGATGAAGGGCGATCTGCTGTGGGTGTATGAAGGGCTGACGCAATACTACGGCACGATACTTTCGGCCCGGAGCGGTTTGTGGACGCCGGAGAAGCTGCAGGAGAACATCGCTTATGTTGCGGCGTATTTGAATGAGCGGCCCGGACGCGCGTGGCGAAACCTGCAGGATACGGCGATTGCGGCGCAACTTCTTTATGGGGCGCGCGCGGAAGGCTCATCGTGGCGGCGGGGGGTGGACTACTACGATGAGGGCACTATGATCTGGCTGGAAGCCGACACGATCATTCGGCGGGAGAGTAAGGGCAAGGCTTCGCTGGATGATTTTTGCAGAAAATTTCATGGGGGTGAGAACACTGGGCCGAAAGTAGTGCCCTACACATTTGAGGATGTCGTCGCGGCGTTGCAGGCGATCACTCCTTATGACTGGCACGGCTTTTTTGCGCAACGATTGAACACGCACGGACCTGGTGCGCCATTGGGCGGACTGGAAAACAGCGGATGGAAACTCAATTACGACGACACGATGAATGAACATCAGGCGGCGGAAGAATCGGTGGGGCGCACGACGGATGTGCAGTTTTCGCTTGGGTTCATTGCGCATGATCCTGGGGGCGAGGAGAGCGACGAGGTGAGCGACGTGATTCCGGGTTCGCCTGCGGCGCAAGCCGGGATTGCTCCGGGGATGAAGCTGATTGCAGTGAATGGGCGAAGATGGAATCCGGACGGTTTGCGCGAAGCGATCCGGCAGGCAAGCGGGGGGCACGAACCGATTGAACTTTTGATCGAGAATGAAGATTTCTTCCGTACTTACAAAATCGATTACCACGGTGGCGAGCGGTATCCACACCTGGAACGGATCAGCGGGAAGCCCGACCTGCTGAGCGACATCGCGAGAATGAAGGCGGCGGCTGTCGCGATGCCGGTAGATTGAGCGAGGCCGCTCCAGCTTCGGCAGAACCCTCATCATCCGGCGGGCTGGTTCGAACGATTGGGCGCTGGAGTCTCGCGGCGTTGATGCTCAACACGATGATTGGCGCGAGCATCTTTGGGCTGCCATCGATCATCGCCGGCTATCTTGGAAAACTTAGCCCTCTTGGATATTTCGTTGCGTTTGCCGGCGTGGCGGTGATTGCCGCTTGTCTGGCGGAGGTTTCTTCTTACTTTCAGGAGGCTGGCGGACCTTATTTGTACACGCGGGTTGCGTTTGGGCGATTCGCGGCGATTCAGATTGGGTGGCTTACATGGCTTTCGCGGATTACGGCGTGCTCGGGTGTGGCAAATCTTTTTATTACTTACCTTAGTTCGTTTTTCCCTGCCGTGAATGGCCCGTTGGTGCGGGGAATTATTCTGACCGTGCTCATTGGGCTCCTGGCGGCGGTGAATTATCGCGGCGTTAGCGGCGGAAACGCGCTGAGCAACTTTTTTACGATCACTAAGGTGCTGCTGCTGGGGCTTTTTGTTGTTAGCGGGTTGACGGCGCTGGCGCTGCATCCGGGAATACGCGTGGTGCCGGCGACGGTTCCGAACACGGCTGCAAATTGGTTTCAAGCAGTGCTCCTGATGGTTTATGCGTATGGGGGATTTGAGGCAGCGCTGTTTGCTTCAGGCGAGGCGAACGATCCGCGGAAGGATGCGCCGGTGGCATTGTTGATCGCCATGGTGACGGCCACACTGCTGTACATTTCCGTGCAGGTCGTCGTGATTTACACGCTTGCGAATCCGGCAGCCACCACAAAGCCCGCAGTGGATGCGGCGCGGCAGTTTCTTGGACCGATTGGCGTGACTCTGGTGGCGGTGGGCACGCTGATTTCTGTGTACGGCTATTTGAGCGCGAACATGCTGCACACGCCTCGCGTCACGTTCGCCATGGGAGAACGCGGGGACTTCCCTTCGTTTTTTGCTGCGATTCA
>Ga0209773_10000602_pt1 | contig 11905 bp, 10 predicted proteins | sample BogFormECP14_OM1_FD_188244 | JGI IMG/M metagenome (GOLD analysis project Ga0209773, IMG submission 188244) | Bog forest soil microbial communities from Calvert Island, British Columbia, Canada - ECP14_OM1 (SPAdes) (version 2) | ecosystem: Environmental > Aquatic > Freshwater > Wetlands > Bog ... | reverse complement strand
GTTGGCGGGCGCGGTTCGAACCCAGCAGCAGCTTGCGCCGGCCGCACGAGCAAAAGCGGCCGGCGCAAGTCGGGCAGCGTCGCGCGAAGGAGGTAAGGCGCCGGACGTACGCAACGGCAATCGGCGGGGAGGCGGCGGCGAGGCTTAAGTGAGATAAGGGGACAGGCGTTGTGTTGAATCTCGTGCTTCAGCGGCTCGGCCTTGGCGTGCTGACCCTGTTCGCCGCGTCGATCCTCATCTTCATCGGCACGGAGATTTTGCCAGGTGATCTCGCCTCGGCGATCCTGCAGAATTCCGCCACCCCGGAGAGCCTGGCCAAGCTGCGCCTTGACCTGGGTCTGGATCGGCCAGCGATTTTGAGATTTTTCGACTGGCTGTTCGGAGTGTTGCATGGCGATTTCGGCCATTCGCTCGCTAATGGCCGCGACGTGCTGACGGAGATCGCGCCGCGCTTCGCCAATACGATGTTTCTTGCCGCCTATGCAGCAATTGTCGCGGTGCCGCTCGCGATCGGCCTCGGGCTCCTCGCGGCGATCCGCCAGGGCGGCGTCTTCGACCGGCTGGTCAACGTCTTCACCCTGATGACAATCTCGGTGCCGGAATATTTCCTTGCCTATCTCCTCATCAAATATGTCGCCGTCGATCTTGGCTGGTTTCCCTCGCTCGCCAACGTGACGCCCGAAACAAGCTTCATCGATCGCCTCTATTACGCCTTTCTGCCGATGGTCACGCTGGTTCTGGTGATCGTGGCTCATATGATGCGGATGACCCGCGCCTCCGTTCTCTCGGTAATGGCGAGCCCGTATATCGAGATGGCGATCCTCAAGGGCCTGCGAAAGTCGCGCATCGTCGTGCGCCACGCCCTGCCGAATGCGCTCGCGCCGATCATTTCCGTGGTTGCGCTCAATCTCGCTTATCTCATCGTCGGCGTCGTCGTGGTCGAGACGGTGTTCGTCTATCCCGGCCTCGGCCAATTGATGGTTGACGAAGTGTCCAAGCACGACGTGCCAGTCGTCCAGGCTTGTGGGCTCATCTTCGCCGCCACCTTCATCCTGCTCAACATGACCGCCGACATTCTCGCCATTCTGTCCAATCCGCGGCTTCGCCAGCCGCGCTGACCAGGGACCGTCAGGCGCGACGAAAGAAAGACCGTTATGCGTATCCGCGGCTATAAAGTGAGCGTCACCGCGCAGATCGGCATCGTCGTCGTCGTCATCAACCTGTTCGTTGCGCTATTCGCGCCGCTCATCGCGCCGTTCGATCAGGCGACCCCGGTCGGCGACGCCTGGGCCGACCCGAGCGCCCAGCATTGGCTCGGGCTCGACAACCTCGGCCGAGACATTCTCAGCCGCCTGATTTATGGCGCCCGGATGTCGATCGGTCTGTCGCTGGTGATCACCGCGCTCTCCTTCCTCATTGGTGTCATCTCGGGCTTCGCCGCCGCGGTCGCTGGCGGCTGGATCGATCAGGTGCTGTCGCGCCTCGTGGACCTCCTCCTGTCGATGCCGACGCTTATCTTCGCTTTCGTGATACTGTCGGTGCTCGGCTCGGCGCTCCCGGTCCTCATCTTGACGATCGCGATCCTCGATTCGACCAAGGTTTTTCGCCTGGCGAGATCGGTGGCGATAAACATCGTCAGCCTGGAGTTCGTCGAGGCGGCCCGCCTGCGCGGCGAGGGGTGGTGGTGGATCGTCACCCGCGAGGTTCTGCCCAATGCGGTTCCCCCGTTGACCGCTGAGTTCGGCTTGCGCTTCTGCTTCACCTTCCTTTTTATCGCCGCGCTGAGCTTTCTCGGGCTCGGCGTTCAGCCGCCGGATGCGGACTGGGGCAGCATGGTCAAGGACTACCGCGATATGATCAATTTCGGCTCCGCGGCGCCGCTTTATCCCGCAGCGGCAATCGCGATCCTCACCATCGGCGTCAACTTCGTCGTTGACTGGATGCTCTCGATTCATTCCAGAGGGCAGGGAGAAGGCGCATGAGCCAGCAGTCTCGGGACGCCTCCGGACCCAATGACGACACCGTCGTCCTCGACGTCCGCGGCATGCGGGTGGCCGTGCGCACTGACGCCGGCGACGGGCCGGTGCTGGTCGACGATGTGTCGCTGCAGTTGCGGCGCGGCGAGGTGATCGGCCTCATCGGCGAATCGGGCGCCGGCAAATCGACGATCGGCCTCGCTTCGATGGGCTACACTCGCCGCGACTGCCATATCGTCGGCGGCAACATCATTTTCGGCGACACCGACATTCGCGCCGTCAGCCTCGATGAGCGGCGCGCGCTGCGCGGACCGAAGATCGCCTATATCGCCCAGAGCGCAGCGGCCTCATTCAATCCCGCCCATACGCTGATGGAGCAGGTCTGCGAGGCGTCGGTCAGGCACGGCGTGCTGTCGCGGGCCGAGGCGCGGGCGGAAGCGGTCAGTCTCTTCAAGCAACTTGATCTGCCGAGCCCCGAGACGATCGGCTCGCGCTATCCCCATCAGGTTTCCGGGGGACAGCTTCAGCGGGTGATGGCGGCGATGGCGATGGTCGCCAAGCCCGACATCCTCATCTTTGACGAACCGACCACCGCACTTGACGTAACGACCCAGGTCGAATGTCTCGCCGCCTTCCGCAAGCTCATCCGCGAGCATGGCACGGCGGCGCTCTACATTACCCACGACCTCGCCGTCGTGGCCCAGATCGCCGATCGCATCATGGTGCTCAGGCGCGGCAAGATGGTCGAATTCGGCGATTCGCGACAGATCCTGCAGCAACCGAAAGAGGAATATACCCGCCGCCTGGTAACCGAGCGCGTCGCCGGCCACAATTTTGTCGACGCGAACATCGCCGCCCAGGTTCCGATCCTCGCCATCGACCATGTCAGCGCCAACTATCCAGGCAAGCCGAAGGTCATCGATGACGTTAGCCTCGAGGTCCGCAAGGGCGATACGGTGGCGGTGGTCGGCGAGTCGGGCTCGGGCAAATCGACCCTGGCGCGCGTCGTCACCGGCCTATTGCCGCGCATCGCCGGCGACGTGCGGTTCAACGGCGCGAGCCTGCCGGCGCGCCTGAAAGATCGCACCAAGGACCAGCTGCGGCGGGTGCAAATGATCTACCAGATGCCTGACGTCGCCCTCAATCCGCAGCATACCTTGCTCGAGACGATCGGCAGGCCGGTGGCGTTCTATTTCAACCGCTCGCGCGAAGAAGTCCGCGCCCGCGCCTCCGAACTGCTGCGACAGATGGACCTGCCAGAGTCGTTCATCACCCGGAAGACGAGCGAATTGTCCGGCGGACAGAAGCAGCGGGTGTCGATCGCGCGGGCGTTGGCCGCCGAACCGGATCTGATCATCTGCGACGAAGTGACCTCGGCGCTCGATCAGCTGGTCGGCGAAGAGATTCTCCGGCTCTTGAAAAAGCTGCAGGAGGACCTCGGAGTCGCTTATCTCTTCATTACCCACGACCTTGGCACAGTGAAACGGATCGCCAACAAGGTCGCGGTGATGCTGAAGGGCAAGGTGGTGGCGGGCGGAGACACCGCGACCGTGTTCGCCCCGCCTTATCATCCCTACACCGAACTGCTCCTGTCGTCGGTGCCCGAGATGCGGCCGGATTGGCTCGACGAGGTTCTCGCCGCTCGCGCGACCGGGGCAGCGACGACTTCAGCCCTGCTGCGGGCGCCCTGAAGGGTCTGACGGCGGGCGCCTGAGGGGCGCCGCCCGGGGCCGCCCTTGCCGCGCCCGCGTTTCGTTTCTATACCGCCCCGAAGCGAATGGACGAAACGGGCGGGAAGCGCGGTCGGGGGCCGATTTCTGTCCGGCGTGATCATTGCATGGCTCGGTTGGCCGACCGAACGACCGGGGACAGAGTAGGACGTTGTTGATGCGCGCGCCGGGCGGACCGCGTCTTTTGTTGCGGCGGCTCCGCGAGGTGATGGCGGAGCCTGTCATCGCACAGGCGCGCCTGGACCGCATCGTCGTGCTCATCGCCTCCAACATGGTGGCCGAGGTGTGCTCGCTCTACGTCGTGCGGGCAGACGGCGCGATGGAGTTGTTCGCCACCGAGGGCCTCAACCGCGAGGCCGTCCACCTGACGACCATGCGGCCAGGCGAGGGCCTTGTCGGCCTCATCGCCTCCAGCGCCGAGCCGCTGGCGCTGTCCGACGCACAGCACCATCCCTCCTTTTCCTACAGGCCCGAGACGGGCGAAGAGATCTACCAATCCTTCCTCGGTGTGCCGGTGCTGCGCGGCGGGGCGACGATCGGGGTGCTGGTGGTCCAAAACCGCGCCCGGCGCGCCTATTCGGAAGAAGAGATCGAGGCGCTGCAGACGACCGCGATGCTGCTCGCCGAGATGATCGCGTCCGGCGAGCTGCAGGGGATCGCCTCCCAGGGCGCGCCGATCGCGGTGCGGCGGCAGCTGTCGCTCAAAGGCCTCGGCATCGCCGATGGGCTCGGCCTCGGGCATGTGGTGATGCACCAGCCGCGGGTGACGGTGTCGACGATCGTGGCCGACGACGTGGAGTCGGAGCTGACGCGGCTCGAGACGGCGATTAGCGCCATGCGCGCCTCGGTCGACAGTCTCATTGACCGCAGCGACGACGGCGTTAGCGGCGAGCACCGCGACGTTCTCGAAGCGTTCCGTATGATCGCCCACGATCGCGGCTGGCTGCGCCGGCTGCGCGAGGCGGTGAGTTCGGGCCTGACCGCAGAGGCCGCGGTCGAGCGGGTCCATAATGACGCCCGCGCCAAGCTGCAGCGCCAGACCGATCCCTACCTGCGCGATCGGCTGCACGACCTGTCCGACATCGCCAATCGGCTGCTGCATCAGCTGGCCGGCCAGAGCCTCGTCCTTCTGCCCGAGGAGCTGCCGGAGAACGCGATCCTCGTCGCCCGCTCGATGAGTCCGGCGGCGCTGCTCGATTATGACCGCGCGCGGCTCAGGGGGCTCGTGCTCGAGGAGGCGGGCGCTTCGAGCCACATCGCCATCGTCGCTCGCGCGCTGGCCATTCCCGCCGTCAGCGACATCGCCAACATTTCCGAAATCGTCGAGCAGGGCGACGCGATCATCGTCGACGGGGACGCGGGCGAGATTTACCTGCGTCCGCCGGCGGACGTCGAGGCGGCTTATGCGGAAAAGGCGCGGATGCGCGCCCGGCGCCAAGCGCAATATCGCGCCCTTCGCGACTCGCCGACGGTCAGCCTCGACGGGGTGTCGATCGGCCTGCACATGAACGCTGGTCTCCTGGTCGACATGCCGCACCTTGCCGAAACCGGAGCGGAGTCGATCGGCCTCTTCCGCACCGAACTGCAATTCATGCTCGCCTCGCGCTTTCCCCGACCGGGCGCGCAGCAGCAGCTCTACCGCGCCATCCTCGACGCCGCCGGCGACCGGCCGGTCACCTTCCGCACCCTCGACATCGGCGGCGACAAGCTCCTGCCCTATATGAAAGGGCTTGAAGAGGAAAACCCCGCACTCGGCTGGCGCGCTCTTCGCATCGGGCTCGATCGCCCGCCGCTGCTGCGGATGCAATTTCGGGCCTTCATCCGCGCAGCGGGGGGGCGCGACCTCAAGGTCATGGCCCCAATGGTGTCGACCGTCGACGAATTCAGGGCGGCGCGCGCGATGTTCGATCGCGAGCTCGCCTTGAGCGTCGGCCGCGGCTACGAGCCGCCGCGCACAGCCAGTCTCGGCGTGATGGTCGAAGTGCCGTCGCTGTTGTGGCAGCTCGACGAGATCGCGACGGCTGCGGACTTCCTCTCGGTCGGTTCGAACGACCTGATGCAGTATCTCTATGCTGTCGATCGCGACAACCGACGGGTCGCCAATCGCTTCGATCCACTGAGCGTCGGTTTTCTGCGGGCGCTGCGCTCGATATCCGACGCCGGCGAGCGGCACGGAACGCCAGTGACGTTATGCGGGGAGATCGGCGGCCGGACGCTCGAGGCGATGACCCTGATGGCGATCGGTTACCGCGAGCTTTCGATGTCGGCGCCGTCGATCGGCCCGGTCAAGGCGATGACGCTCACGCTTAATGTCGGCGAGGCGAGGCGCGAGGTCGAGCCGATGCTGGCGAAGGGGCGCGAAAACGCCTCTCTGCGGCAGCCGCTGCAGCAGCTGGCGGAGCGCCTCGGCGTGCGCCTGTAGCGAAGCTGAGCGTCCGTCCCATCCCGCCGCTTCCCCCCTTTTGAGCTCTCTCGCATGGCCGCTAACGACAATCTCGATCTGATCCTGCGCCGTCACCAGGAAATCGCCGCCCGCCTCGCCGAAGGCGTCGCCGGGGCGCAATATTCCGCGTTGTCGCGCGAATACAGCGAACTCGAGCCGGTGGTCGTGGCGATCAAGGCTTTTCAGGCCAAGGACAAGGAACGCGCCGACCTGACGGCGCTACTGAAGGAGCCGGACCTGGACTCGGACATGCGCGCCATGGCCGGCGCCGAGCTCGCCGCGGCCGCGGCCGAAGCGGAGGCGATGTCAAAGGCGATTCGGATCGCGCTCTTGCCGAAGGACGCCGCCGACGAGGGCGGCGCGATCCTCGAGGTCAGAGCCGGCACTGGCGGGGACGAAGCGGCCTTGTTTGCAGGTGATCTCTTCCGCATGTACGCCAAATATGTCGAGCGGAAGCGGTGGAAGGTCGAGATTTTGTCGATGAGCGAGGGGACGGCGGGGGGATTCAAGGAAATCGTGGCCGAGATTTCCGGCCGCGGAGTCTTCGCTCGCCTCAAGTTCGAAAGCGGCGTGCATCGGGTGCAGCGCGTGCCGGCGACCGAGACCCAGGGGCGCATTCATACTTCCGCCGCGACCGTCGCCGTGTTGCCAATCGCCGAGGAGGCGGATCTCGTCATCAACGAGGGTGACCTCAAGATTGACACCATGCGCTCGAGCGGGGCTGGCGGCCAGCACGTCAACAAGACCGAATCGGCGATCCGCATCACCCATCTGCCGACAGGGTTCGTCGTGGCGATGCAGGAGGAACGGTCCCAGCATCGCAATCGCCAGAAGGCGATGGCGCTCCTGCGCTCGCGCATCCTCGACGCCCGAAACCAGAAGCTGGACGCCGACCGGGCGCAGGACCGGCGTTCCCAGGTCGGTTCCGGTGACCGGTCACAGCGCATCCGCACCTATAATTTCCCGCAAGGGCGACTGACCGACCATCGCATCAATCTGACGCTCTATTCGCTCGATCGCATCATGGAAGGCGAAGGCCTCGACGAGATCATCGACGCGCTGACTGCCGAGCGCCAAGCGGAGCTTTTGGCAGCACAGGCGGCGTCGTGACGCCTGTTCCGCGCCTGCCTCCGTTTGGGCCGGGCATGCGAATCGGCCTGCTCGGCGGTTCGTTCAACCCGCCGCACGAGGGTCACGCCCTCATCACCCGGCTGGCGCTCAGGCGGCTACAGCTCGATCGCGTCTGGTGGCTGGTGACGCCCGGCAATCCGCTCAAATCGCAGGGCGAGCTGGCGGCGCTGCAAAAGCGCGTCGAGGCGGCGCGGCGTCTCGTCGCCGGCCCGCGCGTCGTCGTGTCGGATATCGAGGCGCGCATCGGCTCGCGCTACACCTATGAGACGCTCGCATGGATCAAGCGTCGCGCGCCCCGCGTGCATTTCGTCTGGATCATGGGCGCGGACAACCTGCGGCAGTTCCACCGCTGGCGCCATTGGCGCGCAATCGCCGACCTCGTGCCGATCGTCGTCGTCGATCGGCCCGGCTCGACCTTGAGCGCGACCTCTGGCCGGGCCGGAGCGGCGCTGGCGCGTTGGCGAGCGCCGGAGCGCGAGGCGGCGCGCTTTGCGGCCATGCGGCCGCCGGCCCTGCTATTTCTGCACGGGCGGCGTTCGTCGCTGTCGTCAACCGCGTTACGGCGGACCGGCGGGGATACTGAAGACGGGTCGTGATCGACCTTCGGTCGCCTCGCGACCGCTGACGCGGACACAAATCAAGGCAGCCTGGCGCAAGATTCGCGGCCGAGGCTCGCCCGTGCAGTCTCCACTTGCCTGTGCAGGCCTCCCATGCCGCGTTCGCGATATTCCCCCTGCTTTGCGGTCGCGCTGCGCGTGTTGATGGCTGCCGCCGCCGCAGCCGTCGCGGCGCTGCTCGCCGGCTGCAATGACTTCGGCGACGTCACCGGCTCGATCAGCGGATCGACGCCGCCGGCGGACGAGACGAAACTCAGGGCCTACGCCGACGATTGCGGCAAGCGCTACGAGCGCAATCCCGGCGAGAAGATCGCCTCGATCGAATATGCTCGGGCGTTGCGGGCGCTCACCCGCTACAGCGAGGCGGTCGCCGTCATCCAGACCGCGGCCATCAAAGCCCCGAAGGATTTCGATGTGCTCGGCGAATACGGCAAGGCGCTGGCCGACGCTGGTCAACTGGCGCAGGCCAAGGACGTGCTGACGCGCGCCGATACGCCCGACGCCCCGCGATGGGACGTCATGATGGTGCAAGGCACAGTCGCCGATCGGCTGGGCGATCACGCGAGCGCGATGCAATTCTATCGCGACGCGCTGAAGATCTCGCCGGGCGAGCCGGGCGTGCTCGCCAACATGGGCCTGTCGCTGGCGCTGGCGAAGCAATTGCCCGAGGCCGAGCAGGCGCTGAGACAGGCGGCCCAGAGCCCGAAAGCCGACGCGCGGATGCGGGGAGATTTGGCGCTGGTGCTGGCGCTGGAAGGAAAATTCGGCGAAGCCGAGCGTGTCGGCCTGACAGACCTGTCCCCCGAAGCCGCGCGCGCCAACGTCGAGGCGATCCGCCAAATGATCGCCCAGAACGACTCGTGGCGCGAGCTGCGCAAGCCGGCGAAGGGCGCCAATCCAAAGGCGCCGGCTGCGGACGCCGGCTGAAGCGTTACCTCAATTGTCGTGGTCTCCGAGTGTCGAAGTCGGCTCCATGTCGACGCTCGGCGCCGCTCCGGCCGGAAGCACCGGAGGCGACGGATTGGTCTCTTCGATCGGCGCCGGCGGCAAAGCGGCGTCGGGTCCCTCGCCCGGTCCACGCGAGACATTCGGCGAAGCGGCGTCAGGGACCGGCGCGCCGAGATGCGCAATGTCGAGCGGCTCGTCGATATTTGGCGCGGGCGGCAGGCCGTCGGGCGCCGCGGGCGCTGGCAGAAGGTCGGGCGCAGGCGTTGGCTTGCAGATGCGGCGGGGGCCGGTATTGGTCGAGCCGTGATTGGCCAGATCCAGATGGATGTGGTTGTAGTGGAAGACGTCCGCGCCGGGCGCCAAGACGGTCGTGAAATACCGGCAGGCGCCCGCGTGCGCCTCATGCAGGAAGGCGCCCTCCTGGCCGTCCGTTTTTTTCCAGTCGTGGACGAAATCAATCGCTCGTCCGTCGGCGAGCGTGAAGCCGGCGACATCGACCGCGTTGCCGAAAGCATGCTCGGAGAACCGGGCGCCTTCGATATTGTCGATCGACCGGCAAGAGTAGGCGCCGAACACGTTCATGGTCGCGACCCTTTGCCCGAAGCGGGCTTGAGCATCCGGCTCGACGATGTCATTCAACCAGGCCTCCAGCGCTGGGATCATCGGACAGTCGATGGTCAGCGCCTTGTCGACCGCGATTGCGCCATTGGCGAGCGCCGAGACCTTAAGCGGGCGGGTCATGCCGCAAATGCCCGGGCCGTCGATCTCGGGGGCGGGCACTATGAAATCGGAAGGCATGACCAACCTGCGGGCAAAACAGGCGTTTTCGGCCTGGGCCCGCCACACCGGCCGCTCGGCGCGGCCGAAGAATCCGCAGCCCTCCAGACAAAGAGTGGCGGAAAGCACAAGCAGGACAGGCCGAACGCGACGCGCCATTGCGGCAAACTGCGCTTACTGGTTTAAGAATCGTTGAACCGAGGGGGCTTTAAGAGTCGATCAACCATGATCGGGCCACAGCGGCGGCGCACGCCATCTCGTCGCCGCACTTTGCCCGCAAGAGGAATCAGGCGGATGCGCCGGGGGTGAGAAAGGACGGGTTTTTGGGTGACGGATTGGGGACTTGGCGAGTTGCGGCGCTGGTGTTGGCGCTCGGATTGGCGTCGGCGACGCCCGCAGCCGCGCATCCGCATGTCTGGATAACCGTCAAGAGCCAGATCGCCTTCACGCCCGACGGGAAGGTTGCCGCGGTCGTCCACGATTGGGTTTTCGACGAAATGTATTCGTCCTTCGCCACCCAGGGACTCGCCCCGCCGGGCGAACTGGTGAAGCGCGAGCAGTTCGCCCCGCTGGCGAAGGAGAACGCAGGCAGCCTGGCCGACATCGGCTATTTCACGACCTTGAAGATCGGCGGCAAGGCGGTGGATTTCGGCTCGGTCACTGACTATTGGATGCAGGAGCGGCCCGACCATCTGGTGGAGTTCCACGTCACCCTGCCGCTGAAGACTCCGACGCCCGTGAGCAAGTTCCTTACCTTGCGCGTCGCCGATCCCGAATATTTCATCGACTTTGAATTCGACGATAAGGATCCGGTGAAGTTGGTCTCCGCGCCTTCCGGTTGCGCGGCCACGGTCGCCAAGCCCAAGCCGATCGACGACGCCGACACGAAGAAATTGACCGAATCCTTCTTCACCAATCTCTCGCCGGGAACCAATTTCGGTTTCAAAATGGCGAGCGCGGCCATCGTCGCGTGCCCATGACGAATCGGACCATCGAACGGATCGGCCTTGGATTTGCGGCTTGTTCCGCGTCGGCGGCGAGCGCGCTGGCGCAGCTTCCGCCGCGGCCGTTTGCGGTCGCTGGCGGAGAGGCCGGGGGCGCGGCTGAGGGCGGCCTGACCGGCTGGCTCATGGCCCAGCAATCATGGCTCACTCATCTCATCGCCGCCAGGGTGCATGCCCTGCATGGACAACCGAGCGCCGCCTGGGGCCTCATCGGCCTTGGCCTCGCCTACGGCGTGTTTCACGCGGCGGGGCCAGGACACGGCAAGGCGATCCTCGCCTCTTACATGCTGGCCAACGAAAAGTCGCTCAAACGCGGCGCGGTCATGGCGCTGCTGGCGGCGCTGCTGCAGGCGCTGATCGCGATCGCGCTGGTCGGCGCGGCCGGCTTTGTGTTCAGAGCGACCGCCTCGGAAATGAATCACGCCGCCGATTGGATCGTGCTGGCGAGCTATTGCGCCGTCGCCGCCATGGGCCTGTGGCTGGTGTGGCGCAAGGGCGGAGCGCTCATTGCGGCCTTGAGCCGACATGTCGATCGCCGGCGTGCGGTGGCTTTGGCCCCCGCCTATGCTGGCGTCTCGTGGCGACGGCCCGCTCTGAGCCTATCGGCGGCGGCTTATCGCGCCGGGCCGCCCGGCGGCGGCGCGGCGCCGATCGAGGAATGCGGACACTCGCACGCGCCCGACCCAGCCCAGCTCAATGGAACATTTTCCTGGCGCGAGGCGGCCGGAACGGTGGTCGCCGCGGGCGCGCGGCCCTGCTCGGGGGCGATCCTGGTGCTGGTGTTTGCGACGGCGCAAGGGCTGTTCGCCGCCGGAGTCGCCGCCACCTTCGCCATGGCGGTCGGCACCGCGGCGACGACCGGCGCGCTCGCCTGGATGGCCGTGTTCGCCAAGTCCGCCGCCATGCGCCTCGCGGCGGGCGAGAATTCACGCCTCGCGCTGGTGGCGAGGGGGTTCGAATTCGTCGCCGCCCTGGCGGTCCTGACGTTCGGCGTCGCGCTGCTGATCGGCTCGCGCGGCGCCGTGTGAGGCGCAACGAAATCCAAGCCCGCCGCAACAAAATCAAAGCCGGCCGCAACAAAATCCAAATCCTGCGCAACAAAATCCAAGGAGCCCGCAACGGAATCCAAATGGATTTTTTCGCAAGGAATTTAGCCTTTTCAATAAGTTAAGTTCACAATTCGTAACCGGGGCAGATTCCCGGGCAAACCACTATCACAGCGAGCTCATTCGACGCCGGCGCGTCGGTAAGCGATTGTTCCCATTGGTCTTAGCAATTG
>Ga0209773_10000601_pt1 | contig 11911 bp, 11 predicted proteins | sample BogFormECP14_OM1_FD_188244 | JGI IMG/M metagenome (GOLD analysis project Ga0209773, IMG submission 188244) | Bog forest soil microbial communities from Calvert Island, British Columbia, Canada - ECP14_OM1 (SPAdes) (version 2) | ecosystem: Environmental > Aquatic > Freshwater > Wetlands > Bog ... | reverse complement strand
CAAGCCTTCAACGCGGTAGATAACGACGCCTCACGCCCGAAATATTACCTGCTCGAGATGCTCCCGTATCCTTCCGGCACCATGCACATGGGACACATGCGCAACTACACCATCGGCGATGCGGTGGCGCGTTACAAACGCATGCGCGGATTCAACGTGCTCCACCCCATGGGCTGGGACGCGTTCGGATTGCCGGCGGAAAATGCGGCGATCAAGAACGGCACGCATCCGCGGGAATGGACTAGCGGGAATATCGCTGAATTTCGCCACGTGATGCGCCGCTTTGGATTCAGTTACGACTGGCGGCGGGAAATTTCCACTTGCGAGCCGGAATATTATCGCTGGAACCAGTGGTTTTTCCTGCGCATGTACGAGAAGGGCATCGCGTACCGCAAGAAGAGCAAAGTGAACTGGTGCCAGGAGTGCGCGACAGTACTGGCGAACGAGCAAGTGATTGACGGCTACTGCTGGCGGCACGAGACGACACTGGTGGAAGTACGCGAGCTGGAGCAATGGTTTTTTCGCATAACACAATATTCGGATGAGCTTCTGGAGGACATGAAGGAGCTGGAGGACGGCTGGCCGGAACGCGTGCTGGCGATGCAGCGAAATTGGATCGGGAAATCGCAGGGCGCGCGAGTGAAATTTGCCGTGTCGCAGATGGAGGGCGTGGCGCTGGAAGTTTTTACCACGCGCATTGATACGATTTATGGCGCTTCGGCGCTGGTGATTTCCGCGGGACATCCCAAGCTCGATGAACTTCTTAACGGCGTTCCGGGGCAAGGTGCGCTGAATGCGCAATTGAAAGCGATGCGGCAGAAAAGCTCGCGCGCGGAGGATATTGCGCTGGCGGAAAAAGAAGGATTTTTCACCGGGCGGTTTGCGGTGAATCCATTTTCGGGCGCGCATATTCCGATCTGGGTGGCGAATTTCGTGCTAGCGGAATACGGAACAGGCGCGGTGATGTGCGTTCCGGCGCACGATGAGCGCGATTACGAATTCGCGGAGAAATATCATCTGCCGGTGAAGATTGTGGTGCAGCCGAAGACGGGCGCGCCGCTGCGCATTGATCGCATGAGCGAAGCCTTCACTGAGTATGGGCGGGCGGTGGATTCCGGGCCGTATGACGGGCTTGCAACCGAGCAGGCGCAGGAAAAAATGATCGCCGACGCGCAGGCGAAGGGCTACGGCGCGGGCGAGACTACTTATCGGCTGAAAGATTGGGGCGTTTCGCGGCAGCGTTATTGGGGCACGCCGATTCCCGTTGTTTACTGCGAAAACGATGGGATTGTGGCGGTGCCAGACGATCAGCTGCCGGTACGTCTGCCGGAAAACGTGACGCTTACGGGCCAGGGCCAGTCTCCGTTGGCCGGCTCGCCGGAATTTGTGAACACCACGTGCCCGAAATGCGGCGGCCCAGCGCGGCGCGAGACGGACACGATGGACACGTTCGTTGATTCTTCCTGGTATTTCTATCGCTATACCGACCCGCACAATAGCTCCGCGCCCTTCGATAAGGAAAAAGTGCGTTACTGGTTTCCGATTGACCAGTATGTGGGCGGAATTACGCACGCAATTCTGCATCTGCTGTATTCGCGATTTTTCTGCAAGGTGATGCGCGATATCGGCCTGGTGGCTCATAACGAGCCGATCACGCGGCTCTTTACGCAGGGGATGGTGCAGAAGGGCGGCGTGGCCATGTCTAAATCGCGCGGCAACGTGGTGGGCGCGATTGACATGGCGGATAAATACGGCTGCGATACGGGGCGTTTGTACACGCTTTTTGCGGCGCCTCCGGAAAAAGATCTGGAATGGAGCGAGGAGGCGATCGAAGGTTCGGCGCGGTTTCTGAAGAAGGTTTACAGGCTGGTGACGGACCACTCCGAACGGTTGCGCGGCGTGCAAACGGATCTGACGCAGCAGACGGATTTGGCGAACGCGACCGCGAAGGAAAAGTTGCTGGTGCGCAAGGTGCATCAGACGCTGAAGCGCATCACCAATGATTTCGAGGTGCGTTGGCACTTCAACACTTCGGTTTCTTTGTTGATGACGCTGGTGAACGAGATTCACGCGCAGGAGCCCCTGGACGTGGACCTGAGTCCAATGATCCTGAAGCGCGGGTTGGAAATGCTGCTGCTGATGCTTTCGCCCATGGCGCCGCATATCGCGGAAGAGTTGTGGCAGATGCTGGGGCATACGACCGGCCTGGCGCGCGAAAAGTGGCCGCAGTATCGCGACGATCTGGCGCGTGAAGAACAGTTCGAGGTGATCATTCAGATCAATGGGCGCCTGCGCGGGAAGATTTTGGTGGAAGACGATCTGAGTGAAGAGGAAACTTTGAATCGCGCGGTGACTGACCCGCGGATTGCGGTATTGATTGCCGGCAAGGAAATCACCAAAACAATTGTCGTGCCCAGGAAGCTTGTAAATATAGTTTTGCGATAGCAGGAATTCGAGGACACTAATGACCGCGAGTACCGGAACCGCAGCGCAGCAGCAAGCCGGAGGCACGGTGAGCACGCGACAGGGAATTGTGGTGCTGGATTTCGGCGGGCAGTACACGCAGTTGATTGCGCGGCGGATTCGCGAGCAGCAGGTGTTCTCCGCGGTTTTGCCATGCACGGCGAAGCTGGAGGAAATTCGCGCGCTGGAACCGGTGGGAATCGTTTTGTCCGGCGGCCCTAGCTCGGTGTATGACAAGGACGCACCGTTGTGCGATCCCCACGTGCTGCAGCTGGGCGTGCCGGTGCTGGGCATCTGCTACGGGATGCAGTGGCTGACGCATTCGCTGGGGGGCAAAGTTGCTCCCGCGGCGCGGCGTGAGTACGGCCCGGCGCAGTTGGATATGGCCGGTACTTCCAAGTTATTCACTGACATTCCCGACCATCTGAAGATCTGGAACAGCCATGGCGACCACGTGATCGAAGTTCCCGCGGGATTCGCCATTACCGGCCGCACGGACAATGCCATTGCGGCCGTGGAGAACACCGAAAAGAAATTCTATGGCGTGGAGTTTCATCCCGAAGTAAACCACACCGATCGCGGCACGGAAATCCTGCGGAATTTTATTTTCGCGATTTGTGGCGCGAAGAAAAACTGGAATCGCGCGGGGTTCATCGCCGCCACCGTGGACGCGATACGCAAGCAAGCGGAAGGAGCGCGGGCGATCTGTGCGCTTAGCGGCGGAGTGGATTCCGCGGTCGCTGCAGCGCTGGTGCATCGCGCGATGGGCGACCGGCTGGTCAATGTGTTCGTGGATACCGGGCTGCTGCGCGGCAACGAATATCGCGAGACGCTGGAGCTGTTGCGGGACCGCATGGGATTCACCGTCATCGGTGTGAATGCTTCCGAGCGCTTTCTAGGCAAGCTTGCGGGAGTCACCGACCCGGAACAGAAGCGCAAAATCATCGGCAACGAATTCATCTCCGTGTTTGTGGAAGAGCAGCGCAAGTTGCTGGCCAACTCCGCGGGCCTGCCGGTGAAATTCCTGGTGCAGGGCACGCTGTATCCGGACGTGATCGAATCTGTTTCGGTAAAGGGGCCGTCCGCGGTGATCAAGTCGCATCACAACGTCGGCGGGCTGCCTGCGGACATGCCGTTCGGATTGATCGAGCCGCTCCGCGATTTGTTTAAGGACGAAGTGCGCCAGATTGGCCGCGAATTGGGACTGCCAGAGGAAATTCTGGTGAAGCATCCGTTCCCGGGGCCGGGCCTGGCGGTGCGTCTGCTGGGAGGGGTCACGCGCGAAAAGTTGGAAACGTTGCGCGCTGCGGATGCCGTGGTGGTGGAAGAAATCCGGCGTGCCGGGCTGTACGAAAAAGTGTGGCAGGCGTTTGCGGTGTTGCTGCCGGTGCAGAGCGTGGGAGTGATGGGGGACGGCCGCACGTACGGATACACCATTGCTGTACGCGTCGTGGATTCGCTGGACGCGATGACTGCCGATTGGACCAGACTGCCGCGTGAAGTGCTCGAACGGATTTCGGTGCGCGTCGTGAACGAAGTTCCCGGAGTAAACCGGGTCGTTTACGACATCAGTTCGAAACCGCCGAGCACGATCGAATGGGAATAGAGCCGGCGCCGCCAGGCGAATCGCAGACCGCGGATTCCTAGCGGTTAGCCATCTTCTGGGCCATGTACATCAGCAAGCGCCTGTCGCCTTCGTCAATACGGCCGAGCAACCGGCGGAAGCGACCCAGGGCCCGGGCATCCTTCCCACGGCTTCCCCACGCGATATCGTCCGCCGACTTCCGCTTCGGAAGGTTCGGCAGCACAGGGGGTTCTTCGCCATCGTAGAAGAGCTGGTAGAGCGGAATTTCCATGGCCCGCGCCAGCTTTTCCAGGGTTTCGATCGCCGGAACGGTGTGACCGTTTTCGACGCGCGAAATATAACAGCGCAGAAGCCCAGTACGCTTCTCGATGTCGCCTTGGGAAAGTTTCTTTGTTTCACGGAGCAGACGGATGCGTTCACCAATTATCATGTGCGGTATTGTCACATGATAAGCTATCCCCCGCAACAAGCTAATTTTCGGGGAGCCGTAAAATTACGGATGTAACCGGAAGCGCATGCCCAACGTCCCAAAGAACATGGCAGCCACAGCTGCGGCGCTATCGCTCCCGGTGAGCCGGCGAGAGAAGGGCGAAGAAGAAAGGCAACTGGTCCGGCTGGCCCAGAGCGGCGAAGAGGCCGCATTCGAGGAGCTGATCCGGAGGCACCAGCAACGGGTGTTCGGGCTGGTGAGCGGGATTTTACGCCGGCGTGAAGACGTGGAAGACGTGGTACAGCAGGTGTTCCTGAAGGTATTCGTTTCGCTAAAACGATTTGATCAGCGCGCCGCTTTTTCCACCTGGCTGTACAAAATATCGGTGAACGAGTGCTGGGATTATCTGCGCAAGAAGAAAGTGCGCCCGTTGGTGTACGAAGCGGACCTTTCGGAGGAACAGGTCTCGCGGCTGGATGGAGTGGTTTCGGCCGACCAGCCGGCGACCAGCTCGAGCGACCGCGCGGAAGCGCGCGATCTGCTGGAGCGCATGATGGAAAAATTGCCGGAGCAGGACCGGGAGTTGCTGGTGTTGAAGGAAGTGGAAGGGTTTTCGGTGCAGGAGCTGGCGGAAATTCTCGACCTCAACGTGAATACCGTGAAGGTGCGACTGTTCAGGGCTCGTGCTCGTTTGATGGACGTGTATCGGCGTCGCCTCCATTCCAAGCCGGAGCAGCCGGCGGAAGGTAAGGAAGGATAAGGAAAATGAGCATGAATTCAGAGAACCGGAACGCGGAGAATAATTACGCAGCTTGTCCGCAGCACGAAGCGGCGCTGGAAGATCAGCTGCAGGGCACGCTGCGCGGGCCGGAAGCGGTGATGCTGGCCGAGCATTTGGCGACTTGCGCGGGATGCCGCACGGCGCTGGAGGACGCGGCTGTGAGCGCGCGTTTGCTGGCGATTGCGGAGCCTTCGCCCGATCCCGGGGCTGGTTTCAGCCGGATGGTGATGGCCCGGATCCGCCAGGAATTGCTGACAACCGAAAGCAGATCCATTTGGCGGCCGGTGGTGTCTGTGGCGTGGCGCTTTGCGGCTTCCGCGGCGTTCGCGCTGGTGCTACTGGTTTCGTTTGATTTGGGGAGGCACAGCCAGTCTGTATCGAATCAACCCGTGATCGCGGAAAACCGCATGCCAGAGATTGTGCCGGACCTGCCGGCGCTGCCGGCGAATCGCGATGACGTTCTATTAATGATGGCGGATACCAGTCATGGAAAACAGTAAAACGCGGCGCGAAGCGGCACTGCTGGTCTTCGTGGTGTTTTTGCTAGGGGTGCTGCTGGGCGGCTTGGGAAATCACTTGTGGGGCGAGCGCGTGTGGGGCCGGCAAAATCCGCTGGGCTCTCCGACACGCGACCAACTGGTGAACGACCTGACGCACGAACTGCAGCTCACCGCCGACCAGCAGCAGCAACTGGGCGCGATTGTGGACGACACCCGGGCGAAAATCCGTACGGCTTATGTGCCCGCGAATGCGCAGCGCGAGGAACTCCGGCAACAAGGCCGGGCGCGCATACGCGCGATCCTGACGCCGGAGCAACTGCCGAAGTTCGAGGCGTTCATGCAGCGCCTGGATGAGCAGCGCAAGAAAGAAGACGCGGAGAAGCTGAACCACTAGTTTGCCCTAGCGCTCCGCCGCGAGCTGATCTAGAACGGGATATCTTCGTCGGAAATTTCCGGACCGTGGCTTGGGGATTCATCGCCCGACGGACCGCCTTCCATATCTGGATCCGCTGAACGGCCTCCGCCTGCGAAACCGCCGCTGTGCGCTGAGGCGCCCGCACTGGCTCCGGCTGCGGCGCCATCGGCGCGGCCGCCCAACATGCGAAAATTGTTGCACACGATGTCGTAGCTGGTGCGCTTCTGGCCTTCTTTGTCCTGCCATTCGCGCGTTTGAATGCGGCCTTCGACGTACACGAGGGATCCCTTCTTCAGATATTGCTGGGCGATCTCCGCTTGTTTGCCCCACACCGTGATCTTGTGCCATTCGGTGCGTTTCTGGCGCTCACCGTTCTTGTCTTTGTAGGTTTCGTCCGTCGCCAGCGAGAAATTGGCGACAGCTTGGCCGCCACCGGTAAAGCGCGTTTCTGGATCGCGCCCGAGGCGCCCCACGAGAATCACTTTGTTGACTGACATTGTTTTCCTGCCTGTTGGAGAGGATTTCCCTGAAGCACCGAGTATAGCCGATGTGCCGCAGTCCGGCGAGAAATACCGCAGCGCGGGATGGGGCAGCGGCGGAGAGGGCTGAACGTCAAAAAAAAGCCAGCGCCTCGCCACAGCTTTACGGAAACGAAGCCGCAGGGCAGGACGACGCTTGCCTCGGTCGCTGCGAGTTCTCAGTGGGGCGCGGGAGTGCGCGGCGGAGTGGCGGTCGCGCCGATTTCTCTAAGTTTTGCTTGGGCGCGGCGGGTTTCGTCGGAACCGGGGAAGCGCCGCGTGACTTCGCGCAGATCCTTGCTGCCGGTGGCTTTCATGCCCAGTTCGAGTTCGGCGAAACCCTTCTTGAGGAGTGCCGCAGCGAGTTTGTAACTCTGCGGATAATTTGCCAGCACCAGGTTGTACTGCGCGATCGCATCTTTGAAATCCGCTTGGGCGTAAGAGATTTCGCCCAGATAAAATTGCGCGTTTGAGGCCAGGTCGGTCGCTGGAAAATGCAGCACGTAGTCGCCGAATTCCTGCCGCGACAGATCATATTTCCCCGTGGTGAGATCCCGCAGCGCGTTCTGGTACAGCGTGTCGGAAGAAATTCCCGGCAGCGCAGAAGCCCCGCCGCCACCCGATGGAATCCCGCCCGCCCCGCCTGCGGAGGCAGGTGCACCTGCGCCATTCGCGCCGCCGCCGGGTGCTCCGCTGGCTGGCGCGCCGCCAGGAGCGCCGCCGGCGATTCGGCCGTCAATGCTTTGCAGCGTGCTTTGCATGTCGTTGATTTGCGCCGCGACTTTTCCCATGCGCGCCTGCACATCCTGCAGATTGTCGGAGATCCCTTGGGTCTGCGTGGACATGGTGTCAATCCTGGAGGTGCTGTTGGCCGTGGCTTCCTGGACGTTCTTCTGCAGCGTGGCCATCTGCTGATTCAGCGCATTCACCGAATCGAGCGATTGCTGCACGAGCGTGCGCATGGACGCATTATTCGCGTCAATCGTGCTGCGCATCGTTTGCTGGCCTTGCAGCAGCTGCGATACGTCTTCCTGCAGCTGGATAATTTCCTTCGAAACGGCGCCGGTGGGGCGGGGATTGAGCATCGAGCCCAAAACCACGCCAACGATTACCGCCGCCACCGCGAGCACTGCCGATCGTGCGCGCATGCTTGCCTCCTGGACTGAATTCAATCGAGTGAAAAGGACTGGGAGCGGCGCCAGCTCACGCCATCGCCGCTGAATATCGTGATTCGCAGGGGCGGGCTCGGGGCGCGTCATCGTCATCAACTACGAATGACGCGCCGAACGATGCCGCTGAACCGCCCCTACGTGATCGCAAAATCTACATCCGCCGATTACTGCGCCGCTACGAAGTGCCCGCGGCGATTCTGCTGCCAACATTCCTCGGTGTGTTCGGTGCAGAAGGGACGTTCCTTGCCCCAGCTGACGGTATCCATCCGGTTGGCGCCGATGCCCAGCGAAATCAAATAATTTTTCGCCGCTTGCGCTCGCCGTTCGCCCAAGCCGATGTTGTACTCGGTCGAACCGCGCTCGTCGCAATGGCCTTCGATGGTCACACGCACTTGCGGGTACGAGCGCAAGAATTCCGCCGTCTTCGCAAGGGCGTCGCGCGCGTCGCCGCGAATATCGGCTTTGTTGAAATCAAAGTACGCGTCTTTCACATTTTGCTCGAAAAGTTCGCTCAAGCTTTGATTGTTGGCCGGAGGAACTCCCGGAGCTCCGGCGCTGACTGTGACGCGCGTCGTGGCTGTCGCCGTGCCGCCCGCTCCGGTGGCGGTGATGGTGTAGGTGGTCGAGCTGGTGGGGTTCACCGGCGTCGAGCCTTGCACCGCAACCTTGCCAACGCCGGGCTCGATGTCCGCGTCGGTGGCGTCGGTGGATGTCCACGAAAGAGTTGTGGAGTCGCCGCTATTAATGGTCGCAGGAGACGCGGAGAGCGTCACCGTCGGCTGCGCCGCCGGAGCGGGCGCGGCATGCGTCGGCGGCGCGCTGGCCACCTGTTTTTTACAACCACCAATGAATGCGAAAACCGTAGCCACTCCCAACAAGAGCGTGAATTTCCGAATCGTACCCGCCTGCATAATTTCCTCCTTCCGAGATTTCCGGGTTTCCTTGCGGAAACTGCCGGGATATTTAGTGCTGTTACCTTTCTCTAGTGTTACTGGGCCTCAAAAAAATTGTTGCGCCGTTCGGCTGAACTGCACGAAGCCGCGCGAGCCGCACGCTCCAGTCGAACGCGCCAATGGCCGGCGCCTACTTCGGCGACCAGTTGGGCGATTCGTTCTGGCCCTCGAACGTCAATTGCCGCGGCAGGCTGCCATCCGCCAGCATGGACCAGATGTGCTTCGTGCCGGTGCGCGACGATTCAAAAACGAGGTGGCGTCCGTCGGGCGCCCAACTCGGCCGTTCATTGCGGCCTTGGTCGCGCGTCAATTCCACGAGCTGCCGGGAAACAATGTCCATGATATAGATATCGAAGTTACCGCTCGGACGTCGCCAGCTAAATGCGAGCAATTGTCCATTTGGTGACCATGAGGGGTCCACGACGTAGCCCATGTCCGGCATGTCCAGTTTCTGCACGTCGGTGCCATCGGAATTCGCAAGATAGAGGACCGGTTCGCCGCCGCGATCGCTGACGAAAACAATTTGCTTGCCGGTTTTCGGATTCCAGGCCGGAGAAGTGTTGACTCCCGCGGCAAAAGTGATGCGTTTCAAGCCGCCGCCGTTCGCGTCCGTTAAATAAATTTCTGGATCGCCGTTCTGGCTGGACATGAACGCGATTTGAGCGCCATCCGGCGACCATGCCGGCGAACTATTCGACCCGATGTAGCGCGGAAAAGAAATCAGCCGGTCGGAGATTGTGGAATAGAGGCAAATCTCCGGCCTGGTAACCCCGCGGAAGGGCACGTAGCAGGTAAAGGCGATGCGGTCGGCGCTGGGCGCCCAGCGCGGCGTCAGTGAAATGGATTTAATGTGCGTGAGCTGGTGTTGATTCTGACCGTCGTAATCCATCGCCCATATTTCCTTGTTGCCGCTGCGCGTGCTCACATAGGCGATTTGCGTCTGCGCGATTCCCGGCGAGCCGCCGCTGAGCAGTCCCACGATATCGTCAGCGAACTGGTGCGCCAGCTTGCGCGCTCCGGCGTCCGTGGCGGGGCCACGATAGATTTTTTGCAGCGCGATGGGCGCTTGCGGATTGTGCACGTCGGACAAATATCCCGCGGCGGCCAGGTTCGTCGCGTCGCCGGACAAGTTGCCGTAGGCCAGTATGTAAACACTCGCGGGCGCGGCCGACCACTCCGCGAAGTTCACTTCGCTGGGCTGGCTGGGCATTTGCGGGGGATAGAAGCTGGGGCTGACGAGTTCCAGCACACCGCAATATTCCAGGTCTGCCCACAGCACGTCGTGAAAAGTTTTTTCGAGCGCGGGCGGGATGGGTTGGCGCACGGCGAATTCGGGCACGGCGACGCGGGCCTTGCTGACGCCGAGGCCGGTGCCGGTCTTAAACCAATCCTGCGCTGAGGCGTTGCCGGCGCAGAGGAGCAGCGCCGCGGTAAAGACTGATGCGATGATTGCCAGTTTTTTCGTCATATTCGTTTTGTAGCGCGCCAGCTTGCCGCCGATTTTGCCCGGCTGCGTGTTCGTTGCTCGCGCGCTCTCACCTTTTGAAATCGAACCAAAATTCCACGCTTACTTTCGAGCCGGAATATGCGGGCGGCAATTGCTGCATGGGGCTAGCGTCGCGAATGGCGCGCACTGCCGAAGAATCCACCGAAGCGTTGCCGCTGGATTTGGTCACTTGAATATTGGTTACGGTGCCGTCGCGCAGAATGTCGAACGAAGCGACCACGCGCGGCGCGAATTGCACGCTGGGATCCACCGTGGATTGCAGCCAGGCACTGCTGACTTTGCGTTGCACGGCTTCGACGTACCACGAAAAGCGCGCGCCGAAATTTCCCGCACCGGCGCCGTCGAAACCCATGCCGGCCTGGGTGCTGGCGCCCGCGCCCATCGCGAAGGAACTGTACGGGACTGTGGGCGTGCCACCGCCGCCATAGGGAACTGCGTTCGGCGGAGGCGGCGCGGGATTTTCCAGAACTTTTGAGGGGCGCGTCACATACTTCGGCGGTTTGTTTTTTTCGAATTTCGGGATTGGCGTGGCATCGGGAGGTGGCACGGCCTTCGGTTGCGGCTCGGTTTTGTACAGGCCTTTGGATTCGTCCACCACGCGGCTGGGGGTTTCTACTTCCGGTCGCGGGAGGGGAACCGCGGGCAAACTGCCGACGACGCCCACCGTGACCGCGCCTCCTGGGCCGCCCCAGGAATCGCCTTGATGGCTGTAGATTGCCGAGCCGATGAAGAGCACCACGAGTCCCGCGTGCAGCACCAGAGACGCCGATAGTGGGCCGGTTAAATTGTCTGAGCGCGGATTTGCGGCGAGTGCGGCCATGTCATTGTTGAATTTGCGAACGCTCGGAGAGCGGCTGGGTGACCACGCTGATGTTTTGTATGCCGGATTGGCGCAGCGCGTCCACCACCGTGGCCCAGCTGCCGAAGGGAACTGTCTCGTCGCAGCGCACGTACACGGCCTGATGCGCCGGGTCTTTCATCTGCGAAAGCAATTGGCCGCCCAGGTCATGAATATTTACCGGCTTATCGTTCAGATAGACGCGCTGGGCCTTGTCAATGGTGATGACCATGCGCACCTGGTTGAGTTCTTTCACGGTTTTCGTCTTTGGCACGTCCACTTCGATTCCGGACTGCAGGATCGGCGCGGTGATCATGAAAATGATCAGCAGCACGAGGACGACGTCAATGAACGGAACCATGTTGATTTCCGAAAGTGACGACCCGGTTTCGCGTTGTACCTGCGGCATGGTTTTCTTTTTACCTGAGCACGTAGCTGGTTGCGGTTGTCATCCCGAACCCGCGACAGCGGGCGAGGGAACTGCTTTTCTTCTTTCCGCCGCTACTCCGCGTCTACGAGCTGTAAATCGTTTCAATCTTCGCCACAAACTCCGCCGCAAAGCTATCCATGCGCGCCGCGATGCCGCGAATTCCGCCCAGATAATGGTTGTAGGCGATCACCGCGGGTATGGCGGCAAACAAGCCCGCCGCCGTGGTGATCAGCGCCTCGGCAATTCCCGGCGCGACCGCGCGCAAGCTTGCCGAGCCGGCATCGCCGAGTCCCAGGAAGGCGTCCATCACGCCCCATAC
>Ga0209773_10000597_pt1 | contig 11938 bp, 10 predicted proteins | sample BogFormECP14_OM1_FD_188244 | JGI IMG/M metagenome (GOLD analysis project Ga0209773, IMG submission 188244) | Bog forest soil microbial communities from Calvert Island, British Columbia, Canada - ECP14_OM1 (SPAdes) (version 2) | ecosystem: Environmental > Aquatic > Freshwater > Wetlands > Bog ... | reverse complement strand
GTCCTTCGACTTCCCCTTCACTTCGTTCAGGGTTCGCTCAGGATGACATGCTGGGGGGTAGGATAAGAATGCAAAAGGGGAAGGAGCGTTGCTCCTTCCCTTTTTGCTTATGCTCGTCCGGCGAGGACCGCGCCGTGCGTAGTGGCCGCCGGAGGCGTTGGTTATGCCCGGCCGATGGCTACGTGGCTTTCTAGCGGGATGCCGGCGCGGCTGGTTACCTCGAAGGTGAGAGTGTTGCTGCGCTTGTCGGCGTCGATTTTTACTTCGTCGCCGTGCAGGATTTCGCCGTCGAGGATTTTCATCGCGAGCGGGTCCTGGATCAGCTTCTGCATGGCGCGCTTCAGGGGACGTGCTCCGTAGGCGCGATCATAGCCTTGCGTGAAGAGCATGTGCCTGGCGGCGTCGGTCAGCGTGATCCCGATGTTCCGGTCGGCTAGCAGCTTTTTGAGCTCGGCCAGTCGCAGATCGATGATGTGCGTGAGCTGATCTTCGCCAAGCGGACGGAAGATGACGATGTCGTCAACACGATTCAGGAACTCGGGACGGAAGCTTTGACGCAGCACTTCCATCACCTGCTGGCGTGCCTTCTCGAAGCCGATTTCGTTTGAGATCAGCTCAGCATTGAGCGCCTGCGCGCCGAGGTTCGAGGTCATGATGATGACCGTGTTCTTGAAGTCCACGGTGCGGCCTTTGGAGTCGGTCAGGCGGCCGTCGTCGAGAACCTGCAGGAGCACGTTGAAGACGTCGGGGTGCGCCTTTTCGATCTCGTCGAAGAGCACGACCGAGTAGGGCCGACGGCGGACGGCTTCGGTGAGCTGGCCGCCTTCGTCAAAGCCGATGTAGCCCGGAGGCGCGCCGATGAGACGTGCTACGGCGTGCTTCTCCATGTATTCGGACATGTCGATGCGGATCATTGCTTGCTCGTCATCGAATAAAAATTCGGCGAGTGCGCGGGCGGTTTCTGTTTTGCCTACGCCGGTCGGTCCGAGGAAGATAAAACTACCGATCGGGCGCTTGGGGTCGCTTAGTCCTGCGCGCGAGCGGCGGATGGCGTTGGCGACGATGGACAGAGCTTCGTCCTGACCTACGACGCGCTCGCGCAGACGGCCTTCCATCTGGACGAGTTTTTTCACTTCGCCTTCGAGCATCTTGGAGACGGGGATGCCGGTCCATTTCGAGACGATGCGTGCTACGTCTTCTTCGTCGACTTCTTCCTTGAGCATGCGCTGCGCGTTGGCGTTGCCGTCCTGCGCGGCGTTGAGCTGTTTCAGTTCGGCATCGAGCCGGGGCAGGTCGCCGTACTGGATCTGCGCGGCGCGTTCGAGGTTGCCGAGACGGGTTTGCTCTTCGGCTTCGAAACGCAGGGCTTCGACTTTCTTTTTCAGGTCGGCGAGACGTGTGATGGCTTCGCGCTCTTTCTGCCAGCGGGCACGGAGGCCGGTCGCTTTTTCGCGCAGTGCAGCCAGTTCGCGCTCTACTTCTTCGAGGCGCTTCTTCGAGTTCTCATCTGTCTCGCGCTTGATGGCCGCCTTCTCGATTTCGAGCGAAGTGGCCTGGCGTTCGAGCTGGTCGATTTCTGTCGGGACGGAGCCGATTTGGATGGCCAGCGAGGCGGCGGCTTCGTCGACGAGGTCGATGGCCTTGTCGGGCAGGAAGCGGTCGGAGATATACCGGTGCGACAGCTCGGCTGCGGCGACGATGGCCGAGTCCTTGATGCGGACGTTGTGATGCGCTTCGTAGCGCTCTTTGAGACCGCGCAGAATCGCGATGGTGTCTTCGACGTTTGGTTCGCCGACGAAGACGATCTGGAAACGGCGTTCGAGGGCTGCGTCCTTTTCGATGTACTTGCGGTACTCGTTCAGCGTGGTTGCGCCGATGGCACGCAGCTCGCCGCGCGCGAGGGCGGGCTTGAGCATGTTCGAGGCGTCGATGGCGCCTTCGGCTGCGCCTGCTCCGACGATGGTGTGCAGCTCGTCGATGAAGAGGATGATCTGGCCGTTCGACTCTTCGATGTCCTTGAGGACGGCTTTGAGGCGGTCTTCAAATTCGCCGCGGAATTTTGCTCCCGCGAGCATCGAGCCGAGGTCGAGCGAGATGACGCGCTTGTTGCGCAGAATCTCGGGGACGTCGCCGGAGACGATGCGGCGGGCGAGACCTTCGACGATGGCGGTCTTACCGACGCCGGGTTCGCCGATGAGGACTGGATTATTCTTCGTGCGGCGCGAGAGGACCTGGATGACGCGGCGAATCTCTTCATCGCGACCAATGACGGGGTCGAGCTTGCCGCGGCGGGCGAGTTCGGTGAGGTCTTTGGCGTATTTTTCGAGGGCCTGGAATTTTGCTTCGGGGTTCTGATCGGTCACACGCTGGCTTCCGCGCACGGTGCTCAGGCTCTTGAGGATGGCGTCGTAGGTCGCGCCCTGTGAGGCGAGGAGCAATTGTGCGCCTTCATTTTTCTGTTTTGCGAGTGCGAGCAGGAGGTGTTCGGTCGAGACGTACTCGTCCTTGAAGTTATCGGCTTCCTTGAATGCCTGGTCGAGGACCTTTTGCATGGCATTGGACGTGCCAGGCTGCGCGCCTCCGGAAACTTTGGGCAGCTTGCCGAGGGCCTCGGTTGTTTTTGCGATGAGCTGGTCGGTTGCTACTCCGATTTTTTGCAGGACGGGGACGATGATGCCGTCTTTGTCTTCGAGCAGCGCAGAAAGCAGGTGCAGCGGCAGCAGCTCAGGGTTGCCGTGCTCGGTCGCGAGGGTGCTCGCGCTTTGAATCGCTTCCTGCGATTTGACTGTAAATTTATCCCAACGGATTGCCATATTTGGTCTCAGCTTTCAATCTTCTAGATGAACAAACGCGGGAATGAGAGCAAGTTTCTCATTCCCGCGAGAGCGTCAAGAACCCGGGGCTAAAGCCCCTCTGATTCCCCGCCTCTGTTCACCGGGCTAAAGCCCGGTGCTTCTACCCGAAAACCAAATCCTTGGTTTTCGACGGTTCGTGCTCTCCCACCCTTCGCTCCGCGAAGGATGGGGCACCCGGCGTCCCGGTTTCTTGCCGGCTCTTAGGCGGCTGGCTTGGATTCGGTCTTCGGCGCTTCGATCGGCTTCGCGGAGCCGACCGAAACCTTGATCTGCTTCGGCTTGGCTTCGGCGCGCTTCTCGAGTTCGATCTTCAGAACGCCGGCGTCGTAGCTGGCCTGCACGTTCTCCGTGTTGACCGTGTTCGGCGCGGTGAAGGCACGGTAGAAGCTGCCGTAGCGCCGTTCGATGCGGTGGAAGTTCTCTTCCTTTTCCTCTTTTTCGAACTTGCGCTCGCCGCGTACGGTCAGCGTGTTGTTTTCGACACGGATGTCGAAGTCTTCCTGCTTCATGCCCGGGACTTCGAGCTTGAGGACGACTTTGTGCTCGTCTTCATAGATGTCCACCGGGGGAGCGAAGGCGGCAGTCGTCAGCGCGTCCGTGTCATTCTGTCCGCGGGTGTAGTCCTGGAAAAGCGAGTTCATGCGGTTCTGCAGAGCGAGTACGTCGCGAAATGGGTCCCAACGAGTGATAGCCATGGATTCCTCCAATTTGTCTGGTTCAGAGATATTGAGGCCGAAGTTTCCGACCTTTCGAAGTATCTGATTCAGACTATAGCATAAACGTTGCAGAAAATATGAGTGATTTATTATCACATTGTGACCTGAATCGTAATTGTTGCATAAAGTATTTAGTTTGATGAGGTTATGCTTGGTGGCACTGCGTCAGTTTCTGCCCCTCATGCGGTTGATCAGGCGCCGGTCGCGCTTGGAGGGCCTTCCTTCGGGCAGGGTTTCGAATTGCTGGAGGGCTTTTCGTTCTTCGGCTAGCTTGCGGCGCGCCTCCTGGCTGGCTTCGGTTTCACGGTAGAGGGTCTGGGCTACGGCTGCCGGGCCGCGCACTTCGCTGAGTTGTAGGACTTCGACCTGGAAGTCACCGCCTTCGTTCTTGATCTGCAGCATGTCGCCGTTGTGGACGTCGCGTGAGGGTTTGGCTGGCTGGCTGTTGGACTGGATTCTGCCGAGGTCGCAGGCGCGGGAGGCGAGGGCGCGGGTTTTGAAGAATCGGGCGGCCCAGAGCCATTTGTCCATTCGTACCGAAGTCATAGGTTTATTTTCTAATGCGCCTGGCTTGTGCGGAATCTGTGGTCTGCGAAAAAAGCCCGGGCCTGAAGGGCCTTTATACTCCGCTACAACGCCGGGCTGAAGCCCGGCTCTTCTACCCGTTTTTAATCGTGCGCGCTCCGCGCGGTCTTAATGACCCACGTTAGCCCACGAAGTCTCCGACTTCGCTCCCGCTAACATGGGGCACCCGTTTCCATGCCTCTTCTACCATTAGGCACCATGGGGATCGAGTCAGCCTAGAATAGCGGGATGCTGAACGACGAACAAGGCGGACGGGTCTGCGTGGTGCTGGTGCGGGCGCGGAATCCGAACAATATTGGCGCGGTGGCGCGGGCGATGTACGGGTTCGGCTTTGGCGATCTGCGGGTGGTCAGCGAATATCCGGTTCCGCTCGAAGGGGCGCGGTCGGCGGTGGATGCTTCGGAGGTTCTGGCTTCAGCGCGGGAATTTTTGAGCGTTGCTGAGGCCATTGCCGACTGCAGCCTCGTGATTGGGACTACCGCTGGCGGCAAGCGGGTGCAGGAGCATCCGCTGTACTCGCTGGCGGAGGGTGGCGGATTGGTACGCGGGCATTTGGCTTCGGCTGGTCATCGCGTTGCCTTGCTCTTGGGCTCGGAGAAGACTGGGCTGAGCCGTGAGGAACTGAGCTATTGCAACTGGACGATGACGATTCCGATGGTTGAACGGGCTGGAGTGCGTCGGCCGTCGATGAATCTGGGGCAGGCTGCGGCGGTTTGCCTCTATGAGCTGGTTCGGGGTGAATGGCCGCTAGTCGATAACAGCTTGCCGGACGCGGTTGCTGATGATCTCGACCGGTTGACGGGGCTGCTGGCTGAACTGCTGGAGGCGAGCGAGTATTCGCGTCGGCATCCGGCAAGTGAGGATCAGGCCGCGTTGCGGAGGCTCGTGCGGCGTATGCGGCTGAACCCGGTGGATGCGGCGATGTGGATGGGGGTTCTGCGGCAGGCGTTGTGGAAGATTCGGGAGCGGTGAGTTCAGTGTCGTGCTTTCCCACCCTGACTTCGTCAGGATGGGGCACCCTTTGTCGTGCCTCTGATGACGAAAACCCCCAGGTTAGCTTCGCGAACCTGGGCCACCCGCTTGTGTGCTCAGGATGACAGGCTATTTGAATTTGTGGGTGCTGCTGAGAGTTCGCCTTCGGCGGCGAGGCGCATCTGGTTGGTGGGTTCGGCTATGTAGGTCACGACCTGCGGGCAGCGATGGCAGGCGGCTTTGCCTTCCTGCTGATACCAGCGGCAGGTGGCGCGGATGAGGCAGGCGGGCAGGCCGTCGGTGACGGCGGGAAGGATCTGGACGATGCGGGTAACAAGGTTGCAGTCCTTGCCGTCGAAGTGGCAGCACTTTTTCTCCTGGCAGGGAGCGGCGAAGCGCAGCACCTGCGTCGGCTTGACCGGGCCAGCCATGGCCAGGATTTCGTCGCTTACGGGCAGGAACTCGTTCAGATAGGCGACCTCGGGCGCATCGGGCGTTCCGCCGATGACGCCGAGGACGCGGCTGCCTTCCATATCCGGCTGCGCGCTGGGGCAATAAAGATGTTCTTCGCCCGCGGAGGTCGGCGCGAGCGTGGCCTGGGGTTGCGGCATCATCAATCTCCCGCGTCGAGGGCGATGGAGCGCTCTCGACGCGATTCTTGCCATGGTAACGTCCGTTCAAACCGGTCTTCTAGAAGTGAACGTACGCCTCCGGCGGGAGCTTGAAGCCGCAGATGATGTATTTCGGCGCCAGATGCCCGGCAGCCGCTTCTGCGCCGATCGCCCCGCTCGTCTGCACCGTGCCCTCCACCGGTCCGACGTGCTCGGAAACGGAGGTGGCAATTGTCTTGGCGGCGGCACTTACGCCTTCGAACTCAACACCCGGGCCGTAGTAGATGATGCCGCAGATGATGCCTGGGTTGATATACGCGTAGGGGCCGTGGGTGCCTTCCGGTACCTTTACGCTGGCCACGGCTTTGTGAACCGCGCCCGAGAGTTGCTGGACAGAGATGGATTTTGCCATAGAGTGCCTCTCCTTGTGAGGAACGGGACAGGGAGCGTCCCCAAGAGGGCCTGGTTGAGTTCCGGCTGGAAACTTTACGCCGGGGAACGGAGGCGGGTCAAGAAAATAAACCGGAGTGGAAGAGGATGCAAAACAAACCACTTTTTAGCAGCCTCTGAGGCGCGAACCTGATTTTGGTACAACTCTTGATAAGTCTGCTGGGCGATGGTGGAGGAGGAACTGGATGGGAGAGACAAAACAGCGCTGGAGCGTGGCCCCTTATTTCATCGTTGACGACGTTGTGGCCACGGCTAATTTTTATCGCGACAAGCTGGGCTTTAAGTATGAGCGTTTCTGGGGTGAGCCGCCTTGTTTTGCCATGGTTCATCGCAGCGGGATCACGATCATGCTCAGCCAGCTTGAAAAAACGGGTCTGATGCGTCCGAACAGCGCGGCTCATCCAGAGGGAGGGGCGTGGGATGCATATGTCTGGGTGGATGATGCGGATGCGTTGTATGAGGAGTTCAAAGGCAATGGGGTAAAGATCGCGCGGCCCATTTGCGATCAGATGTATGGCTGTCGCGACTTTGATATTCAGGACTGCAACGGCTACCTGCTGTGCTTTGGGCACAATACTCAGGGCTAGGCGCGCGCGGCGACTTGCGCGTCAATGATGGCTTCGGCGCGGCGGATGACTCGTTCCGGCAAGACCTGGATAAGGTTGTCGGTATCAGTGTAGAGAAGCGTGTCAAGCACCCAGGGGTAGCGCTTGAAGTGCTCGAACATGCCGTACTCGCGCTGCGAGGTGAGGAGCACGGGCTGCACCGGTACGGACGGCAGATTGGGGACGATGGTGGTGAGTTCCTGCGGGATGCTGCGCGCGTCGGTGAGGTCGGCGATGATGAAGCGGGCCAGGTGGGCGAGGGTGCCGACAGTCTCCGTGATGTCGCGGCTGGATGGGCCTTCGAAGTCGAAGACCAGAGGCAGGTAGCCGTGGCTGCGAAGGGCCTCGCGGATGCCGTGCAGAACGGGAAGCCGGTCGGTGGTGAAGCGGCCGAGGATGAGGACGACCTTCGAGGTGATGGTGTCGATGCACTGGCGGATGCGCGCGTTGTTGAGGAGCAGATAGAGGAACTGCGCTACTTCGAGGTTATCGACGGCGATGGAGATTTCATCTCCGCGGGTGATGACGAGGTCGGACTCGATGGTTCCGGAAGAGCTGAGGTTCCATGCGGAGACCCCATAGACGCGGCAGGCGGTGAGATTGGCTCCGTCGAGTTTGGAATCGATGAGGCGGGCGAACTGGAGATTGGCGTTGGTGAGGTCGGCACCGGAGAGATCGGCGTCGATGAAGGTGGCTCCGGTGAGATTGGCGCCGTTCAGGTTGGCATCGCGCAGATTGACTCCGGTCAGATTTGCCCAGAGGAATTTTGCCGCACGCAGTTGTGTGCCCTGCATGTTGGCCTGGAAAAGATTGACCTTGCTGAGCTCGGCCCCGATGAGCTTGGCGCCTTGCAGGTTGGATTCGACCATGTGCGCGCCGGTGAAGTCGGTATAGGAGATTTCGGCGTCGCGGAGATCGACTTTGGTCATGTCGGCACCGGCAAAGCTGGCTTCGACGATGCGCGCGCCGCGCAGGTCGGCTCCGTAGAGCGAGGCGTTGCCGAAGGCGGCGCGGTAGAGATCGGCACCATGGAGCTGGGTGAAGCGGAGGCGGGAATCGTTCAGGCTGCAGTGCTGGAGATCGGCGTCGGCGAGTTCGAGCCAGGAGAGTGAGCAGGAAGATAGATCCGGCCGCACTTTGGGGTGGCTCGCCCGCCATTCATTCCAGGCGGCAACGCCCTTATGCAGAATGTCGAGCTGTTCCTCGTTGGCCATGGTCCTCTTTCCGTGCTGGAAAATCGTTGTGATGGCGCCAATCCGGCTGCTGCAAGGCGGCACTGCCTGTGCACGGTTTATCGTATAGTGCACCAGAGAATTCTGAGTTTCTGAAATTGGCGGTTTTTAGGAGGGGCATGGCGAAGTCGCGTAGAGATTTTTTGAAGAAGGGATCACTGACTCTGGCCGGGGGGCTGGCGGGAGCCGCGCTTGCGTGCAAAGAGCAGCCGAAAGAGAGCGCGGCGGTAGCGCCGGGAAAGCCATCGACGCCGGGGGCTCCACCGGCATTTGCGACGGCGCCAGCCGTGGGACCGGATATTACGGGCGCGACGTTCTCTGAAGCGCAGAAGCTGGTGCAGGTGGACATGACCCCGGCGGAGAAGAATGAAGCGGCACAGAGCTGGCGGCAGGCGATGGCTCCGCTGTATGAACGGCGCGTGGGGCCGCGCAAGGTGGCGCTGGAGCCGGGGCTGGCTCCGTGGTCGCGTGTAGAGTCGGCGCAGTTTGGTCATGCAGGGCCGGAGAAGGATCGATTCATTCGCAGCAAGGGCGAGGCTGTGCCCTTGCCGGAGAAAGATGAGGACATTGCCTATGCGCCGGTGTCGCAGCTTTCGCGCTGGATTGAGACGCGCAAGCTGACCTCGACGCGGCTGACGAAGATTTATCTCGACCGGCTGCAGCAGTTCGATCCGAAACTGCGGTGCGTGATTACGCTGACGAAGGACCACGCGATGGAACAGGCAAAGAAGGCGGATGCGGAGATTACGGCAAAGAAATATCGCGGGCCGCTGCATGGGATTCCGTGGGGTGCGAAGGATCTGCTCGACACCGAAGGGATTGCGACGACGTATGGCGCCGAGCCGTTTCGCAATCGGGTGCCGACCGAAGATGCGGCGGTGGTGAAGCGGCTGAATGATGCGGGCGCGGTGCTGGTGGCGAAGCTGAGTCTGGGGGCGCTGGCGCTGAACGATGTGTGGTTCGGCGGGCAGACGATGAACCCGTGGCTGCTGGAGGAGGGTTCTGCGGGTTCGAGCGCGGGGCCGGGTGCGGCGACGGCGGCGGGACTGGTGGGGTTTGCGATTGGCAGCGAAACGGGCGGAAGCATTGTGGGTCCGAGCATGCGCTGCGGAGTGACTGGACTGCGGCCGACGTATGGACGGGTTCCACGTACGGGCGCGATGACGCTTTGCTGGTCGCTGGATAAGCTCGGGGCGATGGCGCGAAGCGTTGAAGACACGTTGATGGTGCTGAATGCGATTTCTGGGCCTGATGCGGGCGACGTGGCGTGTGTGCCGAGCAAGCTGGATTTCGATGCGAATGCCGATGTAAAGGGGCTACGGGTTGGATATTTTCCGAAATGGCTGCAGGAAGCTCCGGCGACGGATGTCGATCGCGCCGCGCTCGATACGGTGAAGAAACTGGGCATGAATGCAATGGAGGTTTCGCTTCCGGATTGGCCCTATGATTCGCTCGAGTTGATTCTGTTTGCCGAGTCGGCGGCGGCCTTTGAAGAACTGACGCTGAACCGGCAGGTTTACACGCTGAAGATGCAGACGCCGGACGCGTGGCCGAATACTTTTCGGCAGTCGCGCTTTCTTTCGGCTGTGGATTTTGTGCAGGCGGATCGCTTTCGGCGGAAGGTCGCGCAGGAGATGGCTCGCGTCATGTCGCAGGTGGACCTGCTGCTGGTTCCTTCGCTGCGCGACGAGATGCTGACGCTGACGAACTTTACCGGGCATCCATCGCTGACGCTAAGGGCTGGATTCGTCGAGGTGTCAGAGGCGCGCAGCGACTGGGCTCCCGATCCCGAAAATCCGCTGCCGAAGTTTTCTCCTCCACGGCGCGTGCCGTATGGTGTGACGCTGATAGGGCGGTTGTTTGATGAAGGCACGCTGGGGCGGGTTGGGCTCGCGATGGAGAAGGCATTTCATGTGGCGGGGGAGCGGCCTCCGGGGTTTTAGGGTCGTCTCGCTGGGTACGCAGGATGATGCGTTGAGATTCTGCCTTCCCACCCTGTCGCAAACTGCGCGACAGGATGGGGCACCCATTTTCGTGCCTCTGTTTCAGTCCTGAACGAGAATCACTAGGGGATGGAGCGGCTTGAGTTGAGCGTCTCTTGCGCGCGCACGAAGCCGTAGGGCTCGACGTGCGCCGCTCCCTGGTAGGGGCGCGAGAGATCGGCGATGGCGGCCAGGCTGAGAGCGATGAGCAGGGACAGTCCTGAGACCTGGATCGCGTGCAGCGGCAGATTTTCGGCTCCAAAGAGGCACGCGTAGAGGATGGTGAGGACGCTGCCGAAGAGCAGGACCGACCAGAGGATTCCGGGAAGGTGCTGCAGGGCCTGCTCCTGGCGGACGCGGCGGTGTTCGGTCATGGAGGAGAGCTCGATCCATGCGTGATCGAGCCCGACCTGCTGCGCGGGTGTTGCAGCCGGGGTGTGCGCGAGGACGAACCAGAGCTGGTGCATGATTTCATGGCTTTTGGGCGATAGCTCGTTGTGGTTCATCGCCGGCCACTCGTCGGCGAGCATGACATCGACATACTGCCGAACGAGAGCCTGCACGTCGTCGCGTTGCGATACCGGCAGAGTGTCGGAAATGCGCGCGAGATTGATAGCGGCGTTGGCTTCTCCATCGGCGTTCGAAATGGCGTTGGAGAAGCTGGTCCAGGCGGCAAAGAGCATAAAGCTGATGATGACGCCGTAGGTCATGCCGAGAAAGTTGACCTGCCAGGCAAATGCCTCGTTATGTTTGCGCCGGTGATGCGAAGGCCAGCAGCGATCGAGGGTGAAGAGGAATGCCAGCGAAGTGGCGATGACCGCGATAATGGCGAATGCGCTTTCGGCTGCCTGGAGCAAGGTGGTTCCACCTCGATCAATGTTCAAGCGGCATTTTACACGCCGGTCAGGCCGATCCTGGAAGAGCTTGCAATAAATCGATTTAATCGTTAGAACGGAAGCGTCGTTTCGGAGGCTGCATGGGCCGTGTTCTGCTGACGTTTTGGGTGGTGATGGGTGTCTCGGCGATGATGGCGCAGGTTGCAGGCACGTCCCCACAACAGCCGCTGCCGGTTGCGAGTACGTCCCTGCAACAGCCGCCTCCAGTGCATTTGACCTCAGAGCAGGATCACCAGCGGACGATGGATGCGTTGCAGATCACCTCGCTGCGGCGCGGCGTGGATGGCGATCCCAAATCGCAGTATCCGGTGAACTATGACGAGGCTAAAGGCAACGCCGAAGCGAAGCTGCCTGATCCGCTGATTCTGAATGACGGCAAGCCGGTTACGACGGCGAAGATGTGGTGGACGAAGCGGCGCCCGGAGATTGTGGAGTACTTCGACCGCGAGATTTATGGCCGCGCTCCGGCGCACACACCAAAGGTGACGTGGGAGGTGATGAGCACAAAGCAGGAGACGATCGGCGATGTGCCCGCGGTCACGAAGGAGATTGTGGGGCATGTCGATAACGCTTCGTATCCGCAGATTACGGTGGATATTCCACTGACGCTGACGGTTCCGGCGCATGCGAAGGGGCCGGTTCCGGTGATGATGGAGTTCAGCTTCGATCCGGAATTCATGGCGGCGCTGGCGAAGCGCCTGAAGCTGCCGCCTCCGCCACCGGGGCCGACGTGGCAGCAGCAGGTGCTGGCGAAGGGCTGGGGCTATGCGGTGCTGATCCCGACGAAGTGGCAGGCGGACAATGGCGAGGGGCTGACGCAGGGCATCATTGGTCTCGTGAACAAAGGCCAGCCGCGCAAGATGGATGACTGGGGTACGCTGCGCGCGTGGGCGTGGGGCGCGAGCCGCGCGCTGGATTATTTCGAGACGGACAAATCGGTGAATGCGAAGGAAGTGGGGATTGAAGGGCATTCGCGCTATGGCAAGGCTGCTCTGGTGACGATGGCTTACGATCAGCGCTTCGCGATTGGTTAC
>Ga0209773_10000596_pt1 | contig 11939 bp, 10 predicted proteins | sample BogFormECP14_OM1_FD_188244 | JGI IMG/M metagenome (GOLD analysis project Ga0209773, IMG submission 188244) | Bog forest soil microbial communities from Calvert Island, British Columbia, Canada - ECP14_OM1 (SPAdes) (version 2) | ecosystem: Environmental > Aquatic > Freshwater > Wetlands > Bog ... | reverse complement strand
CAGCTGCCGCCAGGGGTGATGATCGCCGACCCGAATAACGCGGGATACGACGGGCAGTTTTACTACCGGCTCGCACTCGATCCAGCCGACTGGGCCAAGACCGCGTTCGGCATCACGATGGACCAGTCCTACCGGTACACCAGGATCGGGTACCCGGCCCTGGCCTGGCTGGTCTCGCTCGGCCAGCACCAGCTCGTGCCGTTCGCCCTCGTCGCGATCAACCTGCTCGGCGTGGCCGCCATGGCCTTCCTGGGCGGCATGTTCGCCCGCGAGGCCGGTCGCCACGCCCTGTGGGGGCTGGCCTTCGCGGCCTACTTCGGCCTGGTCATCAGCGTGGGCCGGGATACCGCCGAGCCGCTGGCCGAGGTGTGCATGCTGGGCGGCCTGCTCGCCTACCGCCGGAACAAGCCACTGCTGACCACCTTCCTGTTCGCAGTGGGCGCCGTCACCAGGGAAACCATCCTGCTCGCCCCGGCGGCGATCGCGGTTACCCGGCTGGTGGCCATGGCCCGCCGCCGGGCCCGGCCCGGGCTGGCCGACCTGACCTGGGTCGTGCCCGCCTTCGTCTACGGCGTGCTGGAGCTCGCGGTCCATTTCGTGGTCAAGGGCCAGTTCCCGCTGCTGGCGAACAGCAACCGCAACCTCGGCCTGCCGTTCACGGCGATGGTCGACGCGCTCAAGTTCGATATCCAGCACGTCAACACCGCTCACCTGAGTCCGATCGACATTGCCCTGCTCGAATACGCCACGCTGGGCATCTTCGTGGTGGCCGGGCTGGCGGTCCTGCTGGTCACCACCGCGCCCGTGCACGAACGCCTGGCCTTCGTGTTCTTCGTGCTCCAGCTCGGCCTGCTGTCCAGCCAGATCTGGACGAGCACGTTCGGCGACGGGCGCTCGCTCATCGAGCCCTACCTGATGGCGCTCATCCTGCTGCTCGCCACGCCCCGGCAGTACCTTTCCTGGCGGTATCTCGGCCTGATCACCGCCTGCGTCCTCCCGGCGCTGGCGGTGGTGGCCAGGCGGCGCATCCTATATATGTAGCGGCTAGGTCAGACGATTCCCGGGTGGCCCAGGAGTCGCAGCAGGTTGGCGTCCCAGACCATGATCAGGTAACCGCGGTAGCGGTAGGTCCGCCGCGGCGGGCCGAAGGTTCGCAGCGCCGCCGACTGCGCCCAGGACGGCGCGGCCGGGCCGTCGGCCACGACGAAGTTAGCGTCGTGCAGCGACGCCCGGTAACCCGTATCGTCGGTCTCCCACTCGTACGGCACCAGTTCGCCGTCGGGGGCCTTCGTCACCCCGCTGACCCGGACCCGGCCGCCGCTGGCCAGCGTGGTGCTGTTGGCCTGCCAGTAGCCGGCCAGCCCGTCGGTGAGACCGTGCGCGACCAGCCAGTTGGCCAGCGGCTGGTAAGCGGGCGGCGCCGGCGACTGCGCCGCGCCGTACGCGAGCGTGCCCAGGTAGCCCGCGGCGACCACGCCGATCGCCGGCAGCAGCCAGTGCCTGGCTCTTCTGGCCGCCTGAACCAGGTTCAGCAGCGGTTCGGCCAGCACCCGCCCGGCCAGCACCGCGCCGAGCGGGAGCACGGCGGCGATCTCGCGGGTATCTACGATGTCCGCCGCGTGCAGGCTGAACATATAGCTGGCCAGGTTGAGCACGATGGCCACCGCGAACACCGGTATCACTAGGTCCTGAAAGCGGAAGAGCCGGGCCAGCGCGAGGCCCAGGGCGCAGATGACACCGATCGCGCCGACCAGGTGCAACCAGACGAAGACAACTTCGATCGCGGGCCTGGCGTCGAACACGTTGGCACCGAACAGCTCGAGCACGCCCTGGAACGTCACCCAGGCGTGGTGCCGCACCGCGGCGACGGCCGTTTCCGCCTCGACCGGTCCCTGCCGGTATCCGCCCAGGGCAGCGATGAGCCGCGGCGCGGCTGAGCCGAGACCGCCAGCCACCGCCGCGGCCGCGGCCAGGGACAGCTCGTACCAGCGCGGCGCCGACCCCACTGCGCGCCGGACCGGGCCCGCGAGCCCCGTGCAGGCGCGCACCACGCACACCAGCACCAGCGGCGCAATGCAGGTGATCAGCACGATCGAGTCGGCGATCATGGTCCAGGTCAGCAGCACGAAGACCACCAGCGGCACGACCCACCGCGCGGCTTTCCAGCGGTCGGGCGTAACACGGTCGATAATCAGCCAGGTGACCAGCACCGGCACCGCGGTGCCGGTGTGGTCGGGCGACAGGAGGACGATCTGGGTGGCGCTGAGCTGGGGCGCCACCATGATGCCCGCGGCTATTAGGGCCCGCGTCCAGCCGACCCGGCCTCGGGCGCGACTCCCGGCCATGCCCTCGCGGGGGGGTGCGGGGGGGTCGTCCCCCCTGGCGAGCACAGCCGCCAGCAGCACGAGCAGCGTGTAGGTCATGGCCGCACCGACGTGCGCCACCCCGGCCCCCAGTCCAAGCACGTACTCGATCAGTGCGTACTGCGGGAGCTCGGTGGTATAGAACGACAGGTCGGACACCCGCCAGTGGTGCAGCAGCAGGTTCCCGTGCAGCATGGCCCAGGCCTGCAGCACGTTGCTCGCCCCATCGGAGGACAAGGCCACCGACTCGGACTGACGCCAGTACAGGATGAACAGGCCGATGGCCGCCAGCACGACCAGGGCGGGCCGCCAGGCCGCGCGTGCCCGGGTGCGCACGGTCCCTGGCGGACGCACCGCGGCTTGGGTGGTCACAAGGGCCAAGACTACGATCGCGTCCAGCCGTAGCCCACGCTGGTGACGATCGCCACGAACGCGCTGTTGAGCGTCAGCACGGCGAGCACGTTCGCGTTCCACGCGGTGGCCACCAGGTGCAGCGCGTGCAAGAGCAGCCATTGGCCGGCCGCCTGCACCTGTATGCCGGTCCGGGATGGTTGAAGCCCGCCCGGGAGTAGTTTCCGACGAGCAGCGTGCCGTGCATCGCCTGCTGGATCAGGATGGAGTTCGCCCCGGCGTCAGATCGCGCCGCTCTTGATGGCCTTGTCTATCCACGGGATGACCTCGTCCAGCATCGGGCCCAGCGCGGTGGTCGCCTCGAAGCCGAGGATCTTCTTGGCCTTCTCGGTGTCGGGGACGCGCCGCTGAACGTCGTATTCGAACGGGTCGTCATGGACGAGCCGCAGCGGCACAGCGTCTCCCTTGACCTTGCGCCAGATGGCCTCGGCCAGTTGCCGGACTGTCGTGCTCTCCGAGGTGGACAGGTTGAAGTCCTCGTTGAGGGCATCTTCGCACTCCATCGCGGTCACCACGCCGACGGCGAGGTCTCCACCGTAGGTGTAGTGCCGCACCTGGTCCCCCGAGCCCAGGATGTGCACCGGATCCTGGCCCTTGAGCACCTTCTGCACCAGGTCAGGGACCACGTGGCTCATCGCGAGCCGGACGTTCCCCGACAGGATCTCCTCGTCGCCGACTGCTCGGCTCTCGCCGATGCCCACGCAGTTGAACGGGCGCACAATCGTGTAAGGAAGGCGGTACTGGTCCCACGCCGCCCGGGCGAAGTACTCCACCGCCAGCTTCTGGAACCCGTAGGAGGAAAGCGGCGGCGGTATCTGCCGCTGCTGGCCCTCGTAGGACGGCCACTCGTCTGCGCTCTCGAACACCATCGATGAGGACAGGTAGGTGACCTTGCGCAGCCGACCGCCACGGTGCGCTGCGATCGCCGCGTCGCAGGACGCCGCGATGATGCGCTCGTTGGTGGCGAGCAGGTCGTAGGCGTAGGTGTGGAAGTACGAGATCCCGCCGATCATCGCAGCGCCGGCGATGAAGTGGTCACAGTCGGCCAGCAGTTCCGTCATCAGGCCGACATCCCTGGCGTCGCCCTCGACGAGCCGGTAGTTCGGGTTGTCGTCGTAGGACTTCCTGACCTTCCCGTACTTGGAGAAGTTGTCCAGGCCTATCACCGAGTAGCCCTGTTTCAGCAGCTCCTCTACAACGTACCCGCCGATGAAACCCGCGGACCCGCTGACCACAACCTGGTCCATCAACCCTCCTGTCTGGTCTGTTGTTCCGGGCTCTGTTCCTCGCTGCGGGCGGGCGCGCGGCCATAAACCTGCTCGGCGGTCAGCCGCGGTCCGAAGGCGAAACGGTACCAGCGCACGTAGCTGGGCACCCACTTCGCCACCTTGAAGTTGGAGACCCCCGCCTGCCTGTCCAGCCATATGGTAGGGATCTCCGCTACCGGCAGGCGCAGTCGCTTGGCCTTGGCGGTCAGCTCGATGCCTATCTCGAAGCCGTCCCTGGAATCGATCCCCACCTGCCGGACGAACTCTGTGGAGTAGGCCTTGAACGAGTTCGTCGCGTCCCTGGTGCCGACGTGAGCGAAGGTCCGCAGCGAACGGCCGGCCAGCCGGGACAGGGTTCCCTTGAGCACCGGGCCGCCGACTTGCTGGCCGCCTGGCATGTAGCGGGACGCGGCCGCCACCGCCACCCCGCGCTCCACCAGGCGGACGAGGTCGTCGATCTGCCTGGCGTCGTCGCACCCGTCCGCCATGGTCACCACGGTCACCGGCGCGGTCGCGGCGTCGAACCCGAACCTGATCGCGTTGGCAGGCCCCCGCCCGTAGGTGTTGACCAGGCACTTCAGCCGCGGTTCCTTCTGCGCGTACTCCCCGGCCACCGGGACGGTCGTGTCGTTTGCCGAGTCGACCACCAGCAGGACCTCGCATTGCAGCCGTACCGACTCGAACAGCCGGTCCAGCACGCTGATCACCTGGTCACCCTCGTTGTAAGCGGGAATCACCACCGAGACGCGAGGACGCTCGGTCATACCCGCACACCATGGCCCAGGACATCCCAGATGTCGGCCGCTGGCTTATCTGTCACCAGACCGCGGTACTCGGGGTGCGGTGCCCCCACCACGAGCAGGTCCGAGCGGGCGAGCACCTCATCGAGCGGCAGCAGGCCCGGGTCGACGGCCACGTAAGGGTCGGTGCACAGCACCTCGTTCGCCTTGAATTCCAGGATCCGCTTGAGCTTGTACGACAGGCTTGACCTGATGTCGTCTGAGCCCGCCTTGAACGCCATGCCCAGGATGCCGACGGTCATCGAGGCCAGGTCGAATCGCTGCTCGAGCCGGTGGACGACATACAGAGGCAGGCCCTCGTTGACCGCTACCGCCGAGTGGCCGAGCGGGAAGTTGTTATGGTTGAACGCGGCGAGCTGCATCGTGTCCTTGAACAGGCACGGGCCGGCCGCGAAGCCGGCGGCCGGCAGGTCCGCGGCCCGTGGGTAATCCTCGGCGAGCCCGCGCCGGATCCGGTCGAAGTCCAGCCCTCGCTCGTTGGCCATCATGTAGAGCTGGTTGGCCGTGGCGAACTTGATGTAACGCCAGACGTTGGTGAACAGCTTGGCGAGCTCGGCCTCCTCAGGCGTCATCACCACGATTTTGCTGGTCAGCATCCCGAACAGGGCGGACGCCCGTTTGGTGCCTGTCGCGGTGCGGGAGGAGACGATCTGCGGCAGCTCGAAAAGCTCGGTCATCGCCTTGCCCTCGGCGATCCGCTCGGGACAGAACGCGACGTCTACCTCCAGTCCGTGCCTGGCCATCATCTTCTCCACCAGCGCCGTCACCCCGGGGAACACCGTGCTTCGCAGGATGACCAGCTGGCCGTCCCGCAGGTAATCCACGCACCCGCCGAGCGCCCGGTTGATCGCTAGCTGCTGAGGGTTCAGGTGCTCGTCCACCGGCGTGCCGATGACCACCACCACGTGCTCCGCGGTGCTCACGATCCCCGGCTCGGCGGACGCCTCTAGGCGTCCGGCGCCGAGCACCCGGTGCAGTACGTCAAGCGCGCCAGGCTCCGCGAACGGCAACTGGCCCGCGTTTACCATATCGACCGAGGCCTGGCTGAGGTCATAGATGCCCACCCTGGCGCCCCGGTCCGCGAACGCGAGGGCAAGCGGCAAGCCCACGTGCCCGCAGCCGCCGATGACTACCACATCTCGGTCTAGCTGATCCGGCAACTTCGTCACCTGCACACCTCCGGCTATTGGTCACAGGCCCGCGGTCGGCCCCGGCACACGTTATAAGGTGCTCCGTTCACACGTATGGCGGTTCACCTTACCGGAATGCTGGTCCCCGACGACCTTGCCCGCCCGCTGCTCGCATAGCCTGCTAACAGAGTTTCCCAGAACCCGGCACCGTCCGCTAAGGATATTCACCACTACGATGCGGCCAGTTAGGTTATCCTCTCGCAGCGATCACAACACGGCTTGTCCGGTCCAGCCCCGATCCGGCCCAGCCCCGATAGACCCGCCTCGACCCGAGGGATAGACGATGCCTGGGCAGGAGCACGTGACGGCCGACACGCCGACCAAGCCGCATGGCCCTTCAGGCCCGGGAGCTGCCGGAGAGGCCGTCGGCACCACGGCCACCAGCGCGTCCGGCGGCACCGGCCCGCAGCCGTTCGGCTGGCTTGCCCAGCGGACGAACCACCCCGCCGTGACCGGCCTGATCGCCCTGCTCGCTGCGCTCGCCTTCGTGCTGGCCCGCTGGCTGACCTGGGCTCACCACAATATCGGCCGGTTCATCCTGGTCGGGCAGCACTTCGCGACGCCGGCCCAGTTGCCGCGCGGTGTTCCGGTGACCAAGGCGTACGGCTACGACGGCCAGTTCTTCTATCGGCTGGCCCTCAACCCGCTCAACTTCCACCACACTGCCTACGGCATCACCATGGACCGGCCGTACAGGTTTATGCGGATCGGCTATCCCCTGCTCACCTGGCTGGCCGACTTCGGCCAGCACTTCCTGGCGCCGGTGATGCTCGTCGCCATCAACATCGCCGCCATCGGTGCGATCGGGTATCTGGGCGGCATCTTCGCCCGAGACGGCGGCCGTCACGCCCTGGCCGGGCTGTTGCTGCCGGGGTACTTCGGCCTCATCACGGGCCTGGCACGGGACACCGCGGAGCCACTGGCCGCCGCCTTCCTGCTCGGCGGGCTGCTGGCCGTGCGGGCACGGCGGCCGGTGCTGGCCGCGCTTCTCCTCGGCTACGGCGCGCTCACCAGGGAGACCGTCATGGTCGCCGTCGCAGCGATCGCTGCCGTGCGGGTCACCGGCATCCTCAGGGGCCGGCAGCGGCCAGGCCGTGACGACCTGCCCTGGGTGGTGCCCGCCGTCGTGTTCGCGGGCTGGCAGGTGGTGGTGAAGGCCGGCACGGGAAGCTGGTCCCTGCTGGCCGACGGCGGCCGTAACGCGGGTACGCCGCTCGTCGCTCCGCTCAAGGCGCTGGGACACAACTTCTCCCACTTCAACCTGCAGCACTTCGATCAGTACGATCTGTGGTTCCTGGAACTGGCGATCCTCTGCCTCTTCGCGGCCGTGGCGTTGCTTTCCCTGCGCTCCACCAGCGCTCCCGTCCACGAGCGGCTGGCGCTCGTCCTCTACCTGCTCGAGATCTGCGTGGTCACGCCGAGCACCTGGAGCAGCCTGGACGCCGACCTGCGGTCCTTCATCGAGGTGTACCTGATGGCCGTGATCATCTTGCTGGGTACTCCCCGGCGGAGCCTGCCGGCCCGGGCGCTGCCGTGGCTCGCCGCGTTTACGCTGCCCGCCCTTATCGTGGTCACCCAGCGCAGGCTGACTTTGTCCTGACCGGTTGGCCCGGCGTTTCCGATCACGGGGCAGGTTCCCGGCGCGCCTCGACATAGATGGTGCCGCCCGACCGGGCCGCCACCTCCACCGCGGTGGCGGCCAGGGCGAACGGAAGAGCGGCCACGCCAGCGGCCAGAGCATACAGCCGCAAGGCCGGGCTCTGGGCGGCCTGGCGCGCCTCGTCGCGACGGATGGCGTCGTACAGGTCCGGGTGCCCGGGAAGCCGGCCGACGATGCCGTGAACCCATCCGAAGACGACCTGCCCGCCCCGCAGGTAGCTGACTCGCTCGATCCGCAGCCCGAGGGCCTCGATCTTGGACAGCAGCGCCGGCGGGTTCAGGTGAACGAGGTGGCGGGGCAGGTCGAGGGCGAGCCAGCGGTCGCCGAAGACGCGGGCCTGGTAGCTGGTCGCGTTAGGCACGGCGACGACAAGCGTTCCGCCGGGAGACAGCAGCGCCGCCGCATGGGTCAGCGCCCGGCCGGGTGAGCGGAGGTGCTCAAGCGAATGCCAGAAGATGACCGCCGACCACTCCCCGTCCACGTCCTCGACCTCGGCGTTACGGATGTGCGGCCCGGATGCGTACGGCTCGAGGCCGACGGCCTCGCGTCCGTGCCGGACGAAGGCTCCGGCCAGGGTCCCGTCGCCGGCCCCGACGTCCAGGACCGGGCCGGGGGGCAGGATCCGGTGCAGGCGGTCGGCGAGCGCCGACCGGGTGCGGCGGAGCAGCTTGTCCCCGACACCGGAGAACCGGCCTGACGTCGGGCGGTACCACTTCGCGTAGGCGGCGCTCAGCCGCTCATCGCTCGGCCATGGTGACGTCGTAGCCACGCCGCAGCTGGCGCAGCGCACCCGGCCGGTAAGACGTTCGTCGGTGCCGTCGAACTGGCGCTCGCACCAGGCGCACCGGACGGCAGGCGGGGCCCCGGTCAGCGAATACGCGAGTGCGTTGTTGGTATGGTTTCGCTTGCTCTCAGAGCGGATTGCCGATGACAACAGACGATCCTCCTCGCGTTCCTCGCGGTCGGGTGAAGCATAGCCAGTGAACGGTCGAGGTGAAGCATAGCCAGTGAAGGAGTGGCGCATGGAGCCGATGGGTATCGCCGGTGCCTGGACGTTCACGCCCGCCGTCCACCGGGACGAGCGGGGTTACTTCCTGGAATGGTTCCGGGCCCGAGAGCTATCGGAGTCTCTCGGGTACTGGCCGGAGACCGCTCAGGCCAATTGCTCCGTGTCACGCCGGGGAGTCATCCGGGGCATCCACTTCGCCAGCGTCCCGCCCGGGCAGGCGAAGTACGTCACGTGCGTCAGCGGGGCGGTTCTCGACGTGGTCGTCGACCTCAGGGTCGGCTCGCCCAGCTTCGGGCGCTGGGAGGCGGTGCGGCTTGACGACGACAGCAGGCGCGCCGTGTTCCTCGCCGAGGGTCTCGGGCATGCCTTCACCGCCCTCAGCGAGGAGGCCACCGTCATCTACCTGTGCTCGACGGCGTACTCGCCAGGGCGCGAGCACGGCGTGCACCCCCTTGACCCGGACATCGGCGTGGAGTGGCCGACGGGTACCGAGTCCATGCTCTCCGCGAAGGACGCCGCCGCGCCGACGCTGGCCGACGCACGCCGCGCGGGGCTGCTGCCCGTCTACGCCGACTGCCAAGCTTACCTGGAGGGCCTGCGCAAGTCGGCAGGCTAGTTAGCCGGCCGCGGCGGCCTGGCAGGCGGCGAGCAGTGCGGGGAAGGCACGATGCAGCGAGGCCCGCCATTCGCCAATCGGCGCGATGCCGGGCCCGGTCCAGGCGTCGTGCCCGAGGACGCTGTAGGCGGGCCTGGGCGCAGGCCGGGACAGGGCGCTGCTCGGTATCGGCCGTATCCGGGACGGATCGGCACCGACCAGGCCGAAGATCTCGCGGGCCAGGGCGAACCAGGTCGTCTGCCCGCTGCTGGTGGCATGGTAGATGCCCGGCGCTGCCGTGGAGTGGGCCAAGGCGATGATCTGCTGCGCGACGTCGACGGTCCAGGTGGGCTGGCCGTGCTGGTCGTCCACCACGTCGAGCGTCGGCCGCTGGGCCTCAAGCTTAATCATCGTGCGGACGAAGTTAGGCCCGTGCGCCCCATAGAGCCACGCCGTCCTGACGACATAGGCCGACCCGGGCAGGCGGCCGAGCACGGCGCGCTCGCCGGCCAGCTTGGTGCGCCCGTAGGCAGTGCACGGCGCCGGGCCCTCGTCCTCGGCATAGGGCCGGGCCGCGTCCCCGGCGAAGACGTAGTCCGTCGAGACCTGGACCAGGCGGGCGCCGAGCGCGGCACAGGCCACGGCCAGGTTAGCCGCGCCGCCGCCGTTGACCGCCAGCGCCCGTTCCTCGGACGCCTCGGCGTCGTCGACCGCGGTCCAGGCCGCGCAGTTGACGACCACGTCGGGGCGGGCGCGGGTGATCGCGTGGATCACCGCGGCGGCGTCGGTCACGTCCAGGTCGGCCCGGTCCAGCCCGGTCACCGGCTCGCCCCGGGCGGCCAGGGCAGCGACCAGGTCGGTGCCGAGCATGCCGCCGGCGCCGGTGACCAGCCAACGGGTCATGATGGCCGCCCTGACCCGGCGGGGGCAGGTGCCGCGCCGTGCCGCTTGAGCGGCTGCCACCAGTCGCGGTTGTCGGCATACCAGCGCACGGTTTCCTCCAGGCCCTGCCGGAACGGGATCCGCGGCGCGTAGCCCATCGCCCGCAGCACGGCGTCGTCGAGGGAGTAGCGCCGGTCGTGCCCCTTGCGGTCGGGGACGCGGGCTACCATGTCCCACCCGGCGCCGCAGCACTCAAGCAGCGCGGCGGTCAGCTCAAGGTTGGTCAGCTCGGCATTGCCGTTGATGTGATAGGTCTCCCCCGGTCGGCCGCGCTCCAGCACCAGTTGGATCCCCCGGCAGTGGTCATCGACGTGGATCCAGCCCCGGACGTTGCCACCGTCACCGTACAGCGGGACCTGCTGCCCGTCGAGCAGCCTGGTGACGAACAGCGGGATGACCTTCTCCGGGTACTGGTAGGGGCCGTAGTTGTTGCAGCAGCGGCTGATCCGCACGTCCAGCCCGTGAGTCCGGGCGTAGGCCCTGGCTATCAGGTCGCCGCCGGCCTTGGCCGCCGAGTACGGCGAGTTCGGCTGCAGCGGCGCCTGCTCGGTCCACGAGCCCGACGCCACGCTGCCGTACACCTCGTCGGTGGAAACCTGCACCACAGGACCCACCCCGGCGTCCATGCACGCCTGCAGGAGCACCTGCACCCCGGCCACGTTGGTGGTGACGAACGGCGCGGCGCCGGCGATCGAGCGGTCGACGTGGGTCTCCGCGGCGAAGTTGATCACCGCGTCGTGGCCGGGCACGAGCGAGCGCACCAGCACGGCGTCGGCGATGTCGCCCCGCACGAACCGCAGGCGAGAGCTGGCGGAGACCGGAGCCAGGTTGGCGGGGTTCCCCGCGTAGGTCAGGCTGTCGAGGACCGTCACCGCCGCGTCCTCGTAGCCCGGATACCCCCCCGACAGCATCGTGCGCACGTAGTGCGAGCCGATGAACCCGGCGCCGCCGGTCACCAGAATCTTCACGAAGCCTCCGGTTGAGAGCTGAGCCCAAGAGCTGACTAGGAGCTGATCTGTACCTTGCTGTGATCCCCGAGCACGAGCCGGTGCGCCTGGCACACCCGGGGTGCGGGAGTCACCTCGACATGGTGCCCGATGAGAGACGCCTCGATGCGGCGTACCCCGCGGATTGACGCCCCTTCAAGGACGATCGAGTACTCGATCTCGCTGTCGGCGATCGTGCATCCGGGCGCGACCGAGGTGAACGGCCCGATGTAGGAGCCGGTCACCTCGGTGCCGGCGCCGATGATCGCAGGCCCCACGATCCGCGACCCGGTCACCCTGGCTCCGGCGTCGACGATTACCCGGCCGATGAGCTCGCTCGCCGCGTCCACCTCGCCGGACACCGCCCGCTCCGCGCTCTCCAGCACGATCCGGTTGACCTCCAGCATGTCCGCGACGTTGCCGGTGTCCTTCCAGTACCCGGTGATGATCTTCGAGGTGACCTTGCGGCCGCTACGGACGAGCCAGCCGATGGCCTCGGTGATCTCCAGCTCTCCGCGCTGCGACGGTTCCAGGCACCCGACCGCCTCGTGCACCGCCGGCGTGAACAGGTAGACCCCGACCAGCGCCAGATCGCTCTTCGGCTGCCGCGGCTTCTCCTCCAGGCCGACGAGCTGGCCCGCGTCGTCAAGCTCGGCGACTCCGAACTGCCGCGGGTCCGGCACCCGGGTCAGCATGATGTGGGCATCCGGCCTTG
>Ga0209773_10000595_pt1 | contig 11940 bp, 9 predicted proteins | sample BogFormECP14_OM1_FD_188244 | JGI IMG/M metagenome (GOLD analysis project Ga0209773, IMG submission 188244) | Bog forest soil microbial communities from Calvert Island, British Columbia, Canada - ECP14_OM1 (SPAdes) (version 2) | ecosystem: Environmental > Aquatic > Freshwater > Wetlands > Bog ... | reverse complement strand
TTCTCGCTTCCTTATCCCCTTCACCCTCGCGGTCGGCGTGCTCGCCTCTTTCGGCAGCGAGGCGATTTTGAAACGCTTCAAAACCTGGGGCTTGTACGTGGTCTGTCTCACGCTGTGCGCGATGCTCGTCGATTTCTGGCAAGTAAGTGTTCCGAACCTCCGCTACTCGGTTTCGGGAGACTTGCCTAACCCGGTGGCCGTGTCCTCCAGCTTCAGGCAGGTGCGGGACCAATCAAACAACAACATGCTCGCGACATCGTTGGCAGGTGAAGGGTCGCTTAATTGCTACGAGTACACAGCTATTGGAACTCCGGCCGCCGGCTTCAACGAACCCACCTATCGCGGCGAGCAGTACCTGCTCGGCGCAGGCTCGGTGACGCTGTCGCGATGGACTCCCAACCGCCTCGAATACGCAGTGGACGCACAGGCCCCCACGGTGATGGTCGTCAATCAGAACTACGATCCTTGGTGGAGAGTCACGTCAGGTCCCGGCCAGACATTTTCCCAAGATGGATTGCTGGCGGTGCGGGTGCCAGCCGGAAAAAGCCAAATCGTCCTCCGGTACGTCAGCATGGCCGCGATTTACGGGATGATAATCTCAATCCTGACTGCGCTCGCCGCGTTTGTGCTGTTTCGATGGGAGTCGCGGCGGGCGATCTCGCGGCCAAGCTAGATATGGTCGAGCCAGGGATGGGAGTGACGCCGCCGAAGGCGGGCGTCAAATTGGCGCGCGACCTCGCACTCGCGCTGGTGGTGGGCTTTCTGACCGGCGCGCTCGCAATCCCGGTCGTCATCAATCTCGGCATCGCGATCAAGATCCCGCTCGCGCTGTTGCCGATTATCGTCGCTGTGCTGTTCGCGCTCGGACTGCTGGTCGCGAGCCTGGTCGCCGGTCGCGCGCCTTCGTTATTCGAATTTTCGAAGTTCGCGATCGTCGGTGTGCTGAATTCCGGCGTCGACTTCGGCATTCTGAACACGCTGATCCTGATCACCGGCATGGCCTCCGGCGCCGCCTTTCTCGCCTTCAAATCAATCTCGGTCACGCTCGGCGTGATCAACAGCTATCTGTGGAACAAGTACTGGACCTTCCAGGTCGACGTCTCCGAAGCCGGCGCCGCTCGCCGCGAGCTGCTCGCCTTCATGGCCGTGACGCTGGCCGCCGTGGCAGTCAACGTGGCTGGCGCCGACGTGATCGTAAACGTGATCGGCGCTCCGCACGGAGTCAGCACCAAGGTCTGGGCCAACGTCGGCGCAATCTCGGGCGCGGGACTCACCCTGTTCACCAACTTTTTCGGCTACAAATTCTTCGTCTTCAAAAAACCACCCGCGAAGATTTCGTCCTGAGTCACGCCTGTCCGAGGATTGCGGGATTCAGGGTGATTCCGCACCAAATGAACCGATTTACCCTCCTGCCCTCTTTGCTCCCGGACGCGCAACTTTAACACTTGATTAGCCAACGGCCTCTTACGCTGGCGCGCTTAATGGGGCAAGCTATCACAACGGCTTCGCGACAGATGGATCTCCAATGCACGGCATAACCGACCCCACGCACATCGCCGACCTGCTCACGACGTGGGGCTATCTCGGCATCTTCGTCGCCGTCTTCGTCGGCAACCTCGGCGTGCCCGTGCCCGAAGAAACCGTGATGCTCGCCGCGGGCTTCCTCGCCGGCCAGCTCCTGCTCGATCTCCGCCTCGTCTACGTCGTCGTAATCTTCAGCGCCGTCGTCGGCGACTGCTGCGGCTACATCATCGGCCGCACCGGCGGACAGCGCGTGCTGGAGCGCCTGGCCGTCATGTTCCCGTTCATGCGCACGCGTTACGAGCGCCTCCAGCTTTTCTTTCGCACCCACGGCAGCAAGGCCGTCTTCATGGCGCGATTTATCACCGGCGTGCGTTTCATGGCGGGCCCGATGGCGGGTGCGTGCGGGATGCCGTTCTTCCAGTTCCTCGGATGGAACGTGCTCGGCGCGATCGTCTGGTGCTCGCTGGTCGTCACCGTCGGCTACCTGGTCGGCGGCGAGCTGTATCCCGCGCTCACGATGGTGCATCAGTTCTCGCGATGGATCGGCGTCGCCGCCTTCGCCGTGCTGCTCGTCGTGTTCGTCCTCTGGTGGAGGGACCGCCATCCTGCCGTGTCGCGTCCTCAATCGTAGCCGCGGCCATATCGCGATAGCCGCGCTCGCGCTCGTTACGATGCTCACGGGATGCAATCCGCGCGCGCGCATCGAGCTCCACTATCTTCCCGGCTTCGTCCCCGGATCGCAGAACGTATTTCGTCCAGTCAGAGTCGCGGTGCCTCCACCCGCTGGAGATTTCGCCAGTGGCGATTCGGAAGTCGGCGCCATTTACACCGCCGACGGCAATGTCCAGACGCCGCTCGTCGCCGCCGATGTGCCCCACGTCTTCAATCTCGCGTTGATCAAGGGACTCTCTGACGCTGGCCTGACCCCGGTGCCGCTCGACTCGAATCCGGCCGACGGCAAACCGCCCGAAGGCACCGATTACATCCTCACCTCCGAGCTCGAAGAAGTGAGGGTGAACAAGCGCTTCGGCGCGCAGCAGACGATCCACGGCCAGTACTTCACGATGCACGCGATAGTGCGGGTGAAATACCAGCTCAAAAGCCGCGACGGCGCCGTCCTCTACTCGGATGAGATAAGCGGCATCGAGAACGAGCCGCCCAATCCGGTCGGCGCCGAAGTCTTCCTGCCGCTCGAGACCGAACCGGCCGAGTCTCTGTCAGTCGCCCTCTCGCGCGCCGTCGGCCTGCTGATGATCGATTCGCAATTCCGTTCCGCGCTGCCGCTGCGACCGGTTGAGCCGACGCCGACGCCGCAGCCTTCAGCTCATTGAAATGTCCGCCTCGTAGCCACGATTGGCAGTAACTGTGGCAGCTTGCCTATTGCTGCCAGCACTGGCCCGCGTCACAATCCTCCCCATGAAGCGGAGGAACAAGATTGTCGAACTCGCGCGCACCGGATCCGAGCGGCGCACGCGCCGAGTCGTCATGCTCGCCTTCCCCGACGCGCAGGTCATCGACATCACCGGCCCGCTCGAAGTCTTCGGACGCGCCGCGCGATTGCTCATCGACGAGCGCGGCTGGCGCGTCCCCGCCTACACCGTCGAGATTGCAGCCGCCAAAGCGGGGCCGTTCGCGACGTCGTCCGGTATCCGGCTGATTGCGGATCGCTCGATCGCACGCGTGCGCGGGCCAATCGACACATTGCTGGTCGCCGGCGGCCGCGGCACCACGGCGGCTATCCGCGATCGCAAGTTGATCGACTGGCTCCGTGCGAACGCCAAGCGCGCGCGCCGCCTCTGCTCGGTGTGCACCGGCGCGTTCCTGCTCGCCGAGGCCGGGCTCCTCGACGGACTGTCCGCGACCACGCATTGGCGGCAATGCGATCGGCTCGCCGCGCGGTATCCCGCAGTCTCGGTCGAGACCGATCCGATCTTCGTGCGCTCCGGCAGGATATTTACCTCGGCAGGCGTGACCGCGGGAATCGATCTGGCGCTGGCCCTGATCGAGGACGACCACGGCCGCGAAGTTGCGCTGGCAGTCGCGCGTGAGCTGGTCATGTTCCTGCGCCGACCGGGAGGGCAGTCGCAGTTTTCCGTACAGCTCAGCGCGCAGCAGGCCGATCGCGAGCCACTGCGCGACTTGCAGCGATGGATCGCGGATCATCTCGGCGGCGACTTGTCGGTCGAAGCGCTCGCGCGGCGCGCGGCGATGAGCCCGCGCAACTTCGCCCGCGTGTTCGCGCGCGAAGTCGGCATGACGCCGGGAGAATTCGTCGAGAATTCGCGCGTCGAGGCCGCGCGCCGCCGCCTGGAGGAATCCGCCGAAGGCGTCGACTCGATCGCGTCCGCCTGCGGCTTTGGCACGCGCGAGTCGATGCGCCGCGCCTTCATCCGCACGCTGCACGTGCCGCCCAGCGCATACCGCAGCCGCTTTAATCAAAAACTGAGCGCCTGACAAAAAGGAGAACGCCATGCGAATTGCTTTCCTGATCTTCGACGACCTCACCGTGCTCGACGCGATCGGACCGTTCGAAGTGTTGTGCCGAATCCCCGGCGCCGAGGTGATGTTCGTCGGCGAGACCGCCGGCATCAAGCGCGCCGATCCGAAATCGCTCGGCCTCGTTGCCGACTACTCAATCGCCGACGTGACCAGCGCCGACATTCTGCTGGTGCCGGGCGGCAGAGGCGAGGCGCAGGTCCGCGAGAAACCGCACATGCTCGAATGGGTCCGGCAAACCGACGCGACCACGCAATGGACCACGTCGGTCTGCACCGGTGCCTTGATCCTCGGCGCGGCCGGCCTGCTCAAGGGACGGCCCGCGACTACGCATTGGGCAAGGCTCGAGAAACTGCGCGAGTTCGGCGCCGAGCCGCGCTCCCAGCGCGTCGTCGAAGACGGCAAGATAGTCACAGCCGCGGGTGTCTCCGCCGGAATCGACATGGCGCTGCACCTGGTGCGCCGCGTCGCCGGCGATACGGTCGCCCAGGCGATCCAGGTCGGCATCGAATACGATCCGCAGCCGCCCTTCGACGGCAACGCGAAGCGCGCGCCAGCGCAGGTGATGGAAGTCCTGCGCCCGCGCTATCAGCGCAACTGAGGCGGGATTCGTTGACTGTGCGGCAGGGCCGGACTAACCACAGTAACGGAGGCCGGCCCATGACAGTTCAGTTCAGCGACCGCATCGACGTCCACTTCCATTATCTGAGCCCCGAGTATCGCGAGAAAATGATCGACGCGGTCGGCGCGTGGTCGGATGGGTTTCCCGCGCCGCATTGGAGCGCGGAGGGCGCGCTCGCGATGATGGACAAATCGGGAATCGCGACCGGCATGCTGTCGGTGTCGTCGCCCGGCGTGCACTTCGGCAACGACGCGAACGCGCGCATCCTCGCGCGATCCGTCAACGAGTTCGCCGCGCGCACCATCGGGGAGCATCGCGGCCGTTTCGGCGGCTTCGCCAGCTTGCCGCTTCCTGATGTCGACGGTGCGCTCGAAGAGATCGCCTACGCCCTCGACACGCTCAAACTTGACGGCGTCGTCATGCTGACCAATTTCAACGGCGTGTACCTGGGCGACAAGCGGCTCGATCCGGTTTTCGACGAACTCAACCGCCGCGGCGCAGTGCTCTTCATTCATCCGACCTCACCGGTCTGCTGGCAGCAGAGCGCGCTTGGCTATCCGCGTCCGATGATCGAGTTCACCTTCGACAGCACGCGCGCGGTCGTCAATTTGATATTCAGCGGCACGACGGCGCGATGTCCGAAGCTCCGCATCATCGTGCCTCACGCCGGCGGTACGCTGCCGTTCCTTGCACGGCGAATCGGCATGTTCGCCCGAGGGATGGCCCCCGGCAGCACGAGCGCTCAGATAAACTCTGAAGAACAATTGCGCCGGCTCTACTACGATCTCGCGGGCTCGCCCGGCTCCAATGCGCTCGCGCCGCTGCTCGAGATGACCGAGCGCTCGCACATCCTGTACGGCAGCGACTACGTGCACACGCCGGAAGCGGTGGTCGCGATGCATCTGGCGGAATTACTGAGCAGCAAGCTTTTATCGCCCGAGGACTTCCGAGCGATCGCCCGCACCAACGCGCTCGCGCTGTTTCCGCGGCTCACCTGACGCCGCGCCGAGTGAGTATCAAGAAGGTTTGCGCTTGCGCGATTCTTCCTGGCGTCGCAGTTCGACGCGGCGGATCTTTCCGCTGACGGTCTTGGGCAGCTCGTCGATGAATTCTATTTCGCGCGGATATTTGTAGGGCGCCGTGATGCGCTTGCAATGTTCCTGCAGTTCGGTGATCAGCCGCTCGCCGGGCTCGGCACCGGGCCGCAGCTTCACGAAGGCTTTGACGATCGAGCCGCGCTCCGCGTCGGGCGTCGCGACGACCGCCGATTCCACCACCGCGGGATGCTCGAGCAGTGCGCTCTCGACTTCGAACGGGCCGATTCTGTAGCCCGCCGAAATGATCACGTCGTCAGCGCGCCCGACGAACCACAGGTAGCCGTCGGCGTCGCGCGTCGCCTGGTCGCCGGTCAGGTACCAATCGCCACGAAACACCGCTGCCGTCTCTTCGGCGTTTTTCCAATACTCCAAAAACAGCGACGGCGGCCGCTCGCGATTCACTCGCACCGCGATCTCGCCGACTTCATCGGTCTTCGTTTCGGCCAGCTCATGGTTGAGCACGCGCACGTCATGACCCGGGAACGGCAGCCCCATTGAGCCCGGCTTCACCGGCATCGCGGGCATGTTCGCGGCGAGGATGGCCGTTTCGGTTTGCCCATAGCCGTCGTGAATCGTGAGCCCGAGCTTATCGCGCCACACGTCGATCACTTCGGGATTCAGCGGCTCGCCCGCGCCTGTGCAATGCCTCAAGTTGGGAAATAAGTTCTCGCCGAGGTTTTCCTTAATGAGTATTCGATACTCAGTTGGCGGCGCGCAGAAGGTAGTGACTTTGTAGCGCGCGAGCAGCTCCAGTTCTTTGGCCGCCTCGAAGCGCCCGTTGTACATGAAGGTCGTCACGCCGTTCATCCACGGGCCGAACAGCACGCCGTACGCCGCCTTGGCCCATCCGGTGTCCGACGTCGTCCAGTGGATATCGCCCGGCCGCAGGTCCAGCCAGTTAGTACCGGTGAAGCGATGACTGTAGGTATAGCCGTGACTATGCAGAACTGCCTTCGGTTCGCGCGTCGTGCCGGAAGTGTAATAGCAAATCGCCGGCTCCGACGACCTGGTCGCCGCCGGCTTGAACGCCGCCGACGCATTTCCCATGTACTCCTGCAAACTGGTCCATCCGCTGCGGGCGGCGCCCGCAACCAGGTAGTGCTCGACGCTGGGGCATTCCCTGCGCAGCTCCGCGATCATCGAGGCATTGTCGACCGAGGCGATTATCGCGCGCGCGCCCGAATGATTGGCGCGATAGATTAAATCCTTCTCGCGCAGCATCGCCGTGCATGGAATCACGATCGCGCCAAGCCTGAGCGCGCCGATGTACGCCGCCTGCCACAGCGTGATTCGCGGCAGCACCAGCATGACCGCGTCGCCGCGGCGGATTCCGTGCCCGGCGAGCACGTTGGCAATCCGCTTCGATTGCTGCGCGATGTCGGCGAAGGTCAGCCGGGCGCGCCGCCCCTCGCTGTCTTCCCAGAGGATCGCAACGCGTTGCGGATCTTCGGCGAACTTGTCGACGACCTCGGCGAAGTTGAAAAACCCGGGCGTCTCCCAGCGGAAGTCGCGATACATCCGCCGATAATTCTCGATCGAGCCAGGGTTGATTGGTTCAGTCATGCGCGCGAATTCCCTCGCGCCGCGTACTCGGCCGGCGCCTGCGAGCGCTTGGCCGCCGCCTTGATGTACTTCACCGTCACCGGAGACAGGTCGTCGCGCTCGACCTTGACGTCGATTATCACGAACGACTTGCAGTCGTGCGCCGCGCGGAGCGCATCGCGCAACTGCTCGACCGTCGTGGCCTCGAAACCTTCGCCGCCCCAGTCGCGCGCGAGCTGCGCGTAGGGCCACGGCGGAATCTCGAGCAGTTCGCGCCGCTCGGCAATCGGCCGGAAGATGCCCCATCCGCCGTTGTTGATCAGCACCACGATGGGATTCACGCCCTTGGCCGGCGCCTGCGAAATCTCCGGCCCGGTCATCTGAAAGCCGCCGTCGCCGCACATCACGAGCGGACGCAGCCCGCTGCCGATTTGCGCGCCGAGCGAGGCCGGCACCGCGAATCCCATCGACGCGTAAAAGCCCTGCGCGAAATACGCGTTGTTGTGCGGCACCCGGATGTCGAGTCCGCCGAACAGCATGTCGCCCGACTCGGCCACCACCAGGTAGTCGCGCTTGTCCGCCAGGAATTCGTTGACTACCGCGAGGATCTGATTGACCTTGACCGGCTTGCCGTTGCGCGCGGCGATCTCGCGAAGATTGTCTGCATAGGTCACCGTCTCATGATGACGCCGCAGCTTCTCGCGCAACAACGCTCGCGCGAAATCGCGCACTCCGACATCGGTGTAGGTGTGATACTTCACCTCGACCTTGCGATCCACCGCCCACACCGTCTTGCCGCGAATCACGTGCGGCGGCCGGTTGCCGAAGTTCATATCGGTCTTCAGGCATCCGAGGTTGAGCACGAAATCGGCCGCGTCCATCCGCGCGACGATCGACGGCGGACTGATCGGGCCGACGTGCACGCCCATGTATAGCGGATGGTCCATCGGGAACGCGCCCTTGCCGAGCACGGTGGTGAACACAGGCGCGCCCATCTTCTCGGCCAGCTCGACTAAATCCTGCGACGCCTTGAAGCGGTGAATCTCGATGCCGGCAATCAGCACCGGCTTGCGGCTCGCGTTGAACATCGCGGCCGTCTCGTGCGCCGCCTCCTCGACTTTGCGCGCGTCGGATTCCTGGAAATGCAGCCGCCCGTCCCATTGGATCAGCTCTTCGGGAACTTCGATCTGCCTGTCCACCATGTCGCGATGAATCTCGACGTAGCCCGGCCGCTGCTCGGCCCAGATAGCCTTGACGACGCGATGCAACTCGTCCGCGGCGGTGCGCGGATCCGTCAGCACGGCGCCGGCGCACGTGACCTCATTGTATATGCGGCGCTGCGATTCGATCTCGCGCGCCTGGTGATGAATCAAGGTGCCGAGCTTGCGCTCCTCTTCACCCGGACCGCCTGAGAAAATCAAAATCGGCACGCGCTCGGAAAATGATCCCGCAACTGGATTGACCATGTTGTGGCCGCCGGCGCCGTAGGTGACGCAGATGACGCCGATTTTGCCGGTCGCGCGCGCGTAGCCGTCGGCCGCGAAGCCGACGCCCGGCTCATGCGACAGCGTGATGATTTTCATCCCGTGCTTGCGCCCCAGCGTGAAGAACAGCTTCAGCGCCAGGTCGCCGGGGATGCCAAATACGTGCGACACGCCAATCTTGCGCAGGTACGCGACCAGGAAATCGCCCAGCGCCATGTGCCTCTTCACTCCGCTCGTCCTCCTCGATCTGACTTAATTGTAACAAAAGGCTCTAACCGCAGGACATCTTCGGTGCCGCGCTGTGCTAGAGTATGATGCTCACGGAACCAAGCCGATGTTCTCCAAGATACTGCGCATGCAATTCCTCGGGCCGATGCAACTGAGCCGGCTGGTCATGTACCTGCCGCAGTTCGTGCGCGTGTTCTATCGCCTGATGACCGACGAGCGCGTGCCGCGGCTGGCCAAGCTGGTGCCGTGGATGGGCCTGGCACTCATGCTGACGCCGCCCGCGCTCGAGCTCGACATGATCCCGATTGTCGGCGAGCTCGATTGGGTGGTCATCGGCTACCTCTCCCTCAAGGTCTTCATCTGGCTCTGCCCGCCCGACGTCGTGCGCGAACACGTCGTGCAAATCGGGCGCGGCGAATAGCACAGCCAAGTTGATGCGGCCCCGTAATATCCTGATCGCAGTGGCGGTCGCCTTGATCGTCGCGATGGTGGCGCTGAGCCTGGCTGACCAGCTGCTCGTCGATTACCTGTGGTACGGAAGGCTCGGCTTTCGCGGCGTATTCAACACGACCGTCGGCGCCGAAATCGCCATTTTCCTCGTCATCTGGCTGGTCTCATTCGTCGCGATCTTCATTAGCGGGTTGATTGCGATCGGATCGAGCCGCAATCACGAACGGCTGCGCGTCGTGCGACGGCCGGACGAGATGGTCGAGGTCAATCTGCCCGAGCTGATTCGCGCGCTCGGCGAGCGCGTGCCGTGGCGCGTGATCGTCGCCGGAGGCGCGGCGGTGCTTGCGCTGTTCGCGGCGCAGGGCGAGGCCGCCAGCTGGGATGTTTACCTCAAAGGCCTCTATGGCGTGCCGTTCGGAATCGTTGAGCAAGCCTTCGGCAACGATATCGGCTTCTACGTCTTCACGATGCCGCTGCTCGAGGAAATCCGCGATCTGTTCCTGATGCTGATCGTGCTCTCGGCCGGAATGGCGATCGCCGTCTATTGGGCGCGTGGCGCGCTCGACTTCAAGGAATCGCCTCCGCGCGTGTCGCCGGGCGCGGCGGCGCATCTGTCGGTGCTGCTCGGATTGTTCTTCGTGCAGCGCGCGATGAGTTACTGGATCGGCCGCTTCGATCTGCTGTTTCATTCCGACGGCGTCGTCTTCGGACTGCGCTACGTCGATCGAATCCTGTGGCAGCCGGGCCTTTGGCTGCTGGTCGCTCTCTCGCTGATCGCCGCCGCGATGTGTATCGCCAACGCGCGCGAAGGCGGACTTCGAATTCCGGTCGCCGCCTTCGTAATCGTGTTCGGCCCCGCGCTCATCATGAATTTCATCCAGCCCGTGATCGAACGCCTGTGGGTCAAGCCTGACGAGCTGCGCGTCGAGCGCCCGTACCTCGTACGCAACATCGAGGCGACGCGCCATGCCTACAAGCTTGACACCGTCGACGTGAAACCGTTCGCCGGCGAGGGCACGCTCACGCCTGCCGCGCTCGAGCAGGACGAGGCGACGGTCAAGAACATCCGGCTGTGGGACCCGCGCCCGCTGATCGACACGTACCGGCAGTTGCAGGAAATCCGCACCTACTACGATTTTCGCGACGTCGACATCGATCGCTACTGGATCCAGGGCAAGTACACCGAGGTGATGCTCTCGCCGCGCGAGATGAATATCGATCAGTTGCCCGACACGGCGCAGACCTGGGTCAACCAGCATCTCAAGTTTACGCACGGCGCGGGGCTCGCGATGAGCCCGGTCAACAAGAAGGACACCGAGGGCCTGCCGGTCTTCTATATAAAGGATATTCCCGCCGTCTCGGACGTCGGTCTCAAGGTTGACCAGCCCGCGCTTTACTTCGGCGAGGCGCGCGACAATTACGCAGTGGTCGACTCGGCGACGCCCGAGTTCGACTATCCCAAGGGCGCCGACAACGTTTTTTCGTATTACGGCGGATCGGGCGGCGTGCCGGTCGCGGGATTTTTTCGGCGCCTGCTGTTCAGCATCTTCTTCCGCGACATCAACCTGCTGGTCACCGAGAATATCGTTCAGAACAGCAAGATCATGATTCGGCGCAATATCAAGGATCGCATCGGGTACATCGCGCCGTTCCTCAATCGTGACAGCGATCCCTACGCCGTGGTCCTCAACGGCCGCATGGTCTGGATTGTCGACTGCTATACGAGCAGCGATCACTACCCGTACTCGCAGCGCAACCCCGACGGCATCAACTACATCCGCAATTCAGTCAAGGTGGTCGTCGACGCGTACACCGGCGACACCGACTTTTATGTTTCCGATCCCGAAGACCCAATCATCAAGACCTGGGAGCGCGTGTTTCCCGCGATGTTCAAGCCGATGTCCGCGATGCCGCCCGGACTGCGCGCGCACATCCGTTATCCCGAAGATTTTTTCCTCATCCAGGCCGACACCTTCCGCACCTATCACATGACCGATCCGCAGGTCTTCTATAACCGAGAGGACTTGTGGGGATTTCCGCGCGAGAACTATGCCGGCGAGACGGTGCCGATGACGCCCTACTACGTGATCATGCGGCTGCCGGGCGAGACGCAGGCGGAATACATGCTGATGCTGCCGATGGTGCCATCGGGGCGCGATAACATGATCGCGTGGATGGCTGCGCGCTGCGACGGCGCCGACTACGGTCATCTGTTCGAGTATTCATTCTCGAAGGACCGGCTCTTCTACGGCCCCTATCAGATCCAGGCGCGTATCAATCAGAACCCTGAAATCTCGCGCCAGCTTTCGCTGTGGAACCAGATGGGATCTAAAGTCCTGCTCGGTAATCTGCTCGTGATCCCGATTCAGGACTCGCTGCTCTACGTCGAGCCGCTGTTCATCCGCGCCGAGAACGGCCAGTTGCCGGAGCTGCAGCGCGTGATCGCATCGTACAGCGATCGCGTCGTGATGGGCGATACGCTCGACCTGACGCTGGC
>Ga0209773_10000594_pt1 | contig 11953 bp, 12 predicted proteins | sample BogFormECP14_OM1_FD_188244 | JGI IMG/M metagenome (GOLD analysis project Ga0209773, IMG submission 188244) | Bog forest soil microbial communities from Calvert Island, British Columbia, Canada - ECP14_OM1 (SPAdes) (version 2) | ecosystem: Environmental > Aquatic > Freshwater > Wetlands > Bog ... | reverse complement strand
AGCTCCCGGCTTCTGCTTCTCCAGGTTCTGGATCTTTTCAAAGAAGGTCACAAACGCCTGAGGATCATACCCGGCCCGGTACATATACTGCACGCCCAGATAATCGGCCTGCCCTTCGAACTCACGCGAGAACATGAGGAAGGTCATCGGAATGGCGATGTTGATCGCCTCATAGATGCCGTACCCGGTCCAGCTGTAGCCGGTCATCATAATGAGCGGAATGCTGCCAAGCTGCACGTAGTTCATGCGGGTCATTTCACGCGCGGCATGGTGGGCGCAGACGTGAGCGGTCTCATGCGCCATGACTCCAGCCAGTTCCGCTTCTTCGTCGGCTGCGAGGATCAGACCTGAATTGACATAGAAGAACCCGCCCGGCAGCGCCATGGCGTTGATCTCGTCCGTATCGATGACCTTGATGGTGAACGGGACTTTGCAATCCGAGTTCTTTACGATGTTCTGCCCGATACGGTTGACATATTCGGTGATCACCGGATCGGTGATCAGCTTCGTGCTCTTCTCGATCTCGTCGGCGTATCCCTTGCCCATCTTGATCTCGCCTTCGGTCGAGTACCAGTTGCCAACCCCGCGCCCGCCGATATTGCGCGTGCCCACAGCATTCACGTCTTCGATGCTCCCCGCTTTAACGTGTACATCCTTCGGTTCGGTATTGGGCGCAGGCGCTTTCTCCGATGAAGCATCCGGAGTGCCAGGATTCTGCGTGTCGGCGCTTGGCTGTGATGCTGGAGTGGAAGGCTGCTGGCCTGTGGCCGGTGGCGTTGCTGACGGGGGCGTAGTCGAAGGCGCGGTCGTCTGGCTTGGCGTCTGGCTTTGCGCCGGCGCCTGATTGCCACTCGGGCTGTTCTGCGACGGACTCTGCGCAAACGCTACCGGAGCCAACGCGAGACTCGCAGCCAGTAATAGCTGCGGACCAACCAATTTCCCTGTCAGATTCTTCGCCATACAGCACTCCCCATAGAAACAGGGTGTGAACCAGATACAGGTCACCCTGTCCCTATAGACGTTAGTATGCTCCTTTTTGTCAGCCTTCGCTTGCAATTTAGGGGCACATTTGGCGCCACAAAAGCAAATTGCGCTTGACCAGACGCGTTGCTTGCGGCATTGTGAGGCTGCTCCATGACAAGGCTCTCTCACACGGTCAAAATCCAAGCCATCATAGCGGTTCTGCTGGCTTTGTGCTGCAGTATTCATTCCGATGTTACTCCCCGCCTGCCCCAACGAATGATCGCTTTGCCCCGCCTCACACTCTGGGCATGGGAGCGCCCGGAAGACCTTCGCGGCCTCAATACCAGGAAGTTCGCAGTAGCGTATCTCGACCAGACGCTTACCATCGGGCCGCATGTCTATAGCCACGCACGGCGCCAACCGATCGTCTTTCCGGCAACCGCCACACGCATCCCGGTTGTCCGCCTGGAAACATCGTCCGGCGCGATTCTGGACGAAGTAACGCGCAAAGAAGCTGTCCAGGCAATTCTCGCGAGCACCCAACAGCCCGGCATTGCAGCGTTGCAGATCGACTTCGACGCCACGCGCTCACAACGAGAGTTCTACCGCGCTCTGCTCATCGATGTGCGCCGCCAGATGCCGCCCAATTTACCGCTGTCCATCACCGCACTCGCCTCCTGGTGTTCCTTCGACGACTGGCTGCGCGGCCTCCCGATTGACGAGGCCGTTCCGATGTTCTTCCGCATGGAACCCGACCGCAGACGTGCACCGGCTTCGCTCCCCGAGTTCCGTATCCGCGAGCCGCTCTGCCAGTCGTCGGTTGGAGTGTCCACCACCGAAGCCTGGCCGTCTGAGATGGCCGGCAAGCGTATCTACTTGTTCCCCGACAACGGCTGGTACGCCGATTCCCTTGCCCGATTTGAACGGAAGCTCCCATGACCTCGCGCCGTCTCGTATCCTTCGTCACGTTCGCCGTTCTTCTCTTGCTGCCCTTCGTCGCTGTCGAAGCCTGCGGCCCGGATTTTCAGCCGGACACCTTCGTGCGCACTGTCACTCCTGACGACGTAAAGGCCTTCGGCCAGGGGCATCTGGGAATTCTGCAGCCGGGTTTCGACTCCAACGATCTGGCTGTGGCCTACCGTTACCTCAATGGGGGCAGGCTCTCCGACAAGGAACAGGCAATCTACGCCTCTCCCACCCGGCCCAATGTAGTGCCTCCCGAGCAATTTGAAGCCGCACATCAAGCCGAAGAAGCGGCACAGCCAGTCAACCAGTGGAAAGCTGCCCGAGCAAAGTATGCCACCCCGGATGGCGAGATCATCCCGCAACACCAGGCTCCGCAGGAACTTGGCGGCAACAATATCTACTACTATCCTGATTACCTCAACTGCCCCGACGCCGCCTTCAAGACAGCTGTTCTCACGGTAAACAGCCGAGCGGCCGCCTGGGGGACGCAAAGCCCATATTTGAAAGACTGGATCGGCGCGCAGGACGCAGTCTTCTCCAACTGCAGCGGCAAAACTACGACGATACCGCCCCCGCCGCCGCAAAACAGCCCCGCTCTGCTGCGTTCCGACCGCGCCTACCAGAACGCCGCGGCAGCCTTCTACGCGGGGAAATACGACGAGGCCCGCTTCCAGTTCCAAAACATCGCGCAGGACAAAAGCTCGCCGTGGCAGCCGTGGGGTGAGTACCTTGCCGCCCGTGCCTTAGTGCGCCAGGCATTCGCGGAAGGCAAAAAGACGGATCCATGGTCCGGCAACCTCGCCAGCTTTAATCCGCAGACGATGCGAAACGCGCAGCAGATACTGGAAGCTCTTCTCAAGCAACACGACCCGGCACTCCCGCGTCAGACCATCCTCGATGAGCTGAACTTCGTCCGCATGCGCACCGAGCCGGACAAGCGCATCGAGGAAGTGGCCATCGCGCTCGCCGGACCAGCTCCGGACCCGAGCTTCCAGCAGGATCTTGAAGACCTGAACTATGCCTTCTACAAGAAGATCCAGATTACAGACCTGCCGCCTCTTTTCGCCTGGATCGTAGCCGTCCGCACCCCAGCTGCGGGAAATGCAGCCCTCGCCAGCTGGCAGCAGGGCCATGCTCTACCATGGCTGGTCGCGGCACTCTCACTCGCTCATCCCAAAGATGTGGGCGTTCCCGACCTGCTCACAGCAGCGTCACAGATTGAAGCATCTTCCCCTGCGTTCGACACAGTCACCTACCATCGGGCGCGCCTGCTCGTCGGGCTCGATCGCTCCGATGAAGCGCGCGGCATCCTCGATCAGGTATTGCCCGCCTTGCGCAAGCAGCAACCCAGCTCGGCTCTGAACGCATTTCTGGGGCAGCGTATGCAGGTCGCGCGCGACTTCAACGAATTCCTGACTTTCGCGCCACGAAGCGTGCTCGAAACGAATTCCGAAGGCGCCGGCGCACTTCACGACTGCGCTTACAGCCAACAGAACGGGAAACCCGGCGTGTGCCCCGCGGAAGCGCCGCCCTTGCAGTTTGACGAGGACTCTACCGCCATCCTGAACCGCCAGACTCCGCTCCATCTGCTTGTCGAAGCAGCCCGCTCCACCAACCTCCCGCCAAACCTGCGGCAGGACGTCGCCCTCGCAGCATGGGTGCGAAGCGTACTGCTCGGCGACAACACCAGCGCCGCCGCGCTCGCCCCGCATCTTCCCGAATCGATTCAGAAAACTGCCGGCACCAGCATCGGCTTCCCCGCCGTGCTCGCCATCCTCCGCAACCCCGGCCTGCGCCCGTATCTCGAACCGGGCGTCTCGCGCCTCGCCAGCTACAGCTTCCTCGAAAACTATCGCGACAACTGGTGGTGCGGCAATTCGCAGAGGCAGTATTACGCCGAACAGCAAAAGCCCAACACTCCCTCGCCCGTTGCCTTCTTAACCGCAGATGAGCAAAAGACGGCCGAAGCCGAATACCAACGCTTGACTCAGCTCCCCTGTGCCCCCGCCGATCTCGGCCAGCGAGTGATCGACTACGCGAAGGACCACCCCTCAGACCCAGACCTCCCCGAAGCCCTTGCCCTCACCGTCCGCGCCACGCACTTCGGATGGCTGGGATGGAGTCAGGACAAAGAAGGCGCCGCGAAAAACACTGCTGTCAGCAAAGCAGCCTTCCAATTGCTGCACAACCGCTATCCCAAATCGCCGTGGACAGCCAAAACGCCCTACTACTATTGAGAAATTCGATGGCTGTTCTCAGATAGAGCGTTAGATCAGTAAGCGCATGTAATAGCGTGATAGACTCTTAGCCGCTGTCCGTAAAGCTGGTCAGCAAAGGAAACGAAACCATGCGTCTAGCAGCCATCGCGTGCCTTGTTCTCTCCTGCACGCTCGCCGCAACCGCACAGAATTCGCAAGCCTCCAATTGGCCCACCAAGGACAACCTTTATGTCATTCATGATTTCCGCTTCGGCAGTGGCGAGACGATCCCCGAACTTATCCTGCATTACCTGACGCTCGGCCAGCCGCATCGCGGAGCAGACGGCCACGTGGACAACGCCATCCTTCTGCTTCACGGCACCGGAGGAGATCGCCGCACTCTCCTGAATCCCGTCTTTTCTGACGTTCTTTTCGGCCCAGGTCAGCCCTTCGACATCACGAAGTATTTCCTCATCCTCCCCGACGACATCGGCCACGGCGATTCCTCAAAACCTTCCGACGGCCTCCATATGAAATTCCCGCAGTACGACTACGACGACATGGTCCGCTCGCAATACATCATGCTCACTGAAGGAATCCACGTCGACCATCTGCGCCTGATTCTCGGAACCTCGATGGGCTGTATGCAGTCGTGGGTGTGGGGCGAGACATACCCGCAGTTCATGGATGCGCTGGCCCCCTTTGCGTGCTATCCCGTCGAACTCGCCGGCCGCAATCGCATGACTCGCTACATTGCCATCGAGAGCATCAAACACGATCCAGCATGGAAGGACGGCGAGTACACCACTCAACCGGTGGAAGGTCTGCGCGGCGCGGAAGCCATGCTCCTCGTGATGGGATCTTCAGCATTGCAGATGCAGAAGAACTACCCAACCAGAGCGCAGGCGGAAAAATACGTCGATGACTATATGGCCCGCACAATCAGCCATGCGGACGCCAATAATCTCATTTACTATGTCAACGCATCCCGCAACTACAATCCAGAGCCGAAGCTATCTTCCATCGTTGCGCCCGCGCTCTGGATCAACTCCGCTGACGACTTCATCAATGCGCCAGAGCTCGGGCAACAGCTCATCAACGCGCGAGTCCTTCCGAAGATGCCCAGGACTAGATTCATCCTTCTCCCCATTACCGATGCCACCCGAGGCCACGGAACGCACACTCAAGCGGCTATCTGGAAAGATGAGCTGATTAAATTTATGGCGGAAACCGAAAAGGGCAACGGTCAATGATCGAGGGATCGGGATTCCTCGTAGTCACCTGCTACGAAGAATCCCGATCCCTGCATAACAAAGGAGATCGCTCTAGCGCTTAACTGCGGCCAGAATGTCTTTCTGATTCGTTAAAATTTCCTTCTGATTGGCCAGAATTTCTTTCTGGTTCGACAGGATGTGATCAAGCGTCTTCTGATTCTGCTTGATTGTCCCCTGATTCTCGAGAATGTCTTTCTGATTTTGAAGTATCGTCTTCTGGTTGTTCAGAATTTCGCTGTCGGACATGGGTTCTCCTGTTGTTAGATTTTGAGAAGCCTGATTCAGGCCGCTGCATAACAAACCAAAAGCGCCGCTCAGGACCACGCCACATACTAGCAATCCCAGCGATCCCGGCATACCGATATTCCGGTGGGGATTTTTGCAGATCGTAAGAATGATTACCGCTGGCCGTCGCGCGCAACTCTACGAAACTTTGTGCCAGTGCGCTTCAATCTGGCTGGCGACGCCTTTGTCATCGACTAACTCGATCTTTGAAGTAAACGCACCCGGACCGGTCCGGTAGATCGTGCTCCGCTTGGGATACGTACCATTCGGATTTTCGAAGACAAGCTTGTCCGCGCTCACGCTCACCAGCTTCATCGTTGTCGCCTTCGCGCCCTGCTGCTCTCCAAGTTCTGGCGAAAAGAACCGCACCTTTTCGACCACGCCCTCGGGAGTATCGCGCAGCGTGTAGACCTCGATCATGTCCAGCTTGCCGTCATTGTTAAGCAGGTGGAAAACGCAGACCATCGAACTCGGATCGGGCGTGTCGCACACCTGTGCGATCTTGCTCGAATCCACTTCGCCCTGCCAGCGCCCCGCGAGAAACGCCAGGTCGGAAACGTGTCCAACAGGCGCTGCCGGGGGATCCGTCGCGCATACAGCCACGGCGGCAAACAGAAACAGGTTCGACAGCGCAAAACAAACTTTGCTAATGGCTTTGACTTTCCCAATTGCTTTCACTCTCATTGAGATTTTCTCCTGATGGATTTTTCTTTGGCCCTGGGGGATTTCTTGGATTGCTCCAGAAAGCGGAAATACTGCCGCAGCTGCTCGACGGAAGCGTCGAACGGCACAATGCTCTTGTGCGAACGCGACTGCATCACGCCGCCTTCCATCACCGTCAGCACAAACTTCGCCAGCGCATCGGTATCAGTGCCCGGTGGCAGCCGATCGCCCGCATCTTCCAGGCAGCGCTTCACCGCCGCAGTCCATCCGCGAAAGTTGGTAGCGATCTTTTCGTGCACCTGGCTGCGCGCGGGATCGATCTCCAACGCCAAGCGTCCAATCGGGCAGGTGAAGTCGAAATCCGTGATCAGAATCTTCTGTCGATAGCCATCTAAAAGCGCAAAAACGCGCTCAATGGGATCCTTCGTCGCCTCATAAACGGGCCGGATCAGAATCGGCTCCAGATTTTCGAGGTACCAGTCGAGCACAGCCAGCAGAAGGTCTTCCTTGCTCTTGAAGAAGAAGTAAAAGCTGCCGCTGTTGACCTCGGCCTTCTTCAGAATCTCGGCTACGCCCGTCGCGTTATACCCGCCGGCATAGAACAGCCAGACGGCGGCTTCGATAATGCGGGTGCGCGACGGTGACTGCTTGGTCGGCATGACTTACTTGAACGATCAATTAAGTACAGGACAATAAAGATTCCTGTCAATGTCATTTTGCTCGCCCAGCAGGAAAATCAGCGAGACTGTTTTGGCCTTGACGGCATGGGGTAAGCCAGCGAGTCCCGGGCCCCTTCCCCTAAATCTGTTTCCGACATTCGGCGTGCCTTCGTTTCCGGTATTGAAGCCCATACCCATTCCGATCCCCCGGCCATTTCCGCCGCGAACATTCTCCATGCTGTCACACATGCTTCCGCAGAAAGGGCCGCGAAAAAATATGTAGGATGACGTTCCTTTCGTAATAGACTACCGCGAGAAATAATTATTCGTTGCAACGAGTGTTGGCGTGGGATTATGGCCAAAAATAGTAGAATGGATATAGGAGCTTGTAAAAGGGTTTCAACCTCCTGGAAACGTCGTTCACGCGGTGCAAGTCAAGTCTTCTGCTTTCAATATTTTGCCTGTAAACCGCGCAGAATGAATACTCTGCAGCTCTAATAAGAACGACGCTTTAGATTCAAAGATTTAGCCACCCTGGGGGGTTTCGGGGATAGAGCAGACGCATGAAGACAACCTGGGTCATGCTGGCAGGTTTGCCCGCCACCGGAAAGAGCACGCTGGCCCGACAGCTCGCCAGGCATCTTGATCGCTGCGCTGTTTTGGATAAAGACCGCGTCCGCGCCGCGCTCTTCCCCGCCCCGATGACCGACTACACCGCCGATCAGGACACCCTCTGCATCCGAGCCATGATCGAAGCAGCGACCTACATGACCTCTCATACTCTCGCCCGATACGTGATCTTCGACGGTCGAACGTTTTCTAAGAAAGCGCAGATCGAGGAAGTCATCTCTGCCGCCGAGGCAACCGGAGCCGCATGGCGGATTCTGCACCTGACCTGCTCCGACGAAGCAGCCGAAAAGCGCCTGCGTTCCCCGGACCCGGACCATCCGGCATCCAATCGCGATGCTGCGCTCTACCATCGCGTCAAAGCAGCCTTCGAGCCGATTGAGCGGGAAAAACTCGACCTCAACACGTCGAACGGAGTCGATTCCGTCGCGCAAGATGCACTCGCCTGGCTCAAGACTTAGCCACACATAGCTCGCACGGGATATATTGCTCTGGTATGCCAGCAAAGACTTCCAATAAATTGCCCGATACACTCTGCATCGACATCGGTGGAACAGGCCTGAAAATCATGGTGCTCGATGGCCGAGGCAAGCCCCTCACCGAACGCCTGCGCACGCCAACGCCAGATCAACCAACGCCCGACACAGTTCTCGCCGAGTTGGACAAGCTGAAGGCCCAGGCTCCGGCATTCGATCGCGTCGCCGTTGGCTTTCCCGGAGTCATCAAACGCGGCGTCGTCTACACCGCCGCTAATCTTCACCCGCAGTGGGTTGAATTCAACCTTCAGGGTGAGTTGGAAAAGCGCTGGAAGAAACCCGTCCGAGTCGCCAATGACGCGGCTGTACAAGGCTACGCCGCGATCCAGGGGGAAGGCGTCGAGATGATCCTCACCCTCGGCACCGGCCTCGGCTCGGCTATCTACACCGAGGGACGCCTCTGCCCGGGACTGGAACTGGCTCATCACCCCTGGATGAAAGACCAGACCTACGAAGACTTCCTGGGAAAGCGCGGCCTGAAGAAATATGGAGCGAAACGCTGGAATAAGTTACTGGCTAAAGCAATCAGGCAAACGGCATCCACCTTTAACTGGGATCGCCTCTATCTCGGCGGCGGCAACGCCAAGGAGATCAGTTACAAGCTCAGTGAAAACATCAAAGTGATCTCGAACCAGGATGGGTTACTCGGCGGCGTGGCCCTCTGGAAACACAACCCCTGATTTCGATAGGAACTGCGTCCGCATGACAACTGTCACATTCGATTGGTGACAGACTCCACTGCTTTCGACAAGAAAAAGGCTGCATGCTGTTTCCTGTAATCCAAGGAGACAAAATGTCGGCCACCACACTCATCCCAGACAGAATCGGTGAGCAGTTTGAGTCGTTGCCAGCCAGAAACGGCGCTGTCGCGAGGCTGCACTCTGTCACCAAGCGATATGGGGCGAACGTTGCGCTCGACCAGGTCTCATTCGAGATTCAGCCTGGCGAAATCGTCTCGTTACTAGGACCGAATGGAGCGGGTAAGACAACCGCCGTGCGTCTCATGTTGGGGCTTATTTCGCCAACTACCGGCAGTGTGCGCGTGCTCGGGGGCGATCCACGCGACTCCTCTGCGCGCACACGTATTGGCGCCATGCTTCAAATCGCGAAGGTTCCAGACAATCTCCGCGTGCGCGAGCACATCGATCTTTTCCGCAGCTACTACCCAAATCCGCTGAAAGCTGCCGAAGTGTTTCATCTCGCAGGACTCGAAGGCATCGAAGATAAATTTTTCAGCAATCTCTCAGGCGGTCAGAAGCAGCGGCTTCTCTTTGGACTCGCTTTGTGCGGCAATCCGGACCTGGTGTTTCTTGACGAGCCCACCGTCGGCATGGATATCGAAGCCCGGCGAAATCTCTGGGAACAGGTCCGAACACTTTCTGCGCGTGGGAAGAGCGTTCTGCTCACGACGCACTATCTGGAAGAAGCCGACGCGCTGGCGAGTCGCGTCATTGTGCTGAACAAAGGAAGCATCGTAGCACAAGGCACGCCAGCGCAAATCAAGAACCAGGTTTCAGGACGGAAGATTCGCTGCGTCACTCAGCTGGACATTGATTTTGTCCGGAGCTTGCCAACAGTAACCGACGTAAGCGCAGACCGTGAAGCTTTACTCATTACAGCGACGCATCCTGAATCTGTTGTCCGCATGATGCTTCAGCGTGACCTTACCTTGCGCGACCTGGAGATTTCGGCGGCCGCGCTTGAAGACGCATTTCTAGCGCTGACAAAGTCGCAAGCCAGCTAAAAAGGAGAACAAAATGGCCACCGCCGCAATTCGACCCGTAACGCTTAGCGCTCCTTATTATCTGAATCTCTTTGCCAAGGAGACAAAATACGAATTTCTGAAATCCATGCGCAACCGCATGTACTCTTTGGCGACGCTCGGCTTCCCGGTCATGTTTTATCTTCTCTTCGGAGTCACCAACAGGCACGCTGGACCAGGCTTTAACTATGCGCAATATCTCGTGGCCGGATACAGTTGCTTTGGCATGATCGCAGCAGCGCTCTTCAACCTGGGCGCAGGCATTGCTTCAGAACGCGCTCAAGGCTGGCTCGAGTTGAAACAGGCGAGCCCCATGCCACGCCTCGCATATCTGGGAGCTAAAGTCATCACCTGCATGCTTTTTGGACTCGCAATCGTCACAGTTCTGGTTGCATTAGGAATCACTCTGGGTGGCGTGCACATTACACCGTTACAGATTGCGCATCTTGCTATAGTCGTTGTCGCTGGAGCGCTTCCCTTTGCCAGCCTTGGCATGCTGCTCTCATTGCTGATGCCGCCAAGTGCTGCGCCGGGCGTCATCAATCTGATCTATCTCCCTATGTCTTTTTGCTCCGGCCTTTGGATGCCGATTGAAGTGCTTCCTCACTGGCTGCAGAAGGTAGCCCCGGCGCTGCCGACCTACCACTTCGCGCAGCTTGCGCTAAACGTCTTCGGTTATGCGCGTTCAGGTGCTACGCTCATTCACTGGGAAGCATTGGCGGGATTCACCTGCCTTATGCTGGGCACGGCCTGGCTGATCTTCACTCGTAGCGAAGCAAAGGCGTAGCAGGCGTGGAAGAAAATCACAAATCCGAATCTTCTTCCGGGACTCCGCTCGGAGTGTGGCATTCGCTGGCAAGTGGTTGTGACAGCGTCACTCCCGAACGGGCATACGCAGCAGTTGGGGTTCATCCAATGCCGGATGCCGCAAAACGTCGACGCGACGGGTGGCCCGATAAGAATCGTCTCTACGACTACATTTGGCTGGTCTACTCCGTATTCTTTTTTATCGAGCCAATTGCACGCCACAGTCTGCGCTACTGGCTGGAGTTTGCCGCAGTTTATGCGCTCTTTCTCGCTATCTATTCGGGCCTGGTATTCGCGCGCAACAAACTCCAGAGTTACCTGCTGCTCACAGCAATGGGAATTCTTGGATTGTGGTATCTGCCGTATAACAACTCGGCCTGCGGCATGATGATCTATGTTGCGGCGTTCATTCCCTTCATCAGCGACTCGGTTGTAGTGGTAACAGGCACCATCGGCTTGCTGTGTGGCGCGGTCGCTCTCGAGGGATATCTGCTGCACATCAGTCCCTGGGCATGGGGATTTCCGGCTTTCTTTTGCGTGATCGTTGGCGCCACAAATCTGCTTACGTCACAGAAAATTCGCTCCAAGGCGAAGCTCCAACTCGCCCAAGAAGAGATTGAGCAACTTGCAAAGCTTGCTGAACGTGAACGGATAGCGCGTGACCTCCATGACGTACTGGGCCACACGCTTTCTGTGATTGTTTTGAAGGCAGAACTGGCAGGACGCCTCTTCGAGCGTGACCCGCAGCGCGCACGTCAGGAAATTAGCGACGTGGAGCAGGTTTCGCGAAAGGCTTTAGGCGAGGTTCGTGAGGCGATTCGTGGCTATCGCTCGGAAGGACTTGTAGCTGAGATTGAGCGGGCGCATCGAACGCTGGATGCGGCAGGGGTGACTCTCACTTGCGAGTCGAAGCCTCCATCGCTCTCAGCAGCGGAGGAGACAGTGCTAGCGCTGGCACTGCGCGAGGCGGTCACGAACATAGTGCGCCACGCACAGGCCAGCAGCTGCAACATGCGATTTGTAAACGAGAAGGGTCGCACATCACTCACGGTGGAGGATGATGGGCGCGGCAACATTCGTCAGGAAGGAAATGGCTTGCGGGGTATGCGGGAACGCATCGAAGGATTGGGCGGCCATTTCAGCATTGACGGCAAACAAGGCACGCGCATCAACATAGAAATACCGGTTCGATCTACATGAATAAGAAAATCCA
>Ga0209773_10000593_pt1 | contig 11963 bp, 8 predicted proteins | sample BogFormECP14_OM1_FD_188244 | JGI IMG/M metagenome (GOLD analysis project Ga0209773, IMG submission 188244) | Bog forest soil microbial communities from Calvert Island, British Columbia, Canada - ECP14_OM1 (SPAdes) (version 2) | ecosystem: Environmental > Aquatic > Freshwater > Wetlands > Bog ... | reverse complement strand
ACCATCGCCGCGTTCGAATCGATCAGCCCCTCGTCCATGTTGACGTCGATGATCTGGGCGCCGTTGGCGACCTGGTCGCGCGCGACCGCGAGCGCGCCGGCGTAGTCGCCAGCCGTGATCAGCTTGCGGAACCTCGCCGACCCAGTGACGTTGGTTCGCTCGCCGATGTTGACGAAGGGAATGTCCTTGGTCAGCGTGAACGGCTCCAGGCCCGAGAGGCGCATCAGCGGCGTGAATTCCGGCGCCGCGCGGGGCTTGACGCCGCGTACGGTTTCGGCGATCGCCTTGATGTGTTCGGGCGTCGAGCCGCAGCAGCCGCCGACGATGTTGACCAGGCCGTCGCGCGCGAAGCCAGCGATCAAGCCGGCCATCTCGTCCGGCGTTTCGTCGTAGCGGCCGAATTCGTTGGGCAGGCCGGCGTTGGGATATGCCGAGACGAACGTCTCCGCGACGCCAGCGATTTCCTCGAGGTGTTCGCGCATGGCCGCCGCGCCCAGCGCGCAATTGAGGCCGATCGAGAACGGCCACGCGTGGCGCACCGAATGCCAGAACGCGGTTGGCGTCTGCCCGGAAAGGGTGCGGCCGGAACGATCGGTGATCGTGCCCGATATCATCATGGGAAGCCGACGGCCGAGCGAGTTGAACACCTGATCGCAGGCGAAGATCGCCGCCTTGGCGTTGAGCGTGTCGAAAATCGTCTCGATCAGAATGATGTCGGCGCCGCCGTCGACGAGGCCTTTGACCTGCTCGGCATAGGCGTCGCGCAATTCGTCGAAAGTCACGGCGCGGAAGCCGGGATTGTTCACGTCGGGCGAAAGCGAGGCGGTGCGATTGGTGGGGCCGAGCGCGCCCGCGACGAAGCGGGGCTTGCCGTCGAGACGTTCAGCCTTCAGTGCCGCGCGACGCGCGATGCGCGCGCCGTCGCGGTTGAGCTCGTAGACCACCTCCTGCATGCCGTAATCGGCCTGGGCGATGCGTGTGGAAGAAAACGTATTGGTCTCCAGGATGTCCGCGCCCGCCATTGCATAAGCGAACAGAATATCCTCGATTGCCCGAGGCTGCGTCAGGGTCAGCAGATCGTTGTTGCCCTGGAGATGGCAGTCACAGGCGATGAAACGCTCGCCGCGGAAGTCACGCTCGTCGAGCGAGAGGTTTTGAACCTGGGTTCCCATCGCCCCGTCGAGGATGAGAATGCGCTCGCGCGCCGCCGCCCGAAGTCGCGCCGAACCGTCGCGGTCGCGAACGAAATCCTCTGCCGGTTCGACTTCGGCGTCCAGGATCATGTCATTCTCGCCAACTTTTCCATGCCGCATAACCACATAAAGATATCTTTATGTAATTGCAAGTCGGAGCGGAGCGACCTGAGCCCGAGCGCCGCGAATCGAGGGCGAATGCGTCGGCGTACGCAGCTCGCTCGCAGTTCAACTCGTGATTGAATCGATAAGGTGATATACTCGCAGCAGTACGCCTCGATACTCGAAACTGCAACGAAGCTAGTGTTTCGTTCACCGTGGCGATCGGCACTTGGCGAACCAGGCTGCTTTTCCACGCCGCCGTTAAGGATAGATTCGAATTCTCGGTCCAGAGTGGAAAGTGAAGTGGAGGGAGCCGGCCGCGAAGGTTCGGCAACGCGCAGGAAACAAAACTATGAACATTCGAGCCGAATGCAAGAATTTCCTTTGCGACGAGCGAGCCGCGACCGCGATCGAATATGGTCTCATCGCCGCGCTCATTGCAGTCGCGACGATATCGGTCTTGACGCATCTGGGCGGTCAGATGAGCACCGTGTTCAGCGAAGTCAGCGCGGCGACAAAATAGCGCTCGGCGAGGCGCAGGGCTCCGTTCGCGGCGCGTAGACCTTGCCGAACGCGGCTTCCCTCGCGTCCCGCCGCCCTCGGTCAATCGCCACAATTGCGGCGTCCGATCGTCCGCGCCGCCTGCACGCGCCTTCTTCGAGTTGCCAAACGCGCGCCATGCGTTAGAACCGCGCGAGGCTAGACGAAGCGATCGAAGCTCCGTCTGATCCCAAGCTCGAGGAAACGTCCATGCGCGGTTGGCCGCATTGCACGGCAACGTCCGTTTTTTCCGACAGGCGAGCGTCGCTCCTCTCTTGAGGCGCGCGGCCAAATTCGCGCGCCTCACTTCCTGTAAAAACCTTCAGGACCCCACTCCATGGCCAAGTCCCCCGACGGCCCGCCCCACCGCAACTCGATCACCGATCAAGAGGCGCTGCTGTTCCATTCGCGCGGGCGGCCCGGCAAGCTGGAGATCGTCGCGACCAAACCCATGGCGACGCAGCGCGATCTCTCGCTCGCCTACTCGCCCGGCGTCGCCGTTCCGGTCAAGGCGATCGCAGCCGATCCCTCGACCGCCTACGACTACACCGCCCGCGGCAACATGGTCGCCGTCATCACAAACGGAACCGCCATCCTCGGCCTGGGCAATCTGGGCGCGCTCGCCGCCAAACCCGTGATGGAAGGCAAGGCGGTCCTCTTCAAACGCTTCGCAGACGTCGATTCGATCGATCTGGAAATCGGGACCGAAGATCCCGAGGAATTCATCAGCGCGGTCAAATTTCTCGGCCCATCGTTCGGGGGCATAAATCTGGAGGACATCAAGGCGCCGGAGTGTTTCATCATCGAGGAGCGCTTACGCGAATTGATGGACATTCCCGTGTTCCACGACGATCAGCACGGTACCGCGATCATCGCCGCCGCGGGCATGATCAACGCGATGCAACTGACCGGTCGCGACATCAAGGAGACGCGTCTGGTCTGCAACGGCGCCGGGGCCGCGGGCATCGCCTGTCTCGATCTGATCAAGTCGATGGGCTTCGAGCCCGCCAATGTCCTGCTCTGCGACACCAAGGGCGTCGTCTATCGCGGCCGCCGGGACGGCATGAATCAGTGGAAATCGGCGCATGCGGTGGAGACGCCGCTGCGCACGCTCGCGGAGGCGGTGGCCGGCGCCGATATTTTTTTCGGCCTTTCCGCGAAGGGCGCGCTGACGGCCGAAATGGTCAAGTCGATGGCGCCCGACCCGATCATCTTCGCGATGGCCAACCCTGATCCGGAGATCACGCCCGAAGACGCGCGCGAGGCGCGCGAAGACGTGATCATCGCCACCGGTCGATCGGATTATCCCAACCAGGTCAACAACGTCCTCGGATTTCCCTATATCTTTCGCGGCGCGCTCGACGTGCGCGCCAAGACGATCAACATGGAGATGAAGATCGCGGCGGCGCACGCGCTCGCCGAACTCGCCCGCGAGGACGTGCCCGACGAAGTGGCCGTCGCCTATCGCGGCGCGCGGCCGCGGTTCGGCCGCGATTACATCATTCCCGCTCCGTTCGATCCGCGCCTCATCCATGTGGTACCGATGGCGGTCGCCAAGGCTGCGATGGATTCGGGCGTCGCCCAGCGTCCCATCGTCGATATGGCGGCCTATAAGTCGGCGCTTTCGGCGCGTCGCGACCCGATCGCCGGCGCGATGCAGCGCATCGTCGAGCGCGTACGTCGGATGCCCAAGCGCGTCGTCTTCGCCGAGGGCGAGGAAGAGCAGGTCATTCGCGCCGCCTATTCCTTCGTCACCCAGGGCCTCGGCGCGGCGGTTCTGGTTGGTCGCGAGGATCGCGTTCGCGCCGTGGCCGAGCGCTCGGGCTTCGATTTAGCTGAGAAGGGCATCGAAATCCACAACGCGCGCCTCTCGCAGCGCAACACGGTCTATGCGCAGTTCCTCTACGAGCGGCTGCAGCGGCGCGGCTTCTTGTTTCGCGACTGTCAGCGGATGATCAATCAAGACCGCAATTATTTCGCCGCGGCGATGGTCGCGCAGGGCGACGCCGACGCGATGGTGACCGGCGTGACTCGCAGCTTCTCGGTCGCGCTCGAGGAGGTTCGGCGCGTCGTCGACGACAAGCCCGGCCATCGCGTGATTGGCGTTTCGCTCGTGCTGGCGCGCGGCCGCCCCGTCGTCGTCGCCGATACCGCGATCACAGAGATGCCCGACGCCGAGGATCTGGCGCGGATCGCCGTCGAGGCGGCGGGTGTGGCGCGCCGGCTCGGCTACGAGCCGCGCGTCGCCATGCTCGCCTTCTCCAATTTCGGCCATCCGCCGGGCGAGCGGACGCTGCGGGTCCAGGAGGCGGTGCGGATCCTCGATGCACGGCGGGTCGATTTCGAATACGACGGCGAAATGGGCGCCGACGTCGCGCTCAACAAGGAGCTGATGGGGGCCTATCCGTTCTGCCGGCTCACCGACACGGCCAACGTGCTGGTCATGCCAGCGTTCCATTCGGCCTCGATTTCGACCCGCATGTTGCAGGAGCTCGGCGGCGCCACAGTGATCGGCCCGCTGATCGTCGGGCTGGAGAAGCCGGTGCAGATCGTCCAGCTCGGCGCCAAGGATTCCGATATAGTCAACATGGCGGCGTTGGCGAGTTTCAATATCGGGGGGTGAAGGGGCGGCGGCGCTAGGCTGGTGGATGAATTCAAACGCTCGGCGCCAGACGACTGTCCGGGCGCCAAGTCTTGCGGTTCGCCTTTGCAATTTGATCGTCCGACGGAAATCCCGACATGAACCATGAAGTCTTTATTACTTGTGCGGTAACCGGAGCCGGCGACACGATCGGGCGACATCCCGGCGTTCCCATAACTCCAAAGCAGATCGCGGAGGCGTCGATCGAGGCGGCGCGCGCGGGCGCCGCGATCGCTCATATCCACGTTCGCGATCCCGATACGGGCAAGGCTGCGCGGGACGTTCATCTCTATCGCGAGGTCGTCGATCGCATTCGATCGGCTGACATCGACGTCGTGATCAACCTCACCGCCGGCATGGGCGGCGACGTGGTGTTCGGGGCGGGCGAACATCCGTTGCCGCTGAATCCCGACGGCACGGATATGGTCGGTCCCAGCGAGCGCCTGGCCCATGTGACCGAGCTTCTGCCCGAGATCTGTACGCTCGACTGCGGAACCATGAATTTCGCCCTCGGCGATTACGTCATGACCAACACACCTTCGACGCTGCGGGCGATGGCGAAAACGATCCAGGATTTGGGGGTCAAACCGGAGCTCGAGGTCTTCGATACCGGACACCTCGTGTTTGTCAAACAACTGCTCGAGGAGGGGCTGCTCGACGAGCCCTGCATGATCCAGTTGTGCATGGGAATCGCCTACGGCGCGCCCGACGATCCGCTTACGCTGATGGCGCTCGTCCACCAGCTTCCGGCGGGGGCTATCTTCAGCGCTTTTTCGATCGGCCGCAATCAGCTTCCCTACGCCGCGATGGCGGCCATCGCAGGCGGCAATGTCCGCGTCGGCCTGGAGGACAATCTGTTCCTCGATCGCGGCGTGCTCGCCAGCAATGGCCAGTTGGTCGAACGTTCGGCGACGATTGTCACCGCGATGGGCGCCCGCGTGCTAGGCCCGGCAGAGGTTCGCGCCAGACTGAAATTGCGCGGCCGGCGTTGAGGATATCATCATGAAAAACTCGAGCCGTGTCGGCCTCGTCGGAGGCGGCGTCATCGGCGCCGGCTGGGCGGCCCGCTTTCTCCTGAACGGCCACGATGTCGCGATTTTCGATCCGGACCCGGATATCGCTCGCAAGCTGGAAACGGTGATCGGAAACGCGCGTCGCGCGCAGGCTAAGCTGTTTCCGGGCTTGGCTCCGCCGGAAGGTCGCCTTACGCTCGAGACCTCGATCGAACAGGCCGTGGCGGGCGCCGACTTTGTGCAGGAAAGTCTGCCCGAACGCGAAGACTTGAAGCAATCCGCGCTCGCTGTCATAGATCGGGCGAGCCGGCCGGAGGTTGTGATCGCGTCTTCGACTTCGGGACTGCTGCCGACGCGACTGCAGTCTTCGATGGCGCATCCGGATCGTTTCGTCGTCGGCCATCCGTTCAATCCCGTGTACCTTCTGCCGTTGGTCGAGGTCTGCGGAGGGGAAAAGACGAGCGAGGCGACAAAGCAGGCGGCGATCGAGTTCTATGCCGGCATCGGCATGCGGCCGCTACGCGTACGCAAGGAGATCGACGGCTTCATCGCCGACCGATTGCTCGAAGCGCTTTGGCGAGAGGCGCTCTGGCTGGTCAAGGACGGCGTCGCGACGACGGAGGAGATCGACGACGCGATCCGGTTCGGCGCCGGGTTGCGCTGGTCGTTCATGGGGACGTTTCTCATCTACCGAATGGCGGGGGGCGAAGCCGGAATGCGGCATTTTCTGGCGCAATTCGGACCGGCTTTGAAACTGCCGTGGACCAAGCTGCAGGCGCCCGAACTGACCGACGAATTGATCGACCTCGTATCCCAGCAATCCGACGATCAGGCGGCCGGCGTCTCGATCCGCGATCTCGAGGTCCGACGCGATGATTGCCTGGTCGCGGTTCTCTCAGCCCTGCGCGCCAACGATTTCGCCGCCGGCGCCGTGGTGCGGGAGCATGAGAAGCGCCTGCGGAATCCATCGGCGGCGCCTCTCGCCACGGGCAATGACGCGCCATGACCGCTCGCGCCGCGCTATCGTTAGGCGACGCCCAAAAATAGGTGGGCCGATCGGACCCATGCGGCTTCGACCGTCATTGCGAGCGCAGCGAAGCAATCTACGGTCCCGCCGCCGCTCGCTCACCGATTTCCCATGCCTGGTCCGCCGACGCCGCCGGTCGTAGAAACAGTGGACTACACGACTGGCGCTGCGAGCGCCTCGAGGCCGTGGAGAGATGATTGCTTCGTTACGCTAAAAAGCAACAAACGGGTTAGTCGCTGATTTCCATGACATTTTCCGTCATGGCCGGGCTTGTCCCGGCCATCTACGCGGTCCGGCTTGCACGCTGCCGGAATGCTCAACCGCCAGGGAGCCGCGAGTATAGGAGGCTGCAGTCCGGTTGGACGACGTGGATGACCGGGGCAAGCCCGGTCATGACGGTGGGGGTCGCAAATGTCACGTCACCCGTTTCATCCATCAGGGTCGGCCGGAGGTCGGTGCGGAGCTCGCAATGACGGGGAACCCCGCCGGAAATCGCATCCGTTGGAGTGAATCCGCCCGACTTATTTTGTGGCGTCGCCTTCGTTGGGTTGATAGCTCGCCGCAATATCCGGGAAAAGCGTGAATCCCGCGACGCCTTCGTATCGGTCCGCCATGGGAGCATCGTCTGCTGGCGGGCGGCTTTGTCCGTCTTTGTCAGCGACCGAACTCGTTCGGGAAGGCGAGGCGCGGCGCGACCCCTTTTCCGCCTGGGCCTCCCCACGACGCGCCGCAACCCGTGCCGATAACGGCGGATGGCCGTGTGATTATGGAATTTATGCCTATTCGGTGAAAGACCTCACACGCACAAACGTTCAAGGTGGGACGGTCGCCGGCGCACTCACGGGCGCATCGGCGAAGCAGGAGAAGAAAGTCGGGTCATTTCCGATGAACCGGTTCACGCTCGTATTCGCGGTCTTGTCCGTAGTCGCCGCTGGCAGTTTCGCATCGGCGCCGTGGAGAGATTTGTCGGCCGTAGACGGTTATTCCGAATCTCTCGGGATTACACCTCCCTATCCCGATCGCGAAAACCTGAATTCGTCGAATTGCTACGACGCGTGCGCCGTGATTTGGGGCCCGTACTTCGACGATGCCGCGGCGGCGCCTCGCGCCGCCTCACACTGAAGAAGGGGAAGCTCGGATGCTTTGTCTCTTCCGATTCAGGAGGTCAACCATGTCTAGAGATATTCCCGCGGAAGGATCGTCGTTGTCGCCTCTTTGCCGCGCGTTCGGATTGGCTGCCGTCGCCGCCGAGCTCAACTTGCAGATGGATACGCTCGAGCCCGAGACCGCGAGGGCCATCGAGAGAGGCGCCGCGGCGTTATTCCTGGCGGGCTATGGTCCAAGACTGACTGGCTCCGCTGCCAGCGCCCGGCTCTTTGAGAGAGATGGCAAGCGCGGAGCGCGAGGCGCTTTCACAAAGGCCAAGCGATCCGAGCGTCTGCAGAAGAAAAACCGCGCGGGTGCGACAGTTGCGAATTGAAGGCCGATTCTCCGAGCTATCGCGATCGGATGCGCCTGCCAACTCGAAAAACTGTTGCGTTCTCGAAAGACGTTATTGTAGCCGTTTGAGACAATGAGCACCTATTGAGGCCGGCATCGGCGTCCCCGATGCCGCTTCCGACGGAGCAAGTGATGACATACGCTGCACTTCCAATACTGTCCGGCGATCGTGGACTCGCCCGCTATCTCAGTGAGATCAGGCAGTTTCCGCTGCTGGAACCGCAGCAGGAATATACGCTGGCCAAGCGCTGGCGGGAACACGACGACCGCGAGGCGGCCCGTCAGCTCATAACCTCGCATTTGCGCCTCGTCGCCAAGCTCGCCATGCGCAATCGCCGCTATGGGCTGCCAATGTCCGAAATCATCTCTGAGGGGAACGTGGGTCTGATGCAAGCGCTGAAGCGCTTCGAGCCCGAACGCGGCTTTCGCTTTGCGACCTACGCGATGTGGTGGATCAAGGCGTCGATACAAGAATACATCATGCGCTCATGGTCTCTGGTGAAGATAAGCGCGACCGCCAATCAAAGGAAGCTGTTCTTCAATCTTCGGCGCGCCAAGAGCCGCATCTCATCTCTCGACGGAGGGGATCTGCGATCCGACCAAGTCAAGCAAATTGCGAAGCAGCTCGGCGCCAGCGAGCGGGACGTGATTGACATGGATCGTCGGTTGTCCGGCGACGCTTCTCTCAATGTCCCGTTGCGAGAGGGCGATGGCGAATGGCAAGATTTACTCGCCGACGACGCCGACGATCAGGAACACAAGCTCGTCGAGTCCGAGGAAGCCTCGAAGCGCCACGACGCTCTGGCCGCCTCTCTCGGTGTCCTCAATCCACGCGAACGGCGGATCTTCGAGGCGCGCCGCCTGACAGACGATCCAATGACGCTAGCAGATCTCTCCTCCGAACTCGGCGTGAGCCGGGAGCGTGTACGCCAGATCGAGTCGCGCGCCTTCGAAAAGATTCAACACGCGGTGAAGACGGTCTACGCGACGCGAGAAGCAACCCGGACTACTCTGGCAGCCGCGTAGACCGATCTGGTAGCCGAGCCGCCACAGGGCGATGCAGGTGCATCCCGAGGGTGTTGTCGTCCTTGCTTGGCTAAGCGCGGACATGCGTTGGGTTGGTTTCCTCGCGCTGCTTCGGCGCCCACTTTGGCTGAGGATGGGCACATTGCGCTTCCGGCGCCCGCCGCTTCCTGGCGTCGAGGCCGAGCGCGATCCAGACTTTAGACAAGGGTTCGAACCAAGACGACGCCGCGAAACAACTACTATATCGCGACCGACCAAGACAACACGTGTCATCCCCGCGAAAGCGGGGATCTAGCCGTAGGGACTCAGCGAAGCGTCGAATGCGGCGCAAGGCGGCGAGCCTTACAGTGTCGTGATGTTCTGGATGCTCGCGTTCGCGAGCATGACAACGTCTCCGTCCAGGGGGCCCATTCTCAACGGCCAGCTCACCCATCGTGGCGCCGGCGTGGTTGTTCGGGTGGTTGGGCCGCGCCCCGTCACGCAATCGTATACGCCACAAGCAACCATGTACGCCACAACATCCGAGGCATTGTCCGGCGTCCGCAGACTGACAGTACGCGAGAGGTATTTGGTCAGAGCCGGCCGTTTTCAATCCGGCCGCCGCGCGCATGTCCGAGTCGCACTCGTCGGTCCGATCGCGCTCTCAAAAGAGCGCAAGAAGGCCCCCCTGTCGGCACCCTCTTGATATGCGCGAAGCTGGCAGCGATTTCGCGGCAGCTTCAGGTTGTGAACTCGGCGGCAAATCTACGGCAATTTTCGCCGCGGAATCAGTGGCGACAGTCGCGTCTCGATGGGCCGGGGACCGGGTGTTCGTACATTGCCAGGCTAGAGGCCGGCTCCTTCATGACCGATCTTGTCGGTCGCGACGTCTTGCATCATGGCGAGAAGCTCATGTGGGACCAGCATCGGCGTGCACGCTTTGTTGCCGTCGATGAAGAACACCAAAGCCCCCGGGTTGCCGTCGACCTCCGCGAGAACGGCCTTGTCGCCGTAAGGCAAGCCGGGAGGGGTTTGCGGATTTACGACGTAGACGCCGCGCAGGAACTGCCATTGTTCCTGGGTCAGCTGGATCCACTGGCCGTTGTGCGCTTTGACCGCCTCTTTCGGTACGGCGATGTCGACGCATCGGCCGGCCGTATTGGCCTCTGCGAAGGCGACATGTGGGAGCGCGATCAGAGCGCCGACAATTGCGAGATGCTTCTTGTTCAACATCAGGACCTCCTATTGGCAAGCGCTCTCCACTAGATGCATGGAGAAAGGCGCGCGTGCATCGGAAACATCCTAATCGAAAGCAGCTGCAGGTCTTTCGAACCTGCGCTCAATCTTTCAAATTGGCACAGTCATCTTCGCGTTGGATCGATGATCCGCGTGGTTGGTGGTTGGCGAGTGGCGAATGGCGAATGGCGAGTAGCGAATGGGGGAGGAAGAGATCTTCCATTCGCCATTCGCTATTCGCCACTCGCATTGATCCGCAGCGAAAAGCACGGCATGACGACCTCAACTGCGGGAGGAGTGTCAATATGCGAACGCAAGTCGTCATCGTCGGCTCCGGTCCCTCGGGTCTGCTGCTCGGGCAGTTGCTGGCCATGGCCGGAATCGAAACGATCATCCTGGAGCAGAAGTCGAAGGACTACGTGCTCGGCCGGATTCGCGCCGGCGTGCTCGAAGAGGGCACGGTCGGGCTGATCGAGCAGGCCGGGGCGGCCGCGCGCTTGCATAGCGAGGGCCTCGTTCACGACGGAATCGAGATCGCCTTCGAAGGCTCGAGGCATCGCATCGACTTCAAGGCGCTGACGGGCAGGACCGTCACCGTCTATGGCCAGACCGAGGTGACGCGCGATCTGATGGACGCGCGGGCCGCGATCGGCGCGCCGACCGTGTACGAAGCGCTCGACGTCGATCTGCTCGAACTCGAGTCCGATCGACCCGTGGTTCGCTATCGCAAGGATGGCGAGGCCTGCGAGATCGCCTGCGATTACGTTGCGGGTTGCGACGGATTTCATGGCATCGGCCGCCGATCGATACCCGAAGACGTGCTTCGCGCTTACGAGCGCGTGTATCCGTTCGGCTGGCTGGGCGTACTCGTCGACCAGCCGCCGATCTCGCACGAGCTGATCTATGTCAATCATCGCAGGGGCTTTGCGCTGTGTTCGATGCGGTCGATGACGCGCAGCCGCTATTATCTGCAGTGCCGACTCGACGAACACGTCGAGGATTGGCCGGACGAAAAGTTCTGGGAGGAGCTCACGCGCCGCCTCGATCCGGACGTGGTCGGTAATCTACGCACCGGCGCGTCGATCGAAAAGAGTATCGCGCCTCTACGCAGCTTCGTCGCCGAGCCGATGCGGTTCGGCCGGCTGTTTCTGGCGGGCGACGCCGCCCATATCGTTCCGCCGACCGGCGCGAAGGGCCTCAATCTCGCGGCGAGCGACGTCGCCTATCTTTCGCGGGCGCTGATCGAGCGCTACGCGAGCGGCTCCGGCGCGGGTTTGGACGCCTACCCCGAGAAGGCGCTCGCGCGCGTCTGGAAGGCGGTGCGGTTCTCGTGGTGGATGACACAGACGCTGCATCGCTTTCCCGAATCGAGCGGTTTCGATCAAAAGATGCAGGCCGCCGAACTGGAGTATCTCTTCAGCTCGAAGGCCGCGCAGACCGCGCTCGCCGAGAATTACGTGGGGTTGCCGTATTGAGAGCCGACGGCGTTTCCCCTCCCCGCCTCTTGGGGGCTCTTGGGGGGGAGGGGTTACGGGTGGGCGCTCGCCGCAAGCGGCGCGAGGATCGTAAGTCAGACTGCGTCGCGGCGTCCTGGAACCTTGCGTTCGTGAGGATGATACGTCTTTGTCCAGCGCTCAGCTCCGGTCAACGGAATAAGGCGACGGATCTGTTAACCTAACTACGCTATACCGGTCAGCGGCAAAAGT
>Ga0209773_10000591_pt1 | contig 11974 bp, 11 predicted proteins | sample BogFormECP14_OM1_FD_188244 | JGI IMG/M metagenome (GOLD analysis project Ga0209773, IMG submission 188244) | Bog forest soil microbial communities from Calvert Island, British Columbia, Canada - ECP14_OM1 (SPAdes) (version 2) | ecosystem: Environmental > Aquatic > Freshwater > Wetlands > Bog ... | reverse complement strand
CGGCTCGCCCCCACGCGTGATATCAAAGCCGGCAACGAGCGCGCCGCGCAAGTGATTGCGGCGATGGCGGAGCAGGGGTACGTCACGGAGGCGATGGCGAAGCTCGCGCTGTCCAGTCCCGCGGTGCTGGCGCGCCAGAAGGGCTCGGGCTCGGTCAATTATGCCGCCGACTACGTCATGGACATGCTCGACGACACTGTCGGCGCCATCGGCGAGGACGTCGTCGTCACGACTACGCTCGACCCCAGGCTGCAGGCCGAGGGAGAGCGCGCGCTGACCGAGGAACTCAACGCCAGGGGCGCCAAATTCGGTGTCGCGCAGGGCGCCCTGGTCGCGCTCGATCCGGGCGGCGCGGTCAAGGCGCTGATCGGAGGGCGAAACTACGCCGAGAGCCAATTCAATCGCGCGACGTCCGCCAAGCGTCAGCCCGGTTCCGCGTTCAAGCCGTTCGTCTATCTGACTGCGCTCGAGCGGGGATTGACGCCCGACAGTGTTCGCGAGGACGCTCCGATCACCATCAAGGGCTGGAACCCGGAAGATTATTCGCGCAAATATCTCGGCGAGGTGACGCTTACGGAGGCGCTGTCGAAATCGCTCAACACGGTCGCGGTGCGACTCGGCCAGGAAGTCGGGCCGAAATCCATCGTGCGAACCGCCCATCGGCTCGGCATCGCCTCGGACCTCGAGCCGAACGCCTCGATCGCGCTCGGCACGTCCGAGGTGACGCCGATCGAACTCGTCGCCGCCTATGCGGCATTCGCCAATGGCGGGATCGGTGTGCAGCCGCACGTGATCACTCGGGTCCGAACCGCCAACGGCCGGCAGCTCTATGCGCGCCGCAGCGCGAACAACGGGCGCGTCATCGAGCCGCAATATGTGGCGATGATGAATGCGATGTTGGAGCAGACGCTGCTCAATGGCGGCACCGCGGAGAAGGCCGACCTGCCCGGCTGGCAGGCGGCGGGCAAGACGGGCACCAGCCAGAATTGGCGCGACGCCTGGTTCATCGGGTACACCAGCTACCTCGTCGCGGGCGTCTGGCTCGGCAACGACGACGGCAAGCCGACAAAGAAGAGTTCGGGGGGCAATCTGCCGGTCGAGATCTGGAGCCGCTTCATGAAGGCCGCGCATCAGGGCGTGCCGGTCGCCGGCTTGCCCGGCGGCGACTGGCGCAACCCGGAAGTCCCCGTCTCCGAGGCAACTGCGTCGCCGCCGCAGGTTTCCGCGTTCGTCGGCGCGCCGCTGACCATCAACAAGGGCGGTGAAGCGGTATTGAACGCGCCCGCCCGTCGCGGCGTCTCGACGGCCGCGTCTAACGCCCCCGTTCCGCCCGCGTCGATACCGAATGTCGGCGCTGGCGCGTCCAGCGTCCCGCCACGGCGCGACAAGGGCTTTTTGGACAAATTGTTTGGCGCGATCTGAGCGGCGGCGCGCGTCGTCGGCCACGATTTCCTTTTCAAGACGGCCGATAGGCCATGTTGCGACGCCTCGAGCAAGCGACCCGACTGTCGATCAAGCGAAGGCGGCTACGCCCTGCGTCGACGCCTTCCCGAGCCCGGGCCGCCGACGCCGCCCTCCGGTGGCGCGCCCAAATCGCCCGCGCCCGGCGTAGGCAAGGCTTCTGGCATACGCGCATAGCGCACGCCCGTGAAGAAAACGATCTGCGCTCCCGCCGGCGCAGCGGAATCGCTGTTCTTTCGGGTTTGCCCCGTTCGGAGCCCAAATAGAATGACATCGCCCATAGCCGATCCCCGAAGGCGCTGCGGCATCGTGCCGAAACGGAGCGCTTCGGAGCTCATTAGGTTGTGGGAAGGTTAATACTCGGTCAACGAGATTGCGATATTTCTGTGGCATCCCTCGATCGTACACGGAGCGTGACTCTTGACCTCCCAGGTCGTCCCCGTTGGCCCCCTGCCGTTTCTCGGCACGCTCGCAAGCAGCGCTCGCATCGAGGATCGTCTCCTCTGGCTGCGCGTCGCAGTCGATTATTTCCTCAGCGACACGTCGCCGGACGCTGAGCTACGCGCCGAATTCGAGACGAACTTCGCCTCCTGCCTCGCCGGCGCGGGCGACGAGAGCCGGCTGGCCGTCGCCAAGAAACTCGTTTCGCGCGGACCTGCGCCGCCATACCTGCTGGCCGCGATCGAGGCGCTGGGCGGCGACGCCGCGCGGTTCGTCCTCGAGCGCGCGAAAGGTCTTCCTCGTGAAAAGCTTCTGGCAGACGCCGAGGAACGCGGACTCGCGAGCGCCGTAGCCCGCCGCGACGACCTCGACGATGAATTAATTTGGACGATCGTGCGAGGCAACAGCACCGAGGCTAGAGTCGCGCTGGTCGAAAACCCGCGCGCGCCCTTGAGCGCCGAGCAATTACTCAAACTCGCTCGGCGAGCCAGGGCGGATAGCGACTCGACGGGCGATCGCCGCCTCGCCGAGGGCCTGCTCGCGCGGATGCCGCCCCGGGCTGAGTATGCCGCCTTGTTTATGGAGGCGAGTTCGGCCCAGAGAACCCTCATCCTGCTCGCGGTTCAACGCGCGGAGCTCGGTAAGCCGCGCGGCGCGCCGCCGCCCGGCGCACCCTCGGAGGCAATCGCCAAGCTAGAACGATTCGCACTGACGGGGGAGTCCGAGCTGTTCTTGGGAGCCCTGGCAGAAACGCTGGGTTGCTCGAATAGCCTTGTGGAAAAGATCGCCGCCGACCGTTCGGGCGAGCTGCTCGCGGTAACCCTGGCGGCGATCGGCACACCGAACGACGTCAGCGTGCGCATTCTGACGTCGAGCGATCTTCGCGATGGCGCCGACTATCGTCGCATCGGCGCGCTCGCGCGGTTGCAGGACGCTCTCAGTCCCTCGGCGGCGCAACGGGTCATTGCCGCGATCATCGAGAATCCGCAGTATCGCGAAAGCCCCGCCCCGGCGCGGCTGGAGTTGCCGGCGCCTCCGCCGCGTCCGGCGCCTCAGCCGCCGATCGACCGTCGCCCTCGCGCGACTCCGGTCCAATCGCCACGCGAGGAGTCCGTGCCGGCGGCTGTGCTCAGAAGGAGGCGGGCGTTCGCATTTCTGGGCGCCCATCGGCCGCTCGGAGACAAAGTCTAATCCGAGATTCGCAGCTTGGCCAACGGATCGCGGATTGGCTCGGCGGTCGTGGCGGCAATCGGCCTGAACGCAACCCCCCATCGAAGACGCATTCGAAATTCGACTACAAGGGTTCTGCCTGCGTTTCTGGTCGCGAAATGAGAGATTCCAAGCCTTTGATGGCGCTTTAACGCTTCATGTCCACGTCGATTCTATTCCTTTCGAGCGGCTTCCTCATGAGGGTTCCGAAGTTCAGCGCCAAGCCTCGATCTGACGTGCGATCGCCCGCCGCCCCCGGACCGTTCGGGTCGCTCGAAGACTTTGCCAAGTATTTCCAAACTTATGCGGTTCCAATCCCAAGCTGTTCCAAAAAAATTCGGTTTTGTGGGACTTCAAGGTTGGAGAGGCTGTATTTGATAGTCTTACCACCGGCTCGTGGCGGATCGCGTCGTCGTCGAACAACAGAACCTTTAGCTCAATCCTTCATCCAACCGCACCAGCGCAGTGGCGCGCCGCGTCGCGCGACCAGCCGCCAAACCATCGCGCGCCAACGCGATCGGCGCCTTGCGATCCTCTTCACTGAGAAAGCCGCCGCGAATCATGCGGCCATCCGAATCCAGCCTAGCGCCAAACGCAAAGCTTTTTCCCGACTCTCCAATGAGTCGGGGTATGTCACCCCATGAAGGTCAAAACTGACGGCGCGAGATAGCCGAACGCCATCAATATCGCGCCGATCAATCCCAACAGGCCCGCGATCCACGCCAATATCGGCATGGTCGTAATAATGGCCGCCGAAGCGAGCACGATCGCGATTTGCAAGGCGCCGCTGGCATATTCGAAATGCTCCAACTTGCGATTCGACAATTCCCGCGATTCGCCGGCCTCCTTGGCGCGCTCCTGAATTCTGTCCAGACTGTCGTCGGGGTTTTTTGTATCCTTTTCGAAATTGGCGACTTTGGCCTTCCAATCCGCGATCTGCTTCTCGACCGCCGCATGCGCCTTCTCGTCGGTCACTGCGGGCGCAGTGGCTTCCAGGGCTTGCGCGGCGGTTTCGTCGATCGTCGAGCGTAATTTCTTGGCTTGGTAGAAATTGAACAGGTCGGACGCTCGGATGTTCTCTTCCGTCGAGAGGTGCTCGGCCTTCTTGGCGCCAGATTCGGCGATCGCCAAGAATAGAGCAAGAATCGCGATGATCAGCGCGACCCTCTTGTCCTCAACTTCGGTCGCGCGCTCGACCGCATCGTCCGCCGGGTTACCCTTTGCTTCCCCCAATTCTTACTCCCCACCCAGTTACTCTGCAAGTCTTGCAATCAGTGCCCACGCTCCACGTACGCGAGATGCGACGAAAAGAGCCCAGACTACCGCTCCGAGGCAATGGGCTGATCCTGCCGAAGGGTCCCCCCGGTCGGACCTTCCGCGGCGTAGCTGGTCGTTCCGGTCGGTTCGCGACGCGCAAAATTCACGACTTGGCTGGCGAGCGGCTCGTCTTCATCGGGCGCTTCATGGCCGCGCGCGATTTCGCGCCCCAGCCGCGCGATCGATTGCCGCAGCGCCTGATCGCCCTTGGAAACCGTTTGCGCCGTGACCGCAGATTCGGAAAGGCGCGCCCGAAGACGTTCGATTTCCTTCTGCAGGTCGGCACGATCCAAGCGTGCTGCGCGCAATGCCCCCTCCATCGTCGCCTGCGCGGTCCCCAGCGCCTGATTTTCCATTGCCAACGCATCCTGTTTCGCGGTGGCGGTCTCTGTCAGCGCCGCCATGCGGGATGTGAGATCGCGATGCGCGGCTTCGGCCCGATTCATGGCCGCGTCGCGCTCGGCCAAAAGCGAGAGCTGCCCGCTGTTTTCGAGCACGATCTCCTCCCGCGCGGACTCGCTGCGCTGAAGGCGAGGCTCTATTTCCTCCATCCGCGCGCGCAGCCGCGCCGCCTCCGCGACCCGCCCGTCGAATTCAAGCAAGAGCCGCGCGGAGAGCGCGGCAGCCGTCTCGAGTTCTCCCCTCAGACGGTTCGCCACGTCCATTCGTTCGGCCAGCGCCGCCGACAAGCGAACCCGGTCCGTTTCGGCTGCGTCCGCGGCCCGTCGCAAATCGGAAATCTCGACATGCAGGCTAGTCGCCTGCGCCTCCAGGCTCGCGATGACGGCGCGATTTTCGTCGACGAGCATTTCCAACTCCGAAATGCGCGACCGCGCGACCGCGAAGCCTCGGTCGGCTTCGTCGCGTTGAAACGTCAAGTCGCGCAGCCCGATCTCCTGCGTTCCCAGTTGAACGTCAAAATCGCGTGCATACATCTGGAGAGCGATCAGCTCCTCACGTTGACGCGCGATTTCGGCCGCGCGCTCAGCGGAAAGGTCTTCGAGCGACAAAATCCGGCTGGCCTGTCGGCCCAGCTGCGCTCGGTGGATCGCTCGGTCGTTTTCGGCGGCGTTCAATCGGGTCTCGAGACGCACCAGATCGACGGTGTGGCTCCCGCGCAACGCGTCGCGCTCGGCGCGGGCTTGAGTTTCCGACAATGGGGATTGCAGGCGTGCGCGCGCAATCGCCAACCGCCGCGCGCGGCGCGATACCGCGGGCGCCGCGAGCAAAGCCAGAAAGGCGGCGGTCAGAAACCCGAGCAAAAAGAAAATCGCCGACTCTACCAAGGGCGCCTCAAACCTCCTTCGATGAGGCGCACAATCGCACGCCGACGCGCCGAAGCAAAGCGGGGCTCGCCAATTGATGCTCAGGACCGGAGAACGGCGACCTTCAGAACGGGTTCCAGGTCGCGCGGGGCGTGAATTTCAAATAGCTGATGTTGATGCCAAGCCGCACGCCGACCCCGGTGTGGATCGGAACGACGACAACGCCGTCGGCGTTCAAGGCCGTGAAGCCGAACCCCCCGATAAAATAGGCAGAGCCGGCGATCCCGCCAAAACGTTGAAAAATCGCGTGCACCGCGGGCAAGTTGTAGACCAACATCATCGTCCTGTCGCCGTCGGCTCCTGCGTCGAAACCGACCGAAGGACCTTGCCAATAGATCTTCTGGTCGCCGGCGTTGCGCGTGTACATCTGGCCTTCGCCGTAGCGAAGTCCGCCCACGAACGCGGCGGACGCTTCCTGACCCAGGATGTAGCCGTTGGGCAGACCCCATCGGCGGACCGCCTCTTGAACCGCCTCGGCGAAATCGCGAGAGAGTCCTCCGAAAAAACGGTGCCCGCTGTCGACGACTTCGTCGAGTTCGAATGGAGCCGGCTCGTCCGCCGAAACCGGCCGAGCCCACGCCATGGCGGCAAGCCCCGCGGCAACCCCAAGCAGGTCTCGGCGCGTGAAGTTCGACATCGCGGACACTCCTCGATCTCCGGGCGGATTCGTCCACGGCCGACTAACTAAACGAAGCCTTCCGCCGAATCGTGTCGGCTTGATGGCGAATCGCTCGAGGCCGTGCCGGAATGCGAATATCGCGCGTTGCGGCTTACGAAGCGTTAACGATGGCTTCGCGCGCCAGGCTCGCGTCGCCCCACGCCACAAATCCTGCAGTTCGTAGCCCCGCCTCCACCTTGCCGTAGGCGAGGGGTTCGCCGCCGGCGTCGAGCACGATCCCTCCCGCCGCGCGCAACACCGCGTCGCCCGCCGCGGTATCCCATTCCATCGTCGGCGCGAAGCGCGGATAGACGTCTGCATCGCCTTCCGCGATGACGCAAAACTTGAGCGAAGAGCCTGCCACTCTGCGTTGGCCAATCGGCAATCGCGCCAGGAACGCCTCTGTCGCGGGGTCGCCATGCGAACGGCTTGCGAGCGCGACGAGTCGAGGCGGCGCGGAACGGGTTCGCAATCGACGCCACAAGGTTTCGTCGGGCAGATCGCCGCCAACGGGCGCTTCGCAAGAAAATGCCGACTCCCCCGCGAACCATAATCGTCCGATCGCCGGCGCGTAGACTGCGCCCGCCACGGGGGCGCGCGTGTCGATCAGGGCGACGTTGATGGTGAATTCGCCGTTTCGCGCCAGAAATTCTCGCGTTCCGTCCAGAGGATCGACCAGGAAGAATCGCGCCCCGACGTCCAGGGGGCAGCCCGCGGCCGTCGCTTCCTCCGCAACGATCGGCGTCGTCGGCGCTATTCGGGTGAGGCATTCGCGAATGATCTCCTCCGCACGTTCGTCGGCCGCGGTGACTGGGCTCCCGTCCGCCTTCGATCGCGCGCCGCTCTCGGTGGCATATTCCTCCATCACCGCTGGTCCGGCGGCGAGCGCGGCGCGGGCGAGTGCGCGCGCGATGACGTCGAGCGATTTCGATGGGATCACAAGGTCCCGCAACGGCAGCACCTGGGACATCTTCTCTAAATATCCTTCCCAAAGCGGCAGCTGGCCTTCCGGCCGCGCGGAGCGGTCGCCGACGGACCGCGAATCCACTAAGATCGTCGCCGTGCCGCGATTCGCGGTGCGAATGATCACAGGACGCCCGCAATGACAACCCTCGTGCTCGAACCCGTGGACCTCGCGGCTCTGCTCTGCTCCCGCGTCTGCCACGACGTAATCAGCCCGGTTGGCGCCATCGTCAATGGACTCGAGGTGCTGGAGGACGAGGACGACCCCGCGATGCGCGAGGTCGCAATCGAGCTAATCAAGAAGAGCGCGCATTCAGCCTCCGCCCGATTGCAATTCTGCCGGCTCGCCTTCGGCGCCGCAGGCTCGGTCGGGGCTTCCATCGACACCGGCGATGCCGAGTCGGTGGCGCGTGGCCTCATCGCCAGCGAGCGCACGACGCTGGTCTGGAACGCGACGCGGCAACTCTTGGCCAAAAACAAAGTCAAGCTGCTGCTCAATCTGTGCCTTGTAGCGAGCGCAACCATCCCGCGCGGCGGCGTCATGACCGTCGATTTGAGCGGCGAGGGCGATTCGATCGCGCTGCAAGTGGCGGTCAAGGCCGTGAACCCGCGCTTGGCGAGCGGCCTCGTCGCCCTCCTGGCGGGCCAGCCGGAAAGCGGCAACGTCGACGCGCACACGATCCAACCATATTTCGCGGGCCTCGTGGCACGGGAGTGCGGGATGGAGGTGGAAGTCACGACGTCGCCCGAGGCAATCACGATTGCGGCGCGATCGAAGGCGCTCCCCGCCTTGCAGTCGGGGGTGCGGACGTCCGCCTCAGCTTAACGGCGTATTGACCCTCGCTTCGATTTTCGCCAGGAGATCGCTCCCGTATTTCAAAGCTTCTTAATACCGGACTGGCATAGTCCTGGAGCGTTTGGCAAACGCTCAGGCAGGATCGCCGCCGAATGGACGAGTTGCTGAAAGATTTCCTGACGGAGAGCTCCGAGCAACTCGGGGCTATCGACTCCCAATTGGTGCGTTTCGAACGGGAGCCGTCGGACGCGCGAATCGTTGCGAATATTTTTCGCCTCGTTCATGTGATCAAAAGCGCATGCGGGTTTCTGAATCTGCAGCGGCTCGAGAAAGTCGCGCATTCCGCGGAAATACTGCTCACTCGGCTCCGCGACGGCGCGTCGCCGAATGCCGAAACCGTTGCCTTGATGCTGGCCACGATCGATCGGATAAAGTTCATTCTGCGCGCCGTGGCAGAAGGTCGCGGCGAACCATCGGGCGAAGACGATCAGCTGATCGCCGAAATCGAAGATGCCGGCGACCCTCGGCAGGACCCGTCGCAGTCTGAGGTACCTCACGCAGCCAGCGTCTTGGAAGGCGTCCTCGGCTCGGGAACGACCCCGACCGAACGGCGCGCCGATTCGGTTCGCGTTACGCTCGATTCGCTCCAACGCCTGACATCGCTGGTCTCCGAACTCGTGCTGATCCGCAATCAGCTGGTCGCGGTCGCCGACGCAGCAAGTTCCGACGGGTTGCGCGCTCCCCTGCGGCGGCTGTCCACGGTCGCAGCCGACTTGCAGTCAGGCCTGCAGGCGGCGCGAATGTTGCCGATTGCGAGATTGTTCGCGAGCCTCCATCGTCTCGTACGCGGCCTGTCCGCAGAGATGGGCAAAAAGGTGGAGCTCACGCTCCGAGGCGGCGAGACGGAAATCGACCGCCACCTCATCGAGACGATTCGCGATCCACTGGCACACATAATCCGCAACGCCGTCGCTCACGGCGTCGAATTCCCCGAAGAGCGTCGTCGTCTGGGCAAGCCCGAAGTGGGCGTCATCGACGTCTTCGCGCGCTGCGACGCGGGGATCGTTTCCATCGATGTCGCCGACGACGGGCGTGGACTAGATTTCAGTGCGATCCGCGAACGATCCTTCGCGTTGGGCCTGGGCTCTCGTGAGGAAGGGGCCGCGCTCGACGAGACCGATCTTTGCCGCATTGTCTTCACCCTGGGCTCCAGCGCGGCGCGGCGGCTCGGAGGCGTTTTCCGCCGAAGCCCCGGTCTCGACATCGTCCGTGCGAAACTCAAGCATATCGGGGGTTCGGCGTCTTTGACGAACCGCCCCGGACTCGGGGCCACGATCAACTTGCAGATACCACTCGCGACGGCGATCGTTCCTGCGTTCATTCTGAGAGCGGGCGACGAACGCTTTGCGCTGCCGCAGCGCTTCGTCGAGGAAATCGTCAGTCTCGACACTTGCGACGACGGTGTCCTGATCGATGTTCCAGGGAGGTTGGCTCTCGTGGCGGCGGAGGGCATCGTTCCGGCGGGGCATTTGCATGTACTAATGGGGAGCCCGAGCCGATCCCAGGACTCCGGCGCCGACCCGCGCATTGCGCTTAAGATGCGCGCGGGCCTGGAGGGCTTCGCGCTCGTGGTCAACGAAATGATCGAGGTCCAGGAGATTGCGCTCGAGCCACTGCCGACGCCGCTGCGACAAATCCCGACGTTCTCGGCGGCCGCCGTTCTCGGCGACGGCTCGGTCGTTCTGGTGCTCGACCCCTTAGGTCTGGCGAGCGCTCTCGGTCTGCCGAAATCCGGCACCCCTCGCCTGGCGCCGGCGCCGGGGATCAAACATCGACCGTCATCGACGAACTTCGTCGTCTTCCGATCCGACGGGCCGACCTTGCGAACGCTGCCCGTTACGGCAGTCGTTAGGATACTGCAGCTCGGGCCGGCACAGCTTGAATTCGCGGACGGAGAGTGCCTAATTCGTGACGATGGCCGGGGGATTCCTCTAATCGACATCGAAGGCCGGAGCTTTGCAGGTCAGAGCGCGCGTTTGTTGACCGCGCTGCTGCTCAAGCGTGGTGATGACAGCCTTGGCCTGATCGTCGACGAAATCGTCGATGTCGTCGAAGAGGAACTAAACATCGAATTTCCCGGCTCTCCATGCGGCGTGCTCGGCGGGGCCGTCCTGCGCGGCGAGACGATCGAAATTCTCGACCCTCTCCTTCTCTTCGACCGTCAAAAGAATACCCGCGAGCTCGTGTCCGCGAAGGCGGAGGGCGCAGCCGTCCTAGTCCTAGAGCCCGCAGGCTTTTTTCAAAAAATGATTGCTGCGGTACTGGGTCGGAACGGGTATCAGCCGCGCGCGGTCGGCGATCTCGCGACCGCGCTCGCGGGTCTCGGGCAGGAGCGGCGCTACGCGGTCGCCTTGGTCGACGTGGAGGTCGCCATCGCGCATCAGGAGGAAATCGCGCGGTGTTTCCACGATTCGGCCGTGGGACAACCGCCCATCTTGATCGGGCTGGCGTCGCATGGTGGCCCGACGGTTCGAGCCAAGGTCCAGAACGCCGGGCTTTCGACCGTCCTCGGCAAGTTCGACCGCGCTTCCATGCTCGTGGCGTTGCGCGACGCGCTTTCGGAACCGGAGATCGCCGCATGAGCGCCGACACCGACCAAGTCTCTGTGCGCGGCGATACGTACTTGACATTGCGCGCGCTCGATCAGACCTTCGCGATGCCCATCGAGTTCGCGCGATCGGTCTTCAAGATCGAGGGTTTGACCCGCGTGCCGCATGCACCGTCCCATCTCGTCGGGCTTTCGAATTTGCGCGGCGGAATCATCGGGGTCGTGTGTCTAGCCAGTAAGCTCGATCCCGATGCGCCCGCCCTTGGCGTCGGTGCGTTGGCGGTCGCGATCGAACTGGGCACCGAAACCTTTGCCCTGGCGGTCCAGGAAATCGGCGAAGTCATGCATGCTCACGCCGAAGATATATCGGCGGCGGCGAAGCACGCGAATCGGTGGCAACCGGCCATGATGGCCGGCATTATCCGGTCGGGAGCCAAGCTTCTTCCTGTCCTTGATCCGTTCGGCGTCTTCGACATCAGTCCCGTTGCGGAAGCCGCTTAACCCTCAATGCAACTCAGGAGGCCAAGGTGAAACAAGTTCTCGTTGTGGACGACTCCCCCGTGATTCGAAAAATAGCTCGGCGCATTCTTGAGGGCATGCGACTGCGAACCTCGGAAGCCGCCGACGGCCGCGAAGCTCTCGCGGCCTGTTCGTTCCAGATGCCCGACGCGCTCTTCGTCGACGGGAACATGCCCGTCCTGGACGGCTTCGAGTTCCTGAAGGAGTTGCGGCGCATGCCTGGAGGCGAAAAGCCGAAAATCGTTTTCTGCACGAGCGAGCACGACGTCTCTCAGATTGCTCGCGCGATGCATGCCGGTGCCGACGATTTCATCATGAAACCTTTCGATCGCGAGTTGGTGCGATCGAAATTCGAAGGCCTCGGCTTATATTGAGACGCGCCTAACGCAGCTTTGCCAGTCAGTGAAGGCTCGCTCCACGAGCGCGCGAGGAGTGCCGCTAAGCACGCCTGAGGAAATAACCGCTCCTATTTAAGGGGAACGGGTTGGAGAGATGGTGTAATTCCATTAGCCGTGGAAGGCGTGTCTGGTCATGTTGAGGGCTTTGATCTGCTTTTTGGTGATTTTGACGCCTTTTTCGTAGATGGTCATATCGAGAGCGGCGTCGATGGTGAGGCCGGTTTTGGTCGTCGTGGCACGGATATACTGCGTTGCATCGTTGAAAGAACGCAGGGGCTT
>Ga0209773_10000589_pt1 | contig 11980 bp, 14 predicted proteins | sample BogFormECP14_OM1_FD_188244 | JGI IMG/M metagenome (GOLD analysis project Ga0209773, IMG submission 188244) | Bog forest soil microbial communities from Calvert Island, British Columbia, Canada - ECP14_OM1 (SPAdes) (version 2) | ecosystem: Environmental > Aquatic > Freshwater > Wetlands > Bog ... | reverse complement strand
GGTTGCGAGTACATCCGCTTGTTCGAACACAAGAGGCAGGCCCGCGCAACTCATCGGGCCGACAAAACCCCGAATCATCGCGTGCGACGAGATGCAGCCGAGCGGCTCGTTGCGCGAGGTTGACGGGCTACGCGATGACATGGCCCTTCCACTCTTTCTCATTTGGCTGGATTTGACTCAATAGTTCTTCGAATCGGTTCAGATTGTTGGCATTCACGTTTTCATTACCTTTCCACATTGTTGTGGATCGCCGTTGTCGTTAATGATCGTTGGCGCTATTTCAAAACCAATCCGGCTCACAGCAGATTGCAGAGCAAACTATGTTTCCTAACTTACGCATTTTATCGTCGCTATATGGTTCGTGCGTTTCTAACAAACTGTTTGAAACGTAGTTACACAAGTCGCTTCTACCGTTGCGCAGGAACTGCGCAAATACGGGTATCTTTGCAGCCTCTAGGATAAATCGATTGTGATTGACGCCGCATGTTGGGACAACTGTAATTAACATATCTAAAATATCTTCGATATCAGAACCTTTATTAAACCTATTGACAGGCATCCAGTTACATTGTTCGTTCGCATCAATTTCGCGACGAACTCGACGCCATAGCGCTTCCTGTCCGTTTTCGATCACAAAACGATCGCCCGCCGGAATGCCGATATCGGCAGCTGATGCCCAGAACCAATCGTCAACCATTTTCACTTCCTCAGTTTTAGCGGCGGATTGCCGCGATAGATGAACGCGCGTTGCAGGTACAATCGCCTTCCTCACCTTCCTCACCTTGGTGAGGACGAAGTGAGGAAGGTGCGGCAAAACCTTTCCTCACCTCACCACCCTTATAGGGTGAGGGAGGTGAGGTGAGGATGCAGACCCTAATAGTGAGGGTGAGGATTTCACTATCTTTTTCCGACAATAATCATGGGACGTTTTCGCCCCTGGCGAGCGTCGTGTAGGGACTCGACCTTCAGCGCCTTGTTTTTTATCCACGTCTCAATCATGTCTTTAATGCGCGACTTGTCGGCTTTGTCGTCTATGTCCATGTCGAGCGCTTCGGCGACGGCAATTCCGGCCCAATCCGCCGCCTGTACGTTTTTGGCCCATTGGCCGGCGGCGATCTTGTCCTGAACCTTGTTGAGATCGGCGGCTGTCACGCCTTCGAATGCGTTCGGCCATTGCCATGTGGTGACAACGCCGACATTATCGCCATTGCCCAATTCGACGCCGATTGTGCGATACCAGTCGTAACTATCGGACGGCGCCGTCATGCTCACCTTGTCGGTTTCGACGCGAACATAGAACTTACGATTTTCGACGCCAGCCTTCTCGGCTTCATCACTACTCATGACGTTCAAGACGCGCACTGATCGCGCCTTGGCCAGAACCGTGCCACTGCCGCGAGCGTCTTCGGCGGTTACATCAGCACCGCCGGTTTTTCTGGTGTGATGAACAAGTTCGATTGCGCAGCCTGTCACGTCGGCGATTTCAGCCCATGTAGCCGAAACGGCTTCCATGCCTGCGGTGTCATTCTCTGTTACACGATGCGAGGCAACGAATGGATCGACGATGAACAGGCCAATTTTTTCCTCAATGATCGTTTTGATAACTTGATCCACGACCGGCCGGGCGATCACAAATCCAACTCTTGTTTGCTCGGCTATAACTATTTTCCTCTTGCGTCCTGTGTCGAGAAAGAACGATGCCTCGATTTCGGCCGGCGGAATTTGGTAGTGAATGGCTATCGCGGCGACCCGGCGCTTTAATTCTTCCTCAGGGTCTTCTCCATTCCAATACCAAACTGTAGTTTGCTCATCAGGGAACATGCCGAGCAGCGGCCGGCCGGTGGCGATTGCCAGGGCCTCCGCGAGGGCTTGGCGTTCACCGCGTCACGGTTCTCGCTGCGCCGTTTGAGTCCATAGTCCCGCTGGTATACCCGGATGCGCTCGGCTCTCTCGGCGTCCGACAGGGTAGATCGCGGGCGGCCGCGCTTCCGGGGAATGGTCGTCGTGTCAGTCATTCACGACGCCTCCCACTGGTGGCGTCGAAGTGTCGGTACAGTTCAGTCTGCACGATGCCTCGTATCGTATAGGTGCGTTGAATACACGTTGTGCGTACGATAGGGGTGCAATGTCTATTCAAGCGCCTTCGAAGCTGCAACGTGAAGCCAAGCGGTGCGGCTGATACCCTGCTTTCTCGCGGCCTCATCGATCCGCTTCAAAAGCGCAACATCGAACCGCATGTTCACGACCGTCTTACCAGCGTCGGGATCGGTGAGCGTCGGCTTGGCGCGAATGAAAGCGTCGGCCTTCCGATCAGTATCAGGCTTGACGGCGTGAGGCATCTTGATAGCCATTGACCCTATGTATATACAAAGCATCCACAACGGATAGTAACTCGTCAACGGCCTTGGGATCGCGCGGCGTATGCTCGGCGACGGAAAGCCCGTTCGAAAAGCTGTTCGGAAAAGCCTTGCGCCGCACAATCGCCAGAGCCAACGGCTCCACGCCATCGATCGTTTTGAGCGCGTCGAAGGCGTCTTCGTTGTCGTGGCCTTGGCTATCGGCCATGTTCAGAATCGAGCACGCGCGAAGCGCCTCGTTGACGTGCTTCGCCTCGGCCACCAGGGCCGCGATCGGTGCGCCAGCCCATAGATCGACGCTCCGCGGCTGAAAGGGGATAAGGACAACGTCGGCGACGGTGAGAGCGGCGCGAAGGCTTCCCGTATCGCGGCCTCCGGTGTCGATAACGACCTCGTCATACTTCTCGCCGAGCTTCGTCATCTGCTGGCGGATCGCCGCCCCACATAGCCGGATCGTCGCAAACTGGGCGGGTTGCGGATTGGCCTCGGCGCGTATCTGAGCGAAGGTCGCGGCGCTTCCCTGTTCGTCGGCGTCGATCACGAGAACGTCGCGCCCGCGCTGCGCGAGAACAGCGGCGATATTGACGGGGAGAAGGCTTTTGCCGACTCCGCCTTTAATATGCGCAACCGAAAGGATCATGCGGACACCGAAGTGACATTGACTATCGTTTGTATACACAACGTAAGGCGAACGTCAATCCGCCGCGTCCGCCTTCGAAACCTCACATGCCAAAAATCTCCATATCGCTAAAGCGCAATTTTACTTTGTCGTAAAACAACATCATTCTTGAACGAAGTTGTTTGAGGGTCGTGTGATGGTTCACTATATCTATTATCGCAATATCTGTGGCCTTAATTTCCGATTTAGCGCGTTCTCCTGGGCTCATTGTTATTATCGGAGTGGAGGTAAGCGAAAATGTACCTGAAGGCGGCTCTGTAGTTACTTTCATATCAACCGACATGGCTAGTGGCCAATGAGCCAGTTTATTCCGAACTTCCAGTTCACTCTTGATGCCCTTGCGTATAACAATCCATTCCTTAACTAACCGATGATCGTGTCCGCCGTTTTTCCTTTCTCTCTGCGGCAAAATGGCCAACAGAAGTTCTTCAGTCAGGTTCGTTCTGGATTCGAGACTAGGCGTCCTGAGGTAAACGATTGAGGCTATCTTATCGGTCGTTTTTAGCGCCAGATTGCATAGTTGGAGTAGAACGTGCTCGATAGATGACAATTCTTTTATACAGACGCCTATCGCGGCGTAGAACAATTGTAAATGCTCGTTTGGGTTAGATAAATTGTAATTGAAATTGCTCGTTTGGCTTTGGAGGGGCGGAGGGGCAGGGGTATCGCTCATTGCCGTACCTTACACAAAAGATATAGAGCGCCGATCATATGCGATCGTGTCCCATGAGGGTTAGGGCCGCCCTCGCGGCGCTCCGCTTGTCCTTATGGGGTCATCGTGGAATCTGTTCCAAAACCTACGCTAAGGAATTGAGCTACGGGTCAAGCCTCAGCGAGTAGGCGTCGGACCGAGGTGCGTCCGATGTTGAGCTGCTTGGCGACGGCGGACTTGCTCAGTCCTTTGTGGGTTACGCAATAGAAGGGACAGAATAGCACGGTTGCGAGCACGAACGGAGAACATGGCTGTTGCTCCCCATGGTGAACAGCGCCGGTTGACGGGAGAGAGCATCCTTCGATACAGTCGCGGGGATGCGGTGCAGGCTGCTCCCGGGCCCGCGGGAAGGGTTGAACCCACCTGTTAGATTAGACGGCATTCAGAACCTTTGTGCAGCCGGTGTTGCGGGCCTTCGGCGATTATGCACGGAGGTTTCTCATGCAGCCGCTACCCGTTCGGGCAAATCTCGAGCATCTGAAAAAGCAAGCCAAGGATTTGCTACGCCGCTATTACGGCGGCGATCCCGAGGCGATCGCACAGTTCGAACGCGCGCTGCCGTTCGTCTTGCAACGGAACCCTGACGTGAAGGCGTCGTCGCGCCAGCTCCGTTTGCACGATGCCCAATCGCGCGTCGCCCGCGACTATGGCTTTCCTTCATGGTTAGACCTCACGAACTACGTCGAGGCGCAGTCTCTCGCGCGCGCCGATCGCACGGGCCGTATGCGTCGCTGGCTCGCTTTGATTTACGGCGGAGACGTCACTGGCAGCCTCAATGCGGCACGGCTGCGCGTGGCAGCCCGCCTACTCGATGAAATGCCTGATCTTGCCCGCGCTGATCCTTATGGCGCGTGCGCGGCCGGCGATGAAGCAGAACTTCGACGGGCAACGGCCGCAGACTTGCAGTGGGTCAATCGCCCCGGCGGCCCCTTCAATCTGCCGCCCCTCGTTGCCGTCACGCATTCGCGGCTGGCGCAGCTTCCGGAGTTCCGCGACCGTCTGCACCGCAGCGCGCAATATCTCCTCGGGGCTGGAGCCGATCCGAACGAGAAGATCGGCAACCGGTTCCCGCCGGCTTCCTTGCAAACACCAGATGAGGGCAACCCGCTGTCGGCCCTGTATGGGGCCGCCGGCGTCAATCGTGATCCCGCACTGACGACCCTGCTGCTCGACGCCGGGGCCGATCCGAACGATGGCGAATCGCTTTATCACTCGCTGGAGAATCTGGACTGCACCCGCCTCCTGCTACAGCGCGGAGCGCGGGTGAGCGGGACCAACGCGCTGGGCCGCGCGCTCGACATGAAGGAGCCTGCCGCGCTGGAGTTGCTGCTCGCGAACGGCGGCGATGCCAACGAAGTGGGCAGCGGCGCGATGCGCACCTGGGGCTCGCCGCTGCTGCGGGCGATCGCGGTGCGGCGCTCGGCAGCACATGTGAAGTTGCTACTGGCCGCTGGCGCCGATCCGCTTGCCCGCACGCCGGAGGGTATCAGCGCCTACCGGCTCGCGTTACAAGCCACTTTCTCTAGATGACCAGTTCGTCGCCGCCTGCGCGCGGGCCGATGCAGCCGAGGCTCGGCATATCCAAGCGCAGCGCCCTGATCTGCCCCGATCGCTCTCCGCGGCGCAGCTTCGCCTACTTCCGGATACGGTCGCCTGGGGGTCGGAGGCGGCCGCGCGCGCCATGATCGAGCTTGGCTGGCCGCTTGCCGCCCAAGGCGGCGACTGGAAGGCGTCCGCGCTGAACCTTGCCGTGTTCCGGGGCGATGCGGGACTAACGCAGTTCCTGCTCGCGCATGGCGCAAGCTGGCAGGAGAAACACGGCTACGGCGACGATGTGCTCGGCACGCTGTCCTGGACATCCGTCAACGAACCTGTTGCCGATGGCGACTGGGCGGCTTGTGCCCGTGCGCTCGTGGCTCATGGCCTTCCGAAGGGGGAACGTGATCCAACCAATCCCGATGTGGTGCTGATCGCCGGCCGGAAGAAATGCTTTTCCGCGGAGGTCACGGATGTCCTGCTTGGGGCTGATAAGCCTTCTCAAGATTGATGAGAACAGGCGAGGACACTTAGCGGATCAGGGACTGACTGACGCCAGCCGGCTCCGTTTGCCGATTTCGATCACGGTGTTCTTGCTCAGCCCTACTTCGCGCCCGATCAGGCGGTAGCGCGCTCCTGGGCGACCAGCGTCAGCACCTTGGGCGCAAGCCGGTCCGACTTCGGCCGCCGCCCGGGCTGATGGCCCAGCCGTTTACCGCGGGCCTTGGCGGCCGCAATGCCGGAGAGCAAGCTCGCCATCATGGGGTCATCGCAGAATCTGTTCCAAATCCTACGCTAAGGAATTGAACGCTCAAGCGTCGGCGAGGAAGCGGCGGACGGAGGTGCGTCCGATCTTGAGCCGCTTGGCAATAGCGGATTTGCTCAATCCTTTACGGGCGAGGTTTTGGATCTCCTGTGTTTTCCCGATGATTTTCGCAGGTCGGCCGTGCGGCCGGCCTTCCTTCCGGGCTTGAGCAATTCCCGCTTTCACCCGATCGCGCAGAATGTCGCGCTCGAACTCGGCGAACACCGCCAGCATGCCGGCGAACGCTCGCCCGCTCGGCGTCGTCAAGTCGAGCGCCTCGCTCAACGAGATGAACCCCACCTTCAGCGCTGTCAGTTCCTGCAAGGTGGCGATGAGATCGACGAGCGATCGTCCCCAGCGATCGAGCCGCCACACGACGATGACATCGATTTCCCTCCGGCGGGCGGCGCGTAATAATTCCTCTCGGCGCGGGCGGGTCTTCGCGCCGGAGCCGACTTCCTCGACCGTCAGAGCGATCTTCCCGCCCTTGCGTTCGGCGTAGGCGCGCATCGCTTCGAGCTGCATCGGCAACGTTTGCTGATCGTGGGTCGATACTCTGGCGTAGACGGCGACCCGCTCGGTTTCGACCCTGGCCAAAAACCCCTCCAAATCCGGCTCGTCGAAACCCGCCATTTGCAAGGGTTCCCATTCGCCCTCGGACATGGCGTATCCGTAAAGCCCAAACACCATGCCCCCTCGCCACATCCTCTCGCCGCAATCGCGAGCCGCGCTGTTCGATCCGCCGACTGACCCGGCCGCGATCGTGCGTCACTACACGTTTTCGTCCGACGATATGGCGCTGATCCGGCAGCGGCGGCGCGCCGCCAATCGGCTCGGGTTCGCCGTGAACCTCGCCTATCTGCGATTTCCCACGCGAACGCTCGGCGTCGAGGAAACGCCGCCCGCTGATATGCTCGCCTTTATCGCCGCACAGATCGAATGCGAGGCGGCAGAGTTCGCCAACTATGCAAGGCGTGAAGAAACGCGCTGGGAACATCTCGGCGAACTTCAAGCCTATCTCGATGTTCGCTCCTTTCGTCGCGACGACAAGCGGCCAGTCGCTCATGTCGCGATCGAGCAAGCGATTGGCTCGGATCGTGGCGATGTCATCGTGTCGGCAATGATCGAAACCCTACGCGAGCGTCGAATCCTGCTTCCCGCCGCCATCACCTTGGAGAAAATCGCCCTGGCGGCGCGCGCCCTGGCCCGCAAACGCGCGCACAAGAGCCTTGTCGAAGGCTTATCGTCAGAGACCATCGCCGGATTGGAAGCGCTGCTCGTCGTCGCCAAAGACGGAGAGCGCACGCCGTTCGCCTGGTTGCGGGAATGGCCGGAAGCGCCGCGCCAGGGAAATCTGATTGCCGTCGTCGAACGGCTCGAAACCGTGCGCAAGCTCGGCGTCGGAGCCGATCGCGAGAAACGCATTCATCGCGCGCGACACGTGGCAATCACGCGAGAAATCCCCATCCTCGTTCCCCCCGACATTTCACGCTTCGACATGCCGCGTCGCCGGGCGACGTTGGTCGTGTTCGCGCGCGAGATGGAGGCTGTTCTCACCGACGGCGCGCTCGCCATGTTCGACAAGATGCTCGGCGCTGTCTTCCGCCGCGCCGATCGCGCGCACAAGGACAACGTGGTCGACCGCGCCAAGACGCTTGACGCCTCGGCGCGCGCCTTGCTCGGCATGGCCAAGGCCATGCTCGCCGCCAAAGCGAAAGACGAAGACCAGGTGGCCGCTGTCGAGCGCTCGCTCGGCTGGGAACGCCTGAAAGCCCTGGTCTCGGAGACCGAAGCGGCCATTGCCGACACGCGCCTGGACACTCTCGGCGAAGTCGTCGACCGCTATGCGAGCGTGCGGCGCATGTCGCCGGTCGTGCTCGGCGCTCTCGCCTTCCGATCGTGGAAAGACAACGATTCCCTTCTCTCCGCGCTCGACGTGGTGCGCGAGCTTCACGCGAGCGGCGCGAAGAAACTTCCGCCGCACCCGCCGACGAGTTTCCTGCGCCCGGTATGGCGCAAGATCGTCAAGACCGACGCCGGACCCGATCGCCGGGCCTACGAGGTCGCGGTCATAATGGCGTTGCGCGAGCGGCTGCAATCGGGCGACGTTTGGGTCGAAGGCAGCCGCGCTTTCCGCGCCTTCGACGACTTTCTGTTGCCCCGCGACGCGTTCGAGAACCGCCGGACAGCCGACGAATTGGGCCTCGCCGTTCCCAATCGTTACGAAGACTGGCGCGACGAGAAAATCACCCTCCTGGAAAGTCGGCTTCAGGAGGTCGACGCCCTCGCCGCCGCCGGCAAAATACCCGAGGCTTCGCTCACCGAAGAAGGGTTGTCGATCAGCCCCATTCGCAAGGCAGAGAACGAAGCCGCGGACGGGCTCGTTCGTCGGCTCTACGCCATGCTGCCGCGTCTGCGCATCACCGAGCTTTTCGCGGAAGTTCACGGCTGGACGGGTTTCGCCGATCGTTTCGCGCATCTGCGAACAGGCGCGCCGCCGGACGACGTGCGAGCCTTGATGACGGCGGTGCTCGCCGACGCCACCAATCTCGGCTTGACGCGCATGGCGCGCAGCGCCGGGGCTTTCAGCCATTCCCGGCTGTTGTGGATCGCCGAATGGCATGTGCGCGACGAAACCTATCAGGCTGCGTTGGCCTGCCTCGTCGACGCCATTCATGCGCAGCCCTTCACGAAGATTTGGGGCGATGGCGACACCTCGTCCTCGGACGGCCAGTTTTTCCGCGCCGGCGGGCATGGGGAAGCGCGCGCCGACTACAACGCCAAGTACGGCTCCGTCATGCCCGCTCGCACCCTGCTGTCTTCCGAGCAACGAACACGGCTGTTCTCGATCCCGACCGATCCCTCCGAAATGGTCCGCCATTACACCCTCGGCGGAACGACCTCGCGCTCGTCCCGCACGAAGCGCCGCTCGGTCAACCGGGTCGGATTCGGCGTCCAACTATGCCTCCTCCGGTATCCCGGCTTCGGCATGGGACCCGCCGCGCGATGTCGGACTCGCGCCTGCGCCGATGTCTCGTGTGACTATCACGAGGAGGCTCCGATGTGGGCCCGTTGAGCTTCACCACGGCCGAACGAGATGTTTTCGCCTGCGGTCTCGTAAACCATGATCACAAGATCGTCGGGCGAAATGCCCACCGCGGAGACGACACGTTCGTTGATGGCTCTGAGGAGAGTTAACCTGGCGTCTCCGCTTCGCCCCGCGATAAAGGTAATCTCGAGCATGATGAGGTCGTCCGTATACGTCAGGCCCAGAAAACCGGGAGTATGAACGTACCGGTTTGAAGGCAAAACTTGGTAGATGCGGAAATAGTCCTCCGGCGGTATCCCGAGGGTCTCTTCCAAGGCGGTCTGGATCGCATCTCCAAGCTTGATCAGGCGTGCTTCATCGTAACGGCCTTCGTGGACGTAGATCTTGGCTAGTGGCATCGCATCAATCTCCCTCAGGTGTTCTTTAATCCAGTGTAGCGCTCTGACTTTGCCGAGCGCCGCTGACGGACGGCTTTGGGCTCAACGACGCTTACAATTCAATTATGCGCTAGCTGTCTCGTTTGTTAGCTATGGACGGTCAGCTCGCAGCCGGCCTGTTTAAGGGTGGCGATGTCCTTGAATCCACAGATCGCCAAACACAGGTCGAGTTCGGCGAGGAAGGACCGGAGGTAGTGAGTCAGGCTCTCTGCGCCGCCGTATGACAAGGCGTACGCGTAGGGTCGCCCGATCCCGACGGCCGTTGCTCCCAGCGCGAGCGCGATGATCGCATCCGTCGGATTTCGCACGCCGGAGTCGAACATCACCGGAGTGGACCCGGCGGCTTTGACCACCTCCGGTAGCAGTTGCAAGGCGGAGATCCCGGAATTCGCCTGCCGGCCGCCGTGGTTGGTGCAATAGATCACGTCGGCGCCGTGCTCGATTGCTAGGCGTACGTCATCAGGGTGTTGAATCCCCTTGACCGCGATAGGGAGCTTGGTCTGGCTCTTAATCCAGCGCAGGTCCTCCCACGACAGCGAATGGACGAAGGTTTTCAGATAGTGCTGCAGGGCGGCCGCTTGGTCTTCGTGCGGTGGTTTGGCGAGATGTTTGGTGAAGTTCTTGTCTGAGTAATAGTTCTGCATGCAGAAGCCGCGGAACTGGGGGAAGTTCCCGCGTTCGAGATCAGCTGGCCGGTAGCCAAGTGTCCAGGTGTCCATGGTGAGCACCAGGCCGCAATAGCCGCTGCGTTCCGCGCGATCGATGAAACTGGCCGCCAGCTCGCGATCGTTGGGAAGGTACAGCTGAAAAAAGCTCGGTGTTTCGCCCGTGTGCTTGATGACGTCCTCCATCGGTGACTGCGAGAAAGTCGATAACGTGAACGGCACAGCTGTTGCGGCTGACGCCTGTGCGGCCGCCACGTCGCCCAGAAAATCGGGCGCGCACAGGCCCACCAGACCGACCGGGCACATGAATATCGGCGAGGCGAGACGTTTGCCGAATAGGTCGATGGACAGATCACGCTGTAGCGGACTGACCATCATCCGGGGCACGATGCCGTAGCGGGAAAACGCGTCGACATTGGCGCGTTGGGTCCGCCCGTCCCCGGAGGCTGCCGACACATACCGGTATACCCATTCCGGCAGGGTCTCGGACGCTTTGCGCTCAATGGATGCAAAGTCAAAGGGGTAGCGCGAATTAACGCCTCGCATCGCTTCGGCGTACACCCCGAATTGAAAGTCACCGAAATTGCTAGCGGTGGTGATTTCATTCTTTCTTGGCTTATGTGCAGTGGCGATATTCATTGCGTTTTCATCCTTTCTTGGCTTTTTGCTGACGTGCGGTCTCAGGACCGCACGTTGCCCTCGGCATTTGTGTCGCCTCGGGCGACGGTTGTGCTCTAACTCAACTATGTGTTAGTTCCGGTACGACCGGTCGATGCGGTCAAGCTTGCGCAGGAGCGCCGGCCAGGCGAGCGCACCGCCTGCCTCCGCCGTTACGGTCTCGGCCTGTTGCTGGGCAGTGGCGAGGATGCGCGGATCGATGGGGACGAGTTCGCCGCCGCCGGCTTGAGCGCGCACCTGGATCATGCACGCCGCCTCGAAGGTGTAGAGCTGCAGGAAGGCATCTGGCACGTTGTCGGAGACCGTGATCAAGCCGTGATTGCGCAACATGAAGTAATTCCTGTCGCCGAGGTCGCGCACGAGCCGCGGCTTTTCGTCCTCACGCAACGCCACGCCCTCGTAGTCGTGATAGGCCAGCGACGAGAGCACGAAGATCGATTGCTGCGAGATCGGCAGCACGCCGTTCTTCTGCGCCGACACTGCGGCTCCGTTGGTGCTGTGCACATGGAGCACGCATTTTGCATCTTCACGCGCCGCATGGATGGCGCTGTGAATTGTGAAGCCCGCCGGGTTGATCTCAAAGGGTGAATCCATGACCTTCTTACCGGCCAGATTTACCTTGACCAGGTTGGAAGCCGTGACCTCATCGAAGGTCATCCCGTAGGGATTTATGAGGAAATGATGCTCGGGGCCCGGGACGCGGGCCGACAGGTGCGTGAAAATGAGATCATCCCAGTGGAAATGCGCGACCAGTCGATAGACGGCCGCCAGCGCCACGCGCTGCTCCCATTCTTCGGGAGCGACCCGATCCCGGATGCTGATCGATGGTTGCTGCTTCGTCATAGCTAGCATGTTCTCGACTCCTATTTTTCTCGACGATCGGGATTGATCGTCCTCAGACGGATTGACATTTCGTCTCGCCGATGTTGACATTGGGTATATCTCATTGTACCCAGTGTCAATATCTCTGGAGCCGTCCATGCAAAAAAAAACTCGCCGCCCCAACCCCCCGCCCTATCATCACGGTGACCTCCGACGCGCTTTGATCGACACGGCGATGGA
>Ga0209773_10000587_pt1 | contig 12014 bp, 7 predicted proteins | sample BogFormECP14_OM1_FD_188244 | JGI IMG/M metagenome (GOLD analysis project Ga0209773, IMG submission 188244) | Bog forest soil microbial communities from Calvert Island, British Columbia, Canada - ECP14_OM1 (SPAdes) (version 2) | ecosystem: Environmental > Aquatic > Freshwater > Wetlands > Bog ... | reverse complement strand
CCTCGGATCAATCGCGACTGATATCGCGAGCTCGTCGTACGAGGCGCCGGCTGACGTCGACGGCTTCCTGGACGAAGCCGAGCATCGAATTTTCGAAATTTCCGAGAAACGGATTAAGCCGTCGTTCCACACGATGCCGGAGCTGACGCGCGAGTCGCTCAAGATCCTCGAGCGGTTGTACGAAAACCGCGAGATGATCACCGGCGTGCCGAGCGGGTTCATCGATCTCGATCGAATTACGGCCGGCTTTCAGCCGTCGGACCTGGTGATCATCGCGGCGCGACCCAGCATGGGCAAAACGGCGCTTGCGCTGAATATCGCGGCGTACGCGGCGATGGACGCGGACCCGCCCGTGGGCGTCGCGTTCTTCTCGCTGGAAATGTCGAAGGAGCAACTGGTGCTGCGCATGCTGTGTTCGGAGGCGCGGGTGGACAGCGCGCGGGCGCGGCAGGGATTTCTGGGCGAGCGCGATTTTCCCAAGCTCGCGCAGGCGGCGGCGCGGCTGTCGGAGTCGAACATCTATATCGATGACTCGTCGGACACGACGTCGATCACGCTCAAGGCCAAATGCCGGCGGCTCAAGCGCGAGCGCGCGAAGAACCTGGGCTTGATCGTCGTCGACTATCTGCAGCTGATGAGATCGGCGCGGCCCGGCGAATCGCGCGAAAAAGAGATTGCGGAAATTTCGCGCTCGCTCAAGGCACTCGCGAAAGAGCTCAAGGTACCGGTGATCGCGCTATCGCAGCTCAATCGGCAGGTCGAGTCGCGCGAGAATCGGCGTCCGATGCTGGCGGACCTGCGCGAGTCGGGCGCTATCGAGCAGGACGCCGACGTAATCGCGTTCATCTACCGCGAGGAAATGTACAAGGGCAAAGAGAGCAAGGAGCCGGGCGTCGCCGAGGTCATCGTCGCCAAGCAGCGCAACGGGCCCACCGACACGGCCAAGCTCACGTACATCAACAACTACACGCGCTTCGAGAACTACACGCCGGAGACGGGCGTGTTTGAGGATACGGGCGTCTAGGCGGAATTAGAACGAGTCGAGTTCGTCTTCCATCGGTTCCTGCTTGCTCATCGCGTGCGACGATTTCACCGTCAACGCCGGCTTCGGCGCTTTGTCGATCTTGTAGTCGTCGTAGGTGTACTGATCGATCGCGAAAGGCAGTCCCTCCGAGGCCGGGAAGGACGGCGCGTCGCAGACCTGGAAATGCAGATGCGGTTCCGATGAATTACCGGTGTTGCCGAGATGCGCGAGCACGTCGCCAGCCTTGACGGTGTCGCCCACTTTTACCTTGAGCGAACCGGGCCGCAGATGTGCGTAGGCGGCGTAGTGTCCTTCGCTCAGCTCCTGGATGATGTGATTGCCGGCCAGAGTGTCGTAAGTGATCGGCACGGCGATTTTGCCACTGTTGGGCACGTTCTCGGGAATGCCGTCCTTGACCTCGACGATCTTGCCGTCGGCGACCGCGTGAATCTCCTGATCCCAGGCGTGATAGCTGCTGTTCGTGTGCTCATCGCCGGTGAACGATTTGCCGTCGTCGCCGAGCTGAATCCAATCGATCGCATAGCGCTGGCCGATGTGCGGTTGGCCGTTTACCGGCAGCATCGCGCGGCGATGCGCCGAGGTGTTGGAGGGGCCGTTGGCGGCGAGCCAATTTTTCCCGCGCAGCGGAGACTGAATCACGATTGGGTCATCCGAATTTACATCGAGCGCGGCCGCGTGGATTGTTCCCGAGCCGCTGCGTTCGCCGTGCTGCTCGATCGTAATGGCAGTATCGAAAGTGTCCGGATCGTCGTCGCTCGGCAGCCAGTCGGCAAAGATGAAGAAGACGCCGGTCTCGCCGGGCTTAAGACTCGGATCGTAGGGCTTGGTCGCGTCGCCGGCCGTGGCCGGCACGAACATCGCAGCGAGCTGCTTGCCGGTGGCCGACTGCGTGACGACGAATTTATCGCCGTCCTTCCCGTTGACCTCGAGCTTGGTGATTTTCAACGGCGTCTTGCCGAAATTCGTCACGTATAACTCGTAGGCCGAATGGCGATGACCGGCGCCGTCAAGGATTTGCGCCTCAGGCGGCCACGGTGTCGCAGTCACGCGCATGTAGAGCGGATCGTTCTCAGGCGCAGTTGCCGGAGGCGGCTTTTGCTGTGCGAGCGACGATCCCGCCAATACAAATGAAATCAGCGCTACGAAAACGAGTAGTCGCGATCGATACATCGTGTGATCTCCTGCAAACCGGGGCCGTCAGTGCGAGGTCTTATCGTCGTCGGATGGTTCTTCGACGGATGATTCTTCTGGCTCGTCCGACGGGGCAGCGTCGGACGAGGACTCGGGCGCGGTCTCGGCGGAATCTTCGGGGTGGGTTTCGATTCCTTCGACCGGGCCGGTGCTCGCCTGCTCGACGGCGCGCTCAATTTCGCGGAACTCCGACAAGTCGGGCAGGCCTTCGAGGTCCTTGAGTCCGAACAACTCGAGGAACTCGGGCGTAGTTTCGTAGATAATCGGGCGGCCGGGCGCTTCCTTGCGGCCGGCAATCTTGACGAGCCGTTTTTCGAGCAGCGTTTCGAGCACGCCGCCCGTGTCGACGCCGCGCAGCTGTTCAATCTCGGGGCGCGTGATTGGCTGCCGATACGCGATTATCGCGACGGTCTCCATCAGCGGGCGGCTCAGACGCGGCGGCCGGGCGGCGAGCAGCTTGCGGACGTAGCCGGCATGGTCTTTGGGCGTGCGCATCTGGTAGCCGCCGGCAACTTCGTCGATGACGATGCCGCGATTTTCGGCGACATAGGTCGACGCCATCTCGGCAAGCGCCTTTTGCACGGTCGCACGCGGGACGTCGTCGAAGACCGCCGCGAGCCGCGCTACGGAGACCGGCTCGCCGGCCGCGAACAGCAGGCTCGCGAGAATTGATTTCAACCGCTCTTCTTCCACTCAGTCTCCGTTCATACCGCGAGGTTGGCTCCGCGCTCGAGCAGAATCGGGCCGAAGCGAACTTCCTGAAAGGCGCGAACGTCGCGCCGGCGTATCAGTTCGAGCAGGGCCATGAAGGTTGCAATTACCAGCGAGCGATCGTTCGCATCCTCGAACAGCGCAGCGAACTGGATTCGTCCGGCGCCTTCCAACGCGCGCAAAATCCGCGGGATACATTCCGCCACCGGGATGTCGCGCAGCTCGATTTTGCGCGGCGTCTTGTCGGCCACGCGCTTGAGCACCGCGCCAATCGCCTCGACCAAGTCGAAGATCGAGACCGTGTACGGCATGGCGTTCGCGTCTTCGGGCGCAGCTTCGCCGGGCGTGGTGAACACGTCACGTCCGAGCAGCGCGCGCTCGGAAAGTTTCTCGGCCGCCTCGCGATAGCGCTGATATTCGAGCAGGCGCTCGACCAGGTCGCGCTTGAGCTCCTCGGCTTCCTCGGTGTCGGCGAGCTCCGGATGCGGCAGCATGGCGAACGACTTGATCAACAACAGCGTCGCCGCCATCACCAGGTACTCGCCCGCGACGTCGAGGTTCAACTGGTCGAGCAATTCGAGCCACGCGAGGTACTGCTCGGTGATAACGCTGGCCGTTACTTCGTGCGGGTCGAGCTCGGCGCGCTTGAGCAGATGCAGCAGCAAGTCGAGCGGGCCCTCGTAAATCGGCAGGCGGAAGCGGACGCCGGCGTCGGCAGCGAGTTGGGGCGCAGCGGGTTCGTTTTCGTTGCTCACAGTTGCACCATCCAGGAAATCGCCCCGAGCGCAATGTTCATGACGGGAATAATGGCGACATCCAGCCAATGCGTATACAGCAGCAGCATCAGTATAAGGAAGCCGTAGCGCTCGGTCTGTGCATAGGCGCGCGCGACCCGCACCGGCAGGACGCTGAACAGCACGCGGCCGCCGTCGAGCGGCAACACCGGAAACAGGTTGAAGACTCCCAGCTCGACGTTGACGATGACCGACGCCTGGAGCATCCGCGCAATCGGCACCGCGACGGTGAGGCCGAACGAGCCGTGCAAAAAAAGTGGCGCCGCACGCAGCAGCAGTCCGCTCACGACGGCCAGCACGAAGTTGGTCAGCGGGCCGGCGGCCGCGACCTTGAGCATCCCGGTGCGGCCGCCGCGCAGCACGCGAAAATCGACGGGCACCGGCTTCGCGTAGCCGAGTACCGGCAGGCCAAATAGATAGAGCCCGAACGGCAGGATGATGGTGCCGAAGAGATCGATGTGCGAAATCGGATTCAGCGTGAGGCGGCCGGCCCGCAGAGCGGTGTCGTCGCCGAGGCGCAGCGCCACTACGCCGTGCATAACCTCGTGCGCGATGATCGCGAACATAATAGGCGGCGCGACGATACAGAGAGTCGCGATGGTTCCGTTCAGATCGCCCAAGTCAGTCGGTACCTTCCTCGACGCTCGCGCGGGTTGCGCGCGGATGAAACGTGCGATGGACCTTGCGCAGGTGGCTCTTGGAGAGATGCGTGTAAATTTGCGTGGTCGAGATGTCGCTGTGGCCGAGCATCTCCTGCACGGCGCGCAAATCCGCGCCGCCTTCGAGCAGATGGGTCGCGAAGCAGTGGCGCAAAGTGTGCGGGCTGATCCACGCCAGCCGCGGATCGGTCGAGGCCCATCCCTTCAGCGCTTTGAAAAATCCCTGGCGAGTCATCGCGCGGCCCAGCCTCGTGATAAACACCGCGGAGACGCGTCGCGGAACTTTCTTCTGGTCGCGCTTGCCGTCGCCGGGCGGATTGAGAATCTCGTCGCGGCGCTCGAGGTACGCCTTCAATGCGCGAATCGCGGCGCCGCCCATCGGCACCATCCGCTCCTTGCTGCCCTTGCCAATTACGACGACGACGCCGGCGGCGAGATTAATCTGGTGCAGTTGCAATCCGACCAGCTCCGAAACGCGCAGCCCGCATCCGTACGCCATCTCGAGCATCGCACGATCGCGCAATCCGCGCGCGTCATGCGCGTCGATTGCGGCGATTAGATTTTCGATGTCTCGCGCCGACAGAGTGCGCGGCAGTTTGCGCGGATGCGGCCGCAACTTCACAGACGGCGCCGGATCGCGCTCGATGATCTTCTCGTCGACCAGCTCACGCGCCAGACCGCGCAGGCTAGCGAGATGGCGGCGCTGCGAACTGACGGCAAAGCCCTTGTCTGCCAGTGCTTCGAGGTATGCGGTCAGTGCGCCGGCGTCGAGTTGCGCGGGCTCGAGTCCGGAATCGCGGCACCACGATTGAAACAGACTCAGGTCGTGCGCGTACGCCTCCATCGAATGGCGGCTGAGCCCGCGCTCGACCGCCTGGCGCGAGAGATGTCGATCGATCAACTCGTCCCAGCCGGCGGCGCTCACGCGGGTGCTCCCGCGCGAGGATTCTGTTCGACTTTTTCGAGCAAGGCAGCGCGCAGTTCGCGCATGCGATCGAGATCTTCGAGTTTTTTGCCCGCGCGATCGCTCACATAGAAGACGTCGAGCGCCTGGTCGGCGTTGGTCGAGATGCGCGCGAGGTGAATCCGCAGGCCAAGCCGGAACAGCGTGTGCGTGATCGCGAACAGCAGGCCGACGCGGTCCTGGGTGAACACGTCGATGACGGTGAACTGCTCGGAGGTGCGATTGTCGACCGTAACTTCGGTCGACACGTGGCGCACGAATTTGCGCCCGGCGCTCTGCACGTGATGCGCCGCCTCGACCAGCGCTGCGATGTCCTGCTGGCCGGTGATGACGCGTTCGAGGTCGTGCTCGACGCGCAGCCAGCGATCCTCTTCGAGCGCCATCGAGCCTTCGCCCATCTGATGCGAGACGCGGAACACGTCCATCGCGATGCCGTTGGTGCGCGTGGTGATACGCGCCGACAAGATGTTGAGATTGTTGGCGGTCAGCGCGCCCGCGATCATCGAGAACAGCCCCGGCTGGTCGCGCGTCACGACGATGAACTCGCTGAACTCGAGGTCGGGGAAATGCCGCGTACGGCAGACCAGCGCGCGGTCATCGAGCGAGCGCATCAATTCGAGGTGCAGCGGGATGTCTTCTTCGGGCACGGTGAAGAAGTAGCGGTCGGGCATCTCGTCGAGGAACGCGGTGACGTCGGCTTCCGGCACGGATACGACGAGCAGACTTTCGCAGACGGCGGCTTTGACGGTCGCGAGCCGGCGCGCCGGATCGGCGGCCTCGCGATCGCCCTGCTCGAGCACCTTGAGCGCGCGCAGGTATAGATCGCTCAGCAGCATGTCGCGCCAGTTGTTGTAAACCTTTGGGGCGACCGCGCGCATGTCGGCGTAGGTCAGCAGGTACAGCGCCTTCAGACGATCGATCGAGCCAACTGTGCGCGCAAATTCCTCGACCGTCGTGTGATCGTCAAGGTCACCTTTCTGCGCGACCTGCGACATCATCAGATGGTTGCGGACCAGGAACACGACCAGATCGATTTCCTCGCTGTCGAGTCCAAGGCGCTGCGAGACTTCGGCGGTCAGGCTGGCGCCGCGCTCGTGATGGTCGTGGCCGTGGCCCTTGCCGATGTCGTGCAGCAGCAGGGCGAGGAACACCAGCGGCAAGTGCGGGAGCTCGCGCGCGACCTCGGTGAGCAGGGGAGTCGGATCCTTGAATTCTCCAGTGCGCAGACGTTCGAGCTCGCGCACGGCGACCAGCGAATGACGGTCAACAGTATAGATGTGGTAGAGGTCGTGCAGCACGCGCGCATAGAGGTTGCCGAACTCGGGAATTATCGCGCCGAGCACGCCGGAGAGATGCATCGCCTCGAGCGTGTCGGCGACGCGCTGGCGCGCGGACAGAATCGTCATCAGCGCCTGCGCGACGCGCGGGTCTTTGCGCAGGTCGTCGTCGATCAAGCCGAGGTTATCGCGCACCAGCTGGAAGGTGCTGCCGGAGAGACTGACGTTCTGCGCCTGACAGTCGGCGTAGATTTTGATCAGCTCGATCGGATCGCGCTTGAAAAAGTCGAGCTCGGCGATGCTCAGCAGATTGCCCTGGACGATGACGCCGGGGCGAATCTTGCGGGTCGGTGTGCGTCGAAAAAATCGTCCGCCGCCCGTGTTCTCGGTGACGCGCGCGATCAAGCCTTCGGCGAAGCGTTGGATCGTCGACGCGTGCTGGTAGTATGCGCGCATCAGGGCTGAACCCGCAGCCTGTCCTTCCTCGGGCTTGAAGCCCAACAGCGGCTCGATCCGTTCCTGCAACTCGAAGGTCATCTGATCGAAGTGGCGTCCGGTCAGGAAATGGAGCGAGTTGCGCACACGCCACAGGAAATCGCGCGCCTCGATTACCTCGGCCGCTTCAGGCTCGGTGATGACGGCCTTCTGCACCAGCTCTTCGAGCGAATGGACTTTGTATTTGACCTTTGCCAGCCACATCGCCGTGTGAAGATCGCGCAGGCCGCCTTCGCCTTCCTTGATTTGCGGCTCGAGCAGATAGATCGAATCGCCGTACTGGGCGTGGCGTTTGCGGCTTTCCTCGAGCTTGGTGGCGAAGAATTTGTCCTGGTTGCGATTGAGGACCTCGGCAATCAGCAGCTTGTCGAGGTCGGCGTACAGTTTTTCGTCGCCGCACAAAAAGCGCGCGTCGAGAATCGCGGTCTTTTCCTTCAAATCTTCGTTGGCGAGCCGCACGCACTCCTTGGCCGTGCGAACGCCATGTCCGACCATGAGGCCGGCGTCCCACAGCGCGTGCAGAATTATTTCGGTGACGATCTCGGCATACGGGCCGCGCTTGTAGTCGTGCAGAAACAGCAAGTCGACATCGGATTGCGGATTCAGCTCACCGCGTCCGTAGCCACCGCGCGCGACTACCGTGAGTTTCTGGTTGAGCTTGGGAGCGCGCCGCCCATGCTCCGCGTCAGCATATTGGAACAGCGCGCGCAGCAGATCGTCCATCGCGGCGGTCATCGCGGCCGTGATCTCGCTGCCGCTGGCGCCGGCGAAATGGCGCTCGGCCAGCTCGGCGCGGACCGACTCGAGATATGCGCGAGCATTGATGCCGGGGGTCTTGCTGGCGACGAATTGTGCGAGCAGTGCGTCCTGCCCGCGCGGCGCGGACACGGCGACCGGTTCGGCGCGATTCGCGCCCGTCACGAGGCTCACAGATTTCCCACGGCGAGATCGGCGTTGAAGTAGTGCACGACCGCCTTCGCGATCGCATCGGCCATCACGTCCTGGTATTGCTCAGACGCAAGGCGGTCGGCCTCGGCGGCATTCGACATGAAGCCGCATTCGACCAGCACGGCCGGCATATGCGCGCCGACCAGCACGTAAAATGGTCCCATCTTCGCTCCCAGCGCGTTCACGTTCAGTCCAAGTCCGGCATCGAGGTCGGCGACAGTCTGCGCGTCGATCATTTTTGCAAGCGAGGCCGCTTCCGACGCCTTATAGTTCTGGCGCAGGTCGGTCAGGATGTAGTTTAAGTTGGAGGCGTCCGGTGCGCCATAGCCGTCGCCGCCGCCGTTCTCCATTCGCGCCAGCCGAATCGTCGCGCGGTCAGTCGTGTTGTTCAGGTAGTAAACTTCGATTCCGGTGGTGTCGGCGTTGGGGCTCGAGTTGAGATGGATTGAGACGAAGAGGTCGGCGCCGGCGCGATTCGCGATTCGGGTGCGCTCGGCCAGGCTGATGAAAACGTCGGTCGAGCGCGTCAGTTCGGCGCGGATGCCGCGGGCTTCCAGAGCGGCTTTGAGACGCGTCGCGATTTGCAGGGCCAAATCCTTTTCAGCGACACCGGCGGAAGATTGCGTGCCTGGATCGTAGCCGCCATGGCCGGGATCGATCATAACGAGAAAATTTCCCGGCGCTCGATTGTCTTCATTCACAGCGACTGGCGAGACCGGCAGCGCGACGGAAACAGCGCGAGGATTGTCCCTTGGCACGCGCTCAACGGAGCGCGCGACAGGATGTGCGATAGCCGGAGCAGGGCGGCGCGGCGCGTCGTGGTGAACGATAATCGGCGCCGCGAGATTTGGATCGGTGTCAGCGGCAGCCACTCGCAGCACGATTTCATTTTGGTCTTTGAGCCGCGCGATCGCGTAGTCGGATTTTCCGATCACCTCGACGACGATTCGTGCGCCGCCCTCCGATTGGATCGCGCGGACGCTGACGATCGGCGCCGCCTCCTGTCCGAACAGCGGCCGCGGCGGAATCGCGATGCGCGCGTGCGGGAGTTCGATCCAGAGTTCACTGCCGTGCGTGCTGAGATCGAGCCGTGGAGTTGGACCGCTGAATCCGAAATGGAGTTCGAGGGTAGGCCCGCGACGCTCGATTCTGGCGGAGGTCAATACCGACGGCGGAACACTGGCGCTAGCGCGAACGGCCATCGCGCCAATCGCCGCCATCGCAAACGCAACCGCCACCAGTTTCCGCATCACCGCGACATCTACCCCAGCATCAATAGGATAGCTGCGGTTTGTGGCGACCGCCACGCCACCACCCGACGCTGATTTACCCTTTCCCCTTCTCCTGCTTGAGGCGGGCGGCGAGGCGGGCGAGGGCGTTCAGCGCGTCCATCGGGGTCATGCGCTCGAGGTCGAGGGCGCGCAGTTCGTCGAGCACCGGGCTCTCGCGCGGCGAGAACAGGCCGAGTTGCGGTGCGGGAGTTTTGGCGCGCCGGTCGCGGGCGATTCGCGGCATCCCCGCTTCGTCGAGTTCGCCTTGTTCGAGGTTGGCGAGAATCTCGCGCGCGCGGGTGATGATCGAGTCGGGGAGTCCTGCCAGGCGCGCGACCTCGATGCCGTAACTTCGCGACGACGGCTGTTCGATCACTCGGCGCAGAAAAATCACTTCGGCGCCCCATTCGCGCACCGCCATGCTCAGGTTCTTGACCCGCGGACGCTCGCGCGCGAGGTCGGTCAGCTCGTGGAAGTGCGTGGCGAACAGCACCTTGGCGCGCGTCTGATCGTGCAGGTACTCGGCGACGGCCCACGCGATCGCCAGGCCGTCGAAAGTGCTGGTGCCGCGGCCGACCTCGTCGAGCAGCAGCAGGCTGCGCTCCGAGAGCCCCTTGAGCAGGCGCGCCGTCTCGCTCATCTCGACCATGAAGGTCGACTCGCCGCGGCGAAGTTCGTCGCGCGCACCGATTCGCGTCAGCACGCGATCGATCAGCCCGATAGTCGCTTCGGCGGCGGGAACGAAGCTGCCGATTTGCGCCATGATAGCGATCAGCGCGACCTGGCGGAGATAGGTCGATTTGCCGGCCATGTTGGGGCCGGTGATCAGCAGGATTTGACGCGTGCCGGGCTCGGCGTCGAGATCGTTGGGCACGAATTCGCCCGCGCGCATCCCGGCTTCGAGCACCGGATGGCGGCCGTCGCGCACGCGAATGCGCAGGCCGGTGTTGATCTTCGGGCGCACGTACCCGCGACGTCTCGCCACTTTGGCCAACGACATGATCGCGTCGAATTCGCCAACGGCGCGTGCGGTCTCGAGAATTGTCGCCGCGTGCGACTGCAAATCGCGCAGCAGCCTGGTGAAAATCTGGAGTTCGAGCTCCTTGAGCGCCGATTCCGCCGTCAGGATTTTGCGCTCGAGCTCCTTGAGCGCGGGCGTGGTGAAGCGCTCGGCGCTGACCAGCGTCTGCTTGCGCTCGTAGTCGGCCGGTACGCGCTCGAGATTGGGCCTGGTGACCTCGATGTAGTAGCCGAAGATATTGTTGTAGCGGACCTTGAGCGACGGAATGCCGGTGCGCTCGCGTTCGGTCGCCTCCAGCTTTGCGATCACGCCGCGCGCGCCCGATGCGAGGCTGCGCAGCTCGTCAACCTCGGCGCTGAGTCCCGTGCGAATCACGTTGCCGTCGCGCGGATTCACGGGTGGCTCGTCGGACAGCGTCGCCGCGATTTGCGCCACCAGCGCAGGCATCGGCGAGATTCGTGCCGCCTGCTCGCGGATAAGCGGGCTCTTGAGCGCGCTCATCGCCTGTTTGAGCGAGTCTGCCGCGCCAAGCGCGTCAGCCAGGCGAAGGCAATCTCGCGGGCTCGCGCGCATCGCGCCGATTCGCCCCGCCAGCCGCTCGAGATCGCCGATGCGTTTCAGGGACTCGGCCAGCGTGCCGCCCAGGTCGGCGTCGAACAGCTCTTCGAGTGCGTCGTGCCGCGCATGAATCGAGTCGAGCGCCAGCAGCGGATAGATGATCCAGTTGCAGAGCGTGCGCGCGCCGACTGCAGTCAGCGTCTCGTCGAGAATCGACAGCAACGAGCCTTTGCGCGCGCCATCGGTCGAGGCAATCAGCTCGAGATGCCGCCGCGTCGTTTCGTCCACCAGCATGTACTCGGCGATTTGGTAGAGGCGCGGCGCCGCGATATGCGCGAGATCGTGGCCGAAGGTATCTTCGACGTAGAGCAGCGCGATTCCCGCCGTGTGCGAGAGTGATTGGTGTAGCTCGGCGCCGGCGAAACGTTGCGAGAATGCGGTCGTCGCGCGGTCGGCGCTGAACGACTCGTGATCGAGCGTCGTCAACGGGCAATTCAAGTCCTTGAGCAGCGCGCCCAACTCGGCGTCCGGCGTGGCGATCACGATTTCGCGCGGCCCGATTCGCGCGATCTCCTCGCACAGCGTCGTGGCCTCGCGCATCTGGGTGGCGAGAAATTCGCCGGTCGAGACGTCGAGGGCAGCCAGCGCGAACCCCGTCCGCTCGGCGCCTGTCACCGCGACCAGGTAGCTCTTCTCCGCCGCGGTCAGCACCATCTCCTCGCCGACGGTGCCCGGCGTGATCACGCGGACGATTTGCCGCGGCATCAGCTTCGGCGTTTTTGGGTCGGGCGTGCCTTGCTCGCAGATGGCGACTTTGTGGCCCGCCTTCAGCAGCTTGGCGATGTACGGTTCGGCGGAATGGTAGGGGACGCCGCAGAGCGGGACGCCGTCCTTGTTGCGCGAGGTCAGTTGGATGTCGAGCACGCGCGCGCCGACTTCGGCGTCCTCGAAGAACATCTCATAGAAGTCGCCGAGGCGGAAAAACAGTATCGCGTCGGGAACGCGCTGCTTGACGCTCAGGTACTGCGCGATGAGGGGTGTTTGCTTGACTGCCACTGATACGATTGCGGCCCACAATAG
>Ga0209773_10000586_pt1 | contig 12014 bp, 10 predicted proteins | sample BogFormECP14_OM1_FD_188244 | JGI IMG/M metagenome (GOLD analysis project Ga0209773, IMG submission 188244) | Bog forest soil microbial communities from Calvert Island, British Columbia, Canada - ECP14_OM1 (SPAdes) (version 2) | ecosystem: Environmental > Aquatic > Freshwater > Wetlands > Bog ... | reverse complement strand
AGGAGAAATCCGACGGCGAAAGAATTGCGCGATAGGAACCGATCTTTATGGTCGCGTTCTTTTCGTCGACGGTGAGCACCAGCCCGGTGACGTAGCTTCCCTTTTCGATCGGGTGCCGCCAGTCCTCGTCCTCGTATGTATCCAGCTTCCCGAGATTGTCGCGCAGGATGTTGGGCAGATCGCCGCGCCAGCCATGGCGCCGGTCGTAACTGTGCAGGCCGTCCCGCACCGACTGGTTCGCCGCACGCTGCATGTTGATATTGAGCGTGGTGTACACGCGCAGGCCGCGTTCGTGGACGGCTTCGGTGCCGTATGTGGATTCTAGATACTTGCGAACCTCTTCGAAGAAGTACGGAGCCAGATCGTTACGTGGATACTGGAGGTGGAGGCCAAGCGGTGTTTTCCGGGCGGCCGCCTCTTCGGCAGGCGTTATCTTCCCCTCTTCCATCATTTGATGAAGCACCAGGTTGCGGCGGGCGAGCGAGCGCGTAGGATCGGCCAGCGGGGAGTAGATGGGGCCGCGAATCATGCCGGCGAGCAGGGCGGCTTGCGGGAGATTCAGGTCCGTGACGGGCTTGCCGAAATAAAATTGCGCGGCGGCGGCGAAGCCGTAGTTTCCGTGAGCCAGGTAAACCTGATTGGCATACATCGTGAAGATTTGCGGCTTGGTGTAGCGGCGCTCGATCTGAAGGGCAAGGAGCATCTCCTGGACTTTGCGGCGGAAGCTGCGCTCACTGCGATCTAGGAAGAGGTTGCCGGCGAGCTGCATGGTGATGGTGCTGGCTCCTTCAGCTTTGCGGTGCTTGAGAATGTTTCGGTAGGCGGCGCCGGCCACGCGGGGAAAGTCGACGCCCCAGTGATCCTCAAAGTGCTGGTCTTCAATAGCGGTGACGGCGTTGTAGAGGACTTTGGGAGTTTGCTCCCAGGTCATCAGAATGCGGCGCTGCAGGGCAAAACTGCCGACGAGCTGGCCGTCGTCGGCATAGATTTCGGTCACGACATTGGGGCGGTAGGTTTCCAGCGCGCGAATTTCGGGGAGGTCGCTTTCGTAGACGAAAAGCAAGCCTGCGGCAGCGCCCAGAGCAATGGAGCATAGAAGCAGAAAAGCCAAGGCGACGCGGTCGATCAGTTTCCAGCCGCGCAAGCGCAGGGTGATGGGGGGAAGGCTCAGCATCGAAGAAAAATTCTAACGCAGATTTGGCGATGGAACGCGAGTGAGGGAAAAAGGAGTTTCCATCGCGACGTCAGAGCGAAGAATAGTATTTTTCGCCGGCGCAGGAACGGCAGAGGGTGCGGCCGTTTAACACAACTTCGCGCTTGAAGTTTATACCTTCGCCGCATTCGGCGCAGGCGATGCGCGGGCCCTTAAAGCCAGGAAGATCTTCGGGATGGATTTCGACTTTAACCCATTCCTTCGTGAACAGGACTGCAGCGGAGAGTTGCGCGTAGGCTTTCTGCTGACCCTCTTCCCTGGGGAGTTCGGGGAAAAGCTCGCGCGCAGCCTGTTTCGAAGATTCCTTGGCGGCGATACGGACGGCGCGGCCGGTTTGCATATCACAGAATGTGGCGGCGACTTTCCCCCAGTCGCGGAATTTCAGGGCGCGCTTGCCGAGGCGGCAGTTGGCCACAAGGGCAACGGCGTCGGTGACGCAGCGGTCGATTTCGACAAACGTGACGATGCGCTTGCGGTCGGCGATGGGATCGTCGATGCCAAGTTCCTCGAGGCCGAGCATGGCGAGTCGGACACCGAGGACCTGGCCGGCGCAGAGGTGACCGTGGGCGATGGCGGCGAGTTCGAGATATTCGGAGAGGGATTTCATCAGGGGATTATTGTAGCGCAAGGGACAATCGGCGATCCGGGCGCGTTGGGAATGCCTGGTTGCTCGCGGCAGCCCGGAGCCGCTGGAGGAATGGCGACTGAGTTTCATTGGGGGAAAGCGGGATTTTGGCTAACGCCCGCTTCTAGGAAGGCTGCTCTTGGACCGGTGCAGTTGACCAGGGGTGGGGTTTACGGGATTCCTGGAAGGCGAAGTAAGTCATGAGTATTGCCAAGGCCGCCATGGCGGTGTCTTCGAGGACCTTCTTTAGGGTCACAGGTTCGGGGGTGGCGAAGCAGCCGCAGTTGATGTCCATATGAAGAAGATAGGCGCGCGTGACGACCGTGAGGAACAGGAGAAGGAAAAGACTGGCGATGGCGCCCCAGATGCGGACGCGCCAGCCGATCAGAAGGAACAGGCCAATCGTCAGTTCCGCAAACGGGAGCGTGTGAGAAACGAAAGCTACGCCAGCCTCCGGAAGCATTTTGAACGAGGCCACCTGCTCGCCAAAGTTCGAGAGGTTGGCGGCGATGGAGAATTTGAGCATCATGAACGGCGAATAGATTTTGTTGGGAAGAAGAATTTTTGAAATGGCGGCATAGAGGAAGATGCCGCCTAGAAACAGCCGCCCGATCAGGACCAGTGCGCGACGGAAGGTGAAGGGGGCCGATTGCATCATGGAGTCCTCAGATGCCGCGTTCTATTTCACGAGCTGGTCGAGCAAAGTCTTTAGAACGTCGTAGCTGACGTAGCCGACGACCGGATAGGCCTGGCCGTCTTTGGTGTGAATCATGGTGGTCGGGGTCTGATTGACGGGGATGGCCTGGCCGAGCTGTTTGTCGCGGTCGATCAGGGGCTCGAGCGTCCTGGCATCGACGAGTGCCTGGACCTTCTTCATTTCGGCGGGCGTTAGTACGGCAGCGATGGTGCCCTTGACGTCTCCCGTGGCTTCCCACTTTTCCTGATTCTGGAAGAGCGCCTGTTCGACTACATCGCACTTGCCGATGTGGCAGGCGGCCCTGGCGTAGCTGGCGGCGATGCGGGAGTAGGCGTGCATCGGTAGCGGGAAGTCACGATGGACCATGAAAACCTTGTTGCTGTTCACGTAATTGTCCATGACCCGGGTCAGCGTGGTGGTGTAAAGCTGTTTGCAAGCCGGGCACTGAAAGTCGGTGTAGGTCTCGATCACGACGGTAGCGTTCTTGCTGCCGTAAGACTTGGCGGGGTCGATTTCTCCGACGCCATCGACGGTGATGGGACCCTGGGGAGCTGATGTGGCGGTCGTGTTATTCGGTGCGCCGTGGCTTTTGGCCTCTTTTTGAGTAGGCGAGGCGCCGACCAAGGCTAGGGTTCCCAAAGTGGCGAGCGCCAGGGTGGCGACCGAGGCGAGGATGAGACGGCGGTTCACGGAAGACCTCCGAGGTTTCGGTTTAAGGGAAAGTAAAATCCTGGCCAGAGTATCACAAGTTGAAACCAGCGACCCGGTGGCGTTCCCGGCAAAGGACCGAAAAGCCACGTCCGAGGACGGAAGCCGGGGAACCGGAGAAGATAGCATGGGGAGTTAGGTGAAGCGAAGGCGGGTAAGGTTGTCCGATGAATAGGAATGGAGAAAGTCGATAGGGTGGCACTAAGTGCTTACAATAAATAACCTTACGCACACTATCAAACAACTTGACAACGCAACACTCAAGTTGTATATTGGGCCAGTTTCTAGAGGCGTTAGGCCTCGATGAGGATCCCACCCGCGAAGCTTCCAGGCTACACAGGCACTGAGGAGTGGTGGGACAGCCATCAATGCTTTTGGGTAGAACGTAAACACAAGGACGGTAGCTATGAGCAAGATTATTGGAATTGACCTTGGGACGACGAACTCAGTTGTGGCCGTGATGCAGGGCGGCGAGCCGGTGGTGATCCCCAACCAGGAAGGCACGCGGACAACGCCTTCGGTTGTGGCGATTACCAAGAGCGGCGAGCGGTTAGTGGGGCAGGTGGCAAAGCGCCAAGCGGTGACGAACCCCGAAAACACGGTGTACTCGATCAAACGGTTCATGGGCCGGCGGTATGACGAGGTCAGCGAAGAGATGAAACGCGTGCCCTACAAGGTGGTGAAGGGCAACCATGACGACGCGCGCGTGGAGATCGCGGGCAAAGTGTACAGCCCGCCGGAAATCTCCGCGATGATTTTGACGAAACTGAAGAACGCGGCGGAAGACTTCCTTGGGGAAAAAGTGACCAAGGTGGTCATCACCGTTCCTGCGTATTTTAACGACGCACAGCGGCAAGCCACGAAGCAGGCCGGCGAAATTGCCGGGCTGGAAGTGCTGCGCATCATCAATGAGCCGACCGCGGCGGCGCTGGCCTACGGCCTCGAGAAGAAGAGCGACGAAACCATCGCCGTGTACGACCTCGGCGGCGGCACGTTCGATATTTCCGTGCTGGAAGTGGGTAGCGGTGTGGTGGAAGTGAAGTCCACGAACGGCGATACGCATCTGGGCGGCGACGACATCGACCAGCGGATCGTGGATTGGCTGATTGAAGAGTTCAAGAAAGAACACGGCATCGACCTCGGCAAGGACAAGATGGCGCTGCAACGCCTGAAGGAAGCGGCGGAAAAGGCCAAGATCGAGCTTTCGCAGATGATGGAGACGGAGATCAACCTGCCGTTCGTCACCGCGGGAGCCAGCGGGCCGATTCACATGCAACAGAAGCTGACGCGGATGCGGTTGGAGCAGTTGATGAGCGATTTGCTCGAACGCTCCATGAAGCCGGTGAAGCAGGCGCTCGAAGACGCCAAGCTGTCCCCAAGCGACATCCAGGAAGTGGTGCTGGTCGGCGGTTCGACGCGCATTCCGAAGGTGCAGGCGCTGGTCAGCAACTTCTTTGGCGGGAAAGAGCTGCACAAGGGTGTGAACCCGGACGAAGTCGTGGCTGTTGGCGCGGCGATCCAAGGCGCGGTGCTTGGCGGCGAAGTGAAGGACATCCTGCTGCTGGACGTGACGCCGCTTTCGCTGGGCGTGGAAACGCTCGGCGGCGTGATGACCGTGCAGATCCCGCGCAACACTACGATTCCGACCCGCAAGGTGGAGACGTACTCGACGGCTTCGGACAACCAGCCGGGCGTGGAAATCCACGTAATGCAGGGCGAACGGAAATTCGCGAAGGACAACCGTTCCCTGGGTACGTTCAAACTGGACGGGATTCCACCTGCTCCGCGCGGAGTGCCACAAATTGAAGTGACTTTCGACATCGACGCGAACGGCATCCTGAATGTGAGCGCGAAGGACAAGGCCACAAGCAAGGAACAGAAGATCACCATCACCGCTTCTACCGGCTTGACCAAGGAAGAGGCGGAGAAGATGCGGACCGAGGCGGAATCGCACGCCGAGGACGATCGCAAGCGGATGGAGGAAGTGGAAGCGCGGAACCGGTTGGACGGCATCATTTACCAGGCCGAGAAGACCATCCGCGAAAACCGTGACAAGCTCTCGGACGGCGATGTGAAGCAGGCCGAAGAAGCGCTAGAAGACGCCAAGAAGGCCATCAACGATGGCGGCGTGCCGCGGTTGCGGGCTGCCACGGAGAACGTGGAGAAGACGCTGCACAAGATGGCCGAAGAGCTGTACAAGAAGCAACAAGCCGCAGGCGCCGAGCAGGCGGGCGCGGCTGGAGCCGGCGCTGGCGCCGGGTCTGGTTCGCCGAGCGCCGGCGCGCCGAGCGGCGGGCATAAGCCCGGAGACGTGATCGACGCCGAATATGTCGACGTGGACGACAAAAAGCAACCGAACTAAAAGGGAAGGAACGAGGGGTGCGGTCAAGCGAGTCGAAAGTGAAAAGTCGACCGCAAGACGCACCCTTTTTTCAGGTTCAAGTGAATGCTTTGATTTGAGGATAGGCGAAAGAAATGCCGACGAGCGCAAAACAGGATTATTACGAACTGCTGGGGGTTCCGCGGAAGGCCAGCGCGAAAGACATTCGCACGGCGTTTCGAAAACTGGCGCGGAAGTATCATCCCGACCTGAATCCCGGCGACAAAGCCTCCGAAGAAAAATTCAAACTGCTGCAGGAAGCGTACGACGTTCTTTCGGATACGAAGAAACGCCAGATGTACGACCAGTATGGCTTCTATAGCGACAACGTGCCGACGGGCGACTACGGCCCTGGGCCGGAAGCAGGCGGCGAGAACGTCAATTTCGATTTTGGCGGATTTGATTTTGGCGGGCAGCAAGGCGGTGGCTCAAACTTCCGGGATTTGTTCGGACAATTTTTCGGAGGGCGGCGCGGTGGCGTGGCCGCGGAGCCGGAGCATGAGCCCGGCGGGGACCTGGAATACCAGATTGAGATTGGATTCTGGGACGCTGTGCGTGGAGCGGTGAAGAAGCTGCAGATCACACGGATGGATACTTGCGAAAATTGCCACGGAACGGGCGCGGTGGGAGCACCGAAGACGTGCCCGACATGCAATGGGACAGGTTCGATTCAGCAGACCGCGGGGAAGATGCGGTTCAACGTTCCCTGCAATACCTGCGGTGGGAGCGGGAAAATCCACACACCCTGCCGAGTGTGCGGCGGTGAAGGCCGCGTCCGAAAAACGGAAACGATTGATGTTCGCATTCCGCCGGGAGTGGCCAATGGCGGTAGGGTGCGCGTGCCGGGAAAAGGCAATGCGGGAACGATGGGTGCTCCCGCGGGCGACTTGTACCTGCGCGTGATGGTACACCCTCACGAGTTTTTTGAACGGAAGGGCGACGACCTTTATACGCGCGTGCCGGTAACGGTGGCGGAAGCTTCGCTGGGCGCGAAGATCGAAGTGCCGACAATCGACGGGAGGTCGCTTGTCCGGATTCCCCCGGGAACGAATAGCGGGCGGACACTGCGACTGAAGGAAAAGGGCGTGCCGCACGGGAAGAGCGGGGCCCGCGGCGACCAGTACGTGGAGATTCAGATTATCGTGCCGGAGCCTACGGACGAGCGCGTGCGCACGCTGATGAAAGAACTGGAAGGGGTTGCGCCAGCCGATCCGCGGAAAGATTTATTCGAAAAGGCCGGAGTCTAAAGCCATGCCGCCGAAGACCAGAAAACGGGCGAAAGCCGGATACATGATCAGCGCCGTGGCGGAGATTTACAAACTGCACCCGCAGACGCTGCGTTTGTATGAGCGTGTGGGATTGCTGAAGCCTTCACGCTCTCAAGGAAACACCAGGTTGTATACGGATTCGGATCTCGAAAGGCTGGAAGTGATTCTGACTTTGGCGCGAGACATGGGCGTGAACCTGGCGGGGATCGAGGTCATCCTGAACATGCGGGAAAAGATGATGGAGATGGAACACGTGATGGGCGAGTTCGCGCAAGTGGTGCAGCAGGAGCTGTCGCGGATGGCTTCGCGGACGGAAGGTAAAGTGCCGAAGACGGCGATTGTGCGCGCTGTGCCGCGGCTTGTGAAGTAGAAGAGTTCCTCAGGGGCGGAAGCCCGGTTTTTTCTTTGCCACAGTGTCGGAACTGAAAAAACCGATCCCCGAAAGACGAAGAATTGAGAAGCTTAGCAGCGCCAATGATTGGCTATCGCGCCGTTGCTTTTTTTGTGCACAGATTTCCGCAGCGGGTGTCATTGTGGCGCCGTGCAATGGGCAGTAAGATGGCCCCATCAGGGAATCCTCACGGTTTCTGGGGTTCAAAGGAAAAAATGGCCAGAGAAGATTGCCCGTGGTGCAGAGGTACAGGATGGAAGCTCGTGACGCGGAAGGACGGCGTGCCTGGGAGCATGGCCGTGGCCTGCGAATGCGGGATGGAAGAGCGCGCGGAAAAGGTGATGGAGCGCGCACGGATTCCGAAGCGCTACGAACATTGCGACTTTGAGAGTTATGCGACGGATCTGGCCGACGGAAAAACGTGGATGGCGCAACACGAGCAATCGCTGAAGCAGGTAAAGCTTTTCACACAGGGTTTCGTACGGGATTACCCGGCGACAGAAAAGGGATTGCTGCTGGTGGGGCCTTCAGGCGTGGGCAAGACGCATCTGGCGGTTGCGGCGTTAAAAGATTTGATCCGGCGAGGACACGCCGGGCTTTTTTGCGATTACCGGGAATTATTGAAAGAGATTCAGGCTAGCTATAACCCGGCGAGCGAATCGACGGAAATGGCAGTGCTCGAGCCGATTCGAACGGTGGAGATCTTGGTCTTGGATGATTTGGGGGCGAGCAAGCCTTCGCTGTGGGTGCTGGATATGATCGGGCTGGTGCTGAACGCGCGGTACAACGAACGTCGCATGACGATTTTGACGACCAATTATTTTGATGAAACCGAAGCTCCCTCGGCCGGGGCGAAATTGCCAGGTGGGCAGCGCGTAGCGGTGAAGGAAGATACGATCGCCGACCGCATTGGAGCGAGAATGCGCTCGCGATTGTTTGAGATGTGCCGAACGGTCGTTGTCAATGCACCCGATTTTCGCCGTGAAGCCAACCACGTGGGCCGCGCAAGAGTCTAATTTTCCACAGCCAAAGTGCGTTTTGCTTTGATTGACAGGGGGTTTGGGCGGCGGGTATCCTTGCAGGGGTGTTGTGGTTGAGGCCGCAGCCTGGCCTAAACGGCATCCAACTGAACGAGACCGAGTTACTGCGAAGCAGTCCACTACGATGTGCTGCCCCGTTGTAACCCTCCTTGCATTACCCGGTAGGGATTCCGCAAGGATTGACCTGACCAAAACAGGGATAAAACATCCCGGAGGCGACGTAATCATGACTTCATTCGATAATGAGAACCCCGTATCGTCCGCAGCAACTGCACCCGCACAAGAAGTAGAGTCCCCGAACAAACCGGAAGAAACCGTAGCCGCAGAAACACTCGCGCGCAGCGAAGCCACGGCCGTGGTGCCTGCACCCGTAGTGCATGTAAAACCAGAAGACGCGCACAAAGCCGCGGAAACGCACGCACAGACGGCTGCGGCGGACGCGGAAGCCGCCGCTGCCGCGGAAGAAGCCGCCGGCGCAGAGGAGATGAGCAAGCTCATCGAGCAGTACGGCGAGCCGCAAGAGGCCGCGGCACAGAACGAAATTATTGAAGTCAAAGTGGTCGCTTACACCGAGCAGGGAGTCGTGGTCGATCTGGGCGGAAAGACCGAAGGACTGATTCCCGCGGCGGAGTTCCAGGAATCCGACATTCCGCGGCCAGATCCCAATTCCACAATCGAGGTGCAGCGCACGGGCGAGCGCAAAGACAGTTTTGTAATCGTCTCTTACCAAAAAGTGCTGCGGCGCCGGACGTGGGAAAAGATTGAGGCGCAGTTCAAGGCGAAGGAAACCATAAGCGCAAAGGTGGTGGACCGCATCAAGGGCGGGCTGGTGGTGGACATTGGTGTGCGTGCGTTCCTGCCGGGCTCACAGTATGACCTGCGTCCGACAGCAAACCTGGACGGACTGATGGGAACGAACGTGGATGTCCGCATCACGAAGCTGAACCGTCGCCGGGGAAACGTCGTGGTCAGCCGGCGGGCACTGCTCGAAGAAACACTGCATGCCAAGCGCGCCGAATTGATGGAGCAGTTGAAGGAAGGGCAAGTGGTCCACGGCACGGTGAAAAACGTGACGGATTACGGCGCATTCGTGGATATCGGCGGGCTGGACGGACTGCTGCACCTGACGGATTTGAGCTGGGGCCGCGTACGGCATCCGAGCGACGTGGTGAAGCCGGAGCAAGAGCTGGACGTGGCGGTGCTGAAGTTTGACAAGGACAAGCAGCGCGTTTCGCTGGGCCTGAAGCAGCTGATGAAAGATCCTTGGATTGACGCGGCCGAACGGTATCCTGCTGGCGGCAAGTACAAGGGCAAGGTCGTCGGCGTGGTGGATTACGGCGCGTTCGTGGAGCTCGAGCCGGGCATCGAAGGCTTGGTGCACGTTACGGAGATGAGCTGGGCGAAGAAGCCGACGCACCCGTCGAAGGTGGTGAAGGCGGGTGAGGAAGTGGATGTGGTGGTGCTGGACATTAAGCCCAGCGACCGTCGCGTTTCCCTGGGAATCAAGCAGGCGCAACCCGATCCGTGGATGCTGGTGGCAGAGAAGTATCCGGTGGGCACGGTGGTGACCGGAAAGGTCCGCAACATTGCGGAGTTCGGCGCGTTCATCGAAATCGAAGACGGCTTCGATGGGCTGGTGCACGTCAGCGACGTCAGCTGGACCGGGCGGGTGAAGAATCCGCACGAGGTGTTCAAGAAGGGCGAGCCGATTACGGCGAAGGTGCTGCGGATCGATCCGGAGAACCGGCGCGTGTCTTTGGGCATGAAGCAGGTCAACGATATCTGGGGTGACTGGTTTAAGTCTCACCGTATCGGCGACATCGTGCGCGGTAAGGTTTCGCGCATCGCCACGTTCGGGGCATTCGTCGAGCTTGGCGACAACATCGAGGGGCTTTGCCACAACACGGAGATTGAAGAACGCAAGCGCCGGGACGAAGGTCCTTCAAGCTTCCGCCCAACGACTGGGCCGCTGAAGAGCGCGGGACCGCTCGAGCCAGGCAAAGAGTACGATTTCAAGATCATCAAGATCAGCCACGACACGCGGCGGATTGGCTTGAGCTACCGCGCGGCGGTTCGCCAGATCGAGCGCAAGGAGATCGAGCAGTACAAGACCTCCAAGTCCTCATCGACGGCGACAATCGGCGACGCGCTGAAGCAAAAACTGTCTTCCCGTTAGTCGAAGTAGCAGGAAAACTGGTTTTCTCTGCCTCCCGGGGTATCCGCCAGGAAAAGTCGTTTACCTGCGGGTCATTTTAATGATAGGAAGAGGGTCATCCTAGCAGGCGATGTCCCTCTAAGTCGCCTCGCTCCAGATGGTTGTGAGTGGGACGAAACGCTAGACGAGTGAAGAGGCCAGGCGAAGATGACAAAACAACCGACATTGACTAAAGCGGATCTGATCGAGGAGGTCCTCCGGATTAGCGAACTCCCGCGCAAGGAGTCCGAGACCATCGTCGAAACCATTTTTGAGAGCATCATCTATGCTTTGCAAAAAGGCGACAAAATCGAGATTCGCGGTTTCGGCAGTTTTCGGACGCGGCAGCGGCGCGGGCGGATAGGACGGAATCCCAAGACCGGAGAGAAGGTAGAAGTGCCGGCAAAGAAAATTCCGTTTTTCAAGCCGAGCAAGGAATTGAAAGATTTCGTGAACAGTCCCGCGTCTGCGGCGGCTGCAGCGCAGACCGAGGCTCCGCCGGCGTGAGTGAGTGCGGTAAGGAAAAGAGTTGAGGCGCGCCCCGAGTTCATCGGGGCGTTTTTTTTGCCGGATCGCAGTTGCGAATCGGATGTGCGCGGATCGCGGCCTGCGCTATGCTTGTTCGAATTTCAGGAAGTGAGGCCCGCTAGCGATGGACTATCTTTGGTCACCTTGGCGCTACCAGTACATGACGCAAGTGACGCAGGGGAAGCAGCCGGATTGCATTTTCTGCGACTCGCTGCAACGCAACCAGGATGAAAAGACATTGATTGTGTATCGTGGGAAGAAAGCGTTCGTGATTTTGAACCGTTATCCGTATACGTCGGGGCACGTCATGATCGTTCCCTACGCGCATGTGGCGGAGTTGCATCTTTGTCAAGAAGGAACGTTGCCGGAAATTATGGAGTTGGCCCAAAGAGTCGAAACCGTGTTTCGCAAAGACTACCACCCCGACGGCATGAATTTGGGAATGAATCTTGGGCGCGCTGCGGGGGCGGGAGTGACGGGGCATTTGCACCTGCATTTTCTGCCGCGATGGATTGGGGATTCGAATTTTATGACCGTGACCGGTGAGACGCGGGTGCATCCGGAAGAATTGAGCACCACTTATCAGCGGCTGAAGAGAGGACTGGATTCGTAGTGCGCGGACGCGGAGAGGAATCGTGAACCTGGAATTGACGGAAGAGCAAAAGCTCCTGCTGAAGAGCGTGCGGGCGTTTGCGGAAACAGAAGTGCGGCCGCTGGCGAAGGAGTTGGATGAAACGGGCCACTTTCCGAGGGAACTGTTCCAGAAGGCAGCGGAGCTCGGATTGACGGGCGTTGCGTTTCCGGAGGCCGAGGGCGGCGCAGGGTTCGATCATATTGCTTACGCAATCGTGATTGAAGAGATTTCGAGATGTTGCGCTTCGACCGGCGTGATTTTAAGCGTGCAGAATTCCCTGTTTTGCGATCCGATCCATCGATTCGGGACCGAGGAACAGAAGAAAAAGTTCTTGTT
>Ga0209773_10000585_pt1 | contig 12015 bp, 8 predicted proteins | sample BogFormECP14_OM1_FD_188244 | JGI IMG/M metagenome (GOLD analysis project Ga0209773, IMG submission 188244) | Bog forest soil microbial communities from Calvert Island, British Columbia, Canada - ECP14_OM1 (SPAdes) (version 2) | ecosystem: Environmental > Aquatic > Freshwater > Wetlands > Bog ... | reverse complement strand
TATGCTTGCGATTATATTCGCTCTGAGCGGCGCGGCTCTAGGATTGAGGTTCAAGGCGCTCGTCTTGGCCCCGGCAAGCTGCTTTGCTCTCGCGAGCCCTGTACTGACGAACTTCGCATATCGTTACTCGCTGCCAGTGCTGGCGCTGGCAATGATTACGACACTCATGGCGCTTCAGATTGGGTATCTATTGGGCTTTCGTCTCGGGGGGGAGGTCGTGGATAACTTCCGCGACCATGTCGTTCGGATTACGGCCGGGATTTATCTAACGCTGTTAGCCGGAATTATTCTCGTTCTTGGTGTCGCTCGGATTACGGCCGGGATTTATCTGACGCTGTTGGCCGGAATTGTTCTCGTTTTTGGCTACGCCGTTTGGCAGGAGTGGCGACAGCACATCATCAGCGCGACCAAGACGGCGGCCAACAGCGATTTTAGGCCGAATATCTGGGACGACTTTTGAAAGATCGCGCGTTTGGGGCCATGAAACGCAATAGCCCGCCTCCGCGGCCTCATGATGCGCGTCACCGGCTGGCCGCGACGCATGGCGGCGCGGGGCGCTCTTGCGCCTACCTAGATCCCCGAAGGGGCACGCCCACATATCCACCGTCTCTCAAAACGCCCCGATTTTCGGGCCAAAATCGCGGGTGCGTAATTCTTGATTTCTGCACTCTGTCACAAATGCCTACTCTGTCACAAATGCCTTATGAGAGGCGGTAATCGAGAATGAGTTTTGAGAGGCGGCCGGGAATCAACTTCGCCCCCATTTCCCTGCTCCGGTCGAGAAGGCGGAATTAATTCCCTGCTCGCGCGAATTAATTCCCTGTTAAGTCGGAATTCTTTCCCTGTTACGGCTGACGAGGCTCCCTGCTCGGGCGGAATTTATTGCCTGTCCGCTCGGCAGAGAACGGGGTTTCTCAACCAATCCACACCCACGCGGCTTCCGGATGCATCGCGGCGAGCGCCGATCGGCTATGCTGTCGCAGTTTGAAAGCCTGATGATTTTTCGTTTCGAAAATATCAAAGCGTGTCATGTTGTTCTTTCTCGTTCAGGAAAGTGCAGGGCGAATGGTGAGTAGCGAACGGGGAATGGGGGACGAAATGAACCATTCGCTATTCGCCACGTGCTTGAAAACGCTCAAAATGGCAAAGGGCAGCTATTGGCTGAAGTTGGCATGGATTTGGGATCGGCGTCACGTTCGCTTGGGATCGGCGCCGAATGCGAGGGTCGAGCCCCGCTCGTCAGGACGCCACCCAGGGGCCCGGTATGAAGGTCATCAATTTTCCCTGGTAAGCCAGCTGCGCGGACGCCTCGATGCAGGCCCCAATCCGGCTCGCGCGGAGCACGGTTCGAGGTTATATTTCCTACATGATCCGCGCCCGGGATCGGTCGCGATTGGCAACGGCAGGAGAGTATAACTTGCATAGAATCTTGCTGTTATCGTTCACGATTCTGGCTCTGGTGCTGGCCGGTCCGACCGGCGGGCGGGCGGCGGCCGCTATCCAGACGAAGGCCCCTTACGCCTTCCTGATCGACGACAACACCGGAACGGTGTTGTTGCAAAAGAACGCCGATTCCTCGATGACGCCCGCGTCGACGACGAAGATTTTGACGGCCGAGATCATCTTTCGGGAACTGACGGGAGGCAGGCTCAAGCTCGACGATACTATGGCCATTTCTGCGAATGCCGCACGGGAAGGCGATGCCGAATCCGGCGGTTCCAGCATGTTCGCCCAGGCCAATACTCGGGTGCGCGTCGAAGATTTGCTCCGCGGCCTTCTGATCGCCTCGGGCAACGATGCCGCGATCGCGCTGGCGGAAGGTGTCGCCGGCTCAGAAGCCTCGTTTGCCGCCTTGATGAACAAACGGGCTCGCGAGCTCGGGATGACCCGGTCGACGTTCACCAACCCTTGGGGCCGAGGGGATGCGGGGCAAAAGGTCACGCCGCGCGACATGGCGCGTCTGGCGGCGCATGTCATCAGCACTTATCCTCAATATTACAAATACTTCGGCGAGACCGAGTTCACCTGGAACAACATCCGGCAGCTGAATCGAGACCCCCTTCTCGGAATGAACATCGGCGCGGATGGCCTGAAAACCGGCCACTTGGCGAAAAGCGGGTTCGGCCTGGTCGGGTCAGCCGTCCAGAACGGGCATAGACTGATACTCGTGATCAACGGACTGAAAACAGCCCGCGAAAGAGCGAGCGAGGCGAGCAAGCTGCTCGAATGGGGCTTTCGTGCGCTCAATCACCGAAGCAAGACGTGAATTAGATGAAATAGTGCGCCGCGGCAACGGCGGACGGTGGCGGGGGTAGGGCTGGACGTCGCGAATTGAGTGCTTCAAACCGGCAGTTTCGGTCCTTCAGTTTTGAAGCCGAACGTCGTCGCAGATCGATCCAATGATTCTGCGGCGCAGCCACAAAAAGCCGGCCGGCTGAGCGATTACATCGCGCCCACGACCACAACCGCTGCAACGCCAATACCCGTCAAAATTGCATTTCCGGTGCATAACTCACCGCGTCGACGCTTTGGGGATTGCGATTTGCACAGGGGAGCCTAAGAAGAGCGTACGGTGTTTCACCATCGTACGCCCTCCTTGGCGTTTTCCTCCCTAGACTAAGGCTGCTTTCCGGCGGCCCTTTTTTTGTTCGCAGCTAGGCATTACATGCCCTATAGGAATACGCAAGCCGTTTAGTGAAAACGAAGCGAAATAAAATTGCGTCTGAATACCTGACCTAATCCCGCCCCATCTTTCGAGAATTATCGAATCTCTATTCGACGGCTCCTGACGCCCTCGTTTCACCCCCCTCCACCGTCGCCATCCCCATCTTCGCCAGCGACGGCACGCCGGCGCCGGCCCTGCGGGCGAGATCGGGGTTGGAGGCGCTGCCGTCGAGCGAGCGCTTATAGACGCCCTGGTGGATCGCGGCGCTGCGGAAGAAGCAGAACGCGATCAGGAACGTCCAGTGCGGCACTTCCGAGAGGCCGGCGCGCCGGCAATATTGGGCGACATATTCGGCTTCGGTCGGAATGCCGAGCGCCTCGCGGTCGAGATCGCCGAGTCCCCGGTAGCCTTCGACGTTCGGCAGGCGCCACTGCATACATTGATAGCCGAGGTCGGCGAAGGGGTGGCCCAGTGTAGAGAGCTCCCAGTCCAGGACCGCAAGCAGGCGGGGCGAAATCGAATCGAAGATCATGTTGTCGATGCGGTAGTCGCCGTGCACGAGCGCGACGCGGCCGTCGTCGGGCGGCATGTTCGCGCCGAGCCAGTCGATCAGCCGGTTCATCTCCGGGATTTCGCTCGTCTCGCTCGCGCGATATTGCTCGCTCCAGCGCTGCCATTGCCGCGCGAAGTAGTTGCCCGGCTTGCCGTAGTCGGAGAGGCCGGCAGCCACGACGTCGATCGCGTGCAGCTGCACGAGCGCGGCGTTCATCGCATCGTAGATGCCGGCGCGCTCCTCGCGCGTCGATTCCGGCAACGAGGGATCCCACAAGATCCGGCCCTCGACGTGGCTCATCAGGAAGAACACCGAGCCCGCGACCGACTCGCCCTCGCACAGCGCAAGCGCACGCGGAGCGGGGTAGCCCTCGCCGTTCAGCGCCCGCATCACGCGAAACTCGCGCTCGACCATATGCGCCGACTTCAACAACTTGCCGAGCGGCTTGCGGCGGAGGACATAGCGTCCGCTCGGATTTTCGATCAGGTAGGTCGGGTTGGACTGGCCGGTCGCGAATTTCGTCGCGACGCTCGGCCCGACGAAGCCGGGAACATGCGCGGCCGCCCAGGCATCGAGCGCGCTCGTATCCTCGGGAAAACGGCCCTCGCTCATTTTATGACGCCTTCGTTGGAATAGCGCTTCAGCTCGTTCTTGGCGATCACGCGCCGATGCACCGCGTCGGGCCCGTCGGCGAGGCGGAGTGTGCGCACGGAGGTCCACATCCGCGCGAGCGGGAAGTCCTGGCTGACGCCGGCGCCGCCGTGCATCTGCACCGCCTGGTCGATCACTTCCAGCGCGACGCGCGGCGCCACGACCTTGATCTGCGAAATCAGCGGCGCCGCGGCGCGGACCCCGGCCGTGTCCATCGTCCAGGCGGCCTTCAGGCACAGCAGCCGCGCCATCTCGATGCTCATGCGCGCTTCGGCGATGATGTCGCGATTGGCGCCCAGACTCGCGAGCTTCTGGCCGAACGCCTCGCGCGCGACCGAGCGCCGGCACATCGCCTCCAGCGCACGCTCGGCCTGCCCGATCGCGCGCATGCAATGGTGAATCCGCCCCGGCCCGAGCCGCCCCTGCGCGATCTCGAAGCCGCGGCCGCGGCCGAGGATCAGCGCGTCCACAGGCACGCGAACATCGGCGAAGCGGATATGCAGATGGCCGTGCGGCGCGTCATCGGAGCCATAGACCGTCATCGCGCGCAGCTTCTCGATGCCCTTCGCCGCGGCCGGCACGAACAGCATCGAATGCCGGGCGTGGCGAGGAGCATCGGGGTCGGTCACCGCCATTACGATATAAAGCGAGCAGCGGGGATCCCCAGCGCCCGAGGACCACCATTTCTCGCCGTTCAGCACCCACTCGTCGCCCTCCAGCTTGGCGTCCATCGCGATGTTCGTCGCGTCCGAGGAGGCGACGCCGGGCTCGGTCATGAGATAAGCGGAGCGCGCGCGTCCCTCCAGCAGATCGGGCAGCCAACGCGCCTTCTGCTCGGCCGAACCGTAGCGCTCGATCACTTCCATGTTGCCGGTGTCGGGCGCCGAACAATTGAACACTTCGGAGGCGAGCATCGACCAGCCCATTTCCTCGGCGAGATAGGCGTATTCGACCGTCGTCAGGCCGTAGCCCTTATCCGATCCGGTCAGCCAGAAGTTCCACAGGCCCTGCGAGCGCGCCTTCTGCTTCAGCGTCTCCATGATATCGGTCATGCGCGCGGTCGGCTTGAAACGATCGCCTTCGCGGCCGATTTCAGCGTGGTATTCCTCCTCCATCGGCATGATCTGGTCGCGCACCATCGCGCGTACGGCGGAAACGAGCGGGCGAACTTTGTCGGTCGCGCTTAGGTCCATGATCTCCTCCCTGGGATGTTCGTCATTCGAGTTTGGCCCGCGAACGCCCTCATGCGCAAGGGCGTCTTTCGAAGGGCTCCGGTCGGCTGGGCGAAACCGCGCAGCGCGCACGCTCGGCGGCGCAAATCCCGAGCCTACGCGAACCGTGACGGCCCTCGAGCTCGAGAGCCGTGTGGCGTCTGAGCTCGCCTTATTTCGCCGGCGTCGGCGTTTCCGACGGTGACGGCGACGCGGACTCTGTCGGCGCCGGCGTGGGCGTCGCCGCAGCTGTCGGCGCCGGCGTGGGCGTCATTGCGGCTGTCGGCTCAGGGGTGGGCGTCGCCACAGCTGTCGGCGCCGGCGTTGGGGTTGCCGCAGCTGACGGCGCCGGCGTGGGCGTCATCGCAGCTGTCGGCGCAGGGGTGGGCGTCGCCGCGGCTGTCGGCGCCGGCGTCGGCGTCGCCGCAGCTGTCGGCGCCGGCGTGGGCGTCGCCGCACCTGTCGGCGCCCGCGATGGGGTTGCCGCAGCTGCCGGCGCCGGCGATGGCGTCGCCGCAGCTGCCGGCGCCGGCGGCGCCGCCACCGTCGGAAGCGGAAGAGGACTGTCCGACAGCGTGTGGAGATAGTCGACGATGTCCGCGCGCTTGCTCTCTTCCGCTTCGCCCCCATAGGTCATCTTCGTGCCCGAGACATAGGCCGACGGCTTCGTCAGGAACACGTTCAGGTCGTCATAGGTCCAATCGCCGCCCTTCGACTTCATTCCTTCCGAATAGTTGTACCCGGGGAACGAGCCCTTATGGCGTCCGACGACCCCCCAGAGCGGGGGACCGACCCTGATCGGGCCGCCCTTGTCGAAGGAATGGCAGGTCTGGCAGATCTTGGTGTCCGCCTGGCCCTTGGCGACCTCGGCCTTGGCGAGTTCCACGGGGAAGGGCGTCTCGGGCGCCGCTTTGGGCGCGGACGCGGTCGCCTCCGACCCGGCGGGCAGAGCGTAGCCGGGTTTCACTGCTCTGTTCGGCGCATAGATCGCGCTGGAAAACACGCCCAAAGCCATCGTGCCGAGCAGGGTGCCCAGCACCGCCAGCGCGAGCTTGTTGCCATCCGTGGTTTCCATACGCGCGCCAACCTCGGTTCGAAATCGAGCCGGCAGTCGCGCGACGCGCCCCCCGGCGCGCCTGATTAGCCGCTTTGCGCGCGACTTGGCAACACGTATAAGCGCGCCTCGCTCGCCTATTTTGGCGGCATTTCGTGGCGACGAGTCCCTATTGTTCCCTCCGATCATCCTGATTCCGGCGCGCCTCGCCTCGAGCCGCCTGCCGCGCAAGCCGCTGGCCGACATTCATGGCGAGCCGATGATCGTGCACGTCTGGCGCCGGGCGGTCGAGGCGGATGTCGGACCGGTGCTGGTGGCCGCGGACGATCTGGCCGTCGTCGAGGCGATCAAAGCGGTCGGCGGCCGCGTCGTCATGACGCGGACCGACCACGCGTCCGGTTCCGACCGAATTTTCGAGGCCTTGGGCGCCTTCGACCCCGAAGCGCGGCACGGTATCGTGGTCAACCTTCAGGGTGATCTGCCGACCATCGACGCCGCGGCCATGCGCGCGGCGGTGGACGCGCTCGCCGAACCCGAAGCCGATATCGCCACGCTCGCGACCCCGATAAGGCGCCAGGAAGAATCCGACGATCCCAACGTCGTCAAGGTCGTGGGCGCGCGGATCGGCGCGAGGCGCCTGCGCGCGCTCTACTTCACGCGGGCGCGCGCGCCATGGGGAGAGGGGCCGCTACTGCACCACATCGGCCTCTACGCCTACCGCCGCTCCGCGCTCGCGCGATTTGTCGCTCTACCGCCCTCGCCGCTGGAACTGCGCGAACGCCTCGAGCAGCTCCGCGCGCTCGAGGCGGGAATGCGAATCGACATCGCGCTGGTCGATGTCGCTCCGCTCGGCGTCGATACGCCGGACGATCTGCACCGTGCGCGCGAACGGCTCGCGCCCCAGGGAAAATCATGACCGTGTCCAAGACGATCGCCTATCAGGGAGAGCCAGGCGCCAATTCGCACATCGCCTGCGCCGAAAATTTTCCAGACCACGCGCCCCTGCCCTGCGCGACGTTCGAGGACGCCTTCGCCGCGTTGCAGGACGGCTCGGCGGATCTGGGCATGATTCCGATCGAGAACTCGATCGCCGGGCGGGTCGCCGACATTCACAACCTGCTGCCGTCGTCGGGGCTGCATATCATCGGGGAGACCTTCCTTCCCATCCATTTTCAATTGCTCGGCTTTCCCGGCGCGAGACTGGAAGGATTGCGAAGCGTCCACAGTCATGTGCACGCGCTCGGCCAATGCCGCAAGATCATCCGCAGATACGGGCTCAAGCCGGTCGTGGCCGGCGATACGGCGGGCTCGGCGCGCGATGTGGCGGAAGCGCGCGATCCCACGCGCGCCTCGCTCGCGACGCGGCTGGCGGGCGAGATTTATGGACTGCAAACCCTGGCCGAGGACGTCGAGGACGAGGCGCACAATACGACGCGCTTCGTCGTGCTCGCAAAGTCGCCGCAATGGGCGGCGGCAGTTTCGGGGACGGTGGTGACGACGTTCGTGTTCCGCGTCCGCAACGTCCCGGCATCGCTCTACAAGGCGCTCGGCGGCTTCGCGACCAACGGCGTCAACATGACGAAGCTCGAGAGCTACATGGTCGAGGGCGAATTCTCCGCGACGCAATTCTTGGCGGACGTCGACGGCCATCCCGACGATCCGCCGCTCAACCGCGCGCTGGAGGAATTGGAGTTCTTTTCCCGCGAGGTGCGCATCCTCGGCGTCTACCCCGCCCATCCGTTCCGGCAGGAATCGCAAAACGCGGGCGCCTAGGCGCGCCGATCGCGTCGACAGAGCCGCCATCGGTCGTCCTACGGCCCCATGATCAGCCTCCTCCCGGTTCCGAAACCAAGTCCTAATTTTTGTACCGTACAACCTTCGATTGCCTTCGCAAATCCGTTGTTGGGCGAAGCGGCGGCCGCGGGGTTTGATCGTGACGAAATCGATGACGGCAGGGGCCTTTCCCCGCCCTGTATGGCTATCGATCGGCCTCGGGCTGTTCGCTGCCGTCGCCATTGCGCTGACGATTTTCGGCCTGCGCGCGGACGCGCTCGATGCGGCCGGGCGAGAACAGACCGACCTCGCGATCGTTGTCGGACGCGAAATTTCAGCGTCGAACCGGGCCATTGATACGATCTTGGACGATGTCAACGCGATGGTCGAGGCGGCGCCTCCCCAAAACTCCCTCGATTTTCGCCGCTTGTTCGGTACTGAGGCCGTCGCCCGATAACTCAAGGGGGAAATTGCCTCTGTGGCCAACATCGCCGTTATCGCCGTCATTGATAACAACGGCGATATCATAAACGGATCCCAAGATTGGCCAGCGCCGAACGTCAATGTATCCCACGAAGACGATTTCATATATCTGAGTGAAAACAATAGCGCCGACACGTATATAAGCCTCCCAGTAAAAAATCGACTTTTGAACGATACCTCTATCTATTTCAGCAGGAGCATTAAGGGCCCGAAAGGAAAATTCCTCGGGATAGTCCACGTCGGAATGACGCTGAAATATTACTATTCGATCTATTCGGCGATTTCAGCATTGAAGGACAGAGCCATATTGCTCGCTCGCCGCGATGGCGCGATACTCTTTCGTTTTCCCGAATTACCGTATGGAGCGCCCGACCGAGTGACGGCGGATGCGTCCTGGAATGGCCGCATCGCCGTGGGCGGTGGGGTTTTTCAGTCTCCAGGCCTCGATCGCAAGCCGCGTCTCATCGTCGTTCATCCAGTCGACGGCTATCCCTTGGTCGTCGCGGTCTCCGAAACCAACGAGGCGATTCTCGCGCCCTGGCGCATGCGGGCCTTGCAGATCGGCTTCGGCGCCTTCCTGTCGTTCTTGTGCGCCGTCTTCCTGCTGAAGGCGACTTTCAACCATTTTTATCGCCTGCGCCGCTCGGAAGCCTTGCTGTTGGAAAAGAGCCGGGACATGGAGGCGTTGAATGTGCGCTTCGAGCTGTTGCTCGGCAACATTCCGCAAGGGGTCGCCTGGTTCGGCCGCGACCAAAGACTCCTCATCGCCAACAACCGGTACGGCGAAATTTACGATCTCTCGGCGGGGGGCGTGAAGCCAGGCGCCCCGCTGGAAGAAATATTGGCCAAACGCGTGGCGAAAGGCATGTTCGTCGAAAGTCCAGAAGCTTACGTCAAAGCCCGCTTGTCGACCCTCCCGTCCTTTAATCCCGAGTATATACTGGATCGGCTGGTGAACGGCCGGATCATTTTCATCTTTACCAGGCCGATGAGCGACGGCGGCTGGCTGACCGTGCATGAGGATGTGACCGCACGTCAAAACGCCGAGGACAAGATCGAGCAGCTGGCGCTGCACGACCAACTGACCGGGGCGGCCAATCGCGCGCTGTTGCTGCGAGAGATGGAGCGCTTGCTGCCCGGCGAGGGGACCTGCGGAAGAAGCCTGGATATATTGCTGCTCGATCTCGATGAATTCAAAGCCGTCAACGACACCCGTGGTCATCCCTTTGGCGATGCGCTGCTGAGAGCGGTGGCGGCGCGACTGCGCGCGGCCGTCGGCGAGTGCGATCTCGTCGCTCGTATCGGCGGCGACGAATTCGCCATTCTGCACGGGGGAACGGAGGAAGATAGCGAGGCGTCGGCTCGTTTGGCTCAGGGCATACTCGCGGGCATTCGCGCGCCGTTCGAGATCGACGGCTTTCTCGTGTCGGTCAGCCCGAGCATCGGCGTCGCGCGCGCACCGCGGCACGGGCCCGACGTCGAGACCTTGATGAAGAACGCGGATTTGGCGCTCTATCGCGCCAAGACCGAAGGTCGGGATCGCATCTGTTTCTTCGAGCCCTGCATGGAGGGCGATATTCGCGCCCAGCGTGCGATGAAGGCCGACCTTGCCGAGGCGGTCGCGTTCAGTCAGTTCGTGGTGCACTACCAACCGATCGTCGACGCCCGAACCCGTCAAGTTGTCGATGTCGAGGCCTTGGTCCGTTGGCGCCATCCGACGCGAGGCATGATCGCGCCGGGTCATTTCATCAAGCTGGCTGAAGAGACGGGCCATATCCAGGCGATCGGCGAATTCGTCCTGCGGACGGCCTGCGCGGAGGCGGCGCGATGGCCTGAAACGATCGGCGTCTCGGTCAATCTTTCCGCCGCGCAATTCGGCCGAGAAGACATCGTCGCGCTCGTCCGCCGGACGCTCGCCGATTCGGGATTGTCGCCAAATCGGCTGACGCTCGAGGTAACCGAATCGACGCTGATGGAGAATGTCGCCAGCGGTCGCGAGGTCCTGGCGGCGATTCGCGAGATCGGCGTTCGCATCGCCCTCGACGATTTCGGAACCGGGTACTCCTCGTTGAGCTATCTCCAGGCTTTCCCGCTCGATTCCATCAAGATCGATCAATCTTTCGTCGCCGCGATGGAAACGAATTCACGAACCCAGGACATCGTCGCGCTGATCGCGGCGATCGCCAGGCGCCTGGGGGCGCGAACTGTCGCCGAGGGCATCGAAACTCGAGCGCAACTCGATCTCGTCCTCGCCGCCGACTGCGAACGCGCGCAGGGTTATCTGTTCAGCCCGCCCCGGCCGATCGAAGAACTCGTGATCGGAGCCGACGAATTGGTCGGGACGAAATTGGTGGCGTGATGGATCCGCGACGATCTTGCGGACCGAGCGACTGGGCTAGGCGGCCGGCCCCGGCCAGCCGTAATGGCTATGAAGCCGCGTCGCATAGGCTTGATCGAAGGCAGCGAGCGGATCCCAGGGCGGGCTCGACTGGACCAGTTCCCGCGAAACTTCCAGCTGAACCTGGCGGTCGGACCGGTCGATCGCCTTCACCGCGTGCTGGGAAATCAGCACGCGCTTTCCGAACCACCAGTGGCTCGTATCGACGGTGAAGTAATGCAGGCGCCAGTCCTCGTTGTCGAACAGGAAGTTCTCGACGTGGCCGATTTCGCCGTCGATCGAATGAATATGGTATCCGATCACTTCGAAGACGCGATGAAGATGGTCGCCGGCTTCCTCGGAAACGGCGACTTCGTCTTGCGACCCCTCCATCGTTTGTGCGGCGAGCGCGGGCGGCGCCCTCAGCGAGGAAGCCATCTCGCCAGGAGCGGCGCCGAGATTGGGCGCCTCGTCCCAGAGCGGATCCCAGCCATAGTAATCGTACAGCCGACTTTGCATCTGCCGCGAGACCGGTTGATGCTCGAGCAATTCGGGGCTGGCCTCGACTTGCGCCTTGGTCAATTCCACCTCGAATTCTTCATCCTCGAGGTCGGCGTACGAAACTGCCGAGGGAGAGATGAGCACCTTGCGCCCCTTCAGCCAGCTTCCGCAGTCGACGACAAGCCAACGCACTCTCCACGAGGCATCGTCGAACAGGAAGTCGGCGACGGCTCCCATTCTGCCGTCGCTCGCCTCGATCGCGAAGCCCTTTAGTGCGGAGATCGCCTGCAACATCGGTTGGGGCCTTTCATGATGGGTTCGAAGGCTATGATCGAGCGTCGCAGAATTCAATCGCGGGCGCCGCCAATCGGTCGCTCGCGTTGGCAGAGCCTCGGGAAATTACCTAAACCAACCGGCGCTCGGAATATAGGGGGCCGGACTGTCGCGAACGTCCTTCTCTTCGATCGATATGGACCCATCTGAAGTTTCCGAGTGTGACCACGCCCCCGTCCTCCAAGCTTATTCCAACCATTTTTGCGCGTCGCCCTAGGTACATTCCGATGCTGCCGCTCGGCGAACCTCGCTCTTAGGTTCTCAGGACGCAAACGCAGGAATTCGGGTCACGAGTCGCCTGGGCGTCGCGTCGAAGAGCGGGAGCAGGATCGGCGACGCCGAGTTGCAGAGCAATAGCAATGTCGACAGCACCGTCGGCTCGGCGGCATGCTGGGAATCGTCGTGATCGTCCTT
>Ga0209773_10000584_pt1 | contig 12017 bp, 16 predicted proteins | sample BogFormECP14_OM1_FD_188244 | JGI IMG/M metagenome (GOLD analysis project Ga0209773, IMG submission 188244) | Bog forest soil microbial communities from Calvert Island, British Columbia, Canada - ECP14_OM1 (SPAdes) (version 2) | ecosystem: Environmental > Aquatic > Freshwater > Wetlands > Bog ... | reverse complement strand
GCGGCTCCGCCCTCGCCGCTTACCAGGAACCGGTCGGCGATCACTGGCATCTGTTTGCGATGCTGCCGCTGGCGAAGGTCGAGGCGACCCCGTATCAGCGCGATCTTTCGCCGGCGCATCTCAAGCGGATGATCGAAGTGATGAAAAAACTCGATCGTTTTACCGAGCCGATCGTCGCCGTTCACTCCGCCGGCACTTACTGGACGCCCAACGGCAACCATCGCCGCGCTGCCGCCGTGAAGTCCGGCGCGAAGACGATTCCGGCGATCGTGATTCCGGATCCCGAGGTCGCCTTTCAGATTCTGGCGCTCAACACCGAGAAAGCGCACAACCTGCGCGACAAGGCGCTCGAGGTCATCCGTATGTATCGCGCGCGCCTCGAGGAGCGGCCCAAATCCGCCGAGAAGGACTTCGCGTTCGAATTCGAGCGCGCGCATTTCATCACGCTCGGCGTGCTCTATGAGAAGAAGCCGAGGTTTTCGGGCGGCGTTTACGCGCCGCTGCTCAGCCGCGTCGATGGCTTCCTGACCAAGCCGCTCAAGGACGCAATCGAAGATCGCGAGGAGCGCGCGGCGCAGGTCGAGCGCGCCGACGATCTGGCAGTGGCCCTAGTGATCGCGGGCAAGAAGCGCGGCCTGATGCATCCCTATCTGAAGAATTTTATCGTCGCCCGATCCAATCCACTGACTCGTGCGCGCAAAAATCTTCCGACCTGCAAAGCCGCGCTCGCGAGCATGATCAAAGCGCTCGAGGAATTCGATCTCGGCAAGATTCACTTCGGACAGATTCGCGCCGCCGCTCAAATCGCCGCCGCGACTTCTGTCGCCGATCCCAATTGAAGACAGAAAACGGATGACGAACATGACTGCTCAAATCGTTTTGTACGAGGCTCGATACCCGGCCGCAATTATCACGCTCAACAATCCCGACCATCGCAATGCGCTCAGCGCCGCGATGATCGACGCACTGATGGATGCTATTGCTCGCGCCGAAGCGGATCCGGGCGTGCGTTCACTGATCTTTACCGGCACCGGTTCCGCATTTTCAGCCGGGATGGACCTGGCCGAGCTGCGCGCGATGCTCGACCAGCTGCGCGTCGATGAATCCGGCCAGGTCTGGGATGGTGCGCTGCGGGGCGAGGCGCTCATCGAGCGCATCTATCGCTTGAGCAAACCTTCCATCGCCGCGGTCAATGGAGTGGCCGTCGGCAATGGCGCCGGTTTTCTGAGCGCGTGCGATTTGGCAGTCGCCGTCGATAGCGCGCGAATTGGCTACACCGAAATGAAGCATGGCATCCAGGCGGGCATGGTGATTCTCCACCTCATGCGCCTGGTGGGCGAGCGCGTCGCCAGGTATCTGCTGCTGACAGGTGAACTGGTGTCTGCCGATCAGGCGAAGACTCTCGGACTGATCAACAAAGTCGTGCCGGCCGGCGATTTGATGGACACCGCGCTGGCGTGGGCGGATGCGATCGCAACGAACGCGCCCAAAGCGGAAGCCACAACCAAGTCATTGATGTGCAAATTCTCCGGCCAGGCGATCGCGATGAGCATGACTGAATACACCGCCGCACCGCACATCACCGACGAGACCCGTTGCGGGCTCGAATCCTTCTTTGACAAAAAGCCCGTGCCCTGGGCGCTCAAGAGCTCATGATTTCTGGTAGAGTCCGCCGCCTGCCATCGCCAGGCCGACGATAATAGCGGCTCCGCCCAGGATCGGCGGCACGCTGTGAGAAGTCGGCACGGTTGCCTGGACTTTCAGATCGCCAAGGGTCACGACGTTCTTGGTGTCGTTGGTCGTGAACTCCGGAATTGCCAGGGCCAGCACTCCGAGCAGGGCGACGATCACGCCGAGGATTACCATTGGCTTCATATCGATTTTGACTCCGCGGACTCGAGCGTGGCGGGAGATCTCTTGATGGCGTAGCCCGCGAGGCCTGCCAGCAGGACGCCGCCGCCGATAATTCCGAACGACTGCCACAACGGCAGCCATTGATGCAGTAGTAATATCGCTGCGCACACTATACATACCGCGCCGCTGATCATCACTGCGACTATAGTTAGAGTAGCTATTGCACTAGCTAATCGCGTCTCGAGCGCCGCGCCCATGTTGGTCTGTAGCATGTGAGCTTCGGACTGGAGGATGCGGGTTACATCGTCAACCGCTCTGCCGACCAACGTGGGCCAATCCTGCATGGTTGCCGGCGCGCCGTTGGCAGGGTGAGATTGTTTTTCCGTCATGAAATCCACGCTCAACGCTGATCGTCAGACCCGCGTTTCGAGATTGCGAAGCCGACTAGCGCCGCGATCACGACCGGACCCGCGCCCCGGCTGTTGACTATCGAGCCGAACAGAAAGCCCATCGCTCCTGCTATCAACGAGGCTCCAACGGCATGGCTCTCGATCACGCGATCGGGGCGCATTTCATCTTCGACCCGGCCGACTTTCTCGTTGACGTCGGTCAAAGTGTCGCGCAAATCCTGGCGCGCGTCGTCGCGCTCAGTCTGGATCGCGGAAATCTGTTCTTCGGTTGTCATGTTGTCCATTGCGATAGCTTCCGCCGCTGGTGGCGCGGTCCGGCTTTTGATTGTCGTGATTGCCGCTGACCAGGCCGACGATGAAACTAGTGGCCGCGCCGCGCAGTGCGATTCGTCCCACCAGGGTGAGCAGCGCCAGCCCAATTTTGCTGCGGGCGCCTCCGCCGAAGATAAAGCCGACGCCGCCGGCGATTGCCAGCGCGGTCAGCGGTTCCTCCCTGATGTATTCGCGGACATCGCGCTCGCGTCGACGCGTCCTTTCAATTGCATCTGCCGAGGAGGCGTCTGCTGAATTGTCCACGGCCCGCGCGCCTCAGGAAACGCGCCGAACGATCTGCGCCGCGAAATAACCGACTGCAAACGCCGCTGCGATTGCGAGCCACGGTTCACGCCGCACGAAATCGCGGAGATCCAAATCCATGCCCTTGTCTTTGACGTATTGCTGCGCCGCGTCGTAACCGTCCTTGACCGCCTGACTGGCCGCGTCGGCAGCTTGACGGCCCTGATCCATTGCGGTTCGCACGGTAGAGTTTGCAGTATCTTCAAAAGTCATTCTTTTTATCCTGGTAGCGCGAGTTACTAAGTGTAGTTGGTTGTTTATTCAGACAGTCGACACTGAAAATAGTTGGCGGGCACCGAGGGAGGGGGGAGTCTCCCAGATGCCCGCCTTTCGCCCATCACCTCGCGGCGAGCGCCGCTCGGTTGCTGGAAGACTTTTCGATTTTGGCGAGCTTGATTTGGTTCCTATCGATTTGCATCTAGCTCAATCTCGGCATCCTGAGTCCGGGGATCGCTCCGATCAATCCGAACGTCTGCAGAACCCAAATCAGAACGACTACGAACACGACTATATTGAGTAAACTTTTGATAGCGCCCGCCATGGGAATGTAGGTATTGATTAGCCACATCACCAAGCCGACCACGACCAGGATCACTACTATCTGAACTAGAGTCACCCGGAACTCCTTGGGCACTTCCGCTCTTTCGACCGAACCTCGCGACTCTTTGCTGTGCGAACCCTGATGCTACGCCCGCGAGGAAATTACATCCAATTGCCGTCGCGCCGGTTGGTCCTGAGAGTAACCAAACCCCGCGAATGAAGTTCAGATCCCGCCGCGGCCGACCAGCAGCCAGATCACTACTATGACCAGCACCAGCGGCACTAAGCCTCCGGTCGCGCCGTAATTACTATATCCATAGTAACCACCGCCGCCGCCGAACAGCAGAACCAATATAATGATTAGTAGTAACATGACACGCTCCTTTGTCTATTTCGTCTATATTCTCGATATGTAGTCAGTACGGCGCCGAATAGGTAGTCGTCGTTTGCTTCTGCACCGTTCCGTCATCCGCGTTGGTCGTTACCGTGGTCGTGTTTTGATCCGGAGCAACGTAGGGCGAGACGTAGGGCGCGGGCTGCGTGTACGTCCGCTGCACGGTGCCGTTGTTATACTGAGTAGTCGTGGTCGTACCAGCGTCTGCGACCGGCGCCATCACGATCGGCGGGCTGGTCGTATCGTATTGCCTGGTGGTCGTCGTTTCGGTGACATGAGTAGTCGGCGCACAGCCGGCCATCCATGTCATCGCTATACCAACTCCAATAGCTATTAGGTAATTAGATTTGTGTTTCATTTATTCAGTCTCCTGTCTGATGTTGTACTCTCCGATCAATCAATTTACATCCGTAAATAGAGTCGCAGGGTTGATTTGAGTTATACCAGGAACCTTCCCCGGTAATACCAAGTACGATTACTCACAGCAGTGTGCTGAAGAGCACGCGCGCGGCTGAATGAGTATAAATAAGTATAGATGTCGGCAGAACTTAGTGAGACGCTGGCAGCGGTCCCGATTATCAACAACCCGCAACCGTATCAGCAATCGCAACTGACAGGAGTACGAGTCACATGATCAATTTTACGCATCGCGCCGTACGCGCCGCCGGCGCAGCGGCAACTCTTCTCGGCGTTGTCGTTCTCGCCAGCCCGGTGATGGCGGGCAATAGCAAGACCATCGCGGTGGCATCGTCGTCGCAGGCGATGGCCTCGCCGTCGTCGGCGGACGCCAATGCCGTCGAGGCACGCATCAAGGAGCTGCACCGAAAGCTTCACATCACAGCCGCCCAGAAACCGCAATGGGACAGCCTGGCGCAGGTGATGCGCGACAATGCGCAGGCGATGTCAGACCTAAAGAAGCAGCGCGCGTCAGACGCGCAAACGATGAACGCGGTCGACGTCGTCAAGTCGTATGAGTCAGTCATCGAGGCGCATGAAGATGGAATGAAGAAATTCGTCCCGCCGTTCGAAGCGCTCTACAACACGATGTCGGACGCACAGAAGAAGACTGCCGACTCGCTGTTCCGCACGCGCGAGAAAGTTTCGGCGGCAAAACAGACCGCATCCAAGTAGAGCGGGAATTGACCCCGCAAGGCAGTGTCATGCAAATATCGCTCGAACCGAAAATTGAATTGCGCTCGAAGATAGCCAGGATTGCCGCGGCTGTCGGCCTGGCCCTCGTGATTGGCAGCTTCGGGGCCGGCTCGGCTCGCGCCGCCGATAATCACGGCGGCAACTATCACGGCGGCGATCAGCATCACGATAACGGTAATCATGGCGGCTACCGCGGCGGCCCCGCCGTCGTCTATGCGCAGCCGGACTATTACTACGCGCCGCAGCCGGACTACTACGCGGCGCCGGAACCGTACAACTACTATGGGGACAGCCCGCAATACCCTGTAGCGCCGCCCCAGGGCGTGACGCTCTTCTTCGGACTCTGATAAGCGCCGCTCATGCGGTAGTGTCCTGGCTCGAAAATCAGGGCACTACCCGCTTCCTTCTTTTAGGTTCTTTCCTTCGACCGGGATCGTGCGCGCGATTCGACCGCATGAAGAAATCGTTGATGACGCCGAGTTGCTCCAGGTCATAAGCCGCCAGCACCTTGTCCATCAGCGCGAGCACAGGCTCGTAAAGCCTCGCGATGCGGCGTATTGGCGCCGCCGCTAATCGCACGATTACGCTGCGGCGGTCGCGCGGGTTGCGCTCGCGTTCGATGTAGTGCGCATGCTCCAGCCGATCGATAACGACCGTCATGCCGCCGCTGCTGAGGCCCGTCAGTTGCGCCAGGTCGCCGGGCGTGGCCGGTCCGAAGAGGTCGAGCAGGTTGAGGACCTGGTAGTCGATCGGGTTGATGCCGAGGCGGTCCGCCAGTTGCTGATTGAACAGGATTGCCTCCGCCAGAAAGTGGCGCGTTTCTCTTATCAGGGATTCGCGCAGTGTGCGTCTGCGGGTCGACATGGCGTTTTCCTCGCTTGCTAAAATACCTTATATTCCAAGTATCTTTGAATTTGAGGTAAATGCCAATGCCGTCTGCTGTGAAAGCTTACAAAGGTCTCGGGATGGAAGGCTGGGTGGCCCGGTGGTACGCCGCCAACACCGGCAAGGATCTCAGCGACTTTACCGCGCAGGCGCGCAAACTGGCCGCGAGCCTCGCGCCGGGAGCCGCTGTGCTCGAAATCGCCCCCGGTCCGGGCTACTTCGCCATCGAACTCGCCCGCACCGGAAATTTCCGCATCACCGGCCTCGACATCAGCGCGACCTTCGTCGAGCTCGCGCGCAACAACGCGGCCGCCGCACGAGTCGAGGTCGACTTCCGCCGCGGCGACGCTGCGCACATGCCGTTCGAGGCCAACACCTTCGACGCGATCTTCTGCCGCGCCGCGTTCAAGAATTTTTCCCAACCCGTGATGGCGCTGCAGGAGATGTGCCGCGTGCTCAAACCGGGCGCCAGCGCGACAATCATCGATCTCCGCAAAGACGTGTCGAAAGAGGCTATCGACGCCGAGGTCGCCACGCTCAAGCAGAGCCCGCTGAACGCCTGGTTCACCAGGTGGACGTTTCGACTGATGCTGATCAAGCGCGCTTACACGAGGGACAGCTTCGTGGACTTCATCCGGCAGACGGAGTTCACCGACTCCGACATCCGCGAAACACGGACCGGCTTCGAGATTTCTCTGCGCAAGTGATTTGCGCCGATCAGGGCGTCGCGGCTGACGACGGAGCGGCAGACGCCGGAGCGGGGGACGACGCGGCGGCTGGTGATGGATCGGGCTGAGCAGCCGGAGCTTCGTTTTCTTTCTTCGTGGTTTTACTCGCAGCGACGCGTCTGATCTTAAGCCGCGCAACACCTTTGTCGGTGATGCCGAGTTGCTCTGCGGCGGCCTTCGACAGATCAAGGCTGCGGCCGCGAACGTGCGGTCCGCGATCGTTGATTCGCACGATCACCGACTTGCCGTTCTTTGGATTGGTTACCTCGACCCGGGAGCCGATCGGATAGGTCTTGGACGCTGCCGTCAAATCGTCGGGGTCATAGGGCTCGCCGCTGGCCGTCGGGCGCCCCGCGCTCTCGTCCCCCTGGAAGGATACGACGGCTGCGCGCGGCTTAGGGGCTTTGGTCTGCGGCGGTGGCGGCGGCGGGGGCGGCGCTGGAGCTACCGCAGGCACAGGTTGCGGCGGCGGAGGTGGCTGTTGGGTATTGCACGAGGCCACGAGCGCGAGGCTCATCAGCATCAGCGCACCGCCGATATTGATTTGCCAATTTTTGATTTTCATTGGCTATTCTCCGGCGGGATTCGCGAGTCGCTCGCAAACAACTCCGGGCTCTCTCACACAGCCGTGAGAACGCCCCGCACCACTCAGCGTATCACTTTCGGAATTTGGAACTAGGCTGCCGCCGGTGCGCGCGCAAGCTCGAATGCGCCCAGATCTATCGTGTCGTTCGAGCGCAGCACTATCTTGGTCTCCAGCCGCTGCTCGAGCGTCTCGAGATCCTTGGCGCCATGATCGTACAGGTAGCGCGCCACTTCGGGGTTCAGCTTGACGATCAGCATGTCGCCCGCCGATTTCGAGACCGCTTCGCGCTGAATCCCGCGCAGCACTTCTGCCGCGAGCGTCGCCACCGACTTCACCACGCGCCGCCCCTCGCATCGGCTACACGGCTCGGTGAGCAATTTTTCGAGGCTCTCGCGGGTGCGCTTGCGCGTCATCTGCACCAGGCCCAGCTCGGAAATCTTCAGCGCCGAGGTCCGCGCCTTGTCGCGCTTGAGCGCCGCTGCCAGCGCGTCGCTGACCTTCTTGCGATCGGCCTCGCGCGCCATGTCGATAAAATCGACGATTATGATGCCGCCGATATTGCGCAACCGCAGATGCTTCACCACTTCCTCGACCGCCTCGAGGTTGGTCTTGAAGATAGTGTCGTCCTGGCTGCGCTTGCCGACGAACCGCCCCGTGTTCACGTCGATCGCCGTCAGCGCTTCGGCTTGATCGAAAATCAGGTAGCCGCCCGACTTGAGCCACACCTTGCGATCGAGCGCGCGCTCGATTTGCGGCTCGATATTGAAGCGATCGAACAGCGGCTGCGGTCCGTCATGCAGCGTCACGCGCGCACGCAGCCGCGGCATATAGTTCTGCACGAACTGCACGACCCGGCTGTAGGTGGTCGGATCGTCGCACCACAGCCGGTCGACTTCGCTGGAAAACATGTCGCGCACGACTCTCAGCGCCACGTCGAGGTCGCTGTAGAGAATCGACGCCGGCGGCATGCTCTCGTGCTTGCGCAGAATCGACGCCCACAGCTTGGTGAGGAACGCGACGTCGCGCTGGATTTCGCGCCGGCTCACGCCCTCGCACGCCGTGCGCACGATAAACCCGCCTTGCGGCGGCCGCAGCTCGCCCACGTCGGCACGCAGCCGTGCGCGCTCTTCGGCGCTTGCGATTCGCCGCGACACTCCGATGTGATTGCTGGTCGGCGTGAAAACCAGGTGCCGCCCCGGCAGTGAAATCGACGACGTCAGCCGCGCGCCCTTGGTGCCCATCGGCTCCTTGGCGATCTGCACGATAATGTCCTGGCCGCGATGCAGCTGCTGCTCGATCGGCAGCCGCGAGCGCTGCGGCGCCTGGCTGCGGCCGCGTCCTCTGCCGCCGCGACGCCGTCCGCGCGACGACGGCCGCGGCGCAACTCCGTCGCCTTCGCCGTTGCCATTAGCCTCTGCGCTGTCGCCGCCTTCCTCCGGCGCGGACATCTCAACCTCGGTAAACTCGTTGTCACCGATCGGCTCGGTCTCGACGTCTTCTTCGCCGAGCACTTCCGCCACCGTGTTGAGCGCCGACACGCCGTCATGAAAATCCGAAACGTGCAGGAAGCCCGCCTTCTCGAGACCGATATCGACGAACGCCGCCTGCATCCCGGGCAGCACCCGCGTGACCTTGCCCTTATAGATGTTGCCGGCGAGTCCGACCTGGCGATTGCGCTCGAGGTAGAATTCCGCGAGCTCGTTATCTTCAAGCAGTGCGACGCGAACCTCGAGTGAGGACGCGTTGATTGCGATTTCTCGTTTCACAGATGGAACTCTCTATTCCCGCAAATCGGACATGATTGCGATGCGCCGGGAGTCGTCGCGTGGGCCTGGCGGGCTACGAAAAGAACGCCCGCATCCGGTGGTACATCGTTTTACCCTTAGCGTCGACAACTTGCACAGGATCATACGAGCCATGCCCGACCTCCGCAAGCAAGCACGCTTGGCGAATCGATAACGCGCTTTTAATCCTCGGCTATCTTGACATGGGATCATGGGGCCGATACTGGTCTTGTGTGTCTGCTGCGGCCGACATGGTTGCGCCCAGTCTCCCGGGAGCGGGCCTGCTGAACAGCAAGGTCCTCGTTCTCAATCGCTCATACCTCCCCGTTCATGTTACGTCGGTAAAACGCGCGTTTGCGCTGCTTTATCAGGGCGTAGCCAAGGCGGTTGATGAGCAGTATCACACCTTCGACTTCGAAAGTTGGCGCGATCTGTCGATTGAAGTTCAGCACGAGCGCCTTGGCCTGGTAAACGGCTTCATCCGCGTCCCGCGTGTGCTGTTGCTGACGGCTTACGAACGCGTGCCCAAGCGCCACGTGCGCTTCTCGCGCTTCAACATTTTCGCGCGCGACGGCAACACCTGCCAGTATTGCCACAAGAAACTGCCGCGCACTGAGCTGAATCTCGACCACGTCATCCCACGCTCGCGCGGCGGGATGTCGACGTGGGAGAACATCGTATGCTCGTGCCATCACTGCAATCGGCGCAAAGGCGGCCGCACGCCCGACGAAGCCGGGATGCATCTGTTCCGCCGTCCGCGGCGCCCCGAATGGACGCCGTTCTCGTCCGAGATGTTCAGCCTGCGCCGCTACCGCGAATGGATGCCATATTTATCCCAGGTAGACAGCGCATACTGGAACACCGAACTAATCCAGGACTAAGGATACTGGGTGCAGGGGTCACCCCTGCCGAGGAGGTTTGGAACCCGCGTAGGGTTCCACATTAAATATCCACAACGCGCTGTGGATACCTCTCCTCTCACACACGATATGTTGTGCCTTCTCTTGACCCTACCCAACTAACTTGGGATAACTGTCGTGGACGTGGTGGATGTGGTGGAGGCTAGGGCAGCATGCGTCTTAAGAGCCTTGAATTACTAGGCTTCAAGTCTTTTCTCGATTCAACGACGATAAGTTTCGCCCCCGGGATGACCGCGGTGGTCGGTCCCAACGGATGCGGCAAATCCAACGTCGTCGACGCGATTAGATGGGTGCTCGGCGAGCAGGCCCCGACGCGCCTGCGCGGCAAGAGCGTCGAGGATCTCATCTACGCCGGCAACGAGTCGAATCCCGCCGCCGGGATGGCGGAAGTGTCGCTCGTGCTCGAGGCCGAAGAAGGCAGCCAGCTGCCGGAGCCGTACTCCGCGCTCAGCGAAGTTGCGGTCACGCGCCGTGCTTATCGATCCGGCGAGTCCGAATATCTGCTCAACAAGATTCCCTGCCGCCTGAAAGACATCACCGAATTTTTCATGGCCGCGCAGATTCACAGCCGCGGCTACTCGCTGGTCGAGCAGGGCCGCATCGAGGAAATCATCCAGGCCAAGCCGCACGAGCTGCGCACTCTCGTCGAGGAAGCGGCGGGGCTGTCGCTGTTCAAGGGCCGGCGCGAGATGAGCGAGCGCAAGCTCGAGCGGGTCAAGGAAAATCTCGCGCGCGTCGATGACGTGCTCAGCGAGATCGAGCGCCAGCTCAGCTTCGCGCGCCGGCAGGCGAAAAAAGCGGAGACCTACAAAGTCGTCAAAACCGAACTGGGCGAGCTCGAACGTTACTCGGCGGCGCGCCGGTTGATCGATCAGCGCGAAGAGCTGGCGCTCCAGACGACGCGAGTTACCGAGCTGAAGAGCTCGCTTGAAAACGCGCGCGCAGGCGCCGCTGCTATTCGCGAGCAGGTCGAGGCCGCGGCCTCGGCCGCGCAGTCGGCGCGCTCAGAGCTCGGCGGCGCTCAGCGAGAGCTCGAGAATCTTCACACCGGCGCCAGCGAGCGCGCACGCACGCGCGGATTCCTGCAGCGGCGCCTCGACGCCACCGCGCAGCTCGAAGTCGAGCTGGGTGCGCGCCTCGTTGAGCTGGAGTCGAATGCGACCCTCGCGCGCGCCAATCGCGCCGAAGCCGGCGCGACCCTCGCGCGCGAAATCGCGGCTGGCGGCGGCGACGCCGATGCCGCGCTCAAGGAAATCTCGCTCAAGCACGAAGCGGCGACTCGCGAGCTCAAGGATGCGGACCGCCGCGGCGAAGAATGCAAGGACGATCTGTCGGACATCGTGCGCGAGGCCGCCGTCATTCGCGGCCGCCTCGGCGATCTGGCCGGCGAGCGCGCTGATCTCGAGAAGCGTCTCGAAGCGACCACACTTGAAGCTCCCGCACTCATCGCCGCGCTCGAAACGGCGCGCGAGGCGATGCGCACGGCCGAAGCCGACCTCGAAGCTTCGCGCGCGATGCACTCCGAGCTCGACGGCGCGCGGCGCCAGGCCGCCGAGCGCGAGATCGAAGCGCGCACCGCGCTCGACCATCTGACCGCTCGCGTCAATTCGCTGCGCGGCGTGCTGGTCGCGCGCGGCGAGCTGCAACCCAATCACACTTCGAACGGCGTCGACCTCAGGCTTCGCACGATCCTCGAATCGCTCAACGGCGATCGCCCGGCGGTCGACCCGTCGATCCTCAAACACGTGATGCGCGCGCCGCTCGCGCTCGAGCCCGCCCTCAAAGCCGTGCTCGGCCCGCAACTGGACGCCGTTATTGTCGAGTCGCCGCAATTTGCGCTCCGCGCAATCGAGATCCTCAAAGAGAATCGCGCCGGCCGGATGGACTTCGTGCAGGAGCCCGACGCCGCCGTCACGCCGCATCAGTCGATCGACGCGCCCGGCATTGCGGGGCGCCTGGTCGAGATGCTCGAAGTCGAATCGCGCTTCTCGCCTGTCGCCGAAGCGATGCTCGGGCACGTGATGCTCGCCGACGACCTGCACTCCGCGCTGGCCGCGTCGAACCTCAACGGTCACGGCACCGTGTTCGTCACCCGCGACGGCGACCTCGTGATGCCGGGGCGGATGATCAGCGGCGGCAGCGCCGAGGA
>Ga0209773_10000583_pt1 | contig 12027 bp, 10 predicted proteins | sample BogFormECP14_OM1_FD_188244 | JGI IMG/M metagenome (GOLD analysis project Ga0209773, IMG submission 188244) | Bog forest soil microbial communities from Calvert Island, British Columbia, Canada - ECP14_OM1 (SPAdes) (version 2) | ecosystem: Environmental > Aquatic > Freshwater > Wetlands > Bog ... | reverse complement strand
CCGCAACGTCTCAGCGGCGCGCGCGGCCGGCATGCAGGCCATTCATTTCGTCGACGGCGTAGACCTTGCGGCCGAGCTATCCGCGCGCGGAGTGCTGAGATAGCAGCTTTCCATCCGAACAGACCGCTCATCCCGCCACGCCCAGCATCCAGCCTTCGACCTCGGCTGTGGCGCGGTCGGACGGGGTCAGGGAGGGCCTGAGGAAGCCCGCGAGCGTGCCGTCGTGGTCGGCGCGTGAAAGCCATCTGGCGACGCTGTAGGCGGCATGTTGATTAGAGGTCCGGTCGTCGCGGGCGAATCTCCCGGCCCACATCCTGGAACAAACTTCGGCGATGGCGGAGCGGCCGGCGGGAACCTCCCACCCGTCGAACGGCCAGAAGTGGACGCGCTCGCCGAGCCGTTGACGAATGAACCGCAGCCACGGAATTCCGGCATGCGCCGATTTCGCCACCGAGCCTAGCGCACGGAAATCGAATACGGACTTCGCGCCGCCGGCCCGTATCTCCGTGAGCCGACGCCAACGCGGATCCCCCCTGCGCGCGGCGCCGTCGCCTTCGAGGCCGTAGAGCACGAAGTCGATGTAGATGTCCTCATCCGTTGGCCAATGGCGTTGGAAGTCGTCGAGGAAAGCAGGCCAGTCGGGCTTCAATCCGTGGAACTCGAAGTACTGCCGCGGGAACGAAAAGCCGTGATCGATTCCGACCAGCATGGGCTTCGGGCCGCCGATCTGCTCGATCAGCCATTCGGCGATCTCGCGACGCGCCCAGTATTTGCGGGGAGATGGTGGCGGCGGAACTTCGGAGGGTGGCCCGTCGTCCTCGGCCTCGAAGAGGCGCAAGCCGGCTAAACTGTCCCCAGGCGTCTGGGCGCCCGAATAGTCGATTCCGACGTAGCGTGCGAATGCCTTCACGAGGCCGGCTCCATTATTTCGAGACAAAGACGCAAATTCAAGAGAGACCTGTCGCCAGCTGCGATCTGATTCCCCCACCGGCCTTCTCGATGACCTCGGCGGCCGTCGGCGGATTCGGCGGGTGCCAGCTGAGGCAGAGCGGCGCGCGGATCTTGAGCGGCCGAGCGAAACCCTCGGTGGAGAAATAGAACTCGCCCCTGGTCAGCCTCCCGATGTCCTCGGCGGCGCCGCCCTTGCTGGCCATCAGCTCTTGCGTCGCCTGGATGGTGGCGGGCGCGCTCATCCGGCCGTAAAATTGAGTCGTGCAGTTCGACACGATCGCATTGTCGATGCCCTTGGGCAGCTGGGTGGCGAAAATCATGCCCAGCCCGTATTTTCGCGCCTGCGCCGCCAGCGACAGAGCGCTCCGCTTGCATGCGGTCCCGACCTGCGACGGCGCGAAGTTCTGCGCCTCGTCCAGCACGTAGAGGCGGCCGGTCGGGCTCGGATTTGTCTTGATCCAAGTGAACAGCGCCATCTGCAATTGATTCACGAAAGACTGCTTGGCCGAGTCGCTCGCGAGGCCCGCCAGGTTGATCACCGAAATCCGGGTCTTGTCGCTTTCGCCGTAGAAGAGACGCTTGGGATCGAGGCTCGGTCCGCTCGACTTCAGCAATGGGTTTGTGGCGACGGCGGCGAGAAGCTGGTTGGCGATCTCGCCCGCCAGCTTCTGCGCATCGCCGATCATGCTGGCCTGCTCGGGAAGTTCCGACAGCAAGCTGATGAGGTCGTCGAGCGCGCCGCCGCCACTCCTGGCGAAGAGACGCAACGCGTCGGCCAGGACCCCTCTCTTAAGCGTGGCCTTCTGGCCCGTTCCGCCGAGATAGGGCTCGAGCGTCGCCAGCGCCATCTCGACCGCGGAAGCGCGATCATCCTCGGCCTGGCTGTCCTCGCCGCCGCCGATCGCCGCGAAATCCGGGAGCAGATTCAGCGAGAGCGGATTGCCGCTGCTCACGCCTGGCGTCCAGACGACGACTTCCGCGCGCGCTCTATAGGCGGCGGCCCTGACCGCATCTTCGTCACTGAATTCCGGCGGTCGCGTGGGCCAGGGATCGCCGAGGCGCGAAAGATCATTGTTGACGTCGAGGACGATCGCAGGAATTTCGAGCAGCGCGGCTTCCTCGACGATCCGGCGCAGGAGCACGGTCTTGCCGGAGCCGGACCCGGCCAGGATCGCCATATGACGTGGGAGCAGGTCGGCGGCGAGCGCGACGGGATCGCCCAACGCGCCGCGTTCGAAGCGCCGGCCGATAGGGATCACGAGCGGCGCCGCGGACGCCGCTTCCCGAGGGGCGCCATACGTCGTTGTCGCGGGAGTCGCGGGTGCGGGCGGTCGAGCGGGCGCCGAGCCGGAAGGGGGCTGCGGCGTCGATGCAGTCGAGGCCGGAGCCGGCCCCGGGGATGCGCGCTCAGGCACCGGCGGACGAGCGGACAGGAACGCCGGCGGCGCGAGACCCGCAGTCCGGAACAGCGCGGCGTCGAACAGCGGCTTGCGGGCGAGCAGCCAGGCTTCGAAACCCGGCAGGCCCGCGTCCGCCATGGTCCGCAATGCCACGAAGGCGCGCATATCGTCATCGGTCGGCGCGACGAACTTGCCGCCGGCTCTCAGGAATTGATCGACAAGCGCCTTGGTCTTGGCGCCGCTCGGCGGATCGTCTCGCCGCAGGATGAACAAGTGGCGGAACTTCAGCGCCGTGTCGATTCCGGATGCCGTCATCGCGGCCTTGAGGCGGGCTTGGAATGCGATGGCGTTGGTGTTGCCGAGGTAACGAAAGCAATAGTGCTGTTCGCGGTCGCCCTCGTTACGGAACTCGAAAGAGAGCCGTGCGTGGAGCGAGGGGCTCTTGGTATTGGGGTCCGGCTTGACCACGCCATCTATCGCGTCCGGCAGGCTGAGATGACCGAGGAAAATCTCGCAAGTTCGCACCAGGAGTCCGCTGATCGCCGCGCTTTCGTTGGCGTCTTCGTCAAACAGACCGGTGATGACGGCGCGTTTCAACTCTCGCCGGTAGTCCGACTCGAGATCCGTGGGCTGAGGCATCGGCCGCGAACCGATGGCATTGTCCAGCGAAGAGCACTCGACAACCTCGCCCGCGGCCATGCACCACTGACGATGTTCCTGACAACGAATGAGGATGGCGCGGGGCCGCAGTCCGATCGCGCTCTCCATCGCCTCGGGCCTGAACGGCCAGGTCGGATACGGGGGGACGAAGCGCAGGGATTCGTAGGCTTTGGCGAGCCGTCCGCCGATCAGATTTTCGACGATGGCTGCGCTGCCGATTGGCGACAGCGCGGGCAATTCCTGAAATCTGTCGGCCGCGGCGGCTACCGTCTTCGCCTCGAGGATCGGCCACGTCACTTCGAGGCAGCTCACCACGGTCATCGCGCGCCGCTTGACGTCATGCAAGTCCATCAATCCGCCGGCCAGCGTCTGGACGATGCTCTGCGCGCGATTCACGGCGATGCTTTCCTGCCCGCCGTAACCTTCCGGACTGGCGGGGATGTTGGCTTCGCTGACGATCGAATCGATCTGATCGACAGCGATCAACGTGGGCCCCGCCAGACTCATGATCCAAAGCATGCCGCGAACGAGCTCCACGGGCCGAGGCAGAGCCGTGACGAATTTCAGCTCGCGTCTCCTGGCTTCATCGACATCTGCGCCTTGCAGCCAACTGTAAGCCAAGGTGCTGACTTCACTGTCCTCGGAATCCAGCAGAATCAGTGCGCGAACGACGTCCTGGTGCCTGAGAGTGTTCGCCGGATCGATCTGCCGCAACATGTCCAGGAATATTTCGACCGCGTCGAGCTTGGTGATGAGCGGTCTTATGTTCCGTGCGGCGATCGCTCGCCTTGCGACGCGATCCATGCTCAGCACATTGAGCACGCCGCTGATCACCGCCTTATGTTGCGGCTGTCCGCCGGGCATTCGCCGACTCAGCGACTCGACGAAGCCCAGCGCCGCGGTCGCCCAGAAATCCGAGATTCCGACGATGTCGAGCAGCACAAACCATCCACGCTCCTGCCAGACCCGACGCCTCAGGGTTCCGATCAAATGGGTCTTGCCTGCGCCCGCCCGGCCGGAGATCACCTGACCGATCGGATTCGAATCCAGTCGCGCGGTCCGCAATCGAAATTCGTCCATGATCCCGTCGACGGTCGATTTATGCAGGTCCTCCACATGAAACAGCGGGTCGGACCAGACATCGTGTAAGGCATGGGTCCAGTTGAAATCGACGGCGCGTAGAGCTTGAAAGCCCGGACTCATCGCGTGATCCACAACACGAACATCCTTTCGCCTTTGAAGTCGAGGCTGGCGTCGCGAATCGCATCCGTAATCTCCGGAGGATTGTCCGACCCCGACAGATGGGTCCCCTCTTCGAGGTGCATTTTCCGAAGCGCGTCATCGAGTACGGAGCGGTCGACATCCCCGAGCCTATCGCGCAGAACGTTCAAGAAAACGCGCTGGTTCAGACGTCCGCCCGTCGCTTCGAGATAGGATTGTCGAATACGCTCGCGCAGAGCCGAATAGTCGTCCTGCGCCGGCTTGGACGACGCCGGCGTTCCCAGCACGTCGGCGAGGACAAAACCATTCACCGCCATGAAAGTCTTGAACTGCTTCATCCAGGCCTGAAGGATGGCGGCGCCATGGACGGAGCGTTTCGGCAGTTCGGCGTCGAGATGATCCCCGGCCCAGGCCCAGCCTTTGTCTGTGACCTCGAGCATTATCGGCCGGCTCTTCGGGTCGCTCCTGATCAGACCTTCCCTGACCAGCGCGTCGCGGTCAGGCTTTTTCACCTCCGGCCTGATGTCCTTCTGAAGGCCCGCGCCCCCTGGCTTTGCCAGGAGCGCCCATAGCATCAATGTCCGCATTTCCGTCAGAGCCACGTCATATCTCCCGAGCCGCGCGCCTCCGACACAAGACTACCAGGTCGCGAATCTTTTCAATCGCCTTCTCCATGTCCTGCGCGATCTCGTCGTTGGTCAAGCGCAGCACCGTATAGCCGCTCATGATGAGTTCATAGTCGCGATGCCGATCCTGCATGAACGCCACGCGATTGCCGTGACTGCCCCAACCGTCGAGCTCGACCACGAGCCGGCCTTCGGTCCACACGAGATCGACCTTCGGCCGCGTGCCGCGGACGGTGACGACGCACTGATTGAACACGAACAGCGGCGCGAGTTCTGCGTCAGCGCCGAGTGCTCTGGCGAGCCGTCGCTCGATCTCGCTCGCGGGATGCGGCAGGCCTCGCCACGGCGCGATCCAGGGTCCGGCGTCGACGGTCGCAGCCTCGACCGGGTTCGCCGCCGCGAGGGTCCGGGCGCCGTAGAGGATGCGATCGAACGGCGGCGCGTTGGGGGGCAGCTCGGGGAACCGCGCGACCACCGCCCCATCGATGTGCTGCGCGATCCATTCGACCGCGTGCACCGTCGCGGCGGGATTGCCATGTTTGCAAGCGGCCTCGACATCGGCCACGAGTACGAGGCCGAATCGGCTGACGGCGAGCGCGAGCTGCGCGATCTCGACCGCTGGCAGAATGCCCCCGACGCGGGGCGGACGACCGGCGAGTGCGACACGCGCCGCCGCCTCCACCCACGAGGGCGACAGGTCGGCGATCGCGCGCGCTGCGTCGCGCGCCGCCACGGCAACGGCGAGCCGACCGAGCGCATCGTCGCGACCGGGAAAGCTCACGTCGGTAAACCAGATCGGCCATATCAGGCGCGCCGTCTCGGCGAGGACATCGATGACCTGCTCGATGATCGCCTCGGTCGTCGGCGCGGGCGCGATTCGCGCCAACAGCGCGCGCCGACCGGACGGCTCGGGTTCGACCGCGTCGAGGGTGGCGCGAAGGCTCATTCCGTCGATTCCACCGAGCGCGACGACGGCGTGTTTGGGGGCTCCGAGAACGAATCCGGCCACTGCGCTCGGCGCGAGACCGTAGCCTGCGCGCGCGTCTCGTAGGTCCATCGCGGGGCGAGTTCGAAGCTCATCCATAATTTTTTGGCCGGCGGCCTAACGCCACTTCGACGTCGACCTTATTTATCGTCGAAGCGCGGGATCGTGCACAAGAGGGGGCTGGGCAGATGGCAAATAATCGCTACTACGGGGTTCGGGTCGAGGGCGCCAAATACGGCGTCGGCTTCGGCTCGGCGCTCGCCATCGCGATTTCTTACACGAACAATCACTCGATCATCTGGGCGATCATCGACGGGATCCTGGGCTGGCTCTACGTGATCTTCTTCGCCCTGTTTCGCTAGTGATCATCAGGTCGTGTTGCCGCGTCGAGAGGCCAGAGGCGCCATCGAAATTGCGGCCAATCACCCAGGCCTCTCACCGCAAGAGGCGGGGAGAGGAGTAGGAAGCCGGTATTGCGACCGGAAATCTCCGAAATGCACATTCGCCGTTTGCCGAAAGGCTAGCGCGGCCTGGGCCCCCTCTCCCGCCTCTTTGCGGGGAGAGGTGAGGTGAGGGGCGGGGCGATTGGCCGCTCAGCTTCCGCGTGAGTCTCACTTTTCCTCAGCGTTTGCGAACTATCCACCCCTTCCGCCCCGCCCAGAAATCCTCCTGCAGTTTCGCCGCTTCCTCTTCCAGCAACGGTCCCACGACCTCCGTCGATCGCTGCCCAGATTCGAACACGAGCCGGCAGGGCAGGTCGAGGGTCGGGTTCTCGTCGTGGGCGCCGGTCTGCGCCTTGAGGCCCTTCTCGCTCTGGCCATAGACGACGCGGCCGATGCCCGCCCAGTAGATCGCGCCCGCGCACATCGCGCAGGGCTCGGCCGAAGTGTACAGCGTACAGCGCGAGAGGAAGCTGAGTTCGTGGGTCCTGGCGGCCCAGGAGGAGAGCAGGCGCTCGGAATGGGCGGTGCGGTCGCCCCCCTCGGTCCGATAGCCGTTGGCTTGCTCCCTGAGCACGGCGCCGTCGGGGCCGGCCAGAATCGAGCCGAAGGGATGGTCGCCGGCGTCGCGCGAGCGTTGTGCGACGTCAAACGCCTTTCGCAACAGCTCGAGGTCGATTTGCCGCTCCGTCATGAGACGCTCCTTCGCGCCGTCGAATTCCGCGGGCGCCCGCGTCATCATTGCCCGTTCGGCGCGGAAATTCCAGCGCCCGCGTCGCGAAACGCGTCGCATCTTCGTGTGCCTGCGCCTCTAAAGGGCGCCGGTGCCTAATTGACGGGCGCTTCGATCCGGCGTCTAACTCAGTGGCAGCTCAGACCCGATCGCCGGTGTGGCGGCGTCCTCTTCGGCTTGGTCTTTGCATCAGGGAGAAACGCTCGCGTCGATGACGCTCGGCGCGTCTATGCGTGAAGAGGGGTTATGGCGGGACCGACCGACGCATTGGCAAAGAATTCGAGCGCGCCGCCGCGTCTCGAGCTCAGAGGCGTGACCAAGCGCTTCCCGGGGGTGCTCGCCAACGACAACGTTAGCCTCACGGTGAAGCCGGGCGAGGTTCACGCGCTGCTGGGCGAGAACGGCGCGGGCAAGTCGACCCTCGTGAAGATGATCTACGGCATCCTGGCGCCCGACGCGGGCGAGGTGCTGTGGAACGGCCAACCCGTGAAAATCCCGAATCCGCGGGCGGCCCGCAAGCTCGGCGTCGGCATGGTGTTCCAGCACTTCTCGCTGTTCGAGGCGCTGACGGTGCTCGAAAACATCGCGCTGGGGCTCGATTCAAAGGCCTCGCAACGCGAACTCGAGGCAGAAATTCGCCGAGTGCTCGATCTCTACGGGCTCAAGCTCGATCCCAAGCGCATCGTCTCGACGCTGAGCGTGGGCGAACGCCAGCGGATCGAGATCGTCCGCGCGCTGTTGCTGAATCCTAGCCTGCTCATCATGGACGAGCCCACCTCGGTGCTGACGCCGCAGGAAGTCGAGCAACTGTTCGAGACGCTGCGCAAGCTCGCCGCCGGCGGCTGCTCGATTCTCTACATCTCCCACAAGCTGCATGAGATCATCGCGCTCTGCGACGTCGCGACGATCCTGCGCGGCGGCAAGTTCGTCGCCGAATGCGATCCGAAGAAGGAAACCTCGAAGAGCATGGCCGAATTGATGATCGGCGCGAACCTGAAAGAGATCGCGCGCCCGGCGGGACGTGCGTTCGGCGAGGAGAAATTCGCCGCGCGAGGCCTGAGCCTGGCCAAGCACGGCGATTTCGGCGTCGCGCTGCGCGACATCAGCTTTTCGGTCCGCGCGGGCGAAATCCTCGGCGTCGCGGGCGTCGCCGGCAATGGCCAGAACGAATTCATGGAGTCGTTGAGCGGCGAAACGCTGGCGGCGACGCCGGACGCCATCGTGATGGCGGGCGCCCCGATCGGTCGGTTCGGGCCGACCGAGCGGCGCGCGCGAGGCCTGTGCGCGGTGCCGGAGGAGCGCAACGGCCACGCCGCGGTCGGCGATTTCACGCTCGCGGAGAACGGCGAACTCACCGCGCGCCGGCGCATGGGCTTCATGCAAGGCGGCCTGATCAACGCGAGCCGCGCCAGCGCCTATGCGGACAAGGTAATCAAGACCTTCGCGGTGAAGGCGCTGGGGCCGCGCTCGACGGCGGGATCACTGTCGGGCGGCAACCTGCAGAAGTTCATCATGGGACGGGAAATCCTGCAGGAGCCGACCGCGCTGGTCGTCAGCCAGCCGACCTGGGGCGTCGACGCCGGGGCGGCGGGCGCGATACGCCAGGCGATCGTGGATCTGGCCGGGCGCGGTTGCGCGGTCATCGTGGTTTCGCAGGACCTCGACGAACTGCTCGAGTTTTGCGATTCGCTGGTCGTCATCAATCTGGGGAGCCTTTCGCGCGTGATGAAGGTCGGGGAAGTGTCGATCGAGGAAATCGGTCTCTTGATGGGCGGCGTCCACGGCGACCCGGAAGCGACCGTGGTGATGACGGAGCATCTGCATGCGCATCCGATTTGAGAAGCGCCGCGAGCCGAGCAAATTGATGCAGGCGGTGACTCCGGTCGTCGCGGTGCTGCTGACGATGGTGATCGGCGCGGTGATCTTCGAAGCGATCGGCTACGACGGTCCACGCGCCGTGAAGGAGATTTTTTTCACGCCCATTACGGCTTCCTACAAATGGCCGGACGTCGCGCGGAGGGCTGCGCCTCTGATATTGATCGCGCTCGGCCTCTGCATGGGCAATCGCGCCAAGGTCTGGAACATCGGCGCCGAGGGCCAGTATATCGTCGGTGCGCTCGCCGGCGCCGGCGTCGCGTATTTCACCGAGAATTTGCAAGGCCCTTGGATTATTCCGCTGATGGTGTTGGCGGGCATCGCCGGAGGCGCGCTTTGGGCCGCGATCCCGGCCTTTCTGAAGACCCGCTATCGCGTCAACGAAATCCTCTCCAGCCTGATGCTCGTCTATGTTGCACTGCAATTGCTCAACTATCTCGTCACCGGGCCCTGGAAGGACCCCAACGGCCACAATTTCCCGCAAAGCGCGCCTTTCACGCAGTGGCAATCCTTGCCGAAAATGCTCTGGGGAACGCCGTTCCCGCCGGGCCTGTTCATCGCATTCTTGTTGAGCGTGGTCTTCTGGATCGTGATGTCGCGCTCCGAATTCGGCCTCGGCGTCCGCGTCGTCGGCGAGGCGCCCAAGGCGGCCAAATATGCGGGCTACGATGCGGACGACATGATCTGGCGCACGCTGCTGATATCAGGCGGAATGGCGGGGCTGGCCGGCGTTCTGGAAGCGGCGACCCAAGGCGGCCAGCTCAATCTCGGCTTCCCCTCGGGCTATGGCTTCACCGCCATCATCGTTTCCTTTCTCGGCCGGCTTCACCCGCTCGGCGCGGTCGTCGCTGGGATCGTGCTTGCGATCACCTATGTCGGCGGACAGGTCGCGCAGACCGTCGTGCATGTGCCCAACGCGACCGCGGGCATATTCCAGGCCATGATGCTGTTCCTGATCTTGGCAAGCGATGTGCTGGTGCGCCGGCGGATTCGGATCGTGAGGCCGCAGCCGAGCGCGCAGCCAGCCGTGCAGGTGGCGGGGAGCGCGATGTGAACGCCGAATTCATCATCGCCGCGATCGTTACCATCGTGAACGTGACGACGCCGATCCTGCTGGCGGCGACCGGCGAACTCGTGGTCGAGAAGAGCGGCGTTCTCAATCTGGGCATCGAAGGCATGATGCTCGTCGGCGCGATCGCGGGTTTTGCGGTCACTTTTGAGATTTCCAACAATCCGGGGCTAGCCGACGCCGCCCCCTGGCTCGTCGGGGCCGCCCCTTGGCTCGGCGTCCTCGCCGCCGCGGCGGCAGGGGCCGCGGTCTCGATGATATTCGGGGTCCTCGTGCTGTCGCTCGGCTCCAATCAGGTCGCGACCGGACTGGCGCTGACGATTTTCGGGACCGGCCTCTCGACGCTGATTGGCGAGAGCTACGTCGGCATGGCGGGACAGAGCTTCGATTCGATCTTTCCGGACGCGTGGGCGGAAGATCCCATCGGCAAGCTGTTCTTCGGTTACAGCCCGCTGGTCTATATCGCCTTCATCGCGGTATTCGCCGTCTATTGGTTCCTGAACCGCACGCGCGCGGGCCTGGTGTTGCGCGCGGTCGGCGAGAACGACGTCTCCGCCCGTTCGATCGGCTATTCCGTCGTCGGCGTGCGGTACGGCGCCATCGCATTCGGCGGCGCGATGTCCGGAGTCGCCGGCAGTTATTTCACCCTGGTTTCGAACTCGCTGTGGCAGCCCGGCATGACCGCGGGACGCGGTTGGATCGCGCTCGCCCTGGTGGTCTTCGCCGGCTGGCGAAGCGGGCGGCTGCTCGCGGGCGCCTATTTCTTCGGCCTGTTCATGACCCTGGAGCTCTACGCGAAGGCCTCCGGATTCTCCTTTCTTCCCTCGCAGTTCTGGGCTGCGATGCCCTATCTGATGGCGATAATCGTTCTCGCGGTGATGTCGGCGCGCGCGAGCGGCGGCGCCGAGGCCCCGGCCTGCCTCGGAAAGACCTACATGCCCGATGCATAAAGCAAGTTCACAGCTAGATAAGGAGACTGAAATGCATGTTCTGACTCGGCGCAATTTCGTGAAATCGGCCGCCGCGGCGTCTGCGCTGCCGCTGCTAGGACGGAGCACCTTCGCCGACGAGCCTCTCAAGGTCGGTTATATCTTCCTCGGCCCGATCGGCGATTACGGATGGACCTGGGCGCATAACAAGGGCCGCAAGGCGATGCTCGACGACGCCGCGCTCAAAGGTAAAGTCACGGCCGACTACGTCGAAAACGTCAACGAGGACGCGAGCGCCATTCCCGTCATCAAGGACCTCGCGGCGCAGGGGCACAAGCTGATCTTCACGACCTCGTTCGGCTACATGGATCAGACCCTCGAGGTCGCCAAGGATTTTCCGGACATCAAATTCGAGCATTGCACGGGCTATAAGCACGCCCCGAACGTCGGCACCTACAACAACCGCTTCCACGAGGGGCGCGCCGCATGCGGGACGATCGCGGGCATGATGTCGAAGACGGGCACGATCGGCTATCTCGGTTCGTTCAAGGTTCCCGAAGTCGTTCTCGGCGTCAATTCCTTCGCGCTGGCCGCGCAGGCGCAGAATCCGAACATCAAGGTCAAATTGGTGATGATCGATTCCTGGTTCGATCCGGCCAAGGAGTCCGCCGCCGCCGAAACGCTCGCCAATCTCGGTTGCGACGTGGTCACGACGCACACCGACAGCCCGGCCGCGCTGCAGGTCTGCGAGAAGAAGAAGATCTACGGCTTCGGACAGGGCGCCGACATGTCGAAGTTCGCGCCGCACGCGCATCTGACCGCGATCGAGGACATCTGGGGTCCGTATTACATCTCGCGCGCGAAGGCGATGCTCGCGGGCAAGTGGGATTCCGACGACGCGTGGTGGGGCATCAAGGAAGGCGCGGTCACCCTCGCGCCCTACAACAAGGCACTTCCCGCCAACGTTGTCGCAGCGTCGGACAAGGTCATCAACGGCTACAAGGACGGCAGCTATGACGTCTTCACTGGTCCGATCTACGATCAGGCGGGAACCTTGAAAGCGCCGAAGGGCGAGAAGATGTCGCTCAAGGACCTCGCTGTCATCGACTGGTATGTGAAGGGCGTTCAGAGCTGATCG